>ERZ724508.805-NODE-805-length-20866-cov-4.086925_pt1 | contig 20866 bp, 19 predicted proteins | sample MGYA00376041_ERZ724508 | MGnify/ENA primary metagenome ERZ724508 (study PRJEB28724, sample SAMN07190887) | wastewater metagenome | isolation source: effluent of sewage treatment plant in Hong Hong | place: USA: Christiansburg, Virginia | collected 2016-03-01 ...
TGAAGAGTTGAAAATATGTCTATACACTAGAAGCTTGTCAGCTGGGGTAATCCCTGTATGATGAGCGGCAACGAAACAGCTCACAAAGGACGTCTCCCATGCTGGTGACTATACGCTCACTACTCGATGGACGGCCGGTAGAAGTGTTTCCCGGTCTTTTCATCTACACCCCACCGACCCGCGAGCACTTCAGCGGTCAAAGTTTGATCGGCGATGTGCTTGACGAGTCCATTCTCAACTCGCCGTCGCTGACGCATGCTGGCTTTGGCTACAGTGTGGCCGAGGACAGCTTCATCGATCGGGCAATCAATGCCTTTGGATTGTGGCGCCTCAACCACGTTCATCAACTGGGCTTTCTCCAAGACCCAGATACGACACCAGAAGATCGACCGTTCCAGCCGCGCTTCATGCATACGCGGTTCCTACATTCGCTTGATGTGGCAGCGCTTGCTGCCACCATCGTCTACAACAACCAGGCGTTCTTCACCGAACGACCCAGTTATGCGAAAACCATGGTGCTCGCAGCCCTGACCCACGACGTGCTTACTCCGGCCGGCGGCGACACGACGAAGTCGATAGACTTCGCCGCCTTCGACGAAGATATTGGGTATCCCGAGGTTTTGGGGTACCCAGCCGTCGCTCGCTTCCTGAGGGTGGAGGATATCGACGGGCAACTCCTCGCAGCCACCATCAGAAATGAGGGGCCGCTTGGCTCGGTACTTGATTTGGTCGACAAGCTCGGCTACATCTCGCGAGACACCATCAACTTTGAAGGAAACCGTGATACTCGCATCATCCCTTGGGATTGGCGGAGTCCACGGCGGCAGATTGTTTCAGAGTCAACGAGAACCGAAAATCTGACTGGACTTTGGCAAAGTGTGAAAGTGGACGAAGATGGTGTGGTCATCACTGACTCAGACCATCTGTATCGCTTTCTCTACGCCCGGGCGCTTATGTTTCAGCACTTGTACACAGCGCCGGAAGCTCGTTACCAGGAGTCCTTGATCGCACGAACAATCCTTTCGTTCCTCTACGATACAGGGCGTCTCACTCGTGATTGGCTGTTGACGCGGACCGATATCGAACTTCGTCGTGAGGTAGGGCAGCTCATTAGTGAACGGTTCTTTGGGTACCTCGTGAACTACCGTGCCACCTATCGTGTGTTCGACACTGTGGACCGTGCATGTATGTTTGAGGGAGCGTGTTTGGCCAAGAAGCGATACTTCGTCCAAACCGAAGACGTTGGTCGTTTTTTCAAGCCCGCTACCCACTTTCGGATTGAGACGTCTGCAGGAGTTGTACCGTTTATAGAGAGTGCGCCGCAGTTGGCGGCAAAAGTACTCACGGCCGGCCGGTCCACCCAGCCGATTCGTGTGTACTACCTCGAGGGAGACCAACCAAAACTGAATCCAACCTGGAAGGAGGAATTTGAACTTTGGCGTATGGAGCAATTCGTACGCGACCGGCGCAGCCTGTGATGGGCTGCGCCAAACTTTATTGACACTATATACCATAATGTATATTATGGTATATATGGCTACGACAACAAAAACCGCAACAATTTTGAATATCAAGACTGACAAGAAACTCAAAGCTGAGGCTAAAAAAGTAGCGGATGAAATGGGTCTCACGTTGACGACAGTGCTTAACTCCATGCTCAAGCAGTTTGTTCGTGAAAAAGAGCTTACTTTAAGTACCAAGCCGCTTCGCCCAACCAAATGGCTAGTCGACGCTTTGACAGAATCACGACGTGATTATGAAGCAGGTAACTATAAGAAATTTGACAATGTCGAAGACCTGATTGCGGACTTAAAAAAACTGTAACATGCACATAGAGCGTAGCCGACGTTTTGATAAGGACTTTTCAAAACAGCCTAAAAAGATTCAGGCTCGGTTCTATGAGCGAATAGGTTTGTTTGCTACTGATCAAAATCATCCTCTGTTGCGTGTACATGCACTCGCTGGCGATTTATTGGGTTGTTATAGTTTTAACATTACTGCTGATGTACGAGTGATTTTTGAGTATCATGCTAGTGATACAGTAAGACTATTGGCGATTGGAACTCATGCCCAACTGTACGAATAATATTTGTTACATTTGTGTATGAGTATCTCTTTTGCTGGGAAGGGTGCGCTATACTACGTACATGGAAAAGACTCCGAAGCGAGGTAAAGAATTAGGTGGGGAAGGCAAGGGTGAACGACCTTTGTCGCTGGTTGAAGCACAGCGTCAAGAAGCGTTTGATTTGGTGATGGAAGCGCTCTCACCCCGTCTCCCGCAGGAACTGAAACGCAGTTTTGTTTCAAAAGAAAAGGAGTATGCACTGACCAGTGCCGAAGATTGTATGGTCGCGTTTGCCCAACAGCACCGCGAAGCAGTAGAGGCTTTGCATCAAGATATCGTGGCGCAAAATCACTACCGGGCGGAACAGGCGGTCGTCAAACTCCTCGAACTCTTTAGTGCCTACGAACGAATGGTCGCACTCTATGCCGAACTCCGCAGTTACTATCCCCGCGCCGCTGGTGAGGTAGAGGCAGCCCTCCCGCCACTATCTGCTGTCGCTAAGCATGGTGAAAAAGCCTGGCAAAACCTCAGTGAATAAATATGAGTATCGACTTTGACAAAGAAATCCACGCGCATATCGCGGTTCTGAAATCCCTCCAGAAACCAACGGGCGTATTTACTGCCGCTGCTCATACAGTGGGAACTGGGTACGATAAGGCGTGGCTCCGTGACAACTACTTTATGACGCTCGGCTTCCTCGAGACCGGTGACATTGATACGGTCGTCAAGACCGCGAAGGCGCTCCTCTCGGTTTTTGCGAAGCACAAAGACAAAATCAACTGGGCGATTGCGAACAAGCCACACGAGACCTGGCAGTACATCCATGCCCGTTTCCATCCGGAGACCTTTGAAGAATATTGGGAAGAGTGGGGGAATAGCCAGAATGATGCGGTAGCTGAAGTGCTCTACCTCATTTGTGATCTCGAACTCCGTGGGCACGCGGTAGCGACTACCACCGAAGAAAAAGAAGTATCCCAAATGATTGTCGATTACCTGGTACGGGTTGAGTATTGGCACGATGCTGATAATGGTATCTGGGAAGAGAATATGGAGGTCCATGCCTCATCGATCGGCGCCGGCGTGGCGGCGCTGAAGCTTGCGAGTCAGGTGGAGTGGCTTAAGGTCCCCTTGGTCGCTATCCACTACGGTGAAGAGGCACTCCGCCAACTCTTGCCACGTGAATCACAAACGAAGTTTGCCGACCTCGCCCTCCTCTCACTCATCTATCCGTTTGCGGTGACGACCAAGGCTGAGACCGATACGATTATCAAAAATGTGGTGTACCACCTCACCCGTGATCGCGGCGTCATCCGCTACAAGCTCGATCGTTACTACAATGCCAACGAAGACGGGTATAGTGAAGAAGCGGAGTGGTGCTTTGGTCTCTCGTGGCTCGCTATCATCTATGCCATGCGAGGCGAAAAAGAACGCGCCTGGTACTACCTCCGCCAAGCCCGTAACACAGTGACGAGTAATGGTGAGATTCCTGAGCTCTACTTCTCACAGAGTCCGGTACCAAACGACAATACACCACTCGGGTGGTCCGAAAGTATGTATGTTGTGGCTCTCCAGAAAGTAAAAGAAATGGAAACAAAGTAGCAATCATCGACCACATCTTGGTCGATTTTTGCTATACTTGAGGGATATGAAACATGTACTCGCACTCCTTATTGCCTTTGTCGCATTGGTCGTATTCTTCGGTGGCTTTATGATTGGCCGAGTGACCGCCCCACAACCAACCGAACTCGTTCCTACGCCGCTACCGGAAGAAACCATGTGTACACAAGATGCGATGCAGTGTCCCGACGGTTCGTACGTGGGACGCACGGGACCAAGTTGTGAGTTTGTCTGTCCGACAGCTGCGACGAGTGAACGAGTACGGGTGACCTCACCTGTGCCAGGCGGGGTTGTGACGAGCCCGCTTACACTCACTGGCGAAGCAGCCGGATGGTACTTTGAGGGTTCCTTCCCTGTCACGCTCGTCAATTGGGATGGACTGATTATTGCGGAAGGAGTGGCTACGGCACAGGGGGATTGGATGACGAGCGAATTTGTACCATTTGTGGCTACGCTCACGTTTACCTCCCCATATAAAGATAGTGAGCCGGACTTTATGAAGCGTGGCACCATCATTCTTAAAAAGGATAATCCTTCCGGCCTGTCAGAAAACGACGAAGCAAAAGAAATCCCCGTTTCCTTTGCCCCATAAAGCACTTTTTCTTCGCTGCATCTGGTTGTATACTTGATGTAAGCAGTTAAGAGTAGATATACGACATATGGCTAAAGGTGAATTCACACATAAAAAAGAAGCAAAAAAACCAAAAAAGGACAAGAAGGGTAAAGACGGTCTCATCTAAATCAATGACCAAAGATACCAAAAAAACCGCCAATGGCGGTTTTTTTGGTGTACAATATATCCATATGAAACGAAACATCATCATTGGAGCAGTACTTATTATCCTTGTTATTGTGGTTGGTATTGGTTTGACTACAAAAGTCACAAAAGACGCTTTGGTGGCAGACAATACTATGATGAATCAAGACCCAGCAACTGAAAATGATCCGATGGCAGAAGAATCAATTGATGGTGCAATGAGTGGTAAGGGCAGTCTCCTTGGACTCTTGGCCATGGGACGTAGTCAGGAGTGTACCTTTGTAGTCCGGACCGACGGTATGGTGCAAGAAGGAACAGCGTTTTACGACGGTGGTAATGCTCGCGTGGATACCCTCATCAAGGGAGCTGCGGCAGAAGATATCGCCTCATACATGATCATGGATAAAAAGAACAACACCATGTACATGTGGGGTAGCGCGCAAGGAGACCAGGGTATCAAGATGACTCTGCCGTCAGAAAATACAGAAACCCCCACACCAATGAATAATCCACAAACTGGATCAGAAGCATCAGCGGTCACGCCAGAGATGGATGTTTATTACAACTGTAAGCCGTGGCCTGTAGATGGTTCAGTCTTTGTACCACCAGCCGACATCGAATTTATGGACATGAGTGAGATGCAAAATATGATGGAGGGCATGGGTGGTATGATGCCGACAATGTAGTTATACACAACAGGCCTGCAGACAAGAAATAAAACAGACGTATACTAAAAAATAACGGAGGCCGCTAGGGATAATACCCTAGCGGCCATTCTGTTGTGGCAAATTATTTAAGTAATGAGTAATACGTTTTCAAATATGAAATATGTCGCACTAACCGCCAACGTACTTGTTCTCGCGAGTCTTATTTTCGCTACGGTGTTTTTTACATCCGCGACAGTCAAGGCCGCAGTACTACAGACTGGTGTGAATGCTGGAGCTGGCGTGTCCAGTGAGGGACCTCTAGTGGTAAGTGAGATGGTGCAAACAAAGGAGGTAATAGTTGGAACGGATATGATTGAATACTCTCTGACTTTCACGTTGACAGCAAATGATACCAACGTGTATGTGCCATCATCAGCTCTTGGCACCAGTGGTGCACTTGCCTTTGATACGGCATCGATGACACCGCTTTCTGGTATGATAACTTCATCAGCTGCTAAATCTGGCGCACGCTATGTTGTGCCGGAGGGCGAAAGTGAAACATTTGCTGTTACACTTATGATGTCGTCGAGTGCCCACATGGGTCGTTCAACAAATGTCGGTATCCGCTATGGCCTTACTGCCAGCGGTAGTTTGGCGCAGCTCCATCTCGCCAAAATTGATGTGCCACAACAACCAATTGCCACTACGACACCAATTGCCACTACGACACCAATTGCCACTACGACTCCAGTTAAGGTCTATTGTCAGATTGGTGCTAGTACCTATCCAGTCGGTACTGAGCGAAGAAGTGTTAGCGTATCTAGTGTTGTGAAGCAACTTTCTAGCACTCCTAAATATATTTGTCAGAATAAAAACGGAAAAGGTGTCTGGGGACGAATCGCGTTGCTACCTAAACAAGCGGTCACCATTGCTCAAATTGGAGCCGGATCAATGCCAACAATTTCCGGCACGGCGGTAGCAGTGAGCGGCACCCTTGGCCTTTCGATTTCTGCCAAGTCAGGAGATAAGGTGTACGGTAGTGGCCCTGTCGTAGTGACTAATGGGGCTTGGACACATACTGTCGTATCATCGTTATCAAATGGAACATATGAAGTAGTGATCTATCTAGATAATAAAGAAGTAGCTCGTAAAGGTTTTACCATTGCGTCCACATCGGTGATTCCTTGTAAGAGTGGTGCGATCAATAATAATGAAAACACAACCACGAGAGGCTCTCATGATCAGCGACCACTTGTGGGTGGTTGTTCTGATGGCGGAGGTTCTGGTGCTGATGGTAGTACCAGTACATCAACGCCACCGGGAGCATTACCAGCAACATGCCAATATTTAGGCAAAAGTTACTCCAATGGTATGGTAAGGCCATCGACTGGTAACGCCAGCAGTTCACGAGTTGATGCTCTCGTGTGTCAAAATGGAGAGTGGAAACCGGTGCTAAAATCAAAACCGTCAAATAATACGGCATCTACCGCCCGAAGTATGAATGGATCTGTTCGAGGTATTTCTGTCAGTGTTACAGAACGACATACCTTGCTGGCCGACTTGCAGTATCGATTGTCTACGTTACTCGAACGGGTAAAAAAATCACACAAGACCGAAGGTGAATTTAAAATTGGTGATGCAGTGGTGACTACCGATGCGCTCAAGGTTCGGGTGCGTGGCGCTGGTGGAGTACTTGGTGTGCAGCCAGCTGGCGCTACGGGTATAATTGTCTCAAGTTGGGCTAATGCTGGTGGCCGAGGCTGGTACAAAGTTGATTTTGCTACAGGGATTGATGGCTGGGTCGCCGCATCGTATCTGAAAGCCAGCGTCCCACTAGAGGCAATAACGGTTAACTTTTCTCGTCATCAAGCGACGCCAGCTGCGAGTACTGTTGTTGCTACTGACGGATCGACAGAAACAATCATTCCATTATCATACTTGATTGCTGTTAGTGGTGACGCTAGCACTACGAGCGTGGCAATTAAAAAACTAGCGATGAGTCTCACTATTACCGGCGCAACGTTTGCCGAAGTAGTGGATAGTGCTACGTTGACGATTAACGGTGCTGACTATAGTGACGTGATTTTTACTTCCACAAATGGTGATACAACAACGTTGGTATTCAACATCGCTGAACCAATTGTGATAGAAAGTGAAAATGAAGTATTGGCTGAAGTGAGATTAGTTCTCCGAGATACAGTGGCGCAGCTGAGCCATGATTTTACGCTTCAGGCCCAAGTGTCAACAACCGACCGAGTATTAACTGACACTGCAGTTGATCATGCGGTAGTGACTCTAACTGGATCAGCTACTGGTGAAATCCATACCGTGGTCGTAACTCAATAATCGGTGTTAAGAAACCACTCTCGCCTATGAGCGAGCGTGGTTTTTTGTATTCACAAAGGATTGGAACTATCAAAAATCTCAACACAAATAAATGTAATCAAAATGTTTTTTTGACACTTAAGACCACGATGAGATTTTAGACAGTTTGTAAAAAATAGTGTATGGTACAAACCTATGTCACGTGCTGATGGATTAATTGTTTTTAGTGATGTGTCGTTTGAACACGACCCAACTCGTCCGATTCTTAAGGAAGCGAGCTTCGTCGTGCGTCGCGGCGCCAAGATGACCTTGATGGGTCAAAATGGTGCTGGGAAGAGTACTATTTTTGGGCTTATTTCTGGCGCACTATCGCCAGACTCAGGTGATATCAATATTCAGCCACGTACGACTATTGCGATTTCTCGGCAGATTATTCCCCGCGACGAGCTGACCCTCACAGTTCGAGCCTTTTTTGAAAGTTGTTTTAAGGAGAAGGTATATGATATCGATCCACGGATAGAGGCCGTGCTCGAGGTGGTGAACCTCACTCCAACTGAAAAAATGAAGGATACGTTCAAAGAACGTATCATCGGGAGTTTTTCTGGCGGACAGCAGGCACGCCTCCTCCTTGCGCAGGCACTTATCCAAGATCCAGATGTGCTCCTTCTTGATGAGCCGACAAACAACCTTGATGTCGCTGGTATTGAACACCTCACGGTATTCCTCAAGGAATATAAGAAGACGGTACTTGTCATTTCTCACGATGCCGATTTTCTTAATTCCTTTACTGACGGTGTGTTGTATCTCAATACCCAAAACCGTCAAGTTGAACAATATAACGGTAACTACCATACGGTACTGAAGGATATTGCCGCTCGAGTGGAAAAAGAACAGCGTCAGAACGCCCAGCTCGCCAAACAAATCCAGGCTGACAAAGACAAGATTAACTACTTTGCGAGTAAGGGAGGTAAGATGCGTCTCGTGGCGAAGCGTATGCGTGATGATGTCGAGGAAGCGGAAGAAAACAAAGTGGATGTTCGTAAAGAAGATCGTACCATTCGCCCATTTACCATTGAGACACAGGGTGAAGTGCCGCTAGAGGTACTTCGTATCACTTCCTACAAAGTCATCAAAAACCACCAACCAAAAGAAGTGGAATGCGACCTTGTCTTGAAGCGTGGGTCACACTTACAGATTATTGGTCCAAACGGTATTGGTAAGACGACGTTGCTCGAATCATTTGCATCAGGCCATGCCAAGGGTGAGCATGTTGCCCCTGGGGTAAAGATTGGCTACTACCGTCAGGATTTCTCAAACCTTGATTTTGATAAAACGGTGTTTGAAACCCTTATGGATTCGATGCCAAAGAAAATTGAAGAGGATATGCGTTCAATTGCTGCCGGTTTTCTTTTGTATAGTGATGTGATGAAGAATAAGGTCGGCAATCTCTCTGAAGGGCAGAAGGGTCTTGTGGCGTTTGCGAAACTCACCATGGAGCGACCAGGACTCCTCATTCTCGACGAGCCAACGAACCACATTAACTTCCGTCATATTCCAGTGATTGCTGAAGCTTTGCATAACTACAAAGGCGCGATGATTCTCGTTTCCCACGTACCGGATTTTGTGGAGCAGATTCGCATTGATGAGATACTCGATCTCGCCAAATCCCTCTAGAACACCACAAAAATCCCTCAGACTTTGTTGCGCTGCATATCGGAAACACTCATCGTATGTCTATATACGCCTCACATTTCCTCACTTGCGCGCCTCGTCTGACGGCTTTTTCAGGACGTTCTAAAGAACCATAAAATTTGTCGATGCTTTAACACAATCTGGTATACTACCCGAGTAATTCTAAAGATAGTGTATGAAAAAATATCTTTTCATTGGTTTGGGTTTAGCAGTGACAGCGGTAGTCGCTCTGGGTGCCTATTGGTACTTCTTTTATGAACCAGAGAAGCCGCCGCGCTACACCCGTGACCCAAACGCCTGGACGATACCACCGGTGGCTCACAGTATGAAAGGGAAGACCTTTGTGGTGCCAGATCAGCCGGAAACGAAAGTAACCCTCGATTTGATCTACCCGTCAGCGACTCGTGACTATCCGATGAACCGCTTTGCACTGGCTACCGGTACGGGTGAAGGGCAAGTCTACGCGATGGATGACTTTGTCACTGATATTCAAAATGGCCGCCGAGCTGTACCGTTTGTGGTATCTACTCCAGGCACTGGATCGTTTGTATATCTGGCCTTGATTGACGAAAACGATACAACTTTCAATCACGTTTCCTCAGTATTTCTTGGTGACCGGATTCGGGTGACCAAGCTCACGCGGGAGGGGAATAATGTGACCATTACCTATTTTGTGCATGATCGAAATCAAGCGATGACTGAAGTTCCTGGTGTACAGACTACCGCCATCATTGATATAAGTACAGGTACTTTTGTCCAAGAAGGTCGCAAACCGTGGCAGGAAGCAGCATTGGCCGCCAAGGAATTTAAGGGTAAGTATCTTTGGCGCGAAACAAAGAAGGCGGATGGGACGGCACTTACGCCCTCCACACCGGATGTATTTACCATGTTGTTTGATGGACCACGGGTATCACTCGGAACCGACTGTAATACTGGTAGTAGTGAATATGTACCACCAACCGGGACCTCGTCCGCTATGACCTTTGGTGCAGTGGCAGCGACCAAAAAGTTCTGTGAATCAAAGGAAGAAGGCCCATACTTTGAAATGGTAAGTCAGATTAAGTCATACGAAGAGGCTGATAATGGCAACCTCACGTTTACCTTGTCCGATGGCAGTACCATGGTCTTTGTCCGTGAGGGTGCTGTCCTCGAATATGCTGACGATACAACCGCAGCAGAGGAGAATAACCAGTAATGTAACGTTTTGCCCACCTTAGCCTATTTAATAGGTAGTGGGATCGCCATATGACTGACCACGAGTGGCAAACACAGTGTGACGACGCAAAAGCGGGTAGCCAATTGGCGTTCCAAGTGCTCTTTGATGAACTTGAACCACGCTTGTATGCGTATGTCCGGGTCCGGGTCTTTGATGCTGAGCAAGCGGCTGATGTGGTACAGGAGACGCTCATTGCCTTTTTTAAGGCCCTGCCAACCTTTACCTATACGACCACGGCACAGCTCTACCAATACGTCTTCACCATCGTAAGGCGCCAGTTGGCACAAACGTACGAAAAAGCGAAGCGGCAACCGGAGACACTCGATGAATCAGTGGTGAGTGAGGATGTCATCACTCCAGCAGAAATCGGCATGATTCGGCAGGATGTGGCAGCTGCACTCGCTGCCCTTGATGAGACGGCGCGCGAGATTGTGGTCCTGTATCATTGGTCGCGGTTCAACTTTAAAGAAATCGGTATTTTACTCAATATGGAAGAGGGGGCGGTACGGACAAGACATCACCGAGCGAAGGGATTTTTAGGAACATTACTTACGTAACACGAGCATCATGAAAGATATATTTGATGAAAAAATGACTGCTAGCAAACCGGCCCAAAGTGCCCCGGCTCGTGAAGCGATGTTTGCCCGGGTGATGGAACAAGTACATGGTGGTGTACCAATGTCGACCAAGATCGTATCCCCGTATACAGCGTGGCTCCAAAAACCATCAAAGACCTTCGTGGTCGGAGTGCTTGGTGTATTTCTTATTGTTGGTATGGGTGGCACGGTAGCCGCTGCCGAGGCCTCAAAGCCAGGCGATTTACTATTTTCGGTTGATCAAAAAACTGAGGCGATGCGTCTATTGTTGGCTAATGAAGAACGTAGGGCAGAACTCCGGTCAGCCTTTTTGGATGAGCGACAGCAAGAGTTAGCGGCAATTGTGGCGGAAGAAATCGAGAAGACTAAAAAGGAAATCGAAGATATTACCAATGGGGTACCAGTTACCGAACAAGGGGAGGAGCGGATTACTCGTGCTCTTGATGCATTTTTACTCCAAGCTGAGCAGTTGCCTCAATTTGATACTGAAGGTCGCCGTCGAGAGGTAATCACGCTCATTGATGAAATACGTGTGCATGGTCGGGAAGGTGATGATATGCGCCTCCGGATTGATGAAGACCGTTTTGAAATTCGTGCCGATGATATGCGAGTGCGGAGTCGCGATGATGGTGAAATAGAAGTTCGTATGGAACAGGATGATGAGGACCGTGGTGGTGATGACAACGACCGAAGTGGCCATGGAAGTGATGATGACCGTCAGTTTGATGATAGCGATGCTCGAGGAGTGGGAAGCGATGATTCCTTTAATAATAATGAGGAAGATGATAGTTATGATGATAGCAGTCGTGACAATGTAAAGGATGTGAGCGATAGTAGCGACGAATATGACGATAGTGACGATCGCTTGGAAGACCACGGAGGCAAAGACGAAGATAGAGACGAGGACGAAGACAAGGATGAAGATATAAATGACGACAATTCCGGTAAGTCAGAAGACAACTAGAGATTATTGGTAGCTCGTCATAAAGAGGCGTATACTGGTGGTTATGACATCTACGAACGATATCTTAGCAGCATTATCTGCTCGTTATCCGCACCAACCCACCTTTCTGCAAGCGGTGGCTGAGGTGTGTACGACCTTGGCACCCTATCTCGGAGCCAGTGGTGCAACCGAGGCCGACTACGTCCGACTTCTCCGTCTCGCCACCCCGGAGCGGATTATTACCTTTAAGGTGTTGTGGACCAATGATCAAGGTGCAATTGAACATAATATCGGTTACCGGTTGCAATTCAACTCGGCACTTGGTTCCTATAAGGGTGGCCTGCGGTTTGATGTAACAGTCAACGAAGACATACTCAAGTTCCTTGGGTTTGAACAAATTTTCAAAAATGCCTTAACGGGTCTGCCACTCGGTGGTGGCAAGGGTGGGAGTGATTTTAATCCCAAAGGGCGGAGCGACAGTGAAATCCGCAGTTTTTGTCGGGCGTTTATGGTTGAGCTCCATCACCACATTGGTATTGAAGTGGATGTGCCAGCGGGGGACATGGGTGTTGGCGGTCGGGAGATTGGCTACATGATGGGGATGTATAAGGAACTCACGCACCGCAGTGAGGGAGCAATGACCGGCAAAGATCCTCTGATTGGTGGGAGTTTTGGTCGCACTGCTGCGACCGGTCATGGTGCGGTGTATTTTGCACGCGCCATGCTCCGCGAAAGTGGTAAGACTTTGGCGGGATTACGATGTGTGGTCTCTGGGTCTGGTAACGTGGCCGAACATACGGCTCGGAAATTAGTGTCCGAAGGAGCGGTAGTACTGACACTGTCTGACCGTACTGGCTACCTCTACAAAGAAGCCGGACTGACTACCGGTGATATTGATGCGATTATTGCTCACAAAGACACTGACGCTAATCTCGACACTATAGCTATTTCAGGCGCTACGTTTACTGTGGGCAAACCCTGGCAAGCAGTGGTGGCCGATGGTTATTTCCCGTGTGCCACCCAAAACGAAATTGACGTGGCTGATGCCAAAGCTATAGCAAAGCATGCCGTCTTGGTTGTTGAAGGGGCCAATATGCCGCTCTCAAATGAGGCGGTCGCGGTCCTCCATGACGCACATATTCCTCACGCTCCCGGCAAGGCGAGTAACGCCGGTGGGGTAGCAGTGTCTGGACTCGAGATGGCGCAAAACGCCGCTCATTACCCGTGGTCGGCGGACGAGGTCGAGGCAAAGCTCATCGCTATCATGGAGAATATCCACGAACTATGTCGAATCGAAGGAGGAACGGATTGGGGGATTGATTATGTTGGCGGGGCCAACATCGCTGGTGCCAAACGAGTCCTTGCAGCCATGAAAGTATTGGGTTGGTAGCCATATGAATTCGGACGAATTTATGCCAGCGAATCGAAATTCTGGTTCGCTTCCTCAATCGGTTGATATTAAAGTGGCGACAGCCCCTACTCTCGTCTGTCGCGAACATGAACTACAGGCGTTGGAGATAGGTTGGGATGCTCTTTGTGTCAATCGAACAATTACAGAAAATGCTACCCTTTTTCGTGTACTACAACCGCAACATAGTTCAGTTACAGTAACACCAGATATTACATACAAACACGTGGTGGGTGCCCGGTACAGACAAGTTTTTGCAGAAGTGCCATATTTGGCATTGTCTGCCATGGTCGTTCCCATTACGGCTGATGGAGAGGTGGTGCTGAAGGTGCGTGACTCTGGAGATTGGCCACTCTCGTATGAATGTGTTGGCGGTTTTCTTCGCGAGCAGTTTACTCACCGTACGATTGATGACTTTGTTATTGAACGTTTACAACGTGAGTTGCCGGAGATTCATGACTTCCAACTCGAATATGCAGGATATTATGTACTACCTTCAATTGCTGAGTGTATGTATGTGTTTGTTGCCCGTCTGCCACAAACGGCGGAGGACTTACGTGCCAATATCGACTCCCGGTCATATATATTTCTCTCAGAAATCGACGACGCTGTAGGTGCTACTATTCCACTCCACCACCCGACCAAATTAGTGCTTGAAGCACTGCAGAATCACCAGATCTTGCCTGTATAGCACGCTGACGAATGTGTAAAGATAATTCAACAGCCTCTTTATTGTATTCGTGCCAAAATGGCACGAATAATGCACTGTTTTGGCACGAATAGACGATGTGAGGGATAAAATGAGCAAAAATAAGGCTAAAAACTTTTGTATTTTGACTAAAATTGTGCTGTAATACTACCTACTGACGACGAGCTTTGGCTTGTTGGGACAGTGTAGCTCTTACTGAAAGGAATTGTCATGGCTGCCCAACCCCGCTTCATCCGACAGACCGACGGCACCGTCACCTTTAAGGTGAAGTCAGACGGTACGACGGGTGAAGGTTGGATCGCCAGGCTTCAAGCCGTTGGCCACATAGTTAGGGGTGACGCGAAGAAAGTCCTACGGTCATCCGCCTTTGTTCCGACGAAGAAAGGAACTATCCACAATCTGACACTCCTTCCGTACCGTTTCTTGGGGTGGGGTCGTCTACATAAGATGGCAAACGTCCGAGAAAAGGCAAAGGGGCTCCAATTATCTATGCCTCACCCCGAGGTTGCCCCCCTCATCTGTACGATGTTCTCAATCGAAGATATCAGGGGCATTGGTCTCGCCGATCTAATTGTCGTGCATGACTCCATCGAGGTCGCTGACGGTCGCAGGAGCTTGCTCTGCGTTGGTACGGACGATGATGATTCGGATCTCTATGCCGTGGATGACCCTGGCGAAAAGTGGGGTGTGCAGTATGGCTTTGTGTTCTCGTCTGCATCAGACTCGACATTCTGACTTTAGACCCAGCCATCTTTGACCTTGGCCGCTCCGATAACTCGGGGCGGTTTCTTTTTGTTTGGTAGAATCAGGTTGGTGTTGGGCGGATCTGCTGGCGATTAAGGTTGCTTGTGACTGAATCCAGTATCAATGGCGTTTTAAACATACAATTGCTCCCTTTATCAAGAGGTGACAAATTGTCTAGGGCAGGGTATAGTACTCGCGCGACGCCTTCATTGGCTTTTTCTTTTCTAGTACGCGCCCCAATCGTGTTTTTGTAAAAGACGCACATTAATAAACCTTTATATACATATATAGTATGGCCCGAGAATTCCCCCTTAATAAGCTTCGTAACTTCGGTATTGTTGCGCACGTAGACGCTGGTAAGACTACCACTTCAGAGCGCGTGCTCTTCTACACCGGTATGTCACACAAGATCGGTGAAGTGCACGATGGTGCTACCGTCACCGACTGGATGGAACAGGAACGTGAACGTGGTATCACCATTACTGCGGCTGCGATTTCTTGTAACTGGTCAAAATCAGACGTGATTGACCGCAAGGACAAGTCACAGATGTACGCCTTTAACATCATCGACACCCCCGGTCACATCGACTTTACCGCTGAAGTAAAGCGTTCAATGCGTGTACTCGACGGTGCCGTTGTCGTATTTGACTCAGTAGCTGGAGTAGAGCCACAGTCTGAAACAAACTGGGGCTACGCTGACGAAGCGAAAGTGCCACGTCTCTGTTTCATCAATAAGATGGACCGTATGGGTGCATCTTTTGAGAAGTCTTATGCCAGTATCCTCGATCGTCTTTCAAAGAAGGCCGTTCGTGTACAACTTCCATGGGGTGCGGAAGAACACTTCAAAGGTGTGGTAGACCTTATCCGTATGAAGGCGTATACCTTCGAAGGGGAAATGGGCACTAAAATTGTGGAGCAGGAAATTCCAAGTGAACTCCAGGCTGATGCTGAGCTCTACCGGGCTGAACTCATCGAGCGTGTAGTTGAACACGACGATACGCTGATGGAAGCGTACCTTGGCGGAGAACTCCCAACCAACGAACAAATCAAGGCTACCCTCCGTAAGGCGGTGATAGAGAACGAAATTTTCCCAGTATTCACTGGTTCTGCTCTCAAGAACGTTGGTGTTCAGCTCGTACTCGACGGTGTGGTTGATTATCTCCCAGCTCCAACTGACCTCGAAGCGGTTAAGGGTACCAATCCTGATACCGACGCTGAAGTTACTCGTAGTGCCTCTGATGAAGAGCCATTCTGTGCGCTGGCGTTTAAGCTCCAGACTGACCCATTTGTGGGACAGCTCACTTTCTTCCGTGTGTACTCAGGTGTGGTGAAGGCTGGTAGTTACATCTACAACGCGACCACAGGCCAGAAGGAACGTCTCGGTCGTATCGTACGACTCCAGGCTGATAAGCGTACCGAAATCGAAGAAGTATACGCTGGTGAAATTGCTGCCGGTGTAGGACTCAAAGAAGTAAAGACCTCACACACCCTCTGTGATGAAGCTAATCCAATCATCCTCGAACAGATTGTCTTCCCGAAGCCAGTGGTCGCCATGAGTGTTGAACCAAAGACCAAAAACGATCAAGAAAAGATGGGTACTGCGCTCAAGAAATTGTCAGACGAAGACCCAACCTTTATCGTTTCAACTGACGAAGAAACCATGCAGACCATTATTGCTGGTATGGGTGAACTCCACCTCGAAATTCTCGTTGACCGTATGAAGCGCGAATTCGGTGTTGAAGCTAACGTTGGTGCGCCACAGGTAGCCTACCGCGAAACGATTCAGCACGAAGCTGATGCGGACTACAAGTACGCCAAGCAGTCTGGTGGTCGTGGACAGTACGGACACGTCAAGATCAAGATTCGTCCAATGCAGCCACTCGAAGAAGGGAAGGATGTGGCCAAGAACGTCACTCGTGAAGATCACTTCGAATTCGTGAACAGTATCAAGGGAGGTGCGATTCCAGGCGAATTCATCCCAGCGGTAATGAAGGGTTGTCGTGAAGCCATGGCCCGCGGTTTTGTGGCCGGATACAAGATGGAAGACGTGACTGTAGAACTCTACGACGGATCATTCCACGATGTGGACTCTTCAGAAATCGCCTTTAAGCTCGCAGCTATTTACGCCTTTAAGGAAGCGGCAGCGAAGGCCGGTGCGGTTCTCCTTGAGCCGGTGATGAAGATTGAAGTACGTACCCCAGAGCAGTTCATGGGTGACGTCAACGGAAACATCTCAAGTAAGCGTGGTCAGGTAGAAGGTATGGGTGACCTCGGCGACAAGAAGGTGATTACCGCTCAGGTACCACTCTCAGAAATGTTCGGTTACACGAACACACTTCGTTCGATGACCCAGGGTCGTGCCAGTATGACGATGACCTTCGATCACTACGATGTCGTACCACCAAACGTGGCTATGGATATCAAGAAAGCGAGAGGGGTAAAGGATATTGTAGAAGAGGCATAAAGAAATGGCGCTCCAGAGAGCGCCTTTTCTTATGCCTCGCTATATCCTTTACCGACCTTGCCTGCTCGTTTGTGAGGCGCACCGAAACAAACGAGCGACAAGGTGTACTGATCCTGTAAGGATTAAAGGATAGAGTGGAGGAGGCATAATAAAAATGGCACCCCTAAGGGTGCTCTTCTTTTATATGCTTCCCACTATATCTTTGACGAGCCGGAGCGATACGAATCGCCCCTTCCTAGGGCGATGAGGCAGCGAGGCCGGGGAGGAAGTGCTTGATAGAATTGAACGTAGTGAAAATTATATCAGGCAACTTGACCCTAAAGGATATTGTAGATGAGGTCGCAACCGAAATAAAATACTGACAAGGTGTACTGATCCTGTAAGGATTAAAGGATATTGTAGAAGAAGCATAACAAGAAGAGCACCCGATAAGGGTGCTCTTCTTTTATATGCTTCCCATTATGTCTTTGACGAGCCGGAGCGTGAGAAGTGATTCAATATCACTTCGCAAGACTCATTGAGGGCTTTTGAAAAAAGACCCAATGAGTGGACAGCTCCTGTATATGAATATACAAGCGCTGCACTCGCAACAAGTAGAAAAGTATAAACTATTTCTACTGTCGCTCGTTTGCACTTGTAAGGAGACGAATCGCCCACATCCCTCATTTGTGTACAAGCACCACCTTCCTATCGTTCCGTACCCTATACTACTACTATATGAAACTGTACCAGTTGTTTTTACTCACGCTTCTATTTGTCGGAGCTGCCTTTGTTCAGGCCCAGACTCTACCAGCACCAGTCGATCTCGATGGTTTTGCGTGGAGTAGCAATGTCGGTTGGATTTCGCTCAATTGTCGTAACGATAGTAACTGTGCTAGCAGTGATTATAAGGTAACTATTAACGCTGACCGGACCATCACTGGTTGGGGTTGGAGTAGTAATCTTGGCTGGATTAAATTTGGTGGACTGTCAGCTTTCCCTAGTGGAGGCGGAACATCAGCAGAAAACGCCCGCTTGACTGGCACGTATCCAAATCTCACATGGAATGGTTGGGCCCGTGCTTGTTCAGGCACATCCGGCGGCAATTGTAGTAGTATGAGTAATAATACTGAAGCTGGTGCCTGGGACGGGTGGATTGCGCTACGAGGTACCAATCACGCCATCACTTCGAATATGTCATCTGGCATGAATGCCGACTCATACGCCTGGGGTAGTGAGGTGGTAGGCTGGGTTGATATGTTTTCACAAGTCACCTTCGCAACAACTAGTGCCACTATCTGGGGTAGTAACTGTACTGTTTCAGAAGGAGCTAGTACTTGTTCAGCAACGCTGAATTGGACTATTGATAGTGCCGCAACGCTACCAAATGCGTATCGTGTTACCTCACCAGCTGCTCAATTGAGTACCAGTCGCACACAAACGAACTTTCCGATTACATTAAATCTTGGCAATAATACATTTCACGCACGTAGTGACGCGACTATGCTTGATGCGGTTACACTGACTGCTACTTGTGGGGCAGGACTCGTTGCGAGCGGCAGTGTCTGTGTTCTTGGTACTGGTACCACGAGTCCAGCGATTACACTACGGGCCGTACCGCCAATTGTACGCCGAGGGAACACAACCACTGTTAATTGGACGCTTTCGTCATTAACAGGTAGTACTTGTGTACTTAATGGGCCTGGCATCACTAATAGTGTGGTCAATACTGTTTCAGGTTCTCTGCTCACGGGCCCAATTATGAACACTGCGACCGTTCGTATGACTTGTACCGGAAGCTACGGAACGGTTGAGGAGCGTTTGAATGTTGAAGTTATTCCTGTTGCTATTGAAGTCTAATTATTACTTTATGAATCCAGAACAACCAGTCGCACTCAATCCGCAAGAAGCCAAACATTTACGCACCATCATCACGGCCGGCCTCGTTCTACTTTTGCTGGCCATCCTTGCTGTCTATATTTATTACGGTATGCGTCTCGCGACAAAAACACCAGATGGACAGCCGCTTCCAGAAGTAGAGTCACAGACCCCGGTACAAGCCGAGATTATAAAAGCCCTTGAAGCTGCGCCAGTAGCCACAGAGGCGGAAACTGAAGCTGTGGTAAGCGCTCTTGAAGCTGCTACAAGTACTGGGGAAACGGATCGAGACGCCATTTTGGACGCCTTACGCTAAAAACGAACCATTTATTGCTGGTTCTACTTGCATATTTTTTGTTGTCTGCTACTATTCTCCCTACCGCCACAGCCTTTGGTTGTCGTCGGAGCGAACATATTGCTCTTTCACACCCTTTCGATGGGTTATAGTCGTAGCGCGACTTTGTTCTCGCGCCGTTACGGTTCTAACTCATGGAAGCACCGCTTTTGTTTATAAAAGCAGCTGTGTGCGGATTATTATCGAGAATAACTAATCATAAAGTTTATGGCAGGTTCATTTGACCGCACAAAGCCGCACGTAAACGTAGGTACCATTGGTCACGTTGACCACGGAAAGACTACGCTTACAGCTGCTATTCTTAACACACTCCACACACGTGGAAATGGCTACGGTGCTACCACAAAGGGCGTTGACGAAATCGACAAGGCTCCAGAAGAAAAGGCTCGTGGTATTACTATTTCTCTCTCACACAGTGAGTACGAGACTCCAAACCGTCACTACGCGCACATCGACGCGCCAGGTCACGCTGACTACATCAAGAACATGATTACTGGTGCTGCCCAGATGGACGGCGCAGTACTCGTAGTAGCAGCTACCGACGGAGCGATGCCACAGACTCGTGAACACGTACTTCTCGCCAAGCAGGTGGGTGTACCAAACATCATCGTATTCCTCAACAAGTGCGATATGGTTGACGACGAAGAAATGCTTATGCTCGTGGAAGAAGAACTCCGCGAACTCCTTACTCACAACGGATTTGATGGTGCGAACGCTCCAATCATCCATGGTTCAGGCCTCCAGGCCCTCAATGATCCAGCTTCAAAGTGGGGCGACAAGGTCATCGAGCTCGTTGATGCAATGGACTCATACTTCCCACTGCCAGAACGCCAGCTCGACAAGCCGTTCCTTATGCCAATTGAAGACATCTTCTCAATTGAAGGACGCGGTACTGTAGTAACAGGTCGTGTAGAACGTGGTGCGGTAAAGGTAGGTGAAGAAGTAGAAATTGTTGGTATCAAGGATACTGCAACTACTACTGTTACTGGTGTTGAAATGTTCAACAAGCAACTTGATCAGGCTCAGGCCGGAGACAACGCTGGTATCCTCCTCCGTGGTGTGAAGAAGGAAGACATCCACCGTGGACAGGTACTCGCGAAGAAGGGCTCAGTGACTCCACACGCAGAATTTGAAGCCGAAGTATACGTGCTTTCAAAGGATGAAGGAGGTCGTCACACACCATTCTTCACTGGTTACAAGCCACAGTTCTACGTTCGTACAACTGACGTTACTGGTGACGTAACTCTCGCAGACGGTGTTGAAATGGTTATGCCAGGAGACACTGCGAAGTTCAAGGTCAAGCTCGTAGCTCCAGTAGCGATGGAAGAGCAGACTAACTTTGCTATCCGTGAGGGTGGAAAGACGGTTGGAGCCGGTGTTGTAACTAAGATCATCAAGTAAAGTGCACTTGGATATACCTCATCTACATTGTCGAAACTTCAGTTTAGTCAGTCGTCGTATATAAATACGC
>ERZ724508.806-NODE-806-length-20863-cov-5.814158_pt1 | contig 20863 bp, 30 predicted proteins | sample MGYA00376041_ERZ724508 | MGnify/ENA primary metagenome ERZ724508 (study PRJEB28724, sample SAMN07190887) | wastewater metagenome | isolation source: effluent of sewage treatment plant in Hong Hong | place: USA: Christiansburg, Virginia | collected 2016-03-01 ...
TCTCGCGAATAATAACAGTCAGCCTCCATTCGAGGAAGAAGAAAGGCCAATACCGCATTCCCCCGATTACAAGCGCATTGCCTTCTTCCTACGCATGAAGCGAGCAATGAAGAAACCAATCGTCCAGCAGCTCCTGACACTTTAGCCAGTACCGAATCGTCAGCCGACACTACGCACCAAAGTAGGTCGATAGTTCAGTATCGCACCCTGGGACGATCAAGACACTGCTCGTGGTTAGCTGCTTCCCTCGTGAAATTTAATAAATATCTCCAATGGAAGACCTACCGAGCAACCTCGAGGAGTTCTGGGTGTTTGACTACGAGGGCAAGCTGTCCGACCACAAGCAGACAGTATCAAAGCATGAGGAAGTGTTCCGGCTGGCACAGGAGATGCTGCATTATGTCAACTTCGTGTTCACGGATACTCTACGACGAGTGTCGAGTACAGCATTGATTGATATAGTTACGGATGATGATGTGGAGTGGCTGGTGACTCTGGACCCCAAACGAATCATCGTGATGAAGAAGAAACTAGAGAAGTGACTGCTGTGAGTTATTGTGTTTGAGTGCAATATGTCCACGCTGAATTGGCAATGTCATGTAGCTGAAAATTTAAAGCGTCTGTTTGCCAGGTAATTGAGTCGTTTGTGGCTTAATATCAAGAAGGGTTGGACATATACAATGGCGATACATTTTGATATTGAATAGCTGTCCACAAATATCTTTGGAACTAATTCGGGTATGAATCAGCATCCACAACCGGAGTGGGTTGACCAGAACTTCCAAGAGTTTCCACCCCATTGGTAGACCTTGATAGCACACGCCAGGTTCTGGTTCGGGTCGCAAGGAGGGTTCCCACCGTTGCAGGCATTCCAGTTGAAGGTGTTGACTTGCCAAAGACCCACATCAGTGGATCCGTCTCCGTTGTAGTTCATTGCGTTTGCGTTTCCTCCACTTTCGTGGGATACGATGCAGTTGCAGCACCCCTGATCCCATCCATACCTGGCGCACCATGCTCCAATGTCCAAGACGTTCTTGCTAGTGCCGCAGTAGCATGACGGGCACCTCCCAGACGGGCAGTTACCGCCACAGGAGTCAGCATACACGGCAAATGCAAGCAAAGCCAGCACAACAATGAACTTCATCTAGTAATTATAATCAAGGGGATATGTCGAGGACTATTAAAACTGCAACTTCAGCTCACTATCTCAGTCAAACCAATTGAAGTACTGTCAAGGAGAATTACTCATGGTTTTTTGGAGCTGCTGAATATACTCTCGGGTGCGTGTCGCCTACAGTTCGAGCTGTCGAATAATGCTGTCCTTCGAACGGAGCATACTTTCTAATGAACGTACCTTCATCTCATTGTGGCGAGTCAACGAGAGGATCTCCTCGTGGTGTCGCATTCGCATATCCTACAATATCTGTTTGAAGGTCTCGCTAGTCAGCCTGTCGGGCACTCGGGTCTGCTCTACTTTCTGTACTGGTTGGGAGGGACTTCGAGGTTCCGAACTATCACTTTCTTCAATGTCACGAATACGGATCTTCTGATCTGCCTTCTGATCTTTGTCGATACGGCCTTGCAAATTGCTGATTCGCTGCATAAGTTATCCTTTCTTCTTGGCACGCTTGACTTGGAAGTCCTACCGCGATGATGATCTCCTTGATTTGTTTGACTGCTCATCTGCTAATCTGTTCTTGTCTTTTCGGTTCTTCAGCCTGGTCTGGTCGAAGCGTTGCCTCCGTTCCCGAATGATCCTTTCTATCTCCTCTGGATCCACAGTATCTGTGTTATCTTCAGGTTCATGATTCGATGCTAATCTTTTGCTGGTTGGAACAATATCATCGCCCTTCGATGAATAGCCTGTAGGCTGCCTTCTGACGATCCTTCCACTCGGCGATTGTAGGGGCTAACTCAAATGATCGTCCATTATATTCAAATATAACAGGAAACTAACTTGGCAAGCATCGACTATCATTAATTGCTCCGGTTCAAGCACGTTTGACCTTTTTGTGTGCTGATGATGAAGCTTCCCCCAAAGTGTTTCCCTCCAACTCCTTTATCCTTTGCTTCAGGAATATGTTCTCCTGGAAAATGAAGCTATTTTGGCTCTTAAGCTTCTCCTCCTTGCGAATGTTTCTGTAGAGGCTCCCTTCTTTCTTCTTCAACACTTCCTCGAACAGCGAGAGGGTTTTTACCATTTGTTTGGCTTCATCGCGTTCCCGAAGATTGTGGTTGATTTCCTTCTTTAACAGTTCCTGCTGGGGCTCTTCAGTAACGAGTTCGCTCATGCCAGAAAGGATGGCCAGCATTTTGGTTCGGATTAGCTGAAGAGTTTCTGAAAGAGTCTATTTATCCTTCTTGAGATTTTGAAGCTAGAGGGTGTTTTCTTTACCCTCTTTAGCCTCCCTGCGAGTAACCCTTGGCTGCTCTTCCTTTAGTGGTTTGACCTGTGCGAGTGCAGCCCTTAATTCTTCGTTTTCAGCCAGCAGCTTTGACTCAACTTCGTGTTTGGTGTTCATCTCAAGTTCCATTTGGGCTGCTCGGAGTTTTTCCTCGAGCTGGCAATTGAGCTCCTTGACTTCCATTTCCCTTTGCTTGAGTTTGCGCACTGTCTCAACCGAATTGCTGTACTAGATCTTCATCAAGTTGAACTTCTCCTCGTAATAAACAATCTTAGCTTCAAGCCTTGAGGGGTTGTCTTGCTGGTCTTCATGCTGGCCGTGCTTGCTTTTAAGTTTGTAGTTAGTCACCAAGACTTCGTTAAGGCGCGCCTTCATAGACTAGCTTTCATCGAGGGTGAGGCAAGATGACTTTATTTTGGCGAGTTCACTTTCCAACTGTTCAATCTTTATGTTCGAATCTCGAGTGATCCGGGCAGATTCAGCATGGAGCATCTGCTACTTCTCAAGACTGGCTTGCTGAAGGGCTGCCAAACTGCCATTCAGAGTATCTGCTTGAACTCTCAATACTTGTACTTATCTGTTCTTTACTTCCTCAATCGTATAAAGTTGCTTTGATGCTTCAGCCAATTCTGATTGAAGTTTGGCGATAATCTTGGTTTGATGCAATGCCTCCTGTTGATGGAGGGTTCTTTCGGATTTGAGAGTCTCAATAATCTCTGCATGTTTTTGTCTAAGCTCAATTTGCTCTTTGCTGAGTTGTTCAATACGAGTTTTGTCTTCAGTATGCACAGCTTGGAACTCAGACTCCATCAGGTTCTTCCAATCCACCACCTTTTGGACCTCTCGTTCAGCACGGCATCTTGCTTCCTCTACCTGTTTCAACTTGTTATTTGCTTCAAACTCAATCTGCTGCCTCTCCCGTTCTATCCTCGATGCCAACTACTGAGTGTTTCTGGCACTTGTTTCTCTGAGCTCATCGTACTTCTTCTGTAGTGAAGTCAACTTAACCTATCGACTGTTCTTGCTTTTTTCCAACTGATCCTTTGTTGCATTGAGTTCATGCTATAATTTCTCAATTTCAATTGATCTGAGACTCTCGTTTGCCTAGCCTTGGGTCACTTGTGCTCTCAGCTCGCTCAGGGTTGACTCTAACTGCTCGCTATTGGCTCGGAACTTCTCAGCGACTCCCCATGTTGACGTCAGCTAAGATTTAATGATACCGTTCTCCTTAGTGAGACTGTCAATACTAAGTTGCAAGTGTGTGTTGGTTTAGGTGAGTTCCATCACACTTTGCTTCCATTTATTGATTTCGCTATTCAGCAGGCTTCTGGATTCCTTGATAACTTGCTCGAGCGAGCGGATCGTACTAACATTCAATTCGTTAAAGCATTTCATTGAACCCAATTAACTGCGTAGCTATTCAATGGTCTGGCATCTCTGAGCAAGTTATTCTTCGTAGTGCTGGGTGAGTTTGCTCCGTTGATCAGCTTCGTGACGCTTATGGTCGTGGATGCTCTGCTACAGCAGATCCCTTTCGGACAGGTAGGCACACTTCAATGCTTCCACCTCCTGCTCCTGTGCACATACCGTCAGTTTGTAATGCTCTATTACCTACAGTCTCTGTTCTTCCAGTCTCCGGCTTTCAGCCAAAAGTTAGGCATTTAGCTGACGCAATTCGCTCGTTTAGAGTGAGTGCTGTTGCTTCAAGTGTGCCAGCTCTTCTTATTTGCAAGCGATGAGTTGCTGATAGTGCTGTACCTGCCCATTGATAGCTGCTCTCTGCTGCTATTCTTCGTTCAACCTTCCAGAAATTGCCTCAATCTACATCTTTGAGCTTGCGCGTTCCTCAGCGATTAGCTCTTCTGAATGTCTCCGTAACAGCTGAAGCTCCTCCTCCTTCACTCGAATTTGCTCCTCCAGCTTCGACAATTGGTTATTCTTGAACTAGACTGTCTCGGTAAGTACTTCGATATCAGAAAACAGCTGGCTGTTTGTCTCTGTGAGTGCCTCTAGTTTGTTGTTGGTCTCTGCCAAGTTCAGTTCTGCTTGCTCCTTGAGATTGGAAAACTGTTCGTTGTACTTATCCTCAAGAGCCCTTCGTTAGGCCAACAGTTGTTCCATCGATTTTTGAGTGTAGTTATCGCCACGAGTGTAAGTCTCCAACCTCTCTTCGAGTGAGAGACTGTCAGCTCGCAACAGGTCATAGTCCATCTGCAGGAGCCTGAGCTGTCCCTCAATAGCATCCCGATCAACGGAAAGTTGGTTGTTTGCCTTTTTTTCTGTCAAAAGGCTCTTGCAAAGCATGTCGATCTCATGAACCTTGATCTTCAGTTAGTTCCTCAGTTTGGAAATGGTAGCGGTAGACTCTTCGAGAATGTGTTTGTTTTCACTCAAGAGAGTTCGAATATCTTCAGAATAGTCGTGGGCGGAGAAGTTATCGCCAGTCGCTGAGTGGTTTTCCAACATCAGCATTAACTGACTCTGTTTGGCTTCGTAGTAGCCCTTCAAATGGCGGTTCTACTCATTGCTGGAGCCTAACTACTTGCTGATTCTCTCCAGATTTCGGCTTAGCTCAGAGATGTATATGTCCTTCTCAGTCAACTCGTTACGGAGCTCCAATGCTGTTTTCTTGATTTCACAAAGTTCCTGGTTCTTTGCGTTGCTGAATTGCTCCATCTGCTCTCGATCCACCTTATGTGGGGTTCGTAGTTCCTCCATTCTGAGTTTCTCAACGCTAGCTTTTGCTCGAATTTCCTGGCGTAGGCTCACAAAAGCATTTAGGTTATCATTGATGTTACGAAGCATGTTGCTGTTGCTGCTCAGGTACTCGACAAGCACATTTTTCTATGAACTTTCGTCAGAATCGCCACCAAGTTGCCTCGCCAACCTCTCGACCAGGCTGTTTTCGCTTGTAACTGCAGGAATCAGCTCCAGCAGACTATTGATCTTCTCATTGATTTCGGAAACACCTCGGTTGTAAGAATTCAAAATGAGCTCACTGAAATGATTCTTCTGCAACTGCGCAGGGGAAGAATTCTTTGCCTTTTCTTCCTGCAGCTCATGTTTAATACGGAATAGTTCGTCCTTCAGTCTTTTAATCTCAGCCTTCAAGACTTCAGCGTTCATTGACAGAGATTCCTCATTAATGTGGGCGCTTAGCTTGACCATCTTGGCGCGCTGAGCAAATTTGAGGGTAGATAGAGACTACTGAAAGGAGCTGGGCATGCTCGAGATTGTTGCGATAATGAAGGTTTTGCTGTTGCCACTCAGGGAGTCTCTGAGCACGAAGGTTAGCTTGGAGTCACGGAAGGGGATATGTACTCGATGCTTTTCTCCACTGAGGCTATTTATAACCATTCCCAATGTCGTTAGTGATTTATTGATGTTGCTAGCTTCTTTCAATCGTTCCCCGGCACAAGCTGTTGATTTTTGACGCTCAGAACCGGCAAGGTCCACGAAATGGAGCTTGCTGCTGCGAACGTTGAGGCACTCCCCATTCATAATTAGCTTATTTGTGATGTTTAGCGAGAAGACAGCATGGCTGCGGCTGGACTATCTGTTCATCTGGGTCTCGCCTATGTGCCGGTTGCGGATACCCTGGTTGAGCAGTCCGACAGCCATAAGGACGTTTTCCACGGGTTCCTCCCAAAGTCCGTCCACAAACACTCCCTTTTTCACATCCTCCCGGACAATTAGTTTCTTGGGAGACTGGTCAAGCAGATCTACCAGTTGCTCATTGTATATTTCGAAGTAGCTACAGGTGATGGAATAATCGTTGGATGCTGCTGCTGCATTGACCCGTAGGAAAAGCTGTTCGATTGAACGTTGGATGATACCATCACCACTTCCAACCATCGTGTGAGTTTTCCCTGATCCTGTCTGCCCATAGGCAAAAACACAGCTGTTGTAGCCTTCTAGCGAATGATGCACCAGCTTGATGCCGACTTGATTGAATATATCCTGTTGTTGGCTGTCAACACTGAAGATGCGATCGAAGGCGAAGCTATTGCGTCCTAACCGAATTTCCCGATCGCTATAGGTGAGAAAGTCGTTGACTGACAGCTCCTCGTTGCTGTGGGGTCGTACTCGAATGACCACTTGAATCGAATCCTAACAATCCATCGAATTTCAGACGTTGGGCTATGAAAATTAATTTAACAGTTGCCATGGTCTGGCGGGCATAAGCAACCAACTTCAATAATTATGCTTTCCGCTGGGAGGAACTAATGGATGGGCACCGATGAACAACCCCAACCCCAACTCCCCATTAATTTTATTGTTAGCAGCGAAGGAATGCGACAAAAGGAAGTATATAAATATCAGCAGCAGAACTCACTGAAAGCATAGGCTTCCAGCTCGGGATCGGCAATCATCCGGTTGAATTCTACGCCTTTGACTTCAAAAGTGGGTTCTCCCGGGTATTCTGTTCCTTCCACTTCGTATCTGGGATACTCCCAAGGCTCCTCTGTCCAGGTCGGATAGCTCGCCTCAAGAACATGGTCTGAGTTGGTGTCCACACTCTTGGAGTAGTCCTAGCCCTCTTCCATTGAAACTTCGGCCGATCTGCTGCATTCGATATATTCCGAACTTGAATATTCCTCAGATTGAGATGAACTTCGTGTCTTCATTGAGGAGGTGGACTTCTTCTGCGATTGGAATGAATTTTCGGAGATGCTGTCTGTGTCGTCTGCCTTAACTTCCTGGAGGATCCAACGTTCCAGCCTGCCCGAGATGAAGGAATTCATCAACACGTTGACATAGGAGAGTAAAATGGATTTGTTCTCTGGCTCAATTTCCGAGGTCATCAGTAACTGCATGAACTTCCCATTTTTACAGCTTTCAAGAAAGATTTTGCGGATATGTATTGCTGCATAACCATCGACGAAAGAAGCCAAGCTGGTCGCTCGGGTTAGCTTGTGGCTGATCCTGGCAGCTTCATCCTTCCTTATCCTGCCCTCCTGGCACTTTACTGTGAGCAATCGCTTCAGGATGGCCGCGAAGTGATGGATGTTGTTCTTAGTGGACGAGCGATAGGTCTTAGCTTCACCTGAGGACTCCGACTCGGACTGGCGATGGTTACGGACGATGGTAAACACAGACATTTATTGATTATGGATGGGATACCACCAATCCTCTTATCCCTCTATTTTGTCTAATTTGTGTGATGCTGAATGTTAATATTGTCGAATTAACTCGGGAATAAGACCGAGGTCATTTTAATAAATATCGGAGAAGAAAGATCTGCAGCAGAATTTCTTGGAGATCAAGGAGCCACTGATGGATATCTCTGCTCGGAAGCGTTCGAAGTTATCGCCGAACGGTATTATTGCACCTAATACTGATTGTTGCTGATGCTGGGAAAAACGGCTTCCGGCTGCTGCAACCATCGAATTCTCGGCAAGATATTAGATATTCACAGTAATCAGTCAGCTGCGGTGGGTACCTGAACACTTTGGTAGGACAGCAGCTTTACTCCCTATTCCTGCATGATAGCTTGCAATTCCTCCAAAATGCTACTACTATCGATATGCAACAGCACCAAAGATGCCTTTTGGTAGTTCTTTTCATCGCTGCTGTCTGTGGCTTTTCCTTCGAGTGCCTGATCCTCCTCTGTTATGAGGTATCCGTGAGAGCGACGTATCCTGTTGCTGGAACGGACATCACGGACTTCATTTTCGTGCGAATCGCTGAGGCAGAACGACATAATGGATTCGCCACTAACTAGATCGGGTGGTTCACTCACAACGGTGATGCTACTTTTGCTGAAGTGGTTGAGCCTTTGGAAGGGCTGTTCGGCCTGTGCTTGGTACTCCTCAGCCGACCTCACACTGTTACTACTTGCCCGCATCAGACAGGAATAAGTTAATTAACATTCAAAGTGAAAGCTTTCGGCGAACTTGGGTGTTCTTGCCGATAGGCTCGTTGTCGTTGAAGCCAAACAGTTCGGAGGCAGTCGGTCGCTTGAGTGGGTCGAGGCTGGTCATGCGCAAAATCAATCTCTTGAGGCTTGGTGAGTAATGGAATGAACCCTTCAACAGTCGACGCATTGCCTTCACATCGCTAGCCTTGTTCTCTGAATAACTACTGAAGCTACCAGTGAGGTTCTCAAGCAGCACGAGTCCTAAAGAGTAGATGTCGCATCGATGCACATCTATCACCTCGTCGAGATAAAAGCCACATACCTCCGGAGCAAGGTAGCGTTCGTCGGAGTTTAACTTGTGGAGATTCTCAAGACTGCACAGCATGTCCATTAGTTTGTATTTGCCACGGCAGTTCAGTACGTTCTAGGGTTTGAGGTTCAAGTGGCTGGCGTTTCTACGATCCTTGAGCCAAATGAGGCTGCTAGAAACATCCATCAGCAGGCTACGCACCTATCGTTCGGAGAGTCTACGCTTTTCGTCGTTGCAGCTCGCCAACGTGAACGATGCTGGCTCATAGACGAGGAACAATCTTCCACCTTCAGTCCATGATTGGTAGAATCTTACGAAAAGATTATCGCTATCTGCAGTGTAGATCTACATCTGGCCGCGGAGAATTGGGTAGGTGATGGATTCCAGCTGCTCCAGTTCATTGAGTTCCAGCATAACCTCCTTAACGAAGTACACCATTCGATCCAATTTGTTGTGAACTTTGAAGCAGTTCCCCTTAAAGCTCCCAGTGGGACCCACGATCTCAACGATTTAATAGTCCTGGTCGAAACGAGAGGTGTCTTCAGCTGGGTCCTCATGCTCCTCCTCATGCGGGTTCGTCGACATCTGCCGAAGAATGTTTTTGATGTAGATGTTATCTCCGAGGTACTACTCAGACGGCTATGCTGTCTGGTCCACCATCATCGAGTTCAGCCGGTCTATGTTTAATAGAAGCTGATACATAGTGCCATGCGAAATGCTGGTGGCTATTCCTTCTTCTCCACAAAACTTTCTTTCTTGAGGTGAAGTTTACGCGGTAGACGGTCCAACAGCCTGTCGAACACTACTCGCGAATCACGCCAATCATGTGATTCGGCTGGTTCTTCTTCAATCTCGAATGGGCGCACCGTTACCATCTACCGCTCTTCGTTCAGGCAACGTAGCTTTGTGTCCTCCTCGAAATGAAGCTTCTTGATGGTCTTGCTCAGTGCCTTCAAGTCTTCGTCTGAGTCGCTACTGAGCTCGTTGTGAGTGCGAGTGTTCCTGGCTGGTTCCTTCGACATCGCAAGCTGCTTCTGGGCTGACATCGACACGTGAACTCTCGATTTGCGCTTACAGTCTGTGGAGTCGAGTTCTCTCGGAAACTTCCTTGGCGTCCCTGGCTGCTCCGCCACCTCCCATGTTTACATGTTCATTGGAGTAAATTTGAATTTAAATTATTCCCATAACCGACACATGGCTGGTTAAGCTCATTTCGCTGATATCTTCTCGATGCAACCCGTATCACTTCGACAGCTCAAGCCGCCAAGGGATATCTTTAATTGCAAGCTTTATAAATCAACATAGACAAGCGGTGAATGAGTTCCAAACAACCAGGGTTTGTGAAACTCAGCAAAAACGATGCGGAAGACGCTCAGATTAAATTTATTAAATGTAATTCGGAGTGGATCGGCTTCACAAGCCATCTAGACTCTGATACGACGGCCGAATCCGACGAATCGTTCGTAGGGTTGGGTGGCTCGACCACTTCTCCATCACAACTTGTGATTGAGATACTGAAGAGAACTTTCAGAGTGTCGAGCGTCCTTTAGCCCTTCTCGATCAAAACTTCACTGAATAAAACAGTTCAAGGCACGCTCAAAAATGACTGACGTTGAACAGGGCCAGCCCTGGTGCCTCGAACGGTACGGCGCTCCTCACCGCTGCTTAAATTTATTACAGCTGCAAGCGCAAGCAGATGCAACTTACTCGCTTCTTGCAGCACCTTTGGGAGGCGGGTAGACCCTCCTAGCAGCTAACTAAGAATACCGATGAGCGACATTGCGGTTAAGGTCCCGAATCGAACTAATTTTAGTGCTTCTACGAAGTGGAGCTGGTTAGCGGGCTTCTCGTTCGACAAGCCGGCGAATAGTGGACAGTCCTGAATAAAATCACCTCTGCTCGACAGAGTTCAAAACAAACATTTTACCATCAGTAGCGCCGTATATTTATCAAGTTGTTATCCTTGGTGATAAATCATGGAACGTGGTCCCCAAGAGGCGAATCGGCTTAAATCATCACGGGCACTATCAGAGGTAGGGCAAGGTCATTGCTGGCGACGGTAATTGTTGCCAGTTTGGCATGCAGCCAACTGCAATCTCTGGGTTCCAGTGTAGTGGCTGGTAGACGAACACCGGGTAGTAGACAAGGGTTAAGCGGTTGGACTCACTCGCAGGTGGTTGTGGGGGTTGTTCCACCGAAGGTTGGAGCTGGTGAGGAGCTTCGGCTTGTCTTTGCTGTTGCGGTTCCCCAACAGATTTCTTTCTGAAGATCCTTCCGTATCGCTTAAAGCTCTTGATGATGAACTTAGAGGTTGACAGCTTGATGCCAAGCTCGACGGAAACCTCCGCGATTTTTTCGCCACGCTTTAAGACTCGCTTGATAAGTTCCTTGCGGGTCTATGTCAAACAGCAGCCAATACCTCATACGAAATCTTGTCGTACTTCTTCACTCGCGCAACAGCTGGTGATTCCGAACAGCTGGCACTTACCGGAAGGCTGTCACTGGTGGGCTTTCCCTGTGTTGACATACGTACGTAAGAGGTTAAATATTATAAGATATCGCTGAGTCACTAGCAATTAATGCCATCCAAATTACTGTTTTAGCGATCAGCTTCTCCGAGTGCATACCCTCGAACGTTTCCCAAAGATTTTTTATTTTCAGTTCACAGTGGATTGCGGTGCATCCTACGTTCGATCGGTGCACTGACGAGGTTGGCGAGGAGTGCAGCAACGATTGCCAAATTCATAGCTCCCGACTATCTATCATGGACGTTTGATAAAGATGTCAGTGCAAATGCAGGCAAAATTTAACTTCACCAACCCGTGCTCTGAGAAGAGCTTAGTTCGAGTGATGAAAAGGTCCCCTACTCTAACTGAGCAAATAGAAGTTCAGATAGGTATATAAAAACCGCCACGGGATGACAAATTTGACCCTTCAAAGGGATTAGTGATAGGTTATTCGCTCTCAGTATCTCCAATCATAAGACTCGATTAGGAGCGTCAATGGTCTAAACCTTAACATCAGCACCCCACTGCAACCCTCAATTTTATATTTGTTTCTTCGTCAAAATATAATTTAAGAGTTTGAAGGTACGACAGCGGCGTGGGCTGTCAGGTGGAGGGTTAGGTTATGCTGAAGGGCAGCTCTGGATTTCATATTATGCTCTAATGTTCTGACGGTCCGGCTTCCCAAACGCTCCTCCAAATATTACACCGAAGTGCAGGCATATTCTTCGTGAGGTATAAATAATATTGATGGGAATCCCCTGGATGTATGAAGAACCAACCTGTGAGCCCACCCACTACCGCATGCTCAAAAGAATAGTCAATCGGAGGCCTCACAGCATGCTCGTCCAGTGAATCCCGCTAGAACCGGACCGCCCAATTTACAACTTAAAGACTTACAAAGAATATACGATTGGAGCATTGGTCACTGGAAGAGCTCTGGACGGTAGCCGTCGTACCTCTTCTCCTTGGTGTCTTCGGCGATGATGGCTGGGATATGCTGGTTGATAAGCATTCCCATTTCCATTTGGTCGCAGGTACTGAGAACATTGCTGCCCACTATGGTGCTCACTGCGCTCACGACGTTGTACATCTTGAATACCGAGACGTCGTTGACTCTAAATACTTTGTAGCGTTTGTTAGTGGAGGGACGGAATTCCATTAGTTGAACATCTCCGCGTAGTGCCTGGACAATCATCTGCTTGGAACGATTTTGGGATGCCTCCTTGAGTTCGAAGCGACTGTCCAAATCCTCGAAAGGTTCGAGTACCTCATGCGAGAATATTTGTCTGAGAAGCCCTTTGGTGAGTTCTTCATAATCTCCAAACTCAAGACCCTATTTCTGGAAGAGCCAGATGCAGTCTCGAGACTATATGAACTTACGAACGATTCGATTACTGTTGTCGAGATAGGCATCCAGCTCCTACTGAGTGAAACGAACCCGGCTTAAGTTGTTCGTTCGTGGGAACCGTTTGCAGAAGTTCTCGTAAGACTTCTCGAACTGCTTCCTCAGAGCAGCACAACTCGTGTAGATAATGTTAGAATCGCGGTAGAATTTAGGAGCAGATTCAAAGACTGCCATAGCCCTACTCATGGTCTCTTCGAAAATCCGGATAGGTTCATTAATCTTGGTGAGCATCTGACTATGATACTGCTAGAGATAAAGTCGCTCGAGCCTGGCTTGCAACAACACATAGACATTTTCTTAGCTGATGGCGTCGTAGTACTGTCGAGACATCTCCGGTCCTGATATTTTCCAAGCTATGTTTGTATCTCGGTTGGGTGCTCGAGCTAGAAGCTTGATTATGGTGAACATGATGAAGTCAGTTGTGGTGGACCAGATGTGTCGTAAAATTGCGACGACAATGGCTAGCACTGCTAGAATTGGATGCAGAATTGCCGCACTGATCATGTAAAGAACTATTCTGAGCACATTGAGAATGAACATCAGCGGAGTGCTGATGAGCGGGAACCAGCGTTCGGAGTATCGACCACCTCGCCTGTAGCTATCATCGATTTAGAACTGGTAGATGAGGATATTGAATAGGTAGCATACCACCTCGACCAATGGCACCCACAGCCAGCTGGTAATTGCCAGCACGAAAGATATTGTGCTGTTGACCACGATGGCGATTGGGTAGAGAATCAGCAGTATAATGACCCCCACAATAAGGAACCGGAAGATGTAGCATTCGATTAAGTTGAAAATTCGACTGAAGTTCTTACCGAAGAAACCTGTATCGGGCTGTGATTCGAAGCTTGCTCTGCTGTCCCTAATACCTTCCAGAACCGTGAAGAACTGTTTGAGTAGACTCGCCTGGTAAGTATAGTCGATGATGCCAGTATCGTATCGGATATTCTGATCCACTTGGAATGAATCAATACTGAAGATAACGCGAAGTCCAAAGGGCCCTACCCAAGCATTGGCTACAAGCCAGAAAAAACTGTTGCGTGTCCACGAGTACAGTCGCATCTTGTACAGGCTCAGCTTCCAGAAATGATGGCCAGTATCGCATTGCATATCCTCAGATTTTTTGAGTGACCAGTACCCTTTGTCGTTCTGCAATCTTTCATAGGGAGGGAACAGTCGGTAGCTTGTATGGAAAGTTCTGCGTGGTTTGTAGGTAATGGCGAGTTTACTCTTCACCTTCTCTAACTGGCTGCTGAAGTCATCGCGGAACTGGATGTACTCGTCGAACAGCTTTGATTTCAGCGAGCTTTTGAGGTCAGCGATGTATTGTTGGTCAAGTGCTTTTTCAATGGGACCGTACTGTCTCTGCACCTCCTCCTCCCAAAAGTATTCATCACGACTGCGAATCTTATGGTTTTCCCGAATTGACTTCTCAATACGCTCACGAGCCTTGTTTTTGTCGGTCTGTAACTTCACTGCCAGCACCTGAAATATCGTGAAAATTTTCATCAAGTAGAAGATGTTATCTTGAAGGTCCTCAGGGAGCTTTTCTTTGAGCCAACTATCGTACCGCTGTTGCTTCTCCTTGGTGAGGATCTCAGTAAATTATTCTTCGTTTGGTTCGAGAGTTTATTGCTTATATTTGCGGGTTAGTTGTCGCTGGATACTCATCCAGTCCTGCTCAAATCTGGTATCAATAGTGCGTAGTTCCTCCAACTTTTGGTTGACCCTATATTAGATATTTTCCTTCTTCCTTCGAGCCTGCTCGTTTTTATGGTCCACAAACACTGGCACTTCTAGGGCCTCGTTGAGGGTGTGGGGTTAGCTGGAGTAGTACTGCTGAAATTTATGCAGCATAAACCGGATTTCCACCAATCGATTGTAATCCGGAAGAATGTCAACGTTCATCTGACGAACCCCGACCAGCATATTTGCAATTCGGACGGGGTAGTACTTGAACTCTGAGAAATTGAGACGCAGAGATAGGGTTTAACCTACCAATCGCTTCTCCACTTGCCTGAGCTGATGGTAGCTGCGAGCTGCATCTCGGTACCAATCATTGGTGACATTGTCACTACCCTTGATTATCCAGGGGTGCACACGCCAAACGTACGGAGTCTTGCTGATGCTCGAAGGCACATTGAATGTCCCCGTGAGCCAGATTTGTTCCTTCTGGGCTGGTGTTAACTAATTTTTGAAGGTGTCCTCAAATTGACCAGGGCGCTGTGCAGTTGTTGCCAATTCGCATCCTCCTGACTCGAACTTTGACTCAGGGAACTGGAATGTTTCTCCATGAGAGTCCACATTGAAGTAACTGAACCTTGTCGAAAGCACCTTGTGCAGCGCCATAACAGGATCGAAAAGTTCAGGGTCGATGTCTTTGAACTGTTGAAGCTCGTTTCCCACGAACCGAAAGAGTTCTGCCTTGGCCAGTTTCGGCATGACCAGCAATTTATCGATTTTGTCGTCGACAATCTCTGCCATTTGCAAACAAATTTATAGATATGTAGACCCACCGGTATTTATAGCTGAATCTTGTCATACCTTAATGATGACGCCATTACGGTCGCTTTCCTGCAATCTTAGCTTGACTATAACTCATGGTTAGGGGGTTCAATCCTTCCCAGGATGATCCGGTGAAGCACCTATTTGATTCGGTGTTCAGGCTGTTTAAGAAGAGAGAGCAGCTGACACCCGAAGCTACCAAGATGTTGGTGCAGAGATGGTTCGCAGTTGACGCTTACCATAACATCTTTGAGCTTTTTCGGTAGCGGAACCTCGCTGCTCCGAAAATTCGACTACTAAGTAATTGTTCTTACTAACACTTCCCCTCTCAATGGGATGCACCCACCAATACCATTGGAGTCTGCATGAAAAACATCAGCAACAAGATCGAGTTAAAGGAAAATATTGATCGGTAGCTGCATCTAGCATATGCTTAAACGCTACACCCCAGCGGTTAGAGCGATGTGACTGCGATGACTAACTTATATATCAGCTGCCGTGCACAATACCGGAATTACGAGGGGCTTAGCGAGGAACTGCTCAGCACTCTGAGTCAGAAATGTGCAAAGTATCTGTTTATGCAACGGCGTCAGCATCGCTTCCCACTGGACTCCCAATTTCGATTAGCCAGCCGCCTGAGCCGCTCAATGGCCAACTGATACTTACATAAATATATGGAGCTGAGGCATCTCCAGACCTCATTCTGCTGCTATCACAACCTCGTATTACTATTGGAGGAGCATGAGGGTCGTTTCAAGCGGATGTTCATAGTGGGTTACCTCCCAAGCACAGAGGAATACCAGGTTCTGCGTATCGTCGAGCAACAGGATCCAATGTCTGATCTTACTGAAGTGCTATCCTTAGTCGGCACATTCCGGGACTATGAGTCGGCAAAGGCAGCTATCGAAGCCAAGTTTGACCGCAACTCTCGCTGCAGGAAAATTTACACACCAGGTTTGCTAGGCTTTGCTCGGTTCCTCCAGGGGTATTACCTGCTATACGTTACCGATGCAGTAGTGGTTGGCAATTTGGCGAGTCACAAGATCTACCAAGTCACAGGAGTGAGGATATTGCGGCTGTTCACTCTCAACAAGGACACAACTGAAGCTGACGAACTGCGTCACTTCAAACTTCTAGAGCAATACGACTTCGACAACGTTTACTTCTCGCTGACCTACGACCTTACTAACACCTTGGCTAACAACCTCTTGTTTGAGAAGGAGCAATCGTATGATCCTCTGTTGTGGAATCATCACGTTCGGCAGGAAGCTGTCAGGCTTCTGGGCTATCGTTGGATGATATCCACTGTGCATGGTTTCTTCAGCCAGCTCAGCCGCGTCTGCTGGGAGCATCACACTTTTGATGTGCTGCTTATTGCCAGAAGGTCTCGGCTTCACTGTGGAACTCGCTATATCAAACGGGGAATAGATTCTGAGGGTAACGCCGCAAACTACGTGGAAACGGAACAGATCGTGGTCTGCACCACCAACGACCGGCTAGCAGTTTCCTCTTTCATTCAAGTGAGAGGGTCAGTTCCAGTGTACTGGCTCCAAAGACCAGGACTAATGACGTCACAGCCGCAGATAGAAAGTACCCTTGGCTTATATCATAGTCGTATACAGCGACAAGCACTACTTCGGAACACAGAATCACTTTACGACAATGCTACGACGTTATGGACAGCCGATCCACTGCTTAAATCTAATGCGCGTTTCGGAAAAGAAGCCACGGTAGACCTTGCTATCGTCGCACTATCAAGTTGTTCTGAAGGAACTTAGTTCCCCCAACCTCAACTACCTGCAGTTCGACATGAAGAACAACTTGAAGAGCAACAGCAACTTTCGTGAACAGTCGGAGATGCTCGCATACAGTCTTATCCTATCCACTGGAATGTTTTTGGTGAGGGAACACGCAGGCGAACAGTTAGTGCAGCTGCAGAATGGAACCGTAAGAGCGAATTGCGTGGACTGCATCGATCGAACCAACTCCTTCCAATAGATTATCGCAACCACAGCTTTGCGGCTACAACTGCGCATGCTGATCGACCGTCCCCACGATTTCCCTGTATTTCTGACCTCCCCACAGTACAGATAAGCTGATTCAGAATCGAACTGCTCTTCAGCAGCATGTACGAGTAACTTGGAAATGCCATTTCGCTGCAGTATGGTGGCTCCCTCGCACATAAGAAGAAGGAAGGTGATCATGACTCGAAGCTCATGGAGAGCTTGAAGAGACACATCAACAACAACTGGAATGACTACAAGAGGCAGGAACTCATGGATATCTTTCTCGGCAATTTCGAAACTGAAAAGCCTTACCTGTATGACGTGAAACCATAGATTGCTCATAAACCAAGCAGGAAGCTGGAAGTGTTAATACGTGAGGGCTGGTCCAAGGAAGCCTACCGTGAGTATCTCAAACAGTACGAACGAATCAGCAAAGATTCCAAGGAACTCTCCAAAGTGTTCTTCACTGGGACGAGTCTCAAAGAATTTCGCACTAAGGTGCTTTCAGTGGGTAAGGAGCCGTTTCATTAGATGTTGCTGGAACTGCCGGATCCTGAATATCTGACATTCGTGCTGCAAAGATCTCAAAAACCCAAGTCGTTTAATATCGTTCCACTTACTGAGAACAACTTCAACAGTCTTGTGAACACTCGTACCCAGCCACATCAATCACCGCCTCGGTATCATACCGTGGAGCTTGGGTCGTTCACCAGAAACATGTGATGGTGGTTGATCTGATACTAAATTTAAATCTAACGATGCGAAGGAAGACGCTGGCAAGAAGATGCGAGTACTGCGCGGAACAGCAGAGAGAGGAAAGCAAACGATGCACATGCTCGCCAATAAAACCGCGCACCCACCAATCGATGTCCAGCTACCGCCGGAAGGACATCAATTCGTCTGTGCTGACAAACCACAGCAAGGAGCTGGAAAGTCATAACCAGGAGCTGAGGCTTCTGGCGAACGATAACTCACGTTTGAAGGCGTAGAACAGCCGCCTGCGTAGGGATATGGAGAGGATGCAACCTAATGATATGAGCAATGAGACTCTGCTGCAAGACCGCCTCTACCAATCCAACAAGGCACTACAGTAATCGATACTGAACCTTGATCTTTGTGGTCGAGCAAATAAGGAGCTGGAGGACAAGCTCACACTTTGCAGAGTGGCCAACGAACAGCTCAAGGTGGAGAGAGAAGCGTTGATTGAACAGTGCTAGAAATACAAGAATAAGCTCAAAAAGTCGATGGAGATTGCCCGCAACAGTCGCACCAGAGAATAGTTGTAGCCTCGCTCCACAAATGATAGCCTTTTGGAGAAATACACATAAATCACCAAGAAGAACAAGCAGTTGGAGTTGCTTGTCGAGCAGCTCCAAGATGAACTTTCTAGGACCTCGTCGGTGGTGAGACCCGAGTTCGGTTGGGCACGCAAGACAGCGAAGAAGATAAACTGTATCGAACAGAACATCACCCGCATCGAAGAGAACCACGAGGAGATCACGTAGATGAAGGAGCAGCTGTAGTCGCTTCACAGCGAGTTCAAGAATAAGATGAGCATAGTGTCGAGTTGCCAGGATTACGTTGAGCAGCAGCTTGCAGCAACGGTGAGGTGCTTCCCATCAAGCATCAGCACCGAAGTTACCAAAGGCTTTCAGTTTGCCGAGTTGAATCGAGTCACACTAATGATGGCACATGGCGAGCTTAAAGACATCATTTCCAAGATGAACATAGCAGGCCCCTTGTCGAGGCTACTAAACGGCCTGACTCAGCATACGTATAGTTTGCTCGAAACCATCAGCGCAAAGTTCGAGGGCAGGCTCAGACGAATCTAATCCCAACTCAAGACCTCATAGCGAAAGCTCGCTAATCTTTCCAAGCTGATCAGCAACAACCGGTTGAAGTCCCGTACAGAGAGGACACGCATGCGTCATATCAGCCTGGCCAGCAAGCTGGAGCACAACAAGGAGAACATTGACTTGAACAACTGACTACCGCCTTCTTTCAGTTGGCCTAACTATTATATATGAACGGATTCTCGCGTTATACCGAGATTGCAGTGCTTGGTGGCGGCTCATGTGGGAGAGTCGTACTAGCTGTCGATAACTCCGGACAACAATTCGCTATTAAGGAGGTAGCTAGCAAGTGATTAAGATCGACTGCCGTAACATGTACGATGAGGAGCTGGAAGTGCTCAAGCGTTAAGCAATGCTGTTGAGCAACCTTAGTCATCCCAGCATCGTACGCTATCACGATAGCTATGAAGAGCCTTCTGGAAGGTTCTGCATCGTCATGGAGCTAGCGACAGGCAATCCCTCGAATAATGCAGGTGGAACCCTCTACGATAGAATTCACAACGATGATGACGAACTGCTGCCATAGACTACGATAGTGGACTGGCTGTGCCAATTATGCCTGGCTCTGAGGTACCTACACAACAAGCGAGTGATCCACCGAGACCTGAAGACCCAGAACATACTAATTTCCAAACGAGGAAGAATTAAGCTAGGGGATTTCGGCATTGCGCGTATTCTTGGTATTGAGGAACACTTTGCCATGTCTTACGTCGGAACTCCACTGTACATAGCACCAGAAATTGTTCTGAAAACGTAAGTGCAAATGGATACTTAGGGCATATTCTGAGAAATGCGATATGTGGTCACTTGGAGTAGTTCTTTATGAAATGTGCAACAAAGCCCCACCGTTCCGTGGATGCTCCCTTGACGCAGTCTCCCAAGCCATCCTCGCAGGGAAGTATCTGCCTACCAATTAATGCTACTCCAGAAACTCAGGGAGATTATTGATGGGCTCTTATGTTCCAACCCCACTCTAAGGCTCTCTGCAACCGAGGTCCTCAATACTCCACTTTGCCGAACAGCTATGAAGAACTTGGTAGGAAATTCCAAGAAAGGGGAGGAAGAATCAAACCCTTCGAGAAACCGAAGAGCTCAACCGACAATCCCTCAGTCCTTGTACGATTGTCGTATCGCCGAGACGATACATTCAAAGTAGGAAAGTGAACCTGATATAAAATGAGATTCGCCTCTGCTCTAATATTTAATCTTCCAAAGCAAAGATATAGGTTTCACACATAAAATATCTTCTCCGCTTCGACACCTATTTCTGTGAGGTAGCCTGTCATGTCCTTGTACATCTGCTGTGGGCCGCAGATGTACACCATGCGTAGGCTGCTTGCCAAGGGAGCGATCCTCTGCTGCACCAGTTGCCTGCTGAACTTCATCTTCGGGTCGATCGCATATCCCTGGAAGGCCCCCGGAGGCATGGCGCCAGTGACTCTAACGTAGATCTTGGCGATCGAACCAGCAGCGTTGATGATGTTCATCTCATCCGGCATGATCAGCTCGGGGAAGGAGTTGACACTAATGAAGATGTGGAACACCTTGTTGCCCAGTCCGGCTCTGGCAGCTTGAACCTCTGTCGATGATCTGTATAAACTCATGGTTACATTCCGGCTGCGGCTCCGCGACTGCTCGCAACCAACTTGAAGATCTCGTCAATGAGGTCTAGGAACGGGAATAGTCCCGTACCTCCTGCTATAACCACGATGTTTCCTGCAGGAATCGCTTCGAGGCACATTCCTCTGCCCTTTGGCCCTTGGATGAGGAATTGGGTTTCAAATTGTGTATAAAGTTGGTTGGTGAAACGGCTTGCAGGTTTATGATATCGCTTGATAATTAAAGGGAGGCTTTATTCACTGTTACCTCTCAAACTGAAAGGGGTCATTCCACCTACAGTAAAGCTTGTAGTTGTGGCTCCAAGCTGGCCAAATGCATTAGTTCTTTGGGCATTCATTGTACTCTCTGCCAGAGGTAGCCTTAACAGTCTTTGGTTTCCTGGTACTAGG
>ERZ724508.812-NODE-812-length-20789-cov-5.673435_pt1 | contig 20789 bp, 30 predicted proteins | sample MGYA00376041_ERZ724508 | MGnify/ENA primary metagenome ERZ724508 (study PRJEB28724, sample SAMN07190887) | wastewater metagenome | isolation source: effluent of sewage treatment plant in Hong Hong | place: USA: Christiansburg, Virginia | collected 2016-03-01 ...
TATGTTTACTGGTGAGAGTTGGTACACCTGCGACTGTTTGGGTTGCTGTTGCTGAGGATATGGCATTACCGGCTGTTCCAGTACTGGTTGGAGTTTTGATTCATACAGTTGTACTTGGCCTTGGTTCTGTACTTGTGCTTGTGTTTGTGGTTGCTGATTAAACCCCATTGAGCCTTGAGTTGTTCCCATAGTGCCAGTTTGTCTCATCGAATTGGGTTTTCCTGAATCCTGTTCCTGAAACGAAAAGAATAGATTCGGTTCGGTGTTCGATACGGCTGGTTGTGGTGGCTGACTCTGCATTGTCACTCGTGGAGTGACAGAGGTCGTCATTTGGACGGCAGGAAAGTCCTGCTGCTGTTGTGTACTTGTCGCCTGACCGTTCATCTGACCCGAGTGGATCTACGTTGAATCACGAGTTTGCTCTGAACCAAGTACCTTTGGCGGAAGGCTTGTGAAGGTGACTGGTGGTTTACCATTCGCACTGTTGGAACGACCGCTGAGATGGGTACTGAAACCACTGGCATTCTTAAGTATGGATGGACGTGTAATTGACTTTACTGTACCTCCTTCCACAGTCTGCTCCACTGTTGTTGTGACTGGTCGACTATTTACCCGCTTGACTGAGTTGCCGCGGGCCCGTGCAACCGGTGCACACCCCATTTTATCAAATAGTATGTAAAATCAAGGTCACCAGTAGGAAAATCGGACTAACTTGTTAGAATGCTGCTGCTCGTCATTGGTAGTGACTGAAAGTTGGCTGCTGGTACGTCTTCTAGTCGTCCTTGGACTGTTCTGGTGAGACTTCTTGGTGGTGTTCAGACTGGGAAACTGAGTTATCATGTGTGATGAGTCCGCGGCGTACATTTAGCCGAAAGATGGCTATTACCGTCTTGATCTGCTTATTGCCAATCTTCGCTTGAGCCGAATGATGCCACTTGTAAAGGTTTGGTCTCGGTCAATAGTTGAAACCCTGCTATTCGCAAGGTCCTATGATTGCTGTCCAAGGGATTCAGATTTCTCTAGTTTGGCAATGAGGTAGTCAGCTAGGTTCAGAACCTCGTCATTCTCGACATGCTCCGTTTGCTACTTGAGACGCTCGAGCATCTTCTGGCTTGCAAGCCTCTGTTCAGCTATGTCCCTGTCGAGTTGTCGATTCTGTTTGATGAGTTAGTCATTCTCACTGTGCGCTACTAAAAGCTTGTTTCGAATGCTTGCTTTTATTGTTTTGAGGTTCTTTTCGTCGGTGAGACGCCGGTGTAACATTTCCTTATAGTAGAGTCTTTCGGGAGATGGCTACTCCTGTGGTTCTTGTTCATACTCCTTGTACAATTCGGCAAGCCGTTAATCGAGGTACTTATTGTTTTCCTGAAGATCAGTTATCTTGTCGTCAAGATCTGAAGACCTCTCATGGAGTTTCTCTATGCTGATTTCGGTGTGTAGCAGCATTCCTTGAACAGATTTGTCTGAGTGACCCACCCGCTTCACATGTCGGATTGGCACTTCCACACCCTTTTCAACGTTAAGCCGTTGCTGATGCACATATCGGCCAAGCTTCTTGAGGTACAGCTGATGATGCTCCACCTACTTTGCCAGGTCGAACAGATACTGAGCACTCTGCAGCTCCATCTCCCTGTTTTTCAGCTTAGTTAACCCCACCACTATACCGATAGAATTTTGTTGTGCTGCACCACAAGTTCCTCGTGCAGATCATAACGCCTCGCAATGAGATACTTGACTTGCTCCTCACGGTTGAAGGCTCTCTTGCGAATCTTGATGGTTGTTTCTGTTTGTCCCGAATGTTGTGTGGCTTTGACCTCCTCAATCTCTTCTCTTTCGAACTCCTCTTGCTGTTGCTGTAGTGACTTCTCCATCGACTTGATACGGATTTGCAGTTGGTAGATCGAGCGTTTTAGTTGCTACTCATTCATGCCGTGGGATGGCTCTTCATCGATTGGTGCTTGTGATTCGACATGGGGTACTGATACGAGTTTGGACGACTGCGACGACCAATGGTTCTTGCTCTTTTCCTGGGATAAATCCCTGAGCACCCTGATGATAGGATGCCCTGATAGTTTTCGCTCTGAATGAATCTTGCCTCGAGGCACCACTGGTGGAGCCTTCTGATCTGCCTTGACTGTAACCTCCGATTCCTATGGATCTTCCTACTCAAACTCCTGTTCATAGTCCTCTTCGTCCATGTTTATTTTATTCGGTCAGTCTCAAAATAATAGGCTGCAGATAGCTCGTAGCACAACATTACTGCAAACTCCCAACAATAACTAACAGCATATCAAAGTTCAATTTCCTGTAACTTCGGATTCTACTCGGATTCCTTCCTTTCGTTGATAACCAACTCTGATTTAAGGCTCTTCTTTTTGAACTCAAACACCTTGCTTTCGGGCAGTTCGTTGATCGTTATGTTCAGTGAGCTGGCAAGCATCTTCTCACGAACTTCGCGTTCACGCTGTTCCAATTCTTGGAGTTTCTTGCGGCGGTTGAGGAAGTACCAAATCATGCCGGCAACGACTAGGACGACAAGCACAAGTACGAATATCCATAACTACAGGTTTTACGAGAATTTCTTACTGGTCGACTGGTCGAAACTGGTGATGCAGTCTGACGATTCAGGACCACGACAGGTTGCACAATCGGGGTGGCACATCTCGCAGTCCATTTGGCTACTGTAGTAAGAATCTGGGCAGTCTTCAAGGCATACTGCTACTGACCTCACTGTGAAGTGAGGGCACACTACTACGCACGCAGTCCCGAGAATGAAGTAGTTGGGTTGACAACTGTAGCATTGATTGGCCTTTGGACCATAGCATGTAAGACAGGAAGAATCGCATATCCTCACAGCAATCAGTATTTCCCGAATACCCCAACTCTGCGTCGGTGGGCTACTTGCTATGGTGGCCGTAATGTTGAGACTGAGGCTGGTAGAGGAATGGTTGCGTTGTACTTCGTACTGTCTGATGCAGTCACTGGTGGTGCAGATGGCTTGGTTAGTGTTGCAGGAGTAGTTCCATACCTTTTGGAAACCATCGACAGTGGCCGCCAGCATATCAGTATTTAACCAACTGCCCATGAAAGCCATATTGAACCTCACCACGAGATAGTAGTGGCTAGCAGGGAGTAAGTTGTCATATGTCTTGGCAAGATAGTCTCCACTACTGTAGCTGCCACTCAAAGGATATGCAGCAGTGCAATTGTATGGGGTCGGATTGTTGGTTTGGAAGCTAGACAGGTCGATGCTGCTAGCCAAATCATAGGCGACGATCTACATAGGTTGTGGTTGTACCTGCGTGTGGTTCAGCAGGTCACACTGCCCAGTGGTATGGTTGGGTTCCAACATGAATAGGGATTGAGCACACCCCATGCAACTTTGATTGTTTGTGTTCCAGCAGACAGTCTCAGCCACACAGTAGCTCGAGCAGAATATCGCTGATACTGGCTCAAAGACAAAGAGGCTCAGCAGCACAACCAACCAACATCTAATTCCGAGCATTATAAATTAGTTATAGCTGACCCAACAGTTCTGTTACATGTTCAGGTTCGTTGGGAGCAAGTGAAACCTAATCAGGGTGATTTCGCCGGCGGTCAGGCCAAAAAGTCACCCAGAAGTACCCCATGAGAAATGACCGGCTGACTCGAGTTTTCAGGAACTCTTGCCCCACAACAGATTCAAGCACTGCAAATATGATCTCCATCTGTCACAGGATTGCTTTTGGTAACCATAAGCGCTTACCGATATTATAAATTTCAAAGAAAAGATGGCTCAACCATAGAAATCGACATAGTTGGAGCAGCTTCATAATGTGAACGCAGGGCCAGCAGAGACAAAGATAGGCAAGATCGTGGATGAACTCAAATCAGCAGTGTATGAAGACGACAATGAGGAAAATTGCTGTAATATACAATCGATCGGGAAAGTTGAATGTAGGGAGGACAGCTTGGAATCAGAGAAACCAGCCAAGGTTCAATCCCTCACCAAGAGAAGAAAGCTCATTCGACGCAAGATTAAACCTAAGGGAGCTACATAAAAGTCAAAAAGGAAGGATACCATAAAATTATGCCCAGTCCAACGGTCCAAGCGAACAGCCCCCAAGGTGGCTGCTGCTGACCTATCATTCAGCCTTCCACTGCCCTCGCGGGACGATTGCGACGTGTTGTAGGTCGGAGTGGAGGAGCCAAGTGATAGCCTGTCACTATACTTCGATGATGAAGCATACCTTGACTGACGGTCTTGTTTTCCGATGCACATATTTTGATCTGTTTCGACTTTTTTACTGTTCTCCAGCCTGTTTGGTCATATTGTCAATCGTTATGTAGTACTCATTAGAACAGTATCCAGAGACTTCTGACGAACAGGAAATGAAAATGGGAGGCTGATACTCATATCCCATCATCTCACAGCTCAGAACACCGACTGAAACAGGGATGTGTCTCACTCTGGTCGTCCAACCTAACTGTCCGATCTTGGCATCGCCGGGTGTCTTGATGCACAGATACCATAGCCAGACATCCAGACATACACATCAAAGCTCGCTGCGCGAATTTGTAGCCGAGACCAATTAACATTCAATACAGCTCAAATGAAACGTAACTATCATCTGTCTTCCTATTGGGTATTCGAAATTATTGACGCTTTTCCTTACTAATCGGTGATTGTCTCTCGCTACTTTACTCGAAGCTTAGTAGGAGTGCCCTTTGTCTCCGGCAGGCATCCCACATGACCAGCGGCTACTAAAGCGAGGCCTGCCATCAGGAGCATTGAACTATCCTTGGTTGCTAAGCGGATATATGGGCTTGCTGAAGCTGCAGCAGCCCCGACTGCGCTCATATATCCATAGGAGATCGAGGTTATTTCGCATGGGTAAAGTTCAGAGAGGTAGACGAAGTAGAACCCCCAGAGAGAACTCAAAGTAAACCTCATGAGTATGAGCACAGTGAGCTCAAGCCAAGCCATGCCGGAGGTCTGCTCGCCGTCATCGTCAGTCTTTCCGCCGGTGAGTATAAACACAGCGAGCAGCACCGCGATGAGCACTAAATTGATTATGGTGTAACGCTTGCGTTTAAATCTCGTCACTACGATGTTCGCATACAGTGAGGCAAGCATTTCAGCAGCGCCGATGACCATTTGGTTGGTGTATAGGTTGAGACCAATCCTATTTAAAGAGAAAAGTGTGCCATCGTAAATGAATTCCAGCACCATGTTGGTAAATCCACAGCAGTAGCTGATCAGCCTCAGCGAACGGAACTGGAACAGCGAGAAGATGGTCAGCTTCTTCTTGCTTCTAGTGTAGCTCTTGAGTTATTCCTCCAACTGTTCGGGCTCCAGCTCACTCCGGCGGTTGTACTTGGCTATACGATTTAGCGAGTCCAGGAACACGCTGTGACCTTGCTGAATGTTGAACTACGGGGTTTCCTCTACCCACTTTCTGCCTGTTGCCAGCAACACGAGCATAGGTACGGCAAAGAAGAAGATTGTGATGAACCTCCAGTTGGGCAGTAACAAACCCACCAAGGCTATCATGCACACACCTAGTGAGAACATGATCTGCAGACTAACTATCATGATATCCCTAGTTTTGCCGACTACGAACTACTTAATGAAGGTGTAATGGAGGGTGATTGCTGAGTTAGTCCCCAGTCCACACAAGAACAGTCCCACTGCAGCTATCTCGATATTGAAAGAGCAGGCAAGTATCACAGCACCGACGCAGGCCATCAGCCAGGACAGCTCCTACGATCTCTTTCTTCCGAAATTGTCAGCAATGAATGGAAAGCCAACATAGCCAACGAAGGATCCCCAGTACATCAGCGAGACCACCAGTGAAGCTATCCAATCTTTGGAGCACACCAGCATCCCGAAATCATAGCTCAGTGACCTCGGCAGTTCAGGAAGATGACTTCGCCAGAAATCCTAGTCTTCATGGCTGCAGACCCAGTCCTCACAGCTCTGAGACCCACTCTAGCCATCTGCACAGATGAAGTCTGCAGTGTAGAATAGGAAGTTAGGCGACATGAGATACATGGCAGCCACCAGCCACTTGAACATGAAGATAGCGAACATGCGATACTGGTAGCGCCCACAAGGGCCCACCTTCAGCATGAGAGATTCGATGATGTTAGCACTGGAGGGAGTATTAAGCATTCGGTCGACCAGCAATGTTAAAATTAATCGTGGATTTAACCCGCGTCAGCATTAAATAGTCTGCAGATTTTCAAAGCAGGGAAGAGATGTGACGGAGTCGGTGTTAAAAGTGTTTTGCCAAGGGTTGTTATTCGCGGTTGAATTGGGGAGATTGCCAAATCTTTGTCGAATCCAAGAAAAAAAGTCAAGTGGTTCCGCAAGAAGAAAGAGAAATGCAGGGACACCAAGCTGAAGCTGTCCGATAGGAATTTAAGAGCTCCTTAAAGTCCTCCTCATAGACAGAAACTCACAACCTGCTGAGACTCTGCTTCTCAAAACATCCATTAGAGATATCTATCAGAACCCGAACTCATCGAAGCCAGCGAAAACATCCTCTTTCTTCTTCTACTGCTTGTTTCGTTCAGGATCGGTGATCTTGACCAGTGGTTCAGGGTGGAAGTTGAGGTTGATGTTGTTCGCATACATATTGATGTTCATGTTCATCGCAACCGGAGGCTGAGACTGGAATCCTGCCAACTGCCCTCCGTGCATCACGTACCCCACGTTGGGGTTGTGCTGCAGGGTATGCTGGAAGTTAGGCTGACCGTACGGCAGGTGTTGTTGGAAGTGTCCGAAGTGATAGTTATTGTGAGCTACTGGTGCGTGGTGGTGGTTGGCTGGTGGTTGGTAGTAGTGTTGCTGCTGTTGGGCAGGGTACGAGTGCTGATTGTGCAACGGTTGAATAGGAGTCTGGAAAAGTTGGTGAGAAGTGATATGATGTATGGGTTCCACACTATGCGACTTCTTCAGGCTCGACGGTTCGGAGGTGAAGTCCATCAGATCGACTTCAAGCTTCTTTTGCTCTTTCGCTGATGCGATAGATTAGCCACTGGGTTTCGAAACGGGCTCATCGTCGAAATCCATAAGGTTATCGTCTGGATTGGACTCGTGTGAGGCATCATCCACCTCCACACTCTTCTGTTTGGAGGGTGATTTGGGTTTAAGAGGCTACTTCTTGGGTTCTGCCACCGGCTTTTCACGCATTAACGTTATCGGATCCTTCTGACCAGGCAGCACGAACTTCTTCTTCAAGTACTTCTCCTGCACGAACTTTTTGATCTGGTCCAGAGTAGAGTTTGAGTTAGGCTTCCTACAATAAAGTAGACGTGTACTTATTAAGTCCGATGTTGCCCTACCAATAGAGATTGCAGGTCTCGTTACCCACCGTCATGTACTCAAACCAGTCGCTCATCCAAGTATCTAGTTTCGTCGATTTTACGCGCGTTACGCTTGGGCCCAGTGCCCGATGTGCTCCCGAGCAGTTCAAGCAGACCAGCACACCGTAATCGATGGATGCCCCTACATGAATGCAATGCCTTACAGCTCGGCGACTTACTACCGCAGTCAGCGCACTTGCTGTTCTCAGGTCTCGTGAGAAGCCGGTTGAAGAATTTTTACTGTACTGCGTTGGAGACCCACATTCAAGATAATTTATTGCAGCAGTCTAAGAGCGAATACTACCAATAATACGAGTTCCATATCAAGTTTGATTACGAATCAGTGGGGAGTAATGAGCTCTAAGAGACATCGTTACTTGGCCTTATCGGGAGCAGCAACCTCCGGTCATGAATGAAACAAATTCAGCTGATACAGTCGTTCATTGTGCCAAATATTGTGCTACGGGACAGCACGGTATGAAATCTGGTTCAACCTCATTATATGGATAAAATGATCGGTATCGAGGTCAACCCCTCCATGCTCTCCAACACGTGCTTCATATATACAGGTAAAATTGCCATCATCGGACCTGTCTCCCACTCCCACCTCAACTACCAATGACCTTCCTGTCACTCCAGAGATGGTCGAATGGTGATCTGCTCGGTGTGCAGGTTAATGTTCTTCTCGATTCCATGGTAGGTGCCAGCACAAGTCTGCCTGACGCGATTGCCTGTCTTTGTAGTGGGTGGCCGTGACATCACGCTTTTCTGGGTGTTCAAACGGATGCTGAAGTTGGACTCCATGAGCAGAGTCTCTCCGTCGAGGAGTACAGTCTTGAACTGCACATAAAAGTCCACGTGGGAGACCCCGAAGTTCATCAGTGCAAGTTTCTCGATATATTCCGTGTAGCTGTTGAGACTGGATAATGTTCTCACCAAAGTGTTGTGTTATTGCCCCATTTGCCAAAGCGAGTTGGTGTGCTTAGTGACGGAAATGTCTGCATTCAGCGACTTCAGAGTGATTTCCACCGACCTTGCGCGCAGCTTCACCAAATCGTAGAAGAGGTTGCGCATATAGTGGTTGTTGAGCAGCAGCAGCGAATCGTAAAACTCCACGATGGGCGAAAAAGGCTGTGCTTCCTGTATTACCGGCGTTGTCATCCTCAGAGCCTCCGGTAAGAACACTGTCATGTGTCCTGTGTACTCGTATTTGTGAATTAGCTCGATGCACTCCTGCAGGAAGGCCTGTGGTATTTGTTGACTTGGTAGCACAATTAAGCTGATTTCTGTATGCTACTGGTTGCGGCTGGCCTGTTTCATGCTGTAGGCAAGGGCTTCTTTTGTATTGTGCATGTCCCTCCGGTTGATAAGACATTAGAAATTCGGTGGCGTTTCGCACATCGAACGCTCAATCCACTTGGAAACCGTTCCTTTATGGCAGTTGACCACCTTGAGGAACGACCCGAGCTTCATGCACCGGAAGTACGTCTTGATGAGTTCGGCCACCGATGTATCCTATGCGGTTCCCACCAACACCAAGAGATGGCGTAGACAGGTGGTCTCCTTGGCTGCCATATGTTTGAACGTCCAACCAATGAGGAGGTCCTTCTCGTTGAAGTCCAACTCGAAGTTCAAGAGGCACTGTTCTTTGGTGATGAAGGAGCATCCAGTGGGCTGTTCGGCTGGAAGCACCTCAACCTCACTGCTCTGTGAACTTATGTCTAGCATCCACGCAAAATAATTATAGATCATGCTCCCTCAAAAGCATTTGAAGTCTAAATCCAAATAGCAACTGTCGAATTTGTGCTACCTTTCGAACTGAAAAGAGTCATATTAGTATTATGCCGTTCAGGATGAAATTCAATTTGCTCAGACGCAACAGTCCTGCAGCACTCCCTATGGCACTGATGCCTCCCTGAAGCATACTCTGCAGCTCAGCTAAATTATAATCGAAATCGGCGATATTGAATGCATGGCTTCTGTGCAGACTGCGCGACACTGCGATGTCTGCCATATCCATAAATCGTCGATGATGTCACCCTCCCGATGGCGGAGCCAAATTAAAATGGCTGTGATGTTAGACATTTCTGAAGTCGGTTCGCAGTAAGAAACGGACCAAGGTGGATATGGAGAGGAGCAATCGTCACACGCAGCCCCGCTGGTCGCACACCACACACAAAAAGATGTGAAGTGATATCTATGATTCCATGCTGAAGGTCATAGCTTTGGTTTAATCCAACAAAAGTATTATCAGCCCGGCAAACTGTCGATTTATTTATCAGCCATGATTTCGAGGTCTGTAATAACTCCTTCAAATGCATCTCTAATCGTTTGTGCTGAAAGACCTCTATAGCTTAGCTCAGGAACAACGTTACGCTCGCATTCTCAGCAAGTTCCAAGAGGCGTATGGAATACCGGCTACCTTCATAGTTCGCGCACCAGGTACTTACACTGGTAAGATCAGGTCGTGTCAATCTCATTGGCGAGCATATCGACTATGAGGGCTACGGGGTTCTCCCATTCGCAATCGAAAAGGACTGTGTGATAGCAGCAGCGACAACTGAATCGGAGAATATCGAGGTGTCCCATGTGGATGGCTTATATCCACCGTCAGTGTTGCCTGCCGATCCATTCGCTTAAGTCAAGTACCAGCATCCCTACCTCCAATACTTCTACGCTGGATATATCGCTGGAGTGAAAGAGGCGACTGCTCAGGAAGGCATGTCCAAGGAATTCGCTGAAAATATTATCAATAGAAAGTTCACAGGACTAAAGGTGTTAGTGGAAGGGAACGTTCCAATTGCTTCGGGGCTATCGAGTTCCTCCTCTTTCTGTGTTTGTTCGGCATTTCTCTCACTCCATGCTAACAAGCTAGAGCCATGGACACACCGCCAGGAACTAATAGAGCGAATTATCAAATACGAGAGAATGGTGGGTACCGCTTGCGGCGGTATGGACCAAAGCATCTCTGTCTTGGGAGTCAAACAGGCTTGCCTCTACATCCAATTTAAGCCAATAAGGAGTGAGACTGTCATCCTGCCGAGTGGCTATAAGTTCGTGATAATGAACTCCTTGGAGGAGTCAAAGAAGCTGGAGACAATCGGTACACGTTATAACAAACGAGTATGTGAATGCAAAATTGCGGTCAGGCTACTTTGCAAGCGCTTACAACTCCCCAAGGAGATCTGTGAGACGTGGCACATCCTCAAGGAAGTACAAGATTATCTCAAACTATCATTGGAAGCGATGAGCCATTTAGTGGATGAGTTCATTGAGAAGAAACCGTACAGTCGGGCTGAATTGGAAACACTCCTGGAATGCCCACTTGAAGTGGTACTCGAGGACATTCATTCGTCCGAAATAGTTATGGCCTGCAATACTGAATACCGAATTCACGAGGCTGCTAAACACGTCTACGAGGAAGCTGACCGAGTACTAAAATTTATCGAGGTGTGCAGCAGCACGTTACCGAACAAGCCAAAGGGTACAGAGATCTCTTACTTCAGCCGATCTATTGGGAAGGCTTATGAACGAAAGTCAGCGATCGTGTAAGGAACTGTACGAATGCTCTTCCGAATTGATTGATGAGGTAACTACTATCGCTCGAGAGGAAGGAGCACTAGGAAGCAGACTAACCGGTGCCGGATGGGGAGGTTGCACCGTATCACTCGTTCCCGAACATCTAGTTGAGAAGTTCATCCAGAATATCAAGCAACGCTTTTATAGCAGGGAACGCTTCTCTGGGGTAGTGAAGGAGCTGGGCATCGACAACATTATTTTTGAGACCATACCAGCACAGGGCGCCTCTCTGGTCGCCCTGCCATGATTCTTCGAGTAGCTCACATACGGCCATTCATGAGAAAAATATCGCTGCCTTCCAAGGCCTCAGCCCGCGAATAGTGCTGTCTCTGCTGAACGTTATTCTAGTCGTGATGGCGCTCAGCCAGCCTGTAGTACTCGTTCTGAAGGGCACGATTTCGGTTGGTCTCGTTCACCAACCTTGTATGCAGATCATCAATTTGGTCCTGTAGCCCGGACTCCATGCTGCGCAGCTTGTTCTGATACTCCAGCTCCCGTTTATAGAGCATGGTTGTTTCGTAGTGGACAGCATTCTCCTTATCCCTGAGCAACTGTTTGAGCTCGGACTTACTTCGGCCAAGCCTGCTACTATTCTGCTGCACCATTGACGATGAAAAGGTACTGGCCGTATAGTTGCACCGATCGGTGCGTGGTGCCCCTTCACGGAACATCTTCAGCTTGCTGCGGATGGGATTGCCCTGACAATTCATTGGCGGTTGCTGCTATAAATTTTATAACCGTTGATTTAGCAGTAATTCCTGAAGCATGGTGCTTCGACAGAAATCTATTGTTCAGTAACTGCGATTTCTAAAACCATGGGTCATCGTTTCGTATAATTTAGCGAATGGAATATAGCTTGGCGAAGTTGTTGGTGGTGCTGCTGGCTGTGACGGCTGCTGCTCAATCCTGCAGTGACACGTCCGGCAGTCAAAAATTCGTTTGGGATGGGCCATCCAGCGTTGATGGGCTACTTCTGAACACCCTCATGTGTGTCAAGGATACACAGATCGATTTCAATGTTCCTCAGACTACCAACGCAAATCTTCCAGTCGTGAGCCTGACTGGTGGAGCCATAACGTATCAAAACCTCCGTTTGGTATCGTCACAACTTACTCTAGAGCAACAACGGACGGGCATCCCTACAGTTTCTTAATCGTGACGGTGTTAACCAATCCTACTCACTGAGCACCGTCAGTCTATCCAAGTACTCAGCTGGAGCTCGTCTCCAAATCCAGAATGCTCCTGTCCCGCCAGACTACTGTAAGCTCAAATGTCACATAGAACTTTCCTTCACTTTCGAAAATACAGCAGCCGGCGAGAACGTCGTGCTATCGGTAATGTTGCTCAACAGTGCAACAAGCGTACCAGATAGTGCTCAACACGTAATCCGAAACACAGCGGGGCCAAGCTACCCCGATCTCAGAGGGCTGTATAGCCTTGTGAAAAATCTACAGGGAGTCTCCGGAACATTGTTCGGAATCAGCAGTCTCAACATCTTCAACCATCTTGATTTAGGGCACTTCTTCACTGCACAGGATACTGTTGGCGGCTGCAAGACCAATTATTTACTGAGCAAGTTTGTTTATCAGCTCCCATCGGTGGCTGATGTTTCATTCATGGGATCGCCATACACCAATCCAACCAGTTTCACCCAGTTAACTACAGGGAACCTGCTTTGTTGGGGATCCAACACAAACCTCGGAACAGTACGGTGTTGACTAAGACAGTTCCAAACACATATGCGCGACAACTATGCGCTGTGGGTGGCATGGTGGACTTCCCTCTTCTTCTGGATTTCCATGTTGTTCGCTCAGTCACATACCCAAGCTTGCTATGATCCTTACCATGCTGATAACAAGTGGACGTGCTGGGGAATTTACTCACTCTTTCACCTTGCTCACGAGGATTACTTCTCAAGGATGCTCAGGACAGTACCAATGTTCATTGGTCTTTGGTGGCAAGCGTTTGTTGCAGCTATCCTATACCGGTACGTATCGCCTTCGATGCCGAGCCCTACGAACATTCCACTGTACACAATAAACTTATTGTAGAATCGGCGTGATCTCTTGGGCCTGCTCCCTTCCTCTGCAATGGCTGTTCGGAGCCTTTACCCACTCAATTTACAAGGCGACTCTAGAAAAGCTGGAAACACGAAAGAAAATTAAAGCCATCCCAAATAAGTAGTCAGGCGAAGTCCACGCATTAGAAGACATGACGGATGGCAACGACCTGACCATCTACAGCAGCTCCTACTGGATGTATATCATTGCATTTGCCTGCTTCGTCGTGTTTGTGCCAATCACAATAAACAGGCTGCAGCAACTACCCCGTGAGCTTTACACTCAGCAACAGTATTGGTACGGATTGTGCTTATCATAGGCTGGCCGCTTTGGGCGTTGCATGGGTACTCGACAACTTTATCATGGACCCGCTTCTGACACTGCTGCTCGGCAACACTGCGTTCTACCGGTTCCGTCCTTACTACTATAACGGCAAGCTCGGCTAAATCTACAAATAGCTCGAAGCTTGATAATGATGGCTCGTCCATTATAATTTTTATAGTAAGGAGGCTATGATCAAGGACATGATCACTTGGCAGCGCTTTGTGCCAGAAGGCTACATTGTGCTGAAGAAGATACCAACGTTGCTTGATGGAACAGGACTGCTCAAAGGAGCCTTCAAAGCAATCAAACTGAATCGGTAATTCGACAACGCAATCTACAGCGTGGAACTGTACGAGTACAACTAGAAACTGTTCTAGCAGTGTAAGCCCTATTACGATAGGCTGATAGAGATCACAACAGATGAAAGGAATAGGATCAGAGGTGGACTTACAACTTAGTACCCTAAAATCTCGGAGGGAGACAATCCGAAGGAGCAAATCGATAAGTTGAGGAAATTACCGTCAGCTTACCAACAAGTCTTCGAATTTCGAAGGCATACAGTATATGGAGAGCATCGCAATGATGTTACGACATGCATCGTTCGGTAGTATCTGCACAACCACAAATCGTTTGCCCAATAACCGCCAACCTTCGAGGAGTCCAAAGCGTACGAACTGAAGACACTCTAACTTCTAAAATTCATGCATCAAAAAGAAATCTTTTATGGCGATCTTTCCCCTTTCCGGATGCTCAGAGGACAGGCAGACGCAACCACGGCATCAGACAGCGAATACAATGCTGATGTCTTTAAGATTGTGGATACCTACATCCTGTATGCCTCCAGGCCTCCCATAGCATCGCCCAGTCTACGCAACCCGTATTTTTACCTATCGAAGAAAATGCTGAAAGGAAAGTTAGTGGAGCTTCTCCCAGAGAATCCTCAGATTAGGCTTAGCCATACTGACGATTACTGGGGATTCATGTTATCGATGTACTGGTTGCTCACAGGCATTGAACTCTTTCGGAAGAAGGAAGGGTCAGGGCAGATGTTCGAAAATTTGGTGAGGGAGATTGAAGAGTACGAAACTGGAACATAATAGTTGAGAAAGCGCAAGCTTACTACTGATCACGGGTCAGACTTTGAGAACATCTACTCAAAATACATAGGACTCTTTGGGATTTTAGCCACCTCAATTTCCGCAACGCGTAAATAGCAAGAAGACAGAATATAAGCCGCCATAAAGTTGATGGTCATGGGCAGAGCAGTCGAGGCTTAAGAAGCGAAAGATCTTGATACGCTTGTGACCCAGTCAGAGGTTCCAAAAACAAACGAGGAGATGCTTAAGGGTATCGCAATAGAAAACAAGGAGAAGTTTGCCTCATTAGAGGCTGAGTTGGGGAAGCAAAAAGAGAAAGATATGAATGTAGTGCTTGGCTAGTATCTAAAAAGGGTGGCCTTTACAGTCTACGGTAAAAAGGTTCTGAAACTGGCCAATTTTACGTTAGGCAAGGCTGTCGGTACCTTGGAAATTATCAAGCCCGACCAAACTCGATAGCGACTTGAGTTCAAAGGATAAGAGGATAATGCTGTTCGTGCCGAATGCGACATCCGTTGTAAAGAAATCTCTGGGGCAACACAGGACAAGTATCGAAAAGTATTCCTTTTCTTCCGATATGATGGTAGCAACCCACTGAACATGAGCCACAACGATCTGAATAGTCAGGTAGTGGGTAGTGTGACTGTAAACTTATTCTTCACCTCAAAGGGGAAGGCTGATGGTAGAATCTACCGAGCCGACGAGATTCTTCAGTACAACGAAGAGTCAATCCGGGAGATGTAGGAACGTCTGCGAGGCATGAAGCTTGATGGGGAAGCTTTAAAAGAACTGCTAGAAAACCAGGAAAAGTTTGACAAACAGTTCAAGAAGTAAAATTACGTGGATCTGTGTAAGTTATCGCGGTAATACAGTTAACCGTAGTAGCAACAAAGCCGAAGAGAAAAAAGTGAATTTTACGTATGAGAGCGTGGCTCTATTCGGCTGTACGTTCCCGCAGATGAGTGTCATCAACCTTGCTGGGAACGCGTTGACAGATGATTTCTTCAAGGTGCTCAGATCTAAGAAAAGTATGTTCTTCTGCTCCCTCAAAACCCTCAAAATTAGCTTCAATAATCTCACGGACACCACCCTCGAACTGATGGTGCAGTGCTGCGATAAAGTTCGTACTTACCGAAACTTTCAACAGCTTGAATAGCTCATCATGGGTAAGGAATAATTCATGTAGACCACAACAAGATCAAGGAGTGTACGGCATTCAGGCTTGAAGGACTCCCGAAACTTCAGGTGCTTGACTTGGACTTCAACCATATCCCTCCCAAAGGCTACGACGAGAACACTTTTCGGCGGTTCAAGTAGCTGAAGATGGTCTACTTAAGTACCAGCTATAATTATTTCAGAGGGCCAAAATCGAACAGTGGAACTCGCAGACGACCCGATGCCTGAGATCGACGAATGGGTGAATATGTCAGGCAAGACCTATATGATCTTCCGAGACCCAGTATGATGAGTTTAAAGTTATCGCAGACACTATCAACGTTTAATTCTGTGTACCCTCCGAACAGCTGTGTTATCGATAGTGCGGCTGCTCAGTAGTTGACCCAACATCTGCCTGTTTAGGTCGGGGTGTTGAGAGAGGGTCGGGTTCAGTCGGATCAGATTCTCCCACTTCTATGTCAGCAGTTCGAACATATCGGTGCGGTACAAAGGATGTTTACCGTCCAGTTCTTTCAGTTTCTGGTTAAGGCAGATTTGGTAGACATCGGCAGTGTTGGCTTCCTCCACCTGCATTTAAGATTTTGGCAGGAAACTCCCCATGAGGTTGATGATGAGGTTGAACAACGGAATGACATGAGAGTGAGTGATTCTCACCTCCAGCTCCAACAGTTCGAGGAGGTACATACAATGCACCTTCTTGAGAAGGGGAGCCTGAATGATACAGTGGCTGCTTGTGAACCGAATGAGCATAGGTTCAAGGTGATCTCCTAACAGCCCGACAGCCAAGTCCTTATACTTGTAGATTAAGCAAAGATACACCTCGCTCAGAACATGCCCAGCATTCTTCGGGTTATCGTTTTGCATAATGTTGTGCACAGTAACCAGAAGTGTTCGAATACTCTCATCAATCTCCTTTGAGGTGAGAATGACCAGTTCGCATAGCTGCCCAAGCTCCCACATGTCGACCTCAACAGTGGATAGTTCGAGACAGCGCATAATGACGAGAATAATGAGCTGACGATCCTCAGGGTAGTTGCTGTACAGCAGATGCCGATACATCAATTCGAAACAACTGTTCAGCACGAAGCCGTTGCGCTATATACTTTGCACTGCGAGTTTGAGGAAAGAGCGTTGCAACTCTGTCACGTGCTGACATCGATCGAGGTACGTAACTGCAATTTCTATTATGGATTGTTCACAGTCGGGGTGGAGGAGGACCAACTGTAAAGCTGGCGATAATTCCTGTTAGTAAGTCGATGGTTCTGGTATTCTTTCGAAGAAGTGGCAGATCATTAGTGACAGTCGGTTGACATTCGAGAGGATTGACTATGGACGGTGTTAGTAGTTGACCTCAAGTTCCTTGACCAACCTCCCCAGTATTAATTTTCTGCCCTCCAATGAGTCGACGAGATCTGGGTGCTTCTCGACTATCACCTCAAACGCCTTATCCAGACATGAGATTCTCTTGATGATCTCCAAACTGACCTTCTGAAACTCAAACTTCATCTCAGGGCGGATTTGTCTTCCTAGGATTGTTGTGAGTGCCTACGCGATCTGCAGCTTAGTCGACTGCCCGCAGTTGCCGATAATGTTCGGGAAGCAACGGACGTATGATAGCAGCGGATACTGTGCTGCTAACATAATCAAGCGATTGAGACAAATGGGTGCCAGCTCCCAGATCTGCTTGAAACGGTGCTCAACAATCCTTTGCACGGAGAGTTTTAGATCAAGGCGAGATACCAGATGATAACTCAATGCCGCGAGCACAAGCAATGAAGATTCTACTCGTTCGACTATAGAGATGGATGATTTCTTGTAGCCGTTTCGCTCGAACTACTCAAGGAAAGATTCGTATCGATCGTGCTATTCATCTTCTTTCATCAATGCCGAGTCGATGATGATAATGAGGGTTTGGAGAAGCCTCGCGAGCAATCCGTCGAGCACATACGCGAGATAGAGGAGCACCGCCAAAGCTTTCTCCTTAAGCTCCTGCTCTTCCTCTAAATCAAATTTAATTTCCCTCTAGCAGCATCTTTTGGAGATCTCTACGAAGATTTCAGGGGAGTCCTCCATCTCCGAATACTCCTGTCTGTTGGAGATGCAGTATTTCAGCAGGCAGTACATGAGACCGTGACGGATGCTGCTGAAGAAGCCGTATTTCTCAGCTTTACCAATAAACTTTTGAATGATAGCCAGACAGTCGAACAGCACTGACCGAGTATACTGACATTCCTACCGGTTGTTGTGTTCCATAATGGTTGCGAGTGCTGGGTGCAACAACCCCTCCAGCGGTTCTGGGTACACCTAATTGATCACCCGCATCAAGTGACTCTTCAGGCTATTGAAGGCTTCAGCCTGCTTGAGCGGAGTTCTCCAGATAATTCCGACCACTCCGGGCACGTTCATACAGGTGGCCTGAAGAATTACCTCCTTGAATTGCGCGTTGGTGTAGAGTTGGTTGAGTATCTCCATGTACATCTCCTGCTCCTCATTTGCCTTTTCGAGAAACCCGATGGTGATAAGGATACACTCATTACTCGCTTACAGCACAAGCTCGAAGACAGTCATCTACCGTTGATCAAAGTCATCGCTAGCAATAGATTATAGCACTACTTGCATCTGTTCTGCCGCTTTCGTGAATAGACCGGTCGTCAGCTCAAGTATCCTCCCGTAGAACTCTGCGAATAGTTCCAGGAGATTGAAGCTATCAATACAGCTGATCAGCGCACTCAGGAGTGCTAGTAAATTACTCGCAACGACCAGATTATCGCTCCTCTTCAGAATGCCTAGCACTTCACCGAGCAGCCCTCGTTTTTGGTCCAAGGCAAGCTGCTGCAATACCCTCATAAATGCTCGAGAGAACTCCCTGGCAACTTTGAGTTGCAGCTGCTCCTGACAGAGGATTCGCAATCCGTACTTTAGTGTTTCCCCATCACAGCTCAGCTACCAGCTCTTTCTCAGATAGACGCATACAGCTTGCTGCACGGCAACTACATTACGATGAACAGTACATTCCTGCGGAGTCGTGAGTACCATCACAAATGGTTCCAGCAGTTAGTTATGATGCTCTCTGAGCCAGCTATTTGCCTGCTGCAGGACGTTATTATCAGGCGCTAGGTACGTGTACCGTAGGTTCTTAAGTAGTTCCTGCTCCAGCTGTAGATGTTATTGGCTCGACTGCATGTGGCGCACTCGTTTAAAATTATTCAAATGCTACCGTGAGCACTCCCTTTACCATTGCTCTCAGCTGTATCCATTCCTGAGATTCAAATGAGGAGGATCCGCCCCTTTGCAGCTATAAATATTTAAATCCAAGCATGATTGAGGAACTACCCACCTTCCAAACGATCACGCCACAGGCTGCCGCTAAGATTCAGCAAGGGCAGCAGATCGAGTCCCTACGTCTGAGGGAGGTCGATCAAATTCCTGCGAGCTGGTAAGCTGCGTAGATCCACTATCGTGCCCAGCAGTATGGAGCACTCCAGCCTGGGACCACTGCTCGGTGCCCCTGCTGCAACGAAAAGGTTGATGTGCAGCCATTTTCCTTCAGTGATGGAACCGAAAACCCACTCATGCGATCGGATATCATTCTTTTCTTCTCGTTCATCCGCACACTCATCATCTACCTCGTCATTCACCTCCTGGTAAGTGACTTGTATAACTTGTCCGCCATTATGGCTGGCCATGCCTGCTCAAACCGGTTCTCCAGATGTCCAAAGACTTTCACGGCCATGATGGCTATCACAAACAAGCTTCACATCAAGGATCCCTTGCACACTCTGGATATTCTCAATCTGGTTCTCATTGTGGTATCTATCCTCTATTTTGCCTTTATCAGGCGCTCCGAATATGAGAAGTTCGACTTCTACGAGAATGAAATGCAAACTGAAGACGATTACGCGGTCTTCGTGACTGGAGTGCCAATCCTGTTGTACGATGAGGAGCGAAATAAGATGGTTTATTCGCAGGAACTTAGGCAGATGTTCACCGCCACTATTCAGAACTGGCTGCAGCAAAATAGAAACGGTTCAATCGATCCCACCTACTTGTCGTATGTGCAGGCTGCTCAGCGTTACGGCCACGATCCCAGCAACCCACCAAGAATCGTAACTCATATTGACTTGTGCTGGAACCTCACAGAGTTGAACAACTACCTGCGAAACAAGGAGGATCTTAAAGACAAGATCGAATAAAACGTGAAGGCTGGGTATCTGAATATGAATGAAAATAAATTCCAGCAGCAGCAGACAGTCCAAAGATTAGGAGTGGCTTCGCTTGTCAATACTCAATATGAAGATGCCATGCTGGGTGTTGATGAAGGCCTCATCGATCTCTGCACCAAGTACGACTTCGATCGCTCCTTTAACTTCTGTGTGAGCAGATTCATCGGTAAGGCATTCGTATCCTTCGAATATCAGCACTTCTTGCAAGTAATTATCAACCACGGCAAGAAAGGATCCCCACAGCCGCTGACTATCCGAGGAGAGCCGCTGGGAATCCATCGAGCCGGTCACCCAACTGACATCTATTGGGAAAACCTACACTACACACCAGAAGAATTGAGCAACCGCCGATCAAACACCTTTTGGGTTACTGTTGGCAGTTTAATCTTCGCATTTGCCTTCATCGTGCTGATTAGCTGGCTCCGCAAGAAGATGTTCAGCCGTGAGCGACGACGCGGACTGAACGATGCTCAAATAGAAACCTGGATGGGCATTGCAATTGTCATCGTGGTTTCGATGTTCGTGAGCTTGGCAAACTGGGCCCTTCGTAATTTATGTGCTTAACCTTAGACATTATCATCCATGCTCTGGTCGGGTTCGAGAGTCATGAGACCTCAGTAGATCAGCAAAGGGCATATGTTGTTAAGACTCTGCTGGCGCAGTTCATCAACACCGCTCTTAGTTACTGCATTATAAGTCTGCTCATCGATCATAACATCTGGTCTCGCAGTGGTATTCTCGTGCAGGTAGGCATTCTGTTTATCTTCACAGCAGTAGTTCAGATCATTACCAACATTATCTACCTACCTTCGGTCAAAAGGTTATGGACACTATCCAACTACAACCGTGGAGCTCCAATCCCACGCTACCAAGACCGCTTCAACAGGGAATATGCCCTACCTGAGTTCGATTTGGGCGGAAGGTTTGCATACTTCCTACTGCAGCTGTTCCTTATCAGTTTCTTTAGCTACGTCATCCCT
>ERZ724508.814-NODE-814-length-20765-cov-5.477306_pt1 | contig 20765 bp, 22 predicted proteins | sample MGYA00376041_ERZ724508 | MGnify/ENA primary metagenome ERZ724508 (study PRJEB28724, sample SAMN07190887) | wastewater metagenome | isolation source: effluent of sewage treatment plant in Hong Hong | place: USA: Christiansburg, Virginia | collected 2016-03-01 ...
TTTGTTCCAGTTTATGCCACCAAACTGGTCCAACTATTCAATCGGTTAGGAACAATTTAAACCATAAAAAACAATTGACGAAAGAAATCTCTTTAACAATGTCAACAGAAGAATTTCATAAACTTCCTGTTATTTCTGCAAATTATTATCCAATAATTACTGGAAAAATGGATAGGATTGTAAAAATTGGTTTAGAAAAACAGACTGATAGCGAAATTTTATCAATTTCTTCAAGATGCATTGATGACATATTAAAAACAAAATATGGTCATGAAAAAATTATAAATGAACAAATGGTTTCTGAATTATCGAACCATTTAGCAACAGAATTTGTGAAATTTATCTATCGAGATTTGAAATAAAAACAACAGATAACAATAGGTAATAGTTATTGCAAGCTCCTTTGATAATTTTGGGATTGGTGCTTTTAAGTCCGCACAATTTGTTTTATTTTAAATAGGTTGTGCGGGTTCAGTGTTTAGGAAAGTACAGTGCTTTCAAAGGCTTGCAACAAACTATCACCAATACCGTTAGCTGCAACCCTAAACGACACCCTACGAACTGACAATTACCAAGAAAAGTGAAATTAACAGAAGTAAAATTGGAATATAAAATTGTTCAACCCGAAGCTGACCTTTCAGACTTTGTGGAGAGAATTTATATTATCCAAAATACTTCAACGGCTGACAAAGAAGTAGTTTTAATACCAGACGGTAGAATAGACCTTTTTTTCATAATTTCCGAAACTGACAATTGTATTGGGACACTTATTGGCATAGAAACTCAACCAACAACTGCAACTTATCCACCTCAATGTACTTTTATTGGCGTTAGTTTGAAATTACTATCTATTGAGTACGTTTTGAATATTACTATCGCAGACATTTTGAACAAAGCAACTAAATTAGCTGACAATTTTTGGGGCTTTACAAACAATGACCTAAACGATTTTGAATTGTTTAGGATAAAAATTTCTGCAAAAATAAGAGAACAGATTTCGCCAAACATTGATGAGAGAAAGCAAAACTTATTCAAACTTATTTATGAAACGAATGGTGCATTAACAGTGAAAGAATATGCAAAAAAAGCATTGTGGGAAGAACGACAAATCAATCGCTATTTCAATAAAACCTTTGGACTTTCATTAAAAGCATTTTGTAATATTCTTCGTTTTAAGGCTTCATTTCAACATTTAAAAAACGGAAAACTATTTCCTGAACAAAATTTTGCTGACCAAGCACATTTTATTCGTGAAGTGAAAAAATTGACAAAAGCAACGCCAAAAGAATTAGCCAAAAATGAGAATGACCGATTTGTTCAATTTTCAACTATTCCTTAATTCTATTTTTGCACCATCATTTAAACAAAATTTAAAAAATGGATACAAAATCAGAAGCACCATCGTCAAGCAAAGAATTTGACAAAGTCTATAAATCAGCATTTAAGCATTGGATTTGGACAGACAGTCGTATTCCAAAAGAGTTGAAAGAACTTGTTGAACAAAAAAAGCCAATAACCTCATTAGAATTTGGTTGTGGTTTTGGAAAGTTCTCAACTTATTTGGCAGAACAGGGAATTAAAGCAACAGGAGTGGACTTTTCGCCAATTGCAATAGAAAAGGCAAACAAGAAAATTGCACAGACAACGCAAAAACCAACTTTGATAGTTGGCGATGTTACTAATTTGGCAATGCTGAAAGAGCCTTTTGATGTAGCAATTGATGTCGGTTGCTTTCATTGTTTGAACGAAACACAAGAAAAAAAATATGTGGACGAAGCCCACAGACTTTTAAATCCAGGTTCAACACTCTTGATTTGGGCATTAGACAGTTCACCAATTGGAATAAAATTGACACCCGATTACATCAAACAGGTTTTCGGAGAACATTTTCAACTTGACAATTCAAAATTTAGTAGAAGACGAATTGCATCTTCACATTGGTATTGGCTGACTCGTAAAGACTGACAAAAAGGGCAGCAGCTAACAGGGGTTTGGCAAAATGGGGGCAGAAGTGCTAAATTGAGCATTTGTACTTCTAATTCCCCCACTTCCCCAAGCCCCAAAACGTTAGGCGGCATATTAATAGACAGTTGGATGTAATTCATAAATTGGGGTTGTGAATATAAGAAATATAGATGAAAAATTTAATAGAGCTTGAATATGAGAATGAGATTTGGTTGTTTCTAGAAATGGTGACTTACAGAGTTCTTTCCTTAAGAAGAGAATTTGTAAATAAAAAGATAACCACTATTAATTCGAAGCCAATTGACAAAGTTAAGATTAAGATTAATTTTCTGACTAATGATTTTGAATATAACTCATCAGACGAATTCCATAAACTTATTAACTCATTGAATCATTTCGTAAGACTTTCATATGCACGAATCAATTTGATGGACGAGAAATATGAAACAATTGGAATGCTTATTTATGACAAAGATGTCAAGTTTGATAAAGATGTTGAAATTTTAGCAGGTGAGAATGAATCCAAAGATTTTAGAATTCAGCAAGAATGGGGAGGCAGCAAATGGAAAGGAACAATAGGAAAGTTGCATTCTTTAAAATCTATTCAGACATTTTCATACTTTGAGGAAACAGGAAAGTTCGGAATAAAATGTTTATTTGAAGTAAAATCATCAATATAACATCTAGCTAACTCCAATTGAGTAAGGAAACAATGACTATGATCCTATTCAAACCGAGCAACATAAGGACAATAGAATTTGACAAGGACTAGTTGCAATGAAAAAGTGAAACAAAATACGACCGCCTAACAATAGCTAGTAATTAGTGCAAGTTCGGCTTTAAGGAAACTAAACTGCCTTACAACCGCATGTTTAATTTGTATATTAAGGCATGCTTTCAGTAGTGGTGCGGAAACTGATAAGCATTAACGTTTGCACCAATTACAAGCAACACCGTTAGGCGGCATTGTAGTATGACGAAATTAACAAAATGAAACCAGTTAAATCCACAGCAGAAATATTAGCTTATAAAACTCTCAATCGAGACGTTGATAAAAATTGGATTGACTGGGCAGTAGAAATGCTTATGGCTGGTTTCGACACAGAACATTTGATAATTCTTGCAGGAGAAAGCGAGCCATTCAACCAATTTCAAATACAAGGACTTGTAGATAAAACATTATCCGAATTACAACTAGATTATTCAGATTCTAATAAAGTGATTGCAAATTATGCTTGCTACCTCATTGATGAATCATTTGATGGTAAAATGGAAAATTTTAAAGTATTGGGCATATTAAAAGATATCTACATTGAACTTGATTACGAAAAATATCTATCTGATTTTTCCTCACTTTATTATGCAAAAGACGATTTGACATACTCTGAATCTCAATGGTATTGGGATGGTGCAACCAGAGAAAATATTGAAGAAATCATCACAAAGTATTTCAAAGAATGGAAACTGAAGTGCATTAACGATTGATAATAACAACGACCGCCTAACAAGAGCTTACATTTATTGTTGGCTCCTTTGATGATTTTAAGGTTTGCGCTTTTAAGTCCGCACAATTTGATTGCTTTTAAAAGGTTGTGCGGGTTCGGCGTTTAGGAAAGCAAGGCGCTTTCAAGGCCAACAACAAAAGCAAGCATAACCGTTAGGTGCAAGCTTCTAATAACATGGAATACGAGAACTCTGAAAAATATTGGAATGACTATAAAGAATTTTTGAAACTAATAGAAGAATTTGTTTCAAAAATATATATTCATAATAACAATCTTATTGATTTGTATAAGAGCCCTAATTTTTTAATTGAAAATTGGAAAGAAACTGTTCAATCTGGAGAAGATTATCACTTTACGATTTTCGAATGGGATGATGAAATTTCAGTAAGAGGAACAATTGAGAATATACTTCAAAACGACGATATTATGAAGCTTGATTACTTCTATAATAATTTCAAAAGACAAGTAGAAAATATAGATAAACATTTTATGCAAATAACGATTGATGGTGTCGAACGAACTGGGCCTATAAATTGGTGGGAAAAAAGGATTTTACGAGGAGGTCAAGATGAATATCAAAATTACATTATGGCGTTCTATAAAATCGATTTGGATACATATCGAAGTGAATAAAAGCAAGCACATAACAATTAGTGGCATTTATTGTAGGCTTCTTTGATAATATTGAGTTTTGTGCTTTTAAGTCCGCACAATTTGATTAAATTTAAAATGCGGGTTCGGTGTTTAGGAAAGCAAGGTGCTTTAAAAGCCTACAACAAAAGTAAGCACAGACGTTAGCAACAAACCATGAAGATCATTATCTACGCATTTGTTTTTGGATTTTTAATGTTTACTTCTTGTGAGGGAGAAAACGACAATCATCAATATATTGGTTCTGAAAAATATTATTTTGACTTTGATGAAGTAGATCATTATTCCCTAAACATGGATATCAAAGATATAGATTCTAAATCTGACTCAGGATTTGCAATAATAAATCAATTATATATAGAATATAAAAACATATCTGATACGTTATATATTGACAGTTTAAATCAAAAAGCTTATACTAATATTAAAGTGAAGCCCAATTTATTAGAACCATTAAGAGAATTTTTTAAGGATAAAAGTCATCAAGAGGCTTTGTATACAAATTGCATTCCTTGGTATAGTGATATTTTAGTTTTTAAAAAGAACAATACGATTACTGGTGTTGCTAAAGTTAATTTCAAATGTATGCAGCATAATATTATAGGTTCAATGACAAATACAGAAGAGTTTGGTCAGTCAGGAGATTATGATAGTTTAAAGACATTGCTAAATAAGAATACAGGTCTGTAGCTAACAATTAGTGGCATTTATTGTAGGCTTCTTTGTTAATATTGAGTGTTGTGGTTTCTGTTTCGCGCAAATTGATTAAATTTATCCCGATAGATTCTGTGTTGATTTACTATTAAAATACTGATTTTTATTTTTATTTAAGCGTACTTCTATTACTTTCAATTATTTTATAATCAAAAGCTTTTTATTCTGGGTTTCTCACAAATAATATAATTTTATTTCTTAATTTTATTATCGAAAGGCGGTCAAGAACTAGCCTGTCTAGCGTGTTTATGCCATTTGTGCATGCACGCTATTTTCTTTCTGAATTCTCTTGGTTTCATATTCTTTGTCATACGGGCACTTATTCTTGAATATTGTATAAACCATTTCTAAAAGCTTTCTCTGAACTGCGATCAAAGCTTTCATTTTAATTCCTTGTTTAGATATTATTCTTGCGTATAAATCTCTATAATTATCATCCCATCTTACTGCAGTCAAACTTGGTAAATGCATTGCTTTGCGCAGATGTCTATTTCCAATTTTTGATATACGAGGCTTCCCTTTTACTGAAGTTCCAGATTGTTTTTCTTTAACATCAAGTCCTGCATAACTTGTCAATTGTCTTTTATTTCGTATGAGTTCAAAACCATTTGTTTCGGCCAAAATAATTACGGCAGTAAACTCTCCAATTCCAGGTATTGTACAAATATTTTCTATCTCTTGCTTTAAAGCGGAGTCTTTGTTTACCCAATTTTCAATCTCTTTTTTTATCTCTTTTTCCTGTCCACTCAAGAAATTAATTCGAGTATTTATGCGTAAAATACTACTCTCATTAGGTTCTGCTTCTGATTGTTCTGCATGAAGATGGTTTTTCACCATTGATCTCTCAAACACTATCTGGTCTCGTTCACGAGTAAGCTGTTGCAAATTCTTATAGATACTCCTTGGGCGATGCCATAGGTCTAATTTTCTTTCTAATCCAAATTGAGCAATTGCTTCAGAGCAAGTTTTGTCTGTAATGGTTTTATTGTCCAATGTTCGCATGTAATTGCTGATTTTATTGGGCAAGACCACACAAACTTCATATCCCTTTTCATCTAAATAATAGGCGAATTTTTGATGGTAAACACCGGTGGCTTCCATCACAAATCGAACTTTTTTAGTGTCATTTGTTTGCTTTTTCACCCACTCTAAAAGTGACAAAAAGCCTTTTTCATTATTTCTGAAAACCTTGTAAGCATACAAATCAATTGATAAGTCTTCAACCATTCTACCTAGGCTAACAACCAATTCTTTTTGAGCTACGTCAATTCCTAATACTTGTTTTAATACTTCCATTATTAAACTTTAAGGTTGTTTTTTTAAGTAAAGAATCTCCCTTCGTCTTTTCTCCTGGTTGGATATACTGGATATTACAACTAGCATAATTCCTTACATTCTGTTCAGACTCTAAAAGATAAAAAAGAATGAGGTGATATCTATCGGACAATATACTTCTTGAGTTATTTAGCCATCGGCGTACTCTCATTCTTCTTACTTTAAAATCATAAATTTAACGATTCTTCTTTTGGAAATTCACAACTTTGCAAACATAGGAGCTATCGGGAGTGCGGGTTCGGCGTTTAGGAAAGCGAGGTGCTTTAAATTCCTACAACAAAAGTAACCATAAACGTTAGCAACAATATCCATGAAAACATACTTCTCTTCAATATTTTTATTTTTAGCTATTATCTCTTGTGATAAGACGACTGATCCCTTTATATCAAAACCTAATAAAAAGGATACACTCACTCAGTATATAAGATTTGATACATCTGATATTTCATTAAGAATTAATTCTTGGTTCTCAAGTCATTTAATTCAGATGGGAGAATCTAATTTAAAACTAGACACAACTATAAAAAATAAAGAAGTATATAGAATGCTTGTTTTGCCAACATTTAGAACTCCTTATATAATAAGAATTGAATTTAATAATGACCTAAAGGAAGTTTATTGCACAGAAAAAAGATGCGATACAATTAATTTAATTACTATTGAATATAAGGACACATATGGTTCAGGCGGATATGGTGGTGGAAATCTTAAGACATCATTAAAGGTGAATCTGCCAGAAACTGATTCGACAATTTTACATGCAATTATTAGCTTTAAAAAGTCTATTAATAATTTAGGATTCTGGGAAGAACCTATTGATAAAGAGGACGGTGGTACAGATGGAACAATGGTTATAATTGAAGGAATAAGAAATGGAACGTATCACATTATTTATAGACATATTATAGGATTACCATATCGTGCAGGTGAAGGCAAATATTATTCTAGGGATTTTAAGTACAAGGAAGTTGTTAGCTTATGTCAATCTATCACAGATTTTTCTAATTTTAAAGATTGGCAAAAAGACATAGATAACAGAGAATTAAAAATTCGAAAAAAATACAGAGGCTAACCATTTCTAGCATTTATTGTAGACTTTTTTTTACTAGTAATTGTATTCAAATGATTGTGTGGGTTCTTCGTTTAGGAAAGAAAGACACTATTATAGCTTACAATAAAAACTACCATAAGTATTTTCGGTAATCTGATATATAAGATAAATTTAGTAGGTATAACATTGCATCTGTTTTCTAGCTAAATACAACTAATTTCATTTCCAATACGTTGAAAGAATAGCATATGTTAGATAATGCATTTCAATTCCCAAAACATGAACCTCATTAATTTTCAAGATCGAATAAAACAGTATTATAAAGCCATGGGCGGTGTGGTTTTAATTATAGGATACTTTGCTGTGTATTGGACTATTAAAAATGTAGCCTTGCAACTAAGTGATCGTTTGCTTATGATGTCAATCGTTTCTTTTTATATCACAGCTAATTGTATGTATTATATATACAAAGCCTACATCAGTAAAGAAAATATTGCTTTGGATGTTATATGTACCTTACTATGTATCAGTTTTTCATCTACAATGGCTTATGTTTGTTTTGAAGCTATGGAACAATCTTTAATAGGTAAATAATATTTTTTAATAAGAGTTTTATTTATACGTAAACTCAACCAACCATTTGTTATATTCGCAAATACATTCCCCTTGTAAGATCATTTTATCTTTTGCATAAAAGGTACTAGTGTAAACTAATTCAATTCGTTTTGCACGTGATGAATAGCCTCATTCTAAACGAACGAATTAAAATGGGTACATAAATTACTATATTGAGTTTTAATATATAAGCAACCCCATGAAACTAAAAATATTCTTCCTGTTTTTCTGCATCACTGCTTTCTGCCAAGCGCAGACCAAAGTGATTGCGCATAAAAGTCATAGTGGTTCCAATCAATCTTTTTCGAAAGCCTATAAGCAACGTTCGGCTGATTTGGAGCGGTCTAACTTTGGCTTGCCTGGCAATAAGAACATCTTTGTGTTGGATACCGTAGTTGCAGTAAATGATAGCGTAACGATACTTAAAATGCGGGAATCGTCTGTATGTTTTCCCTACAGAACACCCTATACCGAATTGAAGGCTTCCGATTTTAAACCTAAGTCCGTTCGTTTGGTGAATGATCCCGTTTTTACTCGAAAGAAAACGATTGCTGATATCAAGTCAGCGAGATATTACGACCTTGATTTTAGCAATCCAATAGAAGGAGTCGTATTTATAGGCTTTAAAAAATAGATTTTTGCCGATGCGAAACGTTGGGAAAGGTGCCTACCAAGTATTGCTGTTGTTCTCTTTTTTAGGAGTGCTGTTTATACCTTTTTCATTTCGGTATCTCCCTTTTCAATCGGATATTACCACATTTATTTTTCAAGATTTAATTGCTTGGATTGCTTCGCTGGTAAATTGCCTGCACATAACAGATTCAACAATTTCCTCAGACTCCACCACATTGTATGTGTTGGTACTGCTCTTGTTTTTGATTGCCCTGTTAAGCATTCTAATCCTGTCGTATGTGCGGGTATGGAAAAAGTACCAACACGTGATTTTTCAAACCATTCAACTTGTATTAGTCGGCTACCTTTCTCTGGTGCTGTTGAAGTATGGCTTCGACAAATTATTCAAGGCACAGTTTTATCTTCCAGAACCCAATACCTTATACACGCCATTGGGTATGTTGGATAAAGATATCTTGTACTGGAGCACCATGGGTGTGTCGCATACCTACAATGTGTTTATTGGCTTTGCTGAATTGCTTCCAGCCATCTTATTGCTTTTTAACCGCACCCGCATGCTGGCTTTGTGTATCCTTTTTGGAGTCTTGCTGCATGTTGTTTTTGTGAATATAGGTTTTGATATTTCGGTAAAACTCTATTCCATCTTCTTATTGCTTGTGTGTACGGCATTGCTGCTTCCGTCGATCAAATCTATACTGCAATTTTTTGTATTGCAGCAGCCTACTGTATTAACATCTATTAGCGGCGCATCTGTTATTCCTTCCAATACCAAAAGAGGTATCTTAAAAGCCCTTGTCCTTGTATTCTTTTTCTTCGAATCGCTGTTTCCATACATCTTATCTGGTCACTACAACGACGATCACATACCGAGAAATCAGCTACATGGTGCGTATGAAGTGCTGCCTTCAGATACGCTACCAGCAAAGGGAAGTGGAGAGCATCCAAACATCAAACGCATATTCATACACCGACACAATTACCTCATCTTTCAATATGCAGACGATCGCATGGAAGATTTTCAATTGGAAATACAACCGAACAAAAACCAATTCATCTTAACCAATTACGATGGGGAGAAAATTGTGGCGCACTATTCCTATTCAGAAAAAACAAACATACTAGAACTTAAGTTTGATGGATTGAATTGGATGATAACATTGAAAGCCTTGCCTTGGAAAAATTTACCGCTCTTGCAACCGCTGTTCCATTGGACAGTAGATGGAATAGGTGTCCCCTTGAACTAGTAGCTGCGCAAAAGGGCGAATTCGACAATACTAAAATCTAAGTGTTTATATTTAGTTTATTTTTAAATCATTTTTTGTGTCATTATTAATTCTTTTCATTTAATTTTGTATCGCATGGGTTGATTACTCTTGCTCGCCTCTGTATTTTCAAGATAAAGAAATAGAAGGTATTGTCTCAACTATAAAACAAACCCAATCCATATAATATGGCTTCAGGAATTTTCGCAGTGCTTGATGATATTGCAGTACTTCTAGACGATGTGGCAGTAATGAGTAAATTGTCTGCCCGTAAAACTGCCGGTATATTGGGAGATGATTTGGCTGTAAATGCAGAAAAAGCTTCTGGGTTTGCTTCTTCTAGAGAAATACCTGTGCTCTGGGCAATTACCAAAGGTTCGATGTTGAATAAGCTTATTATTTTGCCTTTTGCCTTTTTATTAAGTGCTTTTCTGCCTTGGATGATCCTTATTATTTTAATAGTAGGAGGCATTTATCTTGCCTATGAAGGTGCTGAAAAAATATACCATTTTTTGTTTCCAGATGCACATTCCAAAGAGCAATTGGTGGATGCATCTGTTAGTAAAGAGGATATATTGACATTTGAAAAGAAACGAGTAAAAAGCGCTATTGTGACAGATTTTATTCTTTCTGTAGAAATTATAATTATTGCTTTGGGAACAGTGGTAGGTAAACCAATCGTTTCGCAGATTATCGTTGTTACATTCATTTCCTTCCTTGCTACTGTTGGCGTGTATGGTATTGTTGCACTCATAGTACGTATGGATGAAGTGGGTTATAAGCTCATTGGTCGCAGTAAAAAGGAGGGAAGTTTAAAGCAGCGTTTTGGTTTGGTTTTAGTAAAAGCGCTTCCACAAATTATTAGGGGTTTAACCGTGATTGGTACAATTGCCTTACTATTGGTGTCGGGCGGAATATTTGTTCATAATCTTGATTTCTTTCATGAATTCTTACCATCCCTACCTAGTTTTATTTCGGAGTTACTTGTAGGTTTATGTGTTGGATTTTTGGCCCTATTTATACTGATGGGCTTAAAAAAAATATGGACTTTGTTTCGAGGGAATAAATAATAAATATTTAAGCTGTACCATACTCGTATATAACAAATGTAAGGCACAGCTTTGGCTGAAATTATAACATATTAAAGCTAGAGGTATCGCCCCTAGTAGAAGTTGCGGTCGTCCTAAACTAAGAAAACTCCTTAGATTTTTATAGAAGGTTTCTTTTCAAAATTCATGATAACAACAGAAACAAGGATCAAGGCAATACCCAGCCACTGAATGATACCAATCTGTTCGTGCAATACAAGGTTTGCACCTATGATAGCTACAGGGACTTCAATGGAAGCTAAAATGGCTCCCAATCCCACACCAGTTAAAGGCATACCAGCGGTAAATAATAAGGGTGGCAAGATGGTTCCAAACAAGGCAATAATTAATCCCCATTTATAGATGATGGGATATGCAAATTCTAAATTGATGGCTGAATAAAATATCAGCATAATGGTAAGTAGTCCGCCTGCTATTAAATATAGACTGCGTACGAGTGCGGGTAGTTGAGCTTCAATATTTTTTGTAGAATACATGGTAGCCGCATAGGAGGCAGCAGCAAGCATACCCCAACCAATGCCGTTCCATTGTATCACAATCGATTCTTCCAATACATTTGTAGCGAATATAGAGCCGATTACAACCACAAGTACAGAGAATACCTTATGCCAGCCACAAAATCGCTTCGTTACAATCATTTCCAATAATACACCCATCCATACAGCCTGCATCAACAATACAATTGCGATACTTACGGGAATGTACTTTACGGCCATGTAATAGAATACACTGGTCAAACCCATAGAGATTCCTGCAAGCATTAATTTAAATTTACTTTGCAAGGTAACAGGTATGTTCGCTTTATTGGGTGTAGATTTCTTGAATACGTTTAACAGTAGGAGTACAAGAAAACCTATCCCAAATTGACTGAGCGTGACTTCAGCTGTTGAATAGCCCTCTGCATAGGCCATCTTAACATTGATGGCTAACAGGCCATAACAACAAGCGCCCAATAAAATCAGTATACTTCCTTTGAATATATTTTTCTCCATAATGTAGTAGTAACAAATCGGATTTGAATTCTATAGCATGAATTTAAATCCGATTTTAGATAAAGGTAAAACATTTTTTTTAGTAAAATAGGGATGTGTTTTAATGTTGATTTATTACGATCTGTTTTCATATATGCGTATGTCTTTGTTATACACGTTTAGGACTACAATAGTTATAAATAAATCATTGTTGTTTCCTTAAGTGCGAAAAACGGCTGTGCTTGGTGTTTCCACCCGCACGAATGTTGTATAATGAACTAAAAACAACGCGTTACATCAACAACTAGTTATTAATTTATCTGTTTCGGGAATGGTTGTTGGTGCACCGCGAAAAAGTAGCTCAATAACATTGATTTGCTCTGGCGGAAACAACAACAACAGCTTATGTATACGGTTAATTTGCTTGCGAAAACGACATTGTATCATGCATGTTTATTTGCGTTAACTGTAAGCCATGTGTTTCTTGTGTAGCGGTTGTAGCGGATTGGTAATTTGATACTTGTGTGTGAATTCATTAACACATGCAGTCAAAAAATATGTTTAAAATACACGCTTTTAAACAATTTAAGAAATGAATTGTTTAAATTGGAAATGAGGTGTTTTATAATACTAAGGAGAACGAAAGAATGCTCCAGCTAGGAATATAGTTGTCTAACGATTGAAATACGAAAAATAAGAACGATGTATGCTGCTCTTGAAAAATTTATAAAAAGTAAAACCAATATAGATGTCAAGACGCTTGAAAAAATATGTTCTTACTTTACCTTAATTAAGACAAATCGAAACGACATTTTATTGCATTACGACCAAGTGTGTAAGCACTACTATTTTATAAATAAAGGCTGTATTCGTTTGTATACTACGAGTGCCGATGGAAACGAAAATTCAAGATATTTTGCATTTGAAGGAAGTTTTGCAACCGCATTGCCTAGTTTTATTCATCAACAACCTGCGGAAGAGTATCTGCAAACGATTGAAAAATCTGAATTGCTATGTATTTCTCGTGCTGATTTTTATCATCTAACACATACGATACCTCAATTTGCTGAACTGTATACCGAAATTTTAGAACTGGGTTTTATCGTTGCACAAAAACGCATTTATGGATTTCAGGGCTTTGATGCCCTAGCCAAAGTAAGATGGGTGATCCACAATCAACCACAATTATTACTTCGGGTATCTAATAAAATGGCAGCTTCTTATTTAGGGATTAGCCCATCTACCTTAAGCAGAATAAAATCACAACTTTAACATAAAACGTTGACATAGGACAACGTTTTATGTTTTTAGAGTAGCTAACTTTATTAAAAAGAACGATTATGAAAACTCTATTTCTATATATCACGCTGCTTTCAACAAGCTGTTTTGCACAAAAAGCTGTTCAACAAAAAACAGATCCTTTATCTGTAGATGAATATGTTGCGTCTGTGAACAACCTAACATTGGAAGCCGCATTAGATTTGCAGAAACGCGTTACACAAACAGCTACTTCCATAGGTAAGAACGTAACGATAGCCATACTCGATGCTTCTGGAAACATTATTTTACTAACACGTGGGGATGGTGTAGGTCCGCACAATACCGAGGCTGCTAGGAGGAAAGCATACACCGCTTTATCTACAAAAACATCTACATTGGTATTGTTGAGAAATGCTACACTTGTTGCGGAGACAAAAAACTTAAATACCCTTCCCGAATTATTATTGCTTAGTGGCGGAGTAACTATTTGGTATAAGGGAAAGGTGATTGGCAGTATTGGTGTAGCAGGAGGTGGCAGTGCAGAAAACGACGATCTGATTGCGAAGTCGGCATCCATAACAGAAATAGGAATAACAACAACAAACCAATAATATACGTTCATTTAAAATATACACAATATGAAAAGAATACTCTTTGTTACACTTTTAGCCATGCTATCCACGGTAACATTTGCTCAAAAAACGACGTTCCAACTTTCAAGTCATATCTTAGATGTATCTAAGGGTATGCCCGCTGCTGACGTAACGATTAGGCTAGAGAAATACAATGAAGCAACACAGATTTGGTCATTTGTAGAAGAAAAAGCGACCGATCAAAATGGCCGTATTCCAGATTTTCTACCTGCAGATAAATCAAATATTGGTATATACAAATTGACGTATTATACGAGCGACTATTTTAAGAAAAATAAAACAGAAAGTTTTTATCCGTTTATTGAAGTGGTTTTTCAAATCAAAGATGCAAATCATTACCATGTTCCGATTACACTTTCTGCTTATGGATACGCAACGTATAGAGGGAATTAATATGCGTAATCTAACGCAACATGCCTGAATGGCCTATGTATGTTATTAAGTAAAGAATTATATAAACAGAAGCCCTTTCAATCAATATTGAAAGGGCTTCTGTTATTTTATAGTAAGGATAATAATTAATGTGTTTGTATTTTTTATCGGATGATGGTTAAATAAATTGGTTTCTGTCCTTCCATAATTAAGATGTAGAATCCAGCATCCAATAGTGTACCATTGCGATCCGTACCATCCCACATTATGGGTGCTTGTAACGTATTTACCAATGTTCTTTGTAAGTCGTATACAGACACTTTTCCTGTTTTTTCAATGTAGTAGGTATCTGTTATACCATCTCCGTTAGGGGTAAGGACAGGGTCACAATGATCTATTTTATTCAATGTGAAATGATCCGTTGCTCTGCAATTTTTAGAATCAATTACGGTTAAGAAATAATTTCCAGCTTCAATATTTTCTACTATTGGGTACGTAATCAATTTACTTGTAGAACTTGTTGAAAGTTGATATTGAAAAGGAGCAGTTCCTCCCGAAATTTGGTTCTGAGAAAAGTCAAGTGTATATCCTTTGCTACAGTCAGCGTTGGTAGGAAACACCGTTGGAATTTTCAACTCCAAACAAGGTAATACTTCAACAGTAAACGTGTTTGATTTTAATACTAAATTAGGCATGGATGCATTGTATACTTTCAAACTATATACACCTGCATTAGAAGGTTCAATAGGAGAGAAGGTATACGAAGCCGAAGTGTTTGAACTATCTATCACAGATCCATTTTTAAACCAAACATACGTATCAGTAGATAAGGGATTACTTGCTGGATAGGTAAGAGAATAATTGTTATTTGCGCGTGCCGTTATATTTGCCAAGAAAAGATCTCGTTGAGGACTATAGGTAAAGGATGCTGGAATGTTTGTTTGTAGAATGGGTGTTATGTCTTCAAACGTTAAATTACATTGAGAAATATCCAAGGTATTCAAATTTGGCTTATTGCTTAAGTTAGGTAAATCACTTAGTGGATTATTTTCAATGAAAAGTTTCGTAAGTGTTGTATTGCCATCTAGACCCCGGATTGCAGTAAGATTATTTCCCCATAAATACAATACAGATAGATTTATCAATTTATCAAGTCCTAATATGGTATTGATACCTGAATTGTGCACGTGCAAAGACGTTAATTGAAGACATGGAGAAGCATCAAATGTTTTATTGATAAAAGGATTGCTACCAACAACTAAGTGTAGAAGATTCGGAAATTGAGTAAGGGGAGGGAGTTGAGTAATTTTATTATAGGAACAATATAAATACAACATGCCTGTAGCACCTGATAAATCAGGAAGTGCAGTTAATTGATTATACATAACTTGAAAGTCACGTAATTGCGTTAATGCAGCCATGCTCGGTAGCGATGTTAATTGATTGTTACTTGCATAAAAGCTAACTAAACCCGTAGTAGCGGAGATATTAGGAAATATTGATATTGAATTTTTTGATAGGTCCAATGTGCTAATACTTGTAAAATACTCTATTCCTGTTGCGTCAACTATATTTGAATTTGTTAAATTTAAGTATCCCGTAAGCGCTGCAGCATTTGCAATGTTTAATAGATTGCCTTGCATTACCTGAGGGTAAGATGCAATAAGTTTATCACGCAGATTAGTATCGTTCAAGCTTATCGTTTGACCGAATAATGCGTGTAGTGAAAGTGAAAAAAAGAGTATAAATATAATTCTCATGATGTATAATTATCTAACAACTGTTAATTCAACTTTTTCTTTTCTTCCGTCCGAATAAGTAATAATTGCAATGTATATTCCTACAGATACTGGAGTACCTTGTCTGTCAATCCCATTCCATTCTTCACTACCCGATCCAAAAGGAAGCGTATAGATGTCTTTTCCTATTTTATCGTAAATGATTATGCTTCCTGAAGATCCAGATTCATATATAGGCTTCCATTTTTCATTATAATCTGGATTAAAGCTATAGGCTTCATTCATTGCGCACCATTTTTCTGCTACGACTATCTTTTGTTTGTATGCACATTCTTTGTTATAGGTAACCAATAAATCGTATGATCCAGCAGATAAGCGGGTAAACAAGCCCTTAGATCCCGTTTTACTTTGTATGTCTAATTGATACGTGTAAGAGTAGGCACCATCAGAAAGTATTGTAATACTGCCCGTTTCTTTTTCTTTACAAGATGCTTCTGTAGATATTTTAAACGTTTTATCACAAAGTAGAATTGGGGCCTTCACTACAGGTTGTTCAATTTTTTTTGTACTTGGTTCCGTTACTGTTTTATCTATCGTAGTTTCTACAGATGTATTTTTATTTTCTGTAATTGGTTTTACAGTAATTATATCTTCTTGAATCGAAAATTCTTTTGTTTTAGGTTCAATAGTAGTTGCGTTCGTTACCTCAGTATGTTCTGCATTTGATTTTACCGTGTTAGCTAGCTGTTGCCTTGTTTTTTCTTTGGTTGAAACAGTACTTTCTTGGTGTGTATTTTCTTGAACCTTATTCTCTTTTATTTCAATGGTAGTTTGTTCCGTCTTTGAATCCTCTTTAGTAACAAAATAGGTAGTTATTCCAGATAAAAGGGCTAAGGATGCTACCGAAATAATTCCTGCTTTTCTCCAATCAATGGGTGGTTTGTATTTTATATTCTTAAGGTCTTTACGTATCGTATTTTTCATTTCAGCCAAAGAAGCATAGTAAATAGCTTCATTCGCTGCTTTAACCTCTGCCACTTTTTGAGCCAAAACTGTATTCTGAGCAATTCTTTCTTCGAAAGCTGAGCGCTCAGAATCTGACATACCTTCATTCAGATAGTTTTCTATGGTGTCAAATAATTCGTCTTGCAGGCTCAATTTCGTAATAAGTTTAAGGCTTCATTATTTTCAGAAACCAGTTTTGTAAAATATTTTTTGCAACGGTAATGTTGGTTTTTAGCTACGTTTTCGTCTTTCATTCCCATCAAAGCTGAAATTTCCTTCATGCTTTTTTTATCAAAGATTACGTAAGATAATATCTTTTTACAGTTATCTTCTAATTTATCGAATAAGGTCTTAAAGGCAGTTAACTGTTCGTCTTTAATCATATCTCCTAGATGATCGCTGTCATCACTTTTATCAAATCCAACGAAGGATGCTTTAATAATTTTCTTATTCTTTCGGGCGAGATCAATCCAAGAATTTTTCGCTACTCGAAATAAGAAACCATCTAAATCATATTCCTCTTTAAATTTCCCATCTTTAACATATTGAAACAGTACAATGATAGCATCTTGAAATACATCGTCTGCATCATCCAAACTCCCCGAATTCTTCAATATATAACTTCTGATTTTTCTGAGCGGATCTTTATAAAGATGCTTTAAGGCCTCATTATTTTTCCCCGTTAGAATACACTCAATAATCTTTTTAGAATGATTGTTCATTTCCTAATCTACGTAAGTCATAAAAAAAAGTCAGCAGTTAATTTATTAAATATTATATTTAACGAATGTAATTTAAAATTGTAGTATTTCAATAGTTAGTATAAATGTATTCATTCTTAAAACATAGCGTACGATTAACGCCTGTAATCGGGAGTGTATTGCTATTTCTTACGAATTCATTTTATTGTACAGCACAACTAAATAATACGGTATTTCAAGACTTTACGCAAACAAGCATTAATCCCTACTTAATCAATCCTGCTGCTTCAGATACAACGTACAGTTTCAAATTCCAAGCAAATTCCATCGATGAACTCGGCTTAATTAAATATGTGAATCGATTTTATGTAGACATAGATAAACGTATTCCTTCTGGTCGGAAGCATTCGTATCATTTTATTGGTTTGCAAGCATTGAATTCAAAAATAGGGCAATATATTTCAAGAAGTAGATTACAGCTTAGGTACTCTTGGTTTATGCAATTAAGTCCGAGAGCGTCTTTATCAGCGGGGATTTCATTAGGCTTTATAAATTATGCGTTCCTTACAACCCAAGGTGGTACGGGAGGTTCAGACTTTGGTCCAGATGGGATGTTGGGTGTACATTATGTTAGAGAAAATACAAAGATTGGCTGTTCGATTCAACAGGTATTTGCTCCTGTATTAATACCCGTCAATCAATCCTTCAAGTTAAATAGATTGTATAACATAGATATATCTCAGCGTTTCAGATTAGCACCAAGGATTAAAGTCACTTTGTTTGGTGTTGCCCAATACACAGGCAAGAGTGATTTGTTATATAGTTTTGGATTCATGAGCGATGTTGCAGAATATGTTTTAATTGGTGTGAATACTTTTTCTCTCAACAAAACTTCTTTTAATTTTGGTGTTCAACACATTCGTATGTTTGGCTCTGAATTGTCCTTAATTACTTCTTATAGTATATATAATAGCGTTTTCCCTACACCGAATAGTACCCTAGAATTGTTTTTGGCACTTCAGTTATAATTTTTGGCATTTTGCTGATGACCTTTTTTTGTTGTTGCGTAGCCTGTAATCTTTTTACAGAAAAGAGACAAAAGTAAAACCCTAAATGCGGTGCTATGTCAAAATCAGCAATGTTATATTTTAAAACCAAGGTAGTATTTTGCCTTTCTATAATTTTCCTTTTGGGGAATAATTCAATTGCACAATCCAATCAACCAGGTGCAAACGGAATTCAAACCTATGTGAATCCAATTTTGCCGGGTGATCATCCTGATCAAACCATGATGCGTGTGGGTAAGGATTTTTATACTACAGGTTCTAATTTTCACTTTACACCTTATCTTCCCATCCTGCATTCAACAGATATGATGCATTGGGAAACCATTGCTCGTGTAATTCCACCTACTTCAAGTATTCCAAATAATGATGCACCTCAAGCTGGTACGTGGGAAGGTGCATTGGCTCAATTCAATAATAAGTTTTGGGTTTATTTTTCGAACAACGCAGGTGGTGGACAATATTTTTGTAATGCAGATAATATGGCTGGTCCATGGTCTGCACCCGTTAAAGTAGCTACCAATACGGGAGTGTACGGATATGATAATTCTATTTTTGTAGACGATGATGGTACGCCATATATGTTGTTGAAAAATGGTCAAATTAATAATGGACTTCAAAAACTTGGTATGAATGGTCAACCAGTCGGTCAAGCCTTAAATATGAATTGGGTGAATGCACCCAACGCTGCTGGCGTTCGTCCATATAGCTGGGCAGAAGGTCCTGTAATGTGTAAACGCAACGGTCGTTATTATTTATTTGTTGCAGGTGATGTAAGCGGTGGACAATATGTATTGAGTTCAGCAAAATTATCTAACGTTGAATCTGATTGGACAAGACATGGTAATTTTTGGCAAAATGCTCCAAGCCCAGGTGGTTTCACTGGTCCCAACCATATTACGCAGCCAATTAAATTAGACGATGGCACGTGGTGGTGCCTTTCGCATGCTTACGATAATGCGGGTTACAATGGTCAAGGAAGACAAAGTAACTTACACCAAGTTATATGGACAAATGATATTCCAAAAGGAATACCTGTAAGTATTAACCCAGTACAAGGTCCAAATTTACCTAGCAGTAATATTAATTATGAATTTATACGTTCAGATTATTTTGAATCAACAACATTAAGTCTTGATTGGCATTTTTTAAGTAAAGCAATGGCTTCTACTTCTAGATACAGTTTGATTGAACGTCCGGGCTTTATGCGTTTAAAACCGGGTGCTGGCTATACCCATTTGTTACAAAAAGATAAAGGGAAATATTATTCCTTAACAACCAAAGTTGATTTAAATGCGACAACAAACGGCCAACAAGCAGGTATTCGTATGACGAATGGATTGGATGCCGTTACATTTGTTTTATATTCTGGATATAATAATGGAAAAAAAATTGGTATGTCCTTTGCGGGTGTCGCAACAGAAGTAAACAATGCAATTGGCAATACGGTGTGGCTGCGTGTAGAGCGTGCGGATCATAACCTAACCTGTTTTTACAGTGCTGATGGCTTAACTTGGACCCAACTTGGAACAAAAAATATTGCAGATCTTGATAAAACTCAAGACAATTACAATGAATGGGTAGGTACATCCATAGGATTGTATGCAAAAGCAGCAAATGCAGATTTTGATCAGTTCTCACATCGTTATGGTTTTGTACCTATTCGCGTAGAAGGTAGAAATAATTGGTATGGAGTAACATTTTCAAATAAAACACCTGGGCGTGTAGTTTCAAATAGTACAACAGGAGATTGGTTGATGTTAGCAGGTACTGATTTAGGTGTAGGAGCTAGAGTAACTACAGGTATTGAAGTAAATGCAGCTTCTGCAACAAGCACTGGGAGTCTGGAAGTTTGGATCGATAATATTGGTGGAACAGGTACAAAATTAACAACAATAGCAATTCCAAATACAGGAGGTGCAGATGTTTGGAAAAATATAACCGCCACATTTAATGCTAGTGGACAACATGATGTGTATTTAAGATGGGTTGGTGGAGCAAATAGCTTTGGTGTAAATACCATCCGTTTTTTATCAGGAGCAGCAGCAGCAGTACCAATAGTCTCTATCACCGCACCAACAAACAATACAGTTTATACCGAAGGAGATAATATAACGCTTACAGCAAATGCTACGATTACAACAGGAAGTATCAGTAAAG
>ERZ724508.815-NODE-815-length-20761-cov-5.092678_pt1 | contig 20761 bp, 20 predicted proteins | sample MGYA00376041_ERZ724508 | MGnify/ENA primary metagenome ERZ724508 (study PRJEB28724, sample SAMN07190887) | wastewater metagenome | isolation source: effluent of sewage treatment plant in Hong Hong | place: USA: Christiansburg, Virginia | collected 2016-03-01 ...
TAGAGAATAACAATTACTACGGTATTTTTGTCAATGCCTTTATCCCGGCTCAGTACCCCACTACCTTTCTCGGTGCTTGGCTAGCTGGCCGTCGCAATATCCCAATGTCGGACTATATTGGCCTCACACTTTCTGTGGGCGCCATCAACGGTATCGCCATCAACACCGGGCATGAGCTTTCACACAAGCACGGTCGTGCCGACCGTATTATGTCCATGCTGGCCTTGGCACCGACTGCTTATACACATTTTGCTGTTGAACATCCTTTCGGCCATCACAAGCGTGTCGCTACGCCAGAAGATCCCGCCTCCAGCCGTATGGGTGAGTCTTTCTGGAAATTCCTGCCACGCACCGTGATCGGCGGCTTCAAATCGTCCGTAAAAATTGAGAAAGAACGGCTGGCGCGCAAGGGTAAAAGTTTCTGGAGTATAGAAAACGAATTGCTGCAGGGCTGGGCTATTTCTGGTGCTGTGCTAGGCGCAGCCGCGGTAGTCGGCGGTCGCCGTTCCATTCCCTTCTTGGTCGGCCAAGCCGCTTACGGCGCCAGCATGCTTGAAGTGATCAACTATGTTGAACACTATGGTCTGATGCGCCAGAAAGACGCGAATGGAAGATACGAACGCACTCAGCCGGAGCACAGCTGGAACAGTAACCAGGTGGTTACCAATCTGGTGCTTTACCAGCTGCAGCGCCATAGCGATCACCACGCCAACCCAACGCGCAGCTTCCAAGCCTTGCGCCATTTTGAAGATGCACCGCAGCTACCCGGCGGCTACGCTTCCATGCTGCTCCCCGCTTATATTCCCAGCTGGTGGTACAAGATCATGGACGAGCGTGTGATCCGTCACTACAAGGGTGCACTCGACAAGATCAATATGGATCCGGACAACCGTGAGAGCCTGATGCAGCAATACGCACAGCTGGCAGCCGATATTGCTGCCACTACCGTCGACGCCATCACAGCCCCTGAACCAGAAAAGAAGTCTGCTTAAGCCAAGCATCATTTCAGCAAGTTTAAAAAGTAATGCCCAAAAAAATCCCCGCTAAAATCGGGGATTTTTTTGACACTCAAACGTATCAGGCGCGTTTTTTGAACTCACCAGTACGGGTATCAATTTCAATTTTTTCGCCAATTTCCACAAAGGCAGCAACCTGCACTTCCTGGCCATTTTTCAAACGGGCAGTCTTCATTACCTTGCCAGAAGTATCGCCCTTGGCAGCCGGCTCTGTGTACTCTACTTCACGCACAACGATGGTCGGCAACTCAACAGAGATAGCTTTACCTTCGTACAGAACGACATCACATTGTTCTTCCATGCCATCTTCAAGATAAATCAGTGTGTCGCCGAGATTATCTTTCTCGACTTCATACTGATTAAATTCATCATCCATAAAGATATACATTGGATCAGAAAAATAGGAGAAGGTAACCTTCTTCTGTTCCAGCAACACCTGATCAAATTTTTCGTCAGCCTTAAAGACAGATTCCTGCGCCTGAGCGGTCAGCAGGTTCTTCATCTTCATCTTGACGACAGCCGAGTTACGGCCAGACTTATTGTATTCGGCCTTGATAATGATCATTGGATTGCCGTTGACCATGATCACGTTGCCGGCGCGAAGTTCCTGTGCGGTTTTCATGCGTTGCCAGTTCCGATATAGGGATTCAGTGGGCGATATTCTACCTGACTGGCGTAAAAACGCATCACACTTGTTGCTAGGTCTGGTTGAATGGCCAGATGACGACTCCATGACCCTGCCGCCGCTGTCAGTGCCGGCATATTGGCCAGAAGATCACGCCATAGCTCATCGCTGGCGGCACCACGATTCCACGCTCGCATTACTTCAGACCAGACTGCCGGAACAGGTACTACACCGCCCATCTCCGCCAAGAATGCTTCTAGCTTGGCCCAATGGGCATCCTCATCCTGAGGATAGATATGCCAGAGCAGCGGTCGAGCCGCCCATTGTGCCCGCACAAAAGAGTCCTCGCCTCGCACAGCATTGATATCACACGCCCAGAGCAGACGGTCATAGTCGTCATGGCTAAGGAATGGCAGTACGGCTACCGTCAGCGCCCCTTGCACAACACGATCACCCGGTTGCAGGCCCTTCCGCCCGGCCCATCGCTCAACATCGGCAAGTGCCCGACCTTTCGGCACCACGACCAGCGACGTTTCATTGAGATCCGCCAGAGTATCCAACAAGCCAGAAATCGCGCTATTTTCATAGGCAAACAGAGAGAAACGACAGCCTGCTTGCAGTGCATCCGGAACCCCGATACGGGTCCAGAAGGCCTGTTGCAGACCTGTGTCAGACTGAAACTCTTCGCGAGTTGAGAGCAGCATCTGCTCGCGCAGCAAGCCCCCCGTCTGTGAGGTGAACCCTGGAAACCAGAAATGCTGGGATAAACCTGTCTGGGGATGTGGCGAAGTGAGGCCGTGACAACCCTCTACCCAATCTTCTGCGCTCAGATATTCCAGATTTAACCAGACCGGCACCTGTGGCAGAACGGTCATCGCCTGCAAAAAATTCAGCGGTAAAGGGCAGCCAAACCCTTCAATCACTAAATTCCCAGGCTCAGGATATTCAATCTCATCGCGCCAAAGACAAACACGAATGCCGCCGCGCATCTGCGTGGCAAGCGTCGCATCAATGCCTGCATCCATGCGCGCAAAAGTGGCCATGTCATCGACCCAGAGCGTCACACTGATGCCGTGCTCATGATGCAACTGACGCGCAAGACGCCAGCACACACCAAGGTCGCCAAAGTTGTCGATGACCTTGCAGAAGATATCAGCTGAAATTGTCACAGGAGCATCACGACAAGACAGGGGCTAACAGCGAGACCAGTGCGCCGGCCAGAATAGCCAACAGCAAGGGAAGCAGCACTCGCCACAGCAAAACTGACCCGGCCAAAGTCGCTGCAATACCGCCTTTCACCACTGTATTTACGGCAGCGGCCAGGGTAATAGCATTGGCCGCCACTACTTCATCCAGTCCGTTTCGCGCCAGATTGGCTACCGACAAAGTAATGGCATCAACATCATTGATGCCGGAGACCGCGGCAAGCATATAAATACCGGCATCGCCTAACCATTGCTGTGCTGCTGCAACGGCCAACATGATCACGGCCAGTAATGCGCCAAACTGCAATGCCGTTCGCAACTGCAAAGGACTGACTGATGTCTCTGGCAACACCTCACCTACAGCTTCGACCTGGCGAAACCAGTGCCACGCTGCAAATGCATAAGTAATAGCGGCCATGGTAAGCAAGACATACAGCAGATGGGGCAGCAATGCGGCATGTACCGCACTCACTTCTACCAGCACACGCAGGAACATAGTGCCACAGGCCACCAGAATACCTGCTGCCAGCAGGTTGGCGAGTTGTGGCTGCCGACGTGCCAGCTTGGAAAACGTCATGGTCAGTGCGGTGGATGACACCAGTCCGGCAAGCAGGCCTGTCAGCATCAGCCCACGCCGAGATCCGGCAATACGCACGGCGAAATATCCCGCAAAAGACATCGAGGCGATCAGTACCACCATCCACCAAATACGATGAGGATTAAGGGCTTCCCATGGGCCAAACCCCCTGTCCGGCAAAATAGGCAAGGCCACTACAGTGATCAGCAGCAAACCGAGCGCTGCTTCTACTTCCTTTGGGGTTAGCGCATTGATACCGGCACGAAAAAAACCGCGCAAATTGAGCACACCGGCAGTGATAACCGCACCCGCCGCGGCTGCACCCGCCATGTCTGGGATCGTTGCCAGGCCGCCCAACAGAAACGTCACCACGGCGGCAATCAGAGGGGTGATATCAAGATCTTGATCACGCTGTGTTTCCAGAAAGTGCGCACCGACCAGAAGTGCTGCCAGCACCAGCAGCGCCACCGCAAACACCAGCCCACCGAGAACTGAGGAGAGCTCAGCGCAAACGCCCCCCATCAAGCCAATAAGGACGAATGCACGGACTCCCAACATATGAGAGCTGGCCGGGATTTCGCGAATGGCAAAGCCACGCTCTAGGCCAATGATCAGGCCAACGGCAAGCGCCAAGGCTAGAGATACAAATACCTCCATTCATCTCTCCGGCAGGCTGATCAGGCCTTCTTTTTCATTGCATCACTGCCCAGCGATACAGGCTGATCATCTTCATTGTCGCACTTGGCAGGATTGCCCCCACACACAGGACAATCCCCGTCACGCAAGCCTAGCTTGTTAAGACCACCGCACGAACCTTTGAGAGGGTCACGCCCGGAGATCACACCAACAGCCATCAGCACGATAAACAGAAATATCGCCACTACAGAAATTATGAATGTCGTCAGCATCGTATTGCCTCACTTCTTTTTAGGCAGCCAAGCCTTCATTGCTTGAGTGTACTGCACACGGAGGCCCGCCTCTGTATGCTCGATAAACCAAGCCGGAATATTTTCCTGCTCTGCCAGCGCTAATCCGCGCTGCGGGCCCAGTACATTAAGTGCGGTGGCGAGCGCATCGGCACGGATGATATTTCCATCCACCGCAATCACGCTAACCGACACCCCATGATGTGTAATTGGAGCTCCGGTTGACGGGTCAATGGTATGCGAATAACGCTTGCCAGCAATCTCATGATAGTTGCGATAAGAGCCTGATGTCGAAATAGCCTGATTCGTCAACGCCAGTAATTGTTGCGCCTGACCACTACCATCCGGCCGCTCAATAGCAATCACCCAGCCCGAACCATCTGGCTTGTGGCCCGCGACACGGGTGCAGCCCGCCACACTAACCATAAAATCCTTAACACCGCTTGCCTGCAGATGAGCCACCAGCGCATCCACTGCAACACCCTCACCTACTGACGACAAATCAATCTGGATATCTGCCTTGCGCATCAGAGCACTCTGGCCGGCATCAATGCCGATATGCTGCCAGCCAACCATTGCACGAGTTGCAGCAATCTGTGCTGCATCAGGCACCCGATCAGGAACGGCCTTTGGCCCAAACCCCCACAGATTAACCAATGGCCCTACCGTGATGTCGTAAGCCCCCCCTGACAGCTCACTCACCGCCACCGCCGTTTGTACGGCACGCAGCAACATGGGGGACACCTTCACCCATTGCCCCACCGGTGCTGCATTAAGGCGCATTAACTCCGTGTCAGGCTGATATGTGGAGAGCACAGTATTGGCATCATCCAATACTGTTTGTAAGTCCTTCTGCAACACCTCTGCTGACACACCTGTCGGCAAGGTTGACACCTTAACCGTCCAAGGCATGCTGTAAAATGCAACGCCCTCTACTGCGACTGGAGAAATTGGCGGCTTTTCAGAAACGGAACAGCCTGCAATAAGCAGGCTGATTAGTGTCATATGTATAAAACGAATCATCATTCACCTTACTCAGACAGCAGTGCAATGTTCATTGTGCACTGCTGTCTATTGGGGTTTCTGCAGCACTTAGCCACCAAAGTCATCAAGCATAATGTTAGAACGATCCACACCAAGATCTTCCAGCATTCTGATAACAGCCGCATTCATCATGGGAGGACCGCACATATAAAATTCGCAGTCTTCCGGCGCTGGGTGATCCTTGAGATAGTTCTCATAAAGCACGTTGTGAATGAAGCCGCTATAACCTTTCCAGTTATCTTCAGGCTGTGGCTCAGAGAGCGCCAAATGCCATTCAAAGTTTGGATTTTCCTTCGCCAGCTTTTCGTATTCCTCTGTGTAGAAGGCTTCACGCAACGAGCGAGCGCCATACCAGAAGCTGATCTTGCGCGTAGAGTGAAGGCGATTGAGCTGATCGAAGAGATGCGAGCGCATAGGTGCCATGCCCGCACCACCACCGATAAAGACCATTTCGGCTTTGGTTTCCTTGGCAAAAAAGTCACCGAAAGGACCAAATACCTTAACCTTGTCGCCCTTCTTCAGCGAGAAAACCCATGAAGACATACGTCCGGGCGGAATTTCCTGCAACTGCTTCAGAGGCGGCGTTGCAATACGGATATTGAATTTGAGCAGGCCTTTTTCATCTGGATAGTTCGCCATGGAATAGGCACGAATGGTTTCATCTTCAAACTTGGCTTTCACATCAAATAGTTTGAAACGCTCCCAGTCGCCTCGATATTCAGCAGGAATATCAAAGTCCTTGTAGTCAACTTCGAAGGCAGGAGCTTCTAGCTGCACATACCCGCCAGCGCGGAAGTTAACATCCTCACCCTCTGGCAGCTTGAGTACCAGCTCCTTGATGAAGGTAGCAACGTTGTTGTTGGAAACAACCTCGCACTCCCACTGCTTTACGCCGAAGAACTCTTCAGGTAACTCGATATCCATGTCCTGCTTAACAGCGAGCTGGCAACCTAAACGCCAGCCATCCTTGATCTCGCGCTTAGTGAAGTGCGGCTCTTCTGTTGGCAGGATATCGCCACCACCGGAGTGCACCTGCACACGGCACTGGCCACAGGTACCACCGCCACCACAGGCTGACGAAAGGAAAATTTTCTTGTCAGATAGTGCGCCCAGCAACTTGCCACCGGAGGCCACTTCAATGCGCTTTTCCGGATCATGGTTAATATCAATCGTGACATTGCCCTCGGCAACCAGCCGGGAGCGTGCTGCCAGAATGAAGGCCACCAGTACCAATACGATACCGGTGAACATCACCATGGACAGAATGATTACTGCTTGTTCAGACATCGCGGAAACTCCTTACAACTGCACGCCGGAGAAGGACATAAAGCCCAGCGCCATAAGGCCAGCGGAAATGAAAGTAATGCCCAAGCCTTGCAAGCCAGCGGGCACATCACTGTATTTCAGCTTTTCACGAACTGCGGCAAGTAACACGATGGCCAGCGCCCAGGAAAAACCGGAGCCTACGCCATACACCACACTTTCCGGAAAGTTGTAGTCGCGTTCCTGCATAAACAAAGCACCACCAAGAATGGCGCAATTTACGGTGATCAGCGGCAGGTAAATACCGAGAGCGTTGTAAAGTGCTGGCATGTACTTATCGCACGCCATTTCAATCACTTGCACTAGTGCAGCGATAGTACAAATGTAACTCAGCAGCGCCAGGAAGCTCAGGTCTACTGTGTCGGCGCCGTCCATGCCTGTCCAGGAAAGTGCACCTTCTTTCAGCAGAAACTGCCAGAGAAGGTTATTGGCGGGTACCGTAATGGCTTGTACAAATACCACGGCGATACCAAGCGAGATTGCTGTCTGTGTCTTTTTGGAAATGGCCAGAAAGGTGCACATGCCCAGAAAAAAGGACAATGCCATGTTCTCAATGAACACAGACTTAACGAACAAACTGAGGTAATGCTCCATTTATCTGTCTCCGCGATCAGTGAGAGGCTTGAGCCTTTGAGTTGGGAGCAATTTTGAACTCCGTGCTTTCCTGCTGTTCCGTTTTCCAGGAACGCAGAACCCAAATCACCAAACCAATGATGAAGAATGCGGACGGTGGTAGCAGCAGCAGGCCGTTAGGCACATACCAGCCACCATTATTCACCGTTTGCAGCAACGACACACCAAACCAAGAGCCAGAGCCCAGCAACTCACGAATCATCGCCACTACAATCAACAATGCCGAGTAACCCAGACCATTCCCCAAGCCATCAAGGAAGCTGATGCCCGGTTTGTTCTTCATGGCAAATGCCTCCAGACGTCCCATCACGATACAGTTAGTGATGATGAGGCCCACAAACACCGACATCTGCTTGGCAATTGCCGGAGCAAAGGCCTGCAGCATCTGATCAACGATGATCACAAGGGTCGCCACCACCACCATCTGCACAATAATGCGAATAGAGTTGGGAATGACATTACGGATCATGCTGATAAAAAGATTACCGAACGCTGTCACGGCCGTAAGGCCAATGGACATCGCCAGTGCTGTATTTAAATTACTGGTCACCGCCAGTGCCGAGCAAATGCCCAACACCTGAAAGATCACCGGATTGGTATTAAGGATAGGTCCGAGTAGGACTTCCTTCACACTGTTTTCCTGAGTCGACATGATCAGATGCCCCCCTCACGAACTTTGCCAAGGAATTTCTGGAAGCCGAGTTCGCCGGTCCAGAACTGAACGAGATGGGTCACACCATTACTGGTCAGCGTGGCACCCGACAAACCGTCTACCTGATGGGTAGCTTCCGGACGAGACAGATCAACACTGCCCTTGACCAGATGAATTGCCGACTTTTGCCCCGCATCGTAAATCGTCTTGCCAGGCCACAATGCTTTCCACTTTGGGTTATCAACTTCACCGCCCAAGCCCGGGGTTTCACCCTGCTCGGTAAAGGTGATGCCGCCAATAGTGTTGCCATCATTGTTAACCACCAGATAGCCATACATGGTCGACCAGAGGCCATAGCCTGAAATCGGCAGAATGAGCTTCTCGAGCTTGCCATCTGCATTTCGTACTACATAAATATCGGCCTCATTGGCACGACGTTTGATGTTGGCTATATCCTGCTCACCGGTCAGCTTTATGCTGCGCGCCGGGTCGCGGGCCGCCTTGCGTTGATCAAAACGATCATCCAGCTCCACCTTGCGGAACTCGCCGCTATCGATGGTGACGAGGTAACGTTCCAGACCTGCAAACAGCTTATTCACTTCTTCCTTGTTGCCCTTCCCTTCTTCAAGAATACTGGCAGCCGACAGAATCTTGCGCTGTTTTTCCAGCTCCCTGTTCTCAGCCTGAATCGGCTTGAGCAGCGTAACTGCAGCGGCCAGTGCAATTGAGCACACCACCGACAGCACCGTCGCAACAACGACTGTCTTTACTGTGGATTCATTAGACATTGCGCAATGCCCTCCGCTTGATGTTTGCCTGCATCACAAAATAGTCGATGAGCGGGGCGCAGAGATTACCGAAAAGGATGGCCAGCATCATGCCTTCCGGATAAGCCGGATTGACGACGCGAATCATCACCACCATCACACCGATCAGCATGCCAAAGATCCAGCGACCGGCATTGGTCATGGCTGCAGACACTGGGTCCGTTGTCATAAAGACCATACCGAAGGCAAAACCACCCAGCACCAAATGCCAGTACCAAGGCACTGCAAACATCGGGTTAGTGTCAGAGCCGATCGCATTGAACAGCGACGACATGGCCACCATGCCCAGCATAGTTCCTGCCATGATGCGCCATGAGGCGATACGGGTAATCAGCAGACCTGCGGCACCAATGAGAATGGCGAGGGTCGAAACTTCACCTACCGAACCAGGAATAACACCCACAAAGGCATCCCACCAGGTAATCGGGACAAGGCCATTGACGGTGACATGCAGCATATTCGCCAAACCCTCAAGCTTGGCTTGACCCAGTGCAGTAGCACCCGAGAAACCATCGATGCCCTTCCAGACCTGACGATCAATCGCTGTCCATACCACGTCACCTGATAACTGAGCCGGATAAGCGAAGAACAGAAATGCACGACCCGCCAGCGCCGGGTTCACAAAGTTTTTACCCGTACCGCCAAACACTTCCTTCGCAATCACCACGCCAAAGGAAATACCAAGCGCAACCTGCCACAGCGGGATAGTTGGTGGGCACACCAGTGCGAAGAGCACGGACGTAACGAAGAAGCCTTCGTTCACCTCATGGCCGCGCTTCATGGCGAATAACACTTCCCAGAAGCCACCAACGATAAAGGTCACGGCATAAATAGGCACAAAAAACGTGGCGCCGTAGAGGAATGATGACCACATACTGCCGGCATCAAAGTTGGCAAACGTATTCACCACCCAAAAACGCCACCCCTCCACTGCCATATCAGGCGTCACGCCACTGGGGGCGGCTAACTGCAGCGTTGTGAGGGCTTGGAAGCCGGTGTTCCACATACCAAAGAACATTGCCGGAAAGGTGAACAACCACACCAAAATCATGATGCGCTTGAGATCAATCGAATCACGTACGTGAGAGCCAGCCGTCGTTACCGATGGTGGGCTATACATGAAGGTGTCCACTGCTTCATACAGTGCAAACCACTTCTCATGCTTACCGCCCTTGGTAAAGTGCGGCTCCATGTTGTCGAGCTGCTTTCGCATCCACTTGATCATGTCAGCCCTCAACTTCAATGCGGGTCAACACATCACGCAGGATGGGACCATATTCATACTTGCCTGGGCACACATACGTGCACAGACCCAGATCTTCTTCATCCAACTCCAGCACACCCAATGCCTGCGCTGTATCGGTGTCATTCACCAAAATGGCGCGCAACAACTGCGTCGGCAGGATATCCAGCGGCATCACTGCTTCGTAAGTGCCCACCGGAACCATGGCACGCGGGCTGCCATTGCTGCTGGTGGTCATCGGGAATACCTTGCGGAAAAACTTGCCGGCATAAATAGCAAAGACGGAATGACGATTCATGCCCGGACGCACGTAATGGATAAACTCACGCTCACGCCCCTCCGCCAGTACCGACACCTGCAGGTGATAGCGGCCCAAATACGCTTCTGGGCCTACACCGGCGCGGCCAGACAGAACCGAACCGGAAATGACGCGATTGTCGTCACCGTTTACTTCCGTATCGATGATATTGGCCAGTGACGCACCCAAACGAGTACGTACCAGACGCGGCTTCTTGACCTGTGGACCGGCCAAGGAAATAACCCGATTGCAATCGAGCTGACCAGTGCTGAACAGTGTGCCGATGGCAATCACGTCTTGGTAATTCAAATGCCAGACGGTACGTGTGGCTGAGGCGGGATCCAGAAAATGGATGTGAGTACCTACAAGGCCGGCCGGATGTGGCCCGGCAAACTCGTTAGCCGTCAGCGCACCCGTTTGGAAGTTTGCACCGGCCGCCTTGCAAACAAATACCGTGGGGGCCAGCTTCTGCAGCACGGTCAAGCCATCATTAAAGGCTTGCTGCGAAGACTGAATCACCAGTGAAGGATCGGCCGCCAATGGGTTGGTATCCATCGCCGTAACAAAGATGGAGCGTGGGTCAGTACCCGGCACTGGCACCTTGCTGTAAGGGCGAGTCCGGAACGACGTCCAGAGACCGGACACGAGCAGTTGCTTTTGAACCTGCTCACGCGTCAGATCGTTCAGATTGGCCCACGCAGTAAATGTCACCGCTTCAGCACTGCCCGGCTCGACATCGATGACCAGCGACTGGAACACACGACGAGCGCCGCGGTTCACTGCTCGCACATTGCCAGTGGCAGGTGCGGTATACACAACATCTGGATTTTTCTTGTCCGTGAAGAGCGGCTGTCCCAGCACCACACGATCGCCCTCGGCCACTTTCATGGTCGGTTGCATACCGGGGTAGTCAGCTGCCACTAAGGCAACAGACCTGATCGCTGGGCCCTCGCTAATGGCCTGGGATGGCTGCCCCGAAATGGGCAGATCCAGACCGCGCTTGAGCTTGATCATGGTTTTTTCCAGCTATAGTCAACGAAAACAAACAGTCACGGCAGCAGGGGGTACCAAGTACGACAGGGTATCTGGATGAAGATCCCCTCTGGCCAACAAACTGACAACAGGGGCGGATTCTAGGGGAATCAGCCGGGCATTAACACCCTGTAGCAGGCCGAACAGTGAGTTAAGGCAGGGAAAAAGAAGCAACATTGATATAAAGCAAGAATGCCAAGAGGGACTGACCCTAAAACGACAACGGGCCGGCAAAAGCCGACCCGTTGTTATTTGATATGGATACCAAACAAAGTACCGATCAGTGCTCTGCAGCCTCTGGCGGAAAGCTCTGGTAGTTGATACCGGCCATCTGCTGAGCAATCCGTACCACCTGGCAGCTGTAGCCCATTTCATTGTCGTACCACACGTACAAAGTAGCGTGATTACCATTGACGATGGTGGCTTGGGCATCAAAAACACCGGCCGAGCGTGAGCCCACAAAGTCAGTCGAGACCACTTCCGTAGAGCTGGTGTAGTCAATCTGACGCTGAAGCTGAGAGTTCAGGGAAACGTCGCGCATGAACTCATTGATCTCGTCACGGCTGACCGCCTGGCTCAGCGTCAGGTTAAGGATGGCCATAGACACATTCGGTGTCGGTACACGAATGGAGTTACCGGTCAGCTTGCCTTCCAGCTCCGGCAGCGCCTTGGCCACGGCCTTGGCCGCACCCGTTTCAGTAATCACCATATTCAGCACAGCTGATCGGCCACGACGATCTGCCTTGTGGTAGTTATCAATCAGGTTCTGGTCGTTAGTGAATGAATGCACCGTTTCGACGTGACCGCTGATAATGCCGTAACTGTCGTTCAACACCTTCAGTATGGGGGTGATGGCGTTAGTGGTGCAGGAAGCAGCAGAGACAATCTTGTCTTCGTCAAGAATGGAGCTGCTGTTCACGCCAAATACAATGTTCTTAACGCTACCCTTGGCGGGTGCTGTCAAAATCACGCGCTTGATGCCTTTGCAGGCCAAGTGACGGCCTAGGCCCACGTCATCCTTCAGCTTGCCTGTATTGTCGATCAGGATAGCGTCATGGATGCCGTAAGCGGAGTAATCCACCTCTTCCGGCTGGCTGGCATAGATCAACTTGATGAAGTTGCCGTTAGCAATAATGGCGTCGTTCTCTTCATCGACCGAAATAGTGCCCTCGAACGGACCATGCACCGAATCACGACGCAACAATGAAGCTCGCTTCTGCAAATCACCTTCAGAGGACTTTCGAACCACGATGGCACGCAGACGCAGGCTGTCGCCGTTACAGGCCTTCTCAACCATCAAACGGGCCAGCATGCGGCCAATACGGCCAAAGCCGAAGAGCACCACATCCGTGGGCTTGCCCTCATCCTTCATACCGATGGCTGGGGTGACAGCATTCTTCACGAATGTTGCAAGATCACCGCCGACAATCTTGTACTTGGTGGCGAGTTTGCCGATATCCACGCTGCAAGGGCCCAGATCCAGCTTGGCCATCTCCTGCATGATCGGCCAAGTGTCCACTACGGACAGTTCGCCAGCAATCATGCGCACACGGCGATGGTTCTTCAGCAGCTGAGTAACGGAGCGATTGATCAAGGTACGGCCATAAACCGTGGTGACCACGTTGCGCTCACGATACAGCTTGCCGATCGTCGGGATCATGTTCTCGGCAATAGCTTCGCGGTTCTTCCAGCGACCAAAGTGGTCTTCCTGCAGTGCTTTGATGGTCTCGACGCTCACGGGACTACCTCAATCAAGAGAAAAAATAAGAAATTTAGGGCGCAGATTCTAGCCCGTTTCAGGCTGGATGTCAGGCAAGGAAGAGTTCGCTAGCTAATTATGCCTAATACCACGGCCGCCGATGGACAGAAAAGGACATGGCTGCCCTCAAACAACCCATTAGCAACACTCTGGGTAGACTTTAGCGCTGAAAACGCTCTTTCCACTCATCATAAGGCATGCCATAAATGCTTTGGCGTGCCTCCAGATTAGACAGTGGAATACCCTGCTCTTCTGCTGCGGCTTGATACCACTTAGCCAAGCAATTACGGCAAAAGCCTGCCATGTTCATCAAGTCAATATTCTGCACATCATTGCGCTCAGACAAATGCGCCAATAACTTGCGAAACGCGGCTGCTTCAAGAACAGTCTGTTGCTCTACGGAGGGTTGGGGCATAGAAAAATACCAAAAGTAAAAGCGGCTAGCGCCGCAAACAAGGGCTACATTAAGACACAGGCCTTATTAGCCATCAATCTCTCAAGAGCATGTCTGAGAGCACTTCTGATGGATTTAACTGAAGCATCTAGCGATGCTGCTACGACTACCCTACAGTGCTCACTGTCTACTGTGATTACCTGGAGATTTTGCTGTGCCTGAATTTGACCTGGTTTACAGCGTTGTATTGAGATCTGATATTCCGATCATGGAGCGCGAGCTGCTACGGCGTTATTGCCACGAGATTCATGGCGATGATGGAACTACTCTGATGCACTTTCTCTGCACCCGTATCGACCTTTCTCACTTGATCTATATTGAAATGGATACTTTTTCGCCAAAAAGTGAAACCACCAAAACTCTCCGCATCCCACACACCTTCGTATTAATGATTGATGGTGGCGTGAAGAATCCAAGCATCGGCTTCATGAATTATATATCTCCGTAATCACACTTAATGCTTTGGCGTAACTATCGGGAATACCAAATCAGGCTTGTCGAGTAGCGAAAAGAATTTTATTAGACTTAATGTACTACCTTTTATACTAATATCAGGAGATGCCAGTACGTCCTTAATGCCTACTTGCTTGGTTACTAGCTTAACCAACATTGGCCGTGTCAGCGTCAATGTAGCATCTGCACCCTTGCTCGCTGGCGCCTTTCTAAAGCTCAACACAGCATTATCAATGATTACTGCATATTGCTCATTCATATCACTAAAATTGAAATTTATAAGGAGATTTACACCCTCCGCATCGGGGCCATTGAGTGCTACCTGGAACATCTGCATAAACATTTCAGGCGCAGTCTGATTAAGCAACTCAGTAGCACTGGCAATATCAACCCCTTGGTCTGGCACACCGTGACGCAACTCGTAAGCTCCTGTCAAATAAGCATTACGCCAAGCCGTAGACTCCGATCTATAACCAAGCTGATCGTACGTTTTTGCCAACAATGATCTAGCCTCAATGTTTTTTGGCTCAACAGCCACCAAATGACTCAAAACCTCAGATACCCAGCGATAATCACCACTGTCAAAAGAAGCCTGAGACTGCTTGAGAACATTTGCCGCCCCTCCCATGAACTCAACATAACGCTTGCCCTGCTCGATGCGTGGCAAAGGGTCTAGTGAGGCTGGATTAGCGTCATACCAGCCAAAATACATCTGATATACCGCTTTGGAGTCGTGCTTTACCGTGCCGTAATAATCTCGGTTCCACCAGCGCCTCATTAGTGACTTGGGAAGCTTTATCTGCTCTGCAATTTCGCGCGGACCATAGCCCTGATTAGCCAGTCGCAATGTTTGGTCATGTATATAGCGAAAAGTATCATGCTGGTCTTTTATCAGCTCAGCGATACGCTTCTTGCCAAACACTGGCCAATGATGACTAAAAAACATTACCTCACTTTCTGGAAAACGGTCGGCTGCTTCAGTTATATATCCCGCCCATCGATTTGCATCCCGGACTTTTGCACCACGTAATGTGTAAAGATTGTGCAGGGTACGACTCATGACTTCAGCACCACAAAAAGCTTTGTATGCTGGCAGATAGAACGTCATTTCAGCTGGGGCTTCAGAACCAGGGGTATATTGGAAAATGAAATCGATACCATCCACATTTACCGGCTGAGGCGTGTGACCAATCAACTCCGTTGGGCGTAGAATACCAACAGTCCCCATGGCTGGCTCTTTACCCAGTCCATTGTCTACCTTGCCTCTTGGACTTCGTGGCAAGTCTCTGCCATACATATAGATGGCACGTCGCCCCATCGCAGGACCAGCAAGAATATTTTCACTGGTAGCCTCCTCTATAAACCCCGCCGGTGCAATCACTCGGACCTTGCCACTGGACACATCTTCCGGTGAGGCAATCGCCAGTGCACCACCAAAATGGTCAATATGACTGTGTGTAAAAATGATGGCTACCACTGGCTTATTGCCAATGTGTTTGCGTGCAAAAGCAATCGCGCGAGCGGCTGTTTCACGGGACGTGAGTGGATCAACTATAATCCAGCCATTACGCCCCTCAATAATCGTCATGACGGCAAGATCGTACCCCCGCACCTGGTAGATGCCATCCGTGACTTTATACAAACCATGCAAATTATTGAGTTTTGCCTGACGCCAGAGACCTGGATTTACACTGTCCGGATAATTACCCTGCATGAAATCATAGCCCGTAGCACTATAAATCTCAGCACCTGCAGCATTCTTGACTGTGAGAACATCCTCACGTGCAATAAAACCGCGCTCCGCTTCCTGTAGATCGATCCCATCCTCAACCGGCAGTGTTTTGGCAAGTTGTGCCTGTGCCGCGATTGTGGCGAGTGTCGGCGCGGAAAAACCAGCTGCATCACTGCCCTCCTCTCTAGGGACATCACGAGAGCAGGCTGCTAAAGAAAAAACCAAAGGGATACATATTATGTGCTTCAGCAGCATAGCCCTTACTCAATCTGAGAGTTTGAAAGGACAGCGTGCCTTAAGGCATATATTATGTCAATTGAAACTAAAGTATGTTGTATTGCACCTTATAGAAGATGCTAAATAGCAAGTAGCGCTTTATCGTCTCTATAGGCAAATAACTTGAAAAGTTGTATTGCCGCGAAGGCAATCGGTCAATCACTTAGGCTGCGCACGGGTGAACACCCAAGTATCGCCTTGTGACAACTTGCTGTTGTAAGCATAGCCCTCGGCATCAAAATTCTTTAACTGCTCAGGATCGGTGAGGCGATGACGAATCACATGACTGGTCATCAGTCCGCGCGCTTTCTTGGCATAGAAACTCACCATCTTGAATTTTCCGTCTTTTTCTTCCCGGAACTGTGGCGTGATCACACGGGCTTTCAATGCTTTGGTTAACGCCGCTTTGTTGTACTCTTCTGATGCCAGATTAATGAGCACATCATCACCCTGCTCTACCAGCGCCGTATTCAATGCTTTGGCAATTGTGTCACCCCAATACGCATAAAGTGTTTTACCTTTGGGATTCTTCAGTGAGGTGCCCATTTCTAGGCGATAGGGCTGCAGGCGATCCAAGGGTCGCAGCAGGCCATAAAGCCCCGAAAGAATACGCAGATGCTGCTGTGCAAAAGTATGATCATCCGCCGTAAATTTCCATGCCTCCATACCTTCGTAGACATCACCCTTGAACGCCAGTACAGCAGCACGCGAATTGGCTTCAGTAAATGTCGGACGCCATTCGGCAAAGCGCGCCACATTAAGAGCGGCCAGCTTGTCACTGATATGCATAAGCGCCGCAACATCCTGCACGGAAAGCTCGCGCAGAATAGCAATCAATGCTTTGGACTCTTTCACGAAATCAGGCGTGGTTAGCGGCAGTGCTGGCACTGTGCTTTCGTAATCCAGAGTTTTGGCGGGCGACAAAATCATCAGCATGAGAAAACCTTCGAAAACAGCAGGAAAATCGTAAGTCCTGATGCTATCACAGGTACATCGGGCGACTGCCTGAACAACGTCCTCTAGCAGTCACTTTGCAGCAAAGGGGCTTGGCGTTGTAAAATCCCTCACCCTTTTCATGGGTTTTAGTGCAAAACAGGGGTCATCACCTCGCGTCAGAGTCGCACGAGCAGCACTGCCTGCCCCTTCCCTGCCCCCCGGTTTCCCTGTTTTTTATTACGTTTTCATTCCACAGGTGAGTCATGAGCAATTTGCCCGCATGCCCAAAATGCAATTCCGAATTCACATACGAAGATGGCGACATGTTTGTTTGTCCTGAATGTGCTCACGAATGGAGCCAAAAGACAGCATCAGCCGAAAGCACAGAACAGCAGCGTGTCATAAAAGATGCCAACGGCAACGTACTCGCTGATGGTGATACCGTCACCGTTATCAAGGATTTAAAGGTTAAGGGCTCGTCGCTAGTGGTAAAGGTGGGCACCAAGGTCAAAAATATCCGTCTGGTGGACGGCGATCACGATATCGACTGTAAGATCGATGGTGTTGGCCAGATGGGCCTGAAGTCCGAATTCGTGAAAAAGGCCTGAGGCCGCTGTGGCCGGGCCTCAACCCGGCCCTCCATTTACGCTAGACTTGCCGGCATTCCAAAGGGGCCTCACATGACATTTATGCAACTCGAAAAAAAGGGCACAGTGTATGTACTGACCCTGACCAACGGAGACAAGGACAACACTTTTAACCCGGATGTACTGGCGGAGTATCACGCCTGTCTGGATCAGATCGAGGCCGATCGCAGCAATGCTGCCCTGTTGATTGTTAGCGACCACCCCAAGACCTTCTGTAATGGCATTGACCTTCCGTGGCTGCAAACCCAAGATGGCAAAGGCTTTAAGGACTTTGTCGATCTGCTGGAGAACTTCCTGCTGCGCATGGCAGTGATGGATTTGCCGGTGATTGGGGCCATCAATGGCAACTGCTATGCCGGCGGCGCCATCATGGCATCTGCTTTTGACTTCCGCTTTATGCGCGCGGATCGCGGTCGTTTCTGCTTTTCTGAAGTGAACATCAAAATCCCGTTCACACCGGTGATGACAGAGATCATTCGTCTTTTGCCTGACCAACAAGCCCTGCGTGATCTGGCGCTGACCGGCAAGGCTGTGGGGGGCGAAGAAGCGCTCCGCATGAAGGTCGCTGACAGTATCCATGCTGAAAGCGAACTACTGCCAACTGCCATGGCTTTTGCCGAAATGATGGCGGAAAAAGACCGTAGCACCTTCGGCAACATCAAGCGTGGCCTGCGTCTGGGCCTTAGCCAAACAGCACGCGAACGAGGCTTTATCCGTGTCTGACATGATTGCCGGGAAAGCAGTGGTACTGAGTGCACGGGTTACCCGTGTGCTGGCCCCTAATCCCGGCTTTATGACCGGCCCGGGCACCAACAGCTACCTGATTGGTACGCAGGATATTGCGGTGCTTGATCCTGGCCCCGCCAGTGAGGCACATGTTGATGCGTTGATGAAGGCAGCCGCCGAACTGGGGGGCCGTATTCGCTGGATTGTGCTCACGCACACGCATGAGGATCATGCTCCCGCCGCCCTGCTGCTGCGTGAAAAAACTGGTGCCGAGATTCTTGGGCAATCGCCATTGGAGGGAGACCCTGCCCAAGCCACACTGATGGTGGATAAAGAACTGGAAGATGGTGATGAACTGGCGACCGCAGAGTTTACCCTGCAAGCCATTCACACTCCCGGTCATGTTGGTAATCACCTGTGCTACCGACTGGAAGAGGAAGCCCTGCTATTCAGCGGCGATCACCTCATCAACGGCTCTACCGTTGTCATCGTCCCGCCATCAGGCAACATGAAAGATTACCTCGCCTCTCTGGAAAAGCTTTCGCATCAGGCGATCTCGCGTATTGCACCAGGGCATGGCACCCTTATCGATAATGCTCAGGCGCTGATCCAGTACACCATTCATCATCGGTTAGCGCGGGAGGCGAAAGTGCTGTCGAAGATGTCGCCGAATGCCATAACGCTCGATCAGCTGGTGCCGCTGGTGTATGACGACGTGAATCCGGCTTTGCATCCGGTGGCGTGCTTTTCTTTGCTGGCCCACCTGATCAAGTTACGTCTCGAAAGTCACGTGGAAGAAATTGCTACAGGCTGGCGACTAACGAACTAAGTACAGACCAAGTACATTCAAAATCCACAGCGTGATCACCGCTACTATCTTGGTACTTTTGTGCTGAATATGGGCTGAATCTAGACAAGATACCTACTGAGAAACAGTGCGCATCACTGCCCTACTCGACCAATCAACTTCTTGCGCCACCATGACCAGTCTGTGTCCTTTGACCGAATTACTTTCAATTCGTCGATTTGCTGGTAGATAGCCGCTGCCACCTGTTTGCGCACGGCCCATTGAGAATCAGTATTGCCGTAATCCGCTTGCAGGTGTGCCGTAGGAATGCGTTTACCAAACATAAAGTACAGCTTTTCCGGATGAGGAATCGTGGTGCCTGCTACGCCCTTCACCAGCGGGCCCAATGTGTCTCCGCCACGAAACAACGTATCCATCATGCCGGTCTTCTCTGCCACTTTACCCAGCATGCTTTCCCTAAATCGTTGGCTGTCATAGCGGATGGCAAATGCGTCATCCCCTCCTAGCGCAGCGAAAGGAATAATGTCGTAACCATGCTGCATCGCCATACGGGCAAACCCTGTACGCTGCTTCCAGACTAGGCGGTATTGCTCACCCTCATTTTTCATTACCTCACGGGCACCCCCGGGAAACACAATAAGGTGCTGGCCGCCATTCATGAGCTTGCTGCAGTTCTCGGGAATACCATCTACAGCACCCCCTCGCAGCAACATATCGCGCCAGCCAGGCACCATAAAGTGAATATGATCGCCCAGAGATCTGAGAAAAATACCCGTTCTCTCATAAACATCGAGCACCATCATGGGACCATCCAGTATCCCATAAAGAGTGTGGTTGCCGACATAAAGGGCCGGGCGGACTGGGTCCAGATTCTCCAGTCCAAAAGACTGTGGCGGAAGCCACTGTCGATGCAGCCACAATGACCGCTGCAGGCTATGCAAGGGCGGAGGCGTAAAATCCATGGGATCTGGCAGGCGCAGTGACATCAGGGAATCTTCCTGTCAACTTCTTGGCAAATCGCATCATAACGGGTTGTTACTCATCCCACATTGGCCAAAATCAAGGCTCTATTACTTTTTGGGTAACCGCAACGCTCTCCGCTTCGGGTAGAATGGGCCACTAACTGCCCCTCCGGATCCTCCCTGATGAGCGATAACCCCAACGAGATGAAGCGCCTGAAGACCGGCGCCTTTGAACGCCGCCTGTCTATGGCCAAAGCTGGATTCATTGCCAGTACACGTTTGGCTGCCGGTGCTGCCGGCTCCATGTTTGCCAACCCCGAAGATCGTGAGGAAAAGCGTCGTCGGGCGATGGCTGAACAGGCTCAGTACTTGGTGCGCGAACTGGGCAAGCTCAAGGGTTCTGTGGTCAAGATTGGCCAAATGATGGCACTTTACGGTGAACACTTTTTACCGCCAGAAATCACTCAGGCTCTGCATCAGCTTAATGACGATACAACTGCCCTGAGCTGGTCCACCATGGAAACGGTGATCCGTGACCAGCTTGGTGAAAAACGCTACAACGAACTGGACATTGATCATTCGCCTTTGGGTACTGCTTCGCTGGCTC
>ERZ724508.816-NODE-816-length-20733-cov-5.816472_pt1 | contig 20733 bp, 19 predicted proteins | sample MGYA00376041_ERZ724508 | MGnify/ENA primary metagenome ERZ724508 (study PRJEB28724, sample SAMN07190887) | wastewater metagenome | isolation source: effluent of sewage treatment plant in Hong Hong | place: USA: Christiansburg, Virginia | collected 2016-03-01 ...
ATGCGCATGATGGTCTGGCGTGCAGCCGCACTGGCCGAAGCCGGCAAACCGTTTCATCGCGAGGCCTATCTTGCCCGCCTGCTCTGTGCAGAAAAAACCATGAAGATTGGCACGGATGGCGTGCAACTGCTCGGCGGCCATGGCTTCACCAAGGAGCACCCCGTTGAGCGCTGGTACCGCGACCTGCGCGCGGTGGGCGTTATGCACGGAGGCTTGCACCTGTAATCAGGACAGGCCCGTTTCCGACATAACACTCCCAAAATAAATCCGAGGCGTAAAAAATGAATCTCGAAACCCCAAAAAAATTCCAGATGCTGGTTGATCAGGCCCAACAAGTAGCCCTTAATTTTCTGCGGCCTATTTCGCGTAAGTATGACAAGGCCGAGCACTCCTATCCAAAAGAACTCGACATGCTGGCTTCTTTGCTGGATGGCATGAATGATGGTGCGCCTGAATCTGCAGGTGCCTCTACTGCGGGCAAACGCGGTGCGCAAGCAAATGAAGGCATCCGCAACGGCTCCAATATGTCCACCGCGCTGGGCATTATCGAAATGTGCTATGGCGATACCGGCCTGCTGCTGTCCATGCCTCGTCAAGGCTTGGGTAACTCTGCCATTGCGGCCGTGGCCAATGATGAACAGCTCGAACGCTTTATGGGAAAATGGGCGGCCATGGCCATCACAGAGCCAGGCACAGGCTCTGATTCTGCCAACATTCGTACCTCTGCCACACGCGATGGAGATGACTTCATTCTTAATGGCGAAAAGATCTACGTAACCTCCGGCGAACGTGCCGATTGTGTGGTGGTCTGGGCCACGCTGGACAGGAACTTGGGCCGTGCCGCCATCAAGTCCTTTGTCGTGGAAAAAGGCACACCCGGCATGACGGTTACTCGCCTAGAGCACAAACTGGGCATCAAGGCCTCGGATACGGCCGCGATTAACTTCACGGACTGCCGTGTGCCGGTAGCTAACCTGTTGGGCAATCCAGAGATCGATGTAGGCAAGGGCTTTGCCGGCGTCATGGAAACGTTCGACAACACCCGCCCATTAGTTGCTGCCATGGCAGTGGGTTGTGCCAAGGCCTCCCTAGAGCGTACCAAAGAGCTGCTAAAGGATTATCTGGACCCAAACTACAGCACTCTGCCATTGAATGCCTCAAACGTTGTGGCGACTGTCACGCGCATGGAAGCAGAATGGGAAGCCGCACGACTGCTCACCCTTAAAGCCGCTTGGATGGCTGACAACAAGCAGCCCAACTCGAAAGAGGCCTCAATTGCCAAAGCCAAGGCCGGACGTGTTGGCAACGAAATTACGCTCAAGTGTGTCGAGCTTTGTGCCTCAGTGGGGTATGGAGAGGACGAACTACTGGAAAAATGGGCGCGTGACTCAAAAATTCTCGACATCTTTGAGGGGACACAACAAATCCAGCAGCTTATTATTGCCCGTCGCCTGCTGGGCAAGAGTTCTAGCGAACTCAAATAAAAGGACATCTGCAAAGGTGCATGACCAAAACAACCCCGCCGGACACTACACGGCCTTTGAGGCCAGCCCTGAGTTGCGCCGTGTCGGTGAGAAACTGGTCTGGGAAGTTACGCAGGGAAACTGGCATCAGCATGATGCACTCATCGAAGTGATCGAGCGCTTTGACCGGGAGTCTGGCAAAGCGCTTGTGCTAGATGCTATTCATGCGATGGGACTCAATCGTACTGCAGAGCATTTTGTGCAATCCACCGTGCAGTCGTTATCAGGCACGATCAACAAACTGACCAAACAGATCGTGCCAAAGCTAGACCGTGAGCAGATGACTCTGGCAGCGAGCCATATTCGTTCACTGTCCATCACTATGCCGGCTGAAAATGGCTTCACCGCGATGGTTGGCTACCAGATACCTGACTCACTAAACGAACGCCGTATCGATTCAGTACGGCGTATCCGTGACGGCAACTGGAAAGAAGAAAAACGAGCCATCAGTCAGCAACTGAATGAATTGGGCGATCTTCTACTGGAGGAAATCTACCTCAAGTCCGTGCGCATGATGGGCTTCGGTTTTTTTACAGAGAAACTGGTTCAGGGTGGTGCCGTCATCGGGCGTGGTGTTAAAAATCAATTGATCAACTGGGCAATTGGCAGCCTGCAGGAGCCTGAATTCATGATGCTGGCGGACTACATGGACTTGCGCCACTTGTATTTGCCTGAGCCCATGCCACACCAGTTTCTCTACTACCCCAATGACTGATCATTCCACCAATCATTAATCACTTCACTTAAAACCAGTAATACACCATAAAAAAAATGGCTGCCAGATCGCAGCCATTTTTGATTAAACCCTCACACTACTCAGACGTTTTCCTGCAGCTGCTGCAGAATGGCCGGATTTTCTAGCGTTGAAATGTCTTGGGTAATCTGCTCGCCCTTGGCAATTGACCTTAGCAAACGACGCATGATTTTTCCTGAACGTGTCTTCGGTAGATTGTCACCAAAACGGATATCCTCCGGCTTGGCAATAGCACCAATCTGGCCACCCACCCAATCGCGTAACTCAGCAATCATCCGCTTGGCTTCGTCGCCAGTCGGGCGTGCGCCTTTCAGCACAACGAACGCAACAATGGCTTCGCCCTTGAGCGGATCCGGACGCCCCACCACCGCCGCTTCCGCAACTTGGCTGTTTGCCACCAGCGCCGACTCGATTTCCATCGTACCAAGGCGATGCCCGGACACGTTCAACACGTCATCAATACGGCCCATGATCCAGAAGTAGCCATCATCATCACGGTGTGCCGAATCCCCCGCCAAGTAATAGCGCCCTTTGAATTCATCAGGAAAATAAGACTTCACAAAACGATCCGGATCACCCCAGAGCGTGCGCACCTGCGATGGGAACGGGCGCTTGATGACGAGAATGCCACCGTTACCCTTCTCTACCGGCACGCCGACTTCGTCAACGATATCCGCCATGATGCCGGGCAGTGGCAAAGTGCAGGAGCCAGGCTTGGTCGGTACCGCGCCCGGCAGCGGTGCAATCATGTGCGAACCCGTTTCTGTCTGCCACCATGTATCCACAATCGGGCAACGCCCACCGCCGACCACATTGTGATACCACATCCACGCTTCAGGATTGATCGGCTCACCCACCGAACCCAACAGACGCAGCGATGATAAATCAAACTGGCTTGGTAAATCCCCCCCCAATTTGATCAGAGAGCGAATCGCCGTAGGCGCGGTATAGAACGTCGTGACGTGATGACGTTCTATCATTTGCCAAAAACGACCGGCATCGGGATAGGTCGGAATCCCTTCAAAAATTACCTGCGTTCCACCAACCGCCAAAGGCCCGTACGCCACAAAACTATGGCCCGTCACCCAGCCCACATCCGCTGTGCACCAGAAAATATCATCGGGCTTGTGATCAAATACCCACTGCATTGAATTGATGGCGCCGAGCAGATAACCAGCGCTGGAATGCTGCACTCCCTTCGGCTTACCCGTTGAGCCTGATGTGTAAAGGATGAATAAAGGATCATCTGCCCCCACCCATGTTGGCTCACAGTATTGCGGCTTGCCCTTTACCAGATCATGCCACCAGATATCTCTGCCCTTCTGCCATTCGATTTGAGCATCTTTTTCTTCGGCACGCTTAAACACCACCACTCGCTCTAGCGTTTTGCATCCGCCCAGAGCAATCGCTTCATCCGTGGTGGCCTTGAGCGGCACTACCTTACCACCACGAATACTGCCGTTGGCCGTGATGATAAGTTTTGCGCCCGCATCAATGATTCGTTCATTCACACTTTTTGCTGAGAACCCGCCAAACACCACAGAGTGAATGGCACCGATACGCGCACAGGCCTGCATGGCCACTACCGCCTCGATGCCCATCGGCATATAAATAATGACGCGGTCACCTTTCGTCACACCGAGTGACTTTAAACCATTGGCAAATTGACCGACCTCTCGTGACAACTCTGCATAGGTCAGTCTGCGAACCGTGCCGTTATCCGACTCAAAAATCAGCGCAACCTTGTTCGCTAACTCTGGCAGATGCCGATCAATGCAGTTGTAGGAAACATTCATCTGGCCATCATGAAACCAGCGATAGAAAGGGGCATTACTTTCGTCCAGCGTCTGTGTGAACGGCCGATGCCAGGACAGATTCTCACGAGCCTGCCGCGCCCAAAAGCCCTCGTAATCTGAGTTAGCCTCATCACACAAGGCCTGATAAGCCTCCATGCCAGATACCCGAGCCGCCGCACGAAATGCATCGGCTGGGGGGAATACCCGGTTTTCAACCAGAATGGAATCAATGGTGGACATGGCTTGCTCCTGTTGCCGCTTTATCGTTATTTTGCATGTGACTACACATCACAACCTAGCACTCAAGAATGAGTCACGGCAGACAATATGACAACCCGCATTCTTGATCTTAGTAGCGCAAATACTGCACCTGAACATAAACGATCTACCCGAAAGTAGCCTTCGCAGATAGCAAAAGGCCCGTACCATTGGCACGGGCCTTTTAGAGAAATCCCCAGTAAAACAGATGCCTGCTAAAGAACATCAGCTCTCTACCGGATAGTTCCAACGCCAGACCTCAAAGCCGCCATCAAGGCTGTAAGCCTCTGCAAAGCCCTTCGAGGCCAACCAGGCTGCCGCTCCCTGACTTGAGTTTCCGTGATAGCAGTAAACCAGTACCGGCACAGACTTGTCGGCTGACTCAACAAGCGCCTGCACACCCTGATTATCCAGAAACAACGCTCCCGGAATACGTGCTGTCTGGTAAGAGCCCTCATCCCGAACATCCACCAGTACGGGTGAGCGTTCAGCAATGAGTGCCGCCGCATCTACCGGCGATATACGCTGCCAGTTCATTTTTGCTCGCCACGCATCGCAGGAATGTCTTCCAACAACTCATCTTCAGGATACTTACTTGGCAACTTACGGCCAATCGCTTCTTCCAGCTTAGGAATCAGAAAAGCGTCATCCTCACAGGCAAAACTGACACTGGTACCCAACGCGCCAGCACGGCCAGTACGACCGATACGATGCACATAATCATCCGTCTGTTCTGGCAGCGTGAAGTTCACCACGTGACTGACGTTATCGACATGAATACCGCGGCCCGCCACATCGGTTGCGACCAACACCTTAATCTTGCCTTCGCGGAAATTCTCCAGCGTTTTGACACGCTTATCCTGCGGCACCTCTCCTGAAAGCATGGCACAGGAAATACGATGCGCCTTGAGCATGTCGGTGAGCTTGCGTGTCTGGTCTCGACGATTGGCAAATACCATTACGCGCTCAAGATTATTCTTGGTGATCAGGTTATAGAGCAGCTTGTACTTGTCTTCGGCCGTTGTGATGTAGACCAACTGCTCAACACGATCTGTCGTGCCTTTGTCAGGCTCGATCTCTACCTTGACCGCACTGCATGTCCACTGTTCAGAGAGATTGATCACATCACGGGTAAACGTGGCGGAAAACAACAGTGTCTGACGACTGATCTTAGGGGGAGTCAGGCGCACAATGCGCTTCACGTCCGGAATAAACCCCATGTCCAGCATGCGGTCGGCCTCGTCAATCACCAGAAATTCCACACGATCCAGATACACATCTTGCTTGCTGGCAAAATCCAACAGACGGCCCGGCGTTGCCACCACAATATCGACAAAATCTTCCGTCAACTGCTTACGCTGTTTGTCGTAATCCATGCCACCCAGCACTGTCACCACCTTAAGGTCGGTGTAACGCGTCAGGTCGACTGCATCCTTGGCAATCTGCATGGCCAGCTCACGAGTCGGTGCCAAAATAAGGGCACGTGGTTCGCCAGCATAGCGCTCCTCATCAGGAGGGTTCTTCAGCAAGTCAGCCAGAATAGTCAGCAGAAAGGCGGCTGTCTTACCAGTACCTGTCTGGGCGCGACCAATAGCATCGTGCCCCGCCATGGTGAATTTGAGCACGCGCTGTTGAATCGGCGTGCAGTACTGAAAACCCAAATCCGCAATGGCATGCAATACCGGGCGAGGCAAATTCAGATCCGCAAAGCGGAGCTTGCCTTCCTCGGCAGGTACAACATAGCTTGCCGGATCCCAACCGGTGGGATCATGGTCAAAGCGTGAATCAGTTTGTGTGGTCACTGCAATCGTTCTCGGTTCAATGCGTCTTGATAAAGCGCTCACGCGCAAAACGGATACGGGCATGGTAGACCCCGTCTGCTGCGCGTTTGCCGCAGCCGATCACCATCACGATAAAAGCATCCGATGGTAAATCCAGCAATTTGTGCACCCGGTGAGCATCAAAGCCCTCCATTGGGCAGGTATCAAAGCCATGGGCACGCATGGCCAGCATAAAATTCTCCGTCGCCAGCGCCACCGTCTTAGCCGCCCACACCTTCATATCGGCATGCGTGAAAGGGCCTCGCGGTACCGGGCGAGAAAAACCCGTCACCTTAGACAGCACACGCTTACCAACACCCAAAATATTCATCGGGCCTTGATTGTAATAAATCTTAGCCAGCCGCCCGTAGTAACTCTGCACTACCTTAGGAATAGTTTCCTCGGGCCAGTTCTCGAGCATCATGTCGCAATGCTCCTGCCAGGTTTCCAAACGAGCCACAGCCACCACTAATTCTTGTGCTGTTTTAGCCGCATTCTGACCCAAACAGGCATGCGCCAGCGCCTCTTTCACCGCAGGCGTTTTAACGACATGAAATTCCCACGGCTGCAAATTGGAGGAGTTCGGCGCCAGCAGCGCCATGTCTAAGCAATCCTGCAGCACGGCATCTGGAATCGGCGTGTCATCAAATCGGCGGACAGAGCGCCGACTCATGACTACCTTGCGAAACTCTTCGACATTAATTGCCGGTACCGATTCGTGATAGCGAGGCTTGCTCATAGTGGCTGTACATCCTCAGCCTGAAGCCCTTTTTCACCTGTGACCACAACAAACTCTACGCGTTGATCTTCACGTAAGGTGCGATGGCCCTCGCCACGAATGGAGCGATAGTGCACAAACACATCATCTCCATGTGCGCGAGTGATAAAACCAAAACCCTTGGTCGCATTGAACCACTTTACTGTCCCGGTTTCGCGCGGGCCCTTCACTCGGGTCGGTAATGGTGGCAGCGCCATAATTATCATCAACAACGCTGGCAAGAACACCATAACGGTAAGGGTCAACCAGAAGGCAACATCACTTGGAATTACAGGAGACAGCGCAATCTCTATGGCATTGAGCACCGCAAAACCCACCACATAGATGGCCAATGCAAAATGCACTGGTTTACGCTTTTTAAGATTACGTGCACACCAAAAAAAGAGCGGGGCCATGGCCAAATCGGCTAGGCCTAATGCCCTAGTCAGATAGTAGGTGCTATTGGTTGCTTGCAACTGTAAGGGCATATGCGCCAGCCAGAGACCTGGAGCAACCAGCATGATCAAACCATTGATGACAAAACCCAGAGCCAACAAAATATAGATAAAGCTTAGCAAATGTTTCTTTTTCATTATCAGTTCCTTAGACCGTCTCTCAACGGGAATATCCGGCGCCAGTCGATCGCCGCCACAATGTATATGGTCAGGAATACGGAAAATCCTGCCCGCCTGACCGTCGCCAAGCTTACGCAATTCAACCTTTTGTTTCCATTGGTGTTTTTACCCCGCCTCAAAGCCCCTGACGAGATAAGCCGACACACGCACTAAGAATGGGTCATAAAAGCCGCGCGCTGAAAGAAAGAGGCGCACCTCCTAACATTTAGGCCGGCGCCAGAAACACCAGGCAAGGGCCGTACTTGGCTGAACGCTGGGAAACAAAAAGGCCCCAATTACGGGGCCTTGTCTAATACTCAGTCGAGCGGTACATCATCTCTTCCGCCTAAAAGCTTTTTGGCCCTTCACAACGGTAAATTCAACCTTGTGAAAGGACTTAAGGGAGCGGCAGACACCCCCCGAAGGACTCGCAGGAACCCAAACACATGCTCACTGCCGAAGCGTCAAATTAAATATACTAAAATCTGAGATAATGCAGCCATATTCGCCGATAACGCACACTTCACGTCCGTCAGAGCACCAGCAAAGGCATGGGGCAATCCATCAGCGAGGATACTACGCGCAGCAGTTCATACTCCTCCAACTGCACCTCCGCATCCGCCAATACAGCGGTCGCCGCCAGCTCCAGCACTTGCTTTCGCTCATTGAAAGGGAGGCCCGCCATAATCTGTACTTCACGTGCCAGATGAGAGAATCGCGCGGCACCAACAACCGGTAGGGGCATGATGGCGGGGGCCATAGTCCGCATCAATCGCGCATGCATACGCTCCAACTCTTGGTCACGCAAGCCTCCGGCATGAAGCAGAATAGCGATAACCAGCGACACTCCCTCCATACACTTTTCAAGCTTTACCGGTCGTGGCTTCGAGCGCTGCAGCTGCTTGCGCAATAGCATGAGTAGGGCAAATTCAAAGGTACTGATGCGCTGATCCAACCGTGCCACTTGCTGCAGGCGGGAAAACAGCATCTTCTGCTCACTTACCGGCATAACCTGCAGGCGTGGTAACGCCAAATCCGTCAGCGGAAGGGCAAATCGCATCCCCAACCCCTCTAACTGCGCATGGATACGCAGGATATCCTGCTGCATATCCGGCAGATGCTCACCCAAAAACGCTGTGAGCTGAGGCATTGCTAGATGGTTTTGCTTAGCAACCAAGGCAAACAAGAGTGACTGGGCGCCGACACTGGTTTGTAAGGCCTTCTTGATCCCATCGGGTAGCCGACGGTGCAGCTCTACGGCGGATGCCAGCTCTGCTGGATTGACCTTACCGGTACGCGCCAGCATGGTAATTGCTTGGTGCGACACGGCCAGCGCGATTCCTGCCGTTGCTACCTGCTCAACCACGGAAGGATTTCCAGCGCCCACAAAAGGAATTAGGGGTAAATCCTTAACGACTGCTGGAGCCTTATCCTCTGCCCGTAAATCATTAGGGGCTCGGTCTACTACCTTCTCCTGCTTCTCACGCAAGGCCCTTTGTCGTACGCGGCCTCGCACCAAGTATTCGGACCCTAGTACGCGGATACGTTGCTCGAGAGGGGGATGAGTGGCAAGGAGACTGGAGAAGCGCAGGGTTTCCCCAAAACAAAGATGACTCATGTCCTCGGCATGCAGATTGTGCAGCCAAGAGCTTTCATTGGCGTACATGATCTTGAGCAAGGCATTTGCCAATGCTGACGGATTACGTGTGAACTGCACACTGGAGGCATCTGCCAGAAACTCGCGTTGTCGCGAAATGGCGGCTTTTATCAAACGTCCAAAAAATAAACCGATGTAGCCAATCAGCCAGAGCAGTGCGCCGAACACCAACAGATAAATGATGCCCCCACTACGCTTCGAGCGGCGCCTACTGCGAGAACCTCCCTCCCACGATAGCCGTATCAGGAACCCCCCCATCTGACCAATCGCCAGAATGCCTGCCAGCATCGCCATCAGGCGAATATTCAAGCGCATATCGCCATTCAGAATATGACTGAACTCATGACCTGCCACGGCTTGCATCTCGTCGCGATCAAATGCATCCAACGCACCCTGAGTCACCACCATGACCGTGTCATCAAGCGACAGGCCCGCAACAAACGCATTGATACCAGGCTCACCATCCATGACATACACCGTTGGCGGTCGAACCCCCGAGGCGATGGCCATTTCCTCAACAATATTAATGAGCTGGCGTTCTTCTGACTGAACCGTGGCAAAATCCACACGGCGGGCACCCACCATTTCTGCCAAGGCACGTCCACCGCCGCGCAACCTGAGATACTCCCGTAGACTACCTCCGGCAATCAGAATCAAGGTCCCTATCACCGCCTGTGACGACCATGGATGCCACAGTGGGCTACCCGAATAGCCTTTCAGCACAAACGAAGCGCCCAGATAAAAAGCAAAATTGACTGCCATGACAATCAATACAACTGCGGCGAGAAAATAGAAAAGCAAACGCCCGGTCTGTCGCCGGGCGTTTGCTTGATGTTCAAAGAAATCCATGAAGATTCGCTGGTCGGTCAGAAGCCGACGCGAACAGGCTGGCGCGCTTCCTCATTAGAGATCGCCAACTGTGTTGCCTGCGGAAAGCCAAATGCTCCCGCGACAAAGAAATTGGGGAATGTCTCACGGGCAATGTTGTATTCCATCACTGCATCATTGAAAGCCTGACGGGCAAAGCCGACACGGTTTTCCGTGGAGGCCAGCTCTTCCATCAGCTGCTGCATGGTTTCATTGGCCTTGAGATCCGGATAATTTTCCGAGATGGCCAGCAGGCGCCCCAAAGAAGCCCCCAATGCACCCTCTGCTTGGCCAAGCTTTGCCATATTCTCAGGATTTTCAATGGCGGCGGCAACGGCACGCTCGGCAGACATGGCTTGATTACGGGCTGCAATCACATTCGTGAGAGTGTCCTTCTCATGCGCCATATACGCCTTGGCGGTCTCCACCAAGTTGGGAATCAGCTCATAACGGCGCTGTAGCTGCACATCAATCTGGGCAAACGCATTCTTGAAGCGGTTACGGTGAGTGACCAGTCGGTTAAAGATACTGACAAAGAACAGCGCAATGAGCAGTAATGCCCCAATAAAAAGAACCAGTCCCAGCATGATCACTCTCCCCCCACGACTTCAAGACACTCACAGATGCCGTTAACAGTATCAGCCTGCTACCCCTCCCGCTAGCGTCTTCACCGCAAATCGTGACGCCTTGCACGGCGAACTTATACCAGCCTGAAAGAGAAGTAGTGGTCCACCAACAATATGAGAAAAAGCGCGAACAGGTAGGTAATCGAAAACCCAAAGGTCTTCATGGGCACACTCGGATCGCTCCTGAACTTCAAACGCAGGGCATAAACAAGAAATATCCCACCCAATACGGTGGCGCCCGCTAAGTAAATCAGTCCGCTCATCCCTGTCAGGTAGGGCAGCAATGCGATCAGAAAAAGGATAACCGTGTACAAGAGTACCGCTGTCTTGGTGAACTCAATGCCATGGGTTACCGGCAGCATAGGAATATCGGCCTTGGCATACTCATCCCTGCGATGAATTGCCAGCGCCCAGAAGTGTGGCGGGGTCCAAGCAAAAATAATCAATACCAGCAGCAGTGCATGTGGGTGCACCGCCCCAGTCACCGCCGTCCAACCGAGCAGCGGCGGGATCGCACCCGCCAAACCACCGATAACAATATTCTGCGGCGTGGCCCGTTTCAGCCACATCGTATAGATAAAGGCATATCCAATGATGCCAAAAAACGTCAACACCGCCGTGAGGCGATTGATAAATACATCCAAAATCACCAACGACAACAGGCCCAGTACTGCAGCAAAAATCAGAGCTGCACGGGTATTTACCCTACCCTGAACCAGCGGACGGCGATGGGTACGCGCCATGATCGCATCAATACGCTGATCCATAATCTGATTGATTACTGCTGAGGCCATCATGGCCAATGCCATTCCCAGCGACCCCAGAATTAGTACACGCAAAGGCACCATGCCGGGGGTCGAGAGGAACATACCAATCACGGCCGTTACCATCAGCAGAGCTACCACACCAGGCTTGGTTAACTCCCAATACGCACGCCAGAGCGGTGCTTCTTCTTTCTCAACAGCAACCATCGTCATGATCTTTTTTCCCGCACAAGACTAAATACCAGCAACACCACAATCTGCAGCAACAGCAACGCCATCACATTGTGCGCCACTGCCACGGCAAGCGGCAGACCGAACAACACATTGGAAACCCCGAGCAATATCTGCACCAGCAGCCCACCCGCCAAAAAAATAGCAAAGCGACGGTAGCGGCACCCCGCTGCACGCAACCAGAGCAGCACACACAATACGCTCAGCAGCACAGTAGTTGTCCATGCACCTAGACGATGCATCACATGAATACTGATTTTTTCTGCCGCACCCAAGTGAGGTGCAAACTCATATGTTGTGCCGGCATACGTATGAATAGCAAAAGCCTCCGGTAGATTCATGACCTCATGCCACCCATCTTGGCAAACTGGCAGCGCAGTACATACCGTTGCTGCATAGTTAGAAGCTGTCCAGCCGCCTAGGCCGATCTGCAATACCAGTACGACGCTCACTAACAGCGTAAACGGCAGTAAAGAGGCAACCGACTTATTACCCGATGCTTTCAGAAATGGTGACAAACGTGCCACTAGCAAAACCAGCGTGGTAAATGTGGCAAACCCCAGCAGTAGATGACCGGTTACAACGGGTGGAAACAGTTTCATTGTTACTGTCCACGCACCAAACGCCCCCTGCAAACACACCATAAATAGCAGAAATACGGCATGCTTTACGGGTATCTCTTTATCCTTACGCGATGCCCACAGGGCAATGCCCGCCATTAGGATACAGAGCAAACCAATTGCTTTGGCAAAGTGACGGTGAATCATTTCTGGCCAGGCTTTTTCGGCCGAGAACGGTTGATCCGGATACAAAGCCTGCCCCTGCTCTATCGCTTGAGCAGTAAGGGGCACTGTGATCGAGCCATAACAGGTTGGCCAGTCCGGGCACCCTAACCCTGCATCTTCCAGCCGAGTCCACGCACCAAGGGCGACCACCGTTGCCGTGATCAATACACCAATGACAGCCAGTCGCGTCAACCATAGACGCGCAGAAGAAATTGATTCAGCCAATTCGGGATGCCTTCAATAGTTTTTTCAGATCATTAAGAATGTCTTCGGCTTTGACAACTGAAGACGCTTCATCCGGTTCCGGGGCATACATGAGCATAATCCAACCCATCGTATCCATGATGAAAAGGTTGCCTGCGTCTGCCGCGTTAGGTATCACTTGAGACATTGCCGTATTAACGTTGGCAGCATCCGCCTGCACTTGAACAAAATCGGGAAACTCATTCTGCAACAGCGTCACCACATCACTTGATAATGCAGAGGTTGTGACCAGTAAGGTCCGCACGCGCTCAGACTCTTTGCCCAAGGCCTTACGAACCTGACGCATCTGGAACAGTCGGTTGCGACAGGCTGACGTGCAGTCTGCTGGCATTACATAGAGCAGCCACCAGTTCGCTTGGACAAAACTGGTCGTGACCGGTTCGCCTGCTTTCTGAGAGGCGTGAAATCCGGAAAATGCAGCGGGAGGATTGATGAGCTGCCCATGATTTGTTTTACCGCCTTGGTACCACCCAAAACGATATGCGAAATCACCTACCACGAAAGGCAGAACAAATGACGCCAAAAGAATCAGCAACATCCAGCGATTCTTTTTTAACTGTGATGGCGATACGGCCTTGTTATCCGTCATACCTCGATATCATCCTTATTACGTAAATTTACCAGCACCAGCACAACTAATACTACCAGTGCGAGGCTAAACCATTGAAAGGCATAAGCTCGATGCTTTTCCGGCGCCATGCCAATCCTTGCCGCGGGTGTCCACTCACGCACAAAACCATCCGGCTCTATAGCATCCAGACGCAGCACGAAGGGATACAGTTCTGTTCCAACTGCGCGAGCCAAGGAAACCATATCCAAGCGGGCAACACGCAAGGGCTGTTGTGAGTAATCCGGTTCGGCAACAGTAAAAAAATTCGAGGGAAACGCTACGGAGCCAGAAATTTGTGTTGCCTGCGCAGGTGGCACTGAGGGTAGCTTCTGAATATCTGCCACCACCGGCACCCAACCCCGGTTGACCAAAATCGCCTGCGGACTATTCAATGGCACAAAAACGGTATACACATGAAAGCCTGCTTGTGGGCCACGCATCTGGTTTTCAAGAAGCACAAGCTTACTGTTATCCCAATGGCCATCGATATGCACACGACGGTCCTCAATCTGCTTCTGTTGTAGCAAATCCGGCAAGGCCATGGCTGGCTGACTGGCATGGGCTGCATAACTAGCAATCATTACTTCTTTTTCGACAGCTCGATCAAGCTGCCATACGCCAAGCCTGCAAAAAAACAGCACTCCAGCAAAGGCCAGCAATAATGCCCAGACAGGCGGCGACCAGACACGAGAGCCTAGTGAAACACGTAATTCTTTAGCGAGCCCGACAGCCATCAACTACACTCTTGCCTTCGCTCAATGATGGACAAATACCATGTGGATAAAAATTATTGTCCTGATCGCCATGCTGGCAGTACTGTTTAGCCTATTCAAGGGCCTTACACACCTTGTTAAAGGCGGTAAAGCCAACTCAGAGAAGGCATTAAAGTCATTAGTCTGGCGGCTCGCATTATCGATTGCCATTATCGTCTTACTCTATGCTGCCTCGTTTTTCGGCTTGATTGCGCCGCACGGGCTACCAGGGCCTGCCGCCGCCAAAACATCCGCCACAGCCCCTGTCACAGCACCCTGATATTATGGCCGAGCCTCCTGCGAGGCTCCTGAAGTAAAAAGCCCGGCACGCCGGGCTTTTTACTTCAGTTATGCGATCAGAACCAGTACACCGCCAAGAACAGAAACAGCCAGACAACATCAACAAAGTGCCAATACCACGCGGCTGCTTCAAATGCGAAATGACTTTCCGGTGTGAAATGATTTTTAATGGAACGAACCAACATCACAATAAGCATGATGGTACCGATGGTCACATGTAGACCATGGAACCCCGTCAGCATGAAAAAAGTAGAGCCATAGATTCCGGACTTCAGTGTCAGCCCCATCTCGGTATAAGCATGCAGATACTCCTCAACCTGCAAGCCAAGAAAGATCATGCCAAGAATACATGTCACCGCCAAAAACTTGATCTGCCGGGAACGATTCCCTACCAGCAGAGCATGATGGGAAATTGTCAGCGTTACTGAAGATGTCAGCAGCAAAAGCGTATTGATGAACGGCAGACCCCAAGGGCTCATGGCCTCCGTTATGGCTCCGCTAGGCATTTTTACCAGCGGCCACATGGCCTGAAAGTTGGGCCATAACAATTCATGCGTCATGGCGCCCTTGCCTTCACCAGCAATCCAAGGCACTACCAGCCAGCGCGCATAAAACATGGCACCAAAAAATGCCGCAAAAAACATAACCTCGGAGAAAATAAACCAAACCATTCCCTGACGATAGGAGTGATCCATCTGTACAGAGTTCATGTTGGACATGGATTCACGCGCCGTATCACGAAACCAAAAGAACATCAGCGCAAATACACCCAAAATACCAACAGGCAGCAGGAAATTTAGGGTGCCTGCATTTTGCATGCCCTTGGAAAGATCAGTAACACCATGGCTCTGAATGAAATTAGCCGCCCCGATCACCAGCAAAAACAGAATCAACGACCCCAGAAAAGGCCAAGGACTGGATGCTGGAACATAATAGCTCGTGGGCTTTTGTCCGGCTGCAACAGTATCGTGATGCGTAGACATTCGTGTGTCTCCCTTGCGTGCCCCAGGCTCAGCGAGGTGCCGCTATGGCCTGATGTGTCAGATTATAGAATTTGTAGGAGAGCGTAACGGTAGTGATGTGCTTCGGAATGGCCGGGTCGACATAGAAAATCATCGGCATGGACTTCGTAGCACCTCCCTCCAGTCGTTGCTCTGCAAAACAAAAACACTCCGTTTTCCTGAAATACTGCGCCGCTTCATTGGGCGAGATGGAGGGTATTGCCCTACCAACTATCGCGTCATTACTGCGGTTTTTGACAAAGAACAGGGTTTTCGAAATTTCTCCCGGATGCACTTTCATGGCCGGAGTTTCATACGTGAAATCCCATGGCAGCTCTTTGTCCGTATCCACCAAAAACTCCACGGTAATCTGGCGACTCATATCAGCCACCGTGGGTGCTACCGCCGCCTTTCCTGATGTTTTGCCATTCAGCCCGGTCAACTCACAAAATACGTCGTAGATCGGCGGCATCAAAAACACAGCAAAAATGAACATGCCCACAACTACCAGCATCAATCGCATCAAAAGCCGACGGTTTTTCTGCTCAACCCCCTGGCTTTTTTTGCTTTCATCGTTCATGCGGCTATTACCATCTGCAGGAGCGTCCTTGCTCCGAATACATTAATTACTTCACTACAGGTGGCACTTCGAAGGTGTGATACGGCGCAGGGCTAGGCACAGTCCACTCTAGACCCTCGGCACCATCCCATGGCTTGTCTGCCGCTTTTGGTCCCTTACGGATGGTAAACAGCACGGCAAGGAAGAACAGCTGCGACGCGCCAAACCAGAATCCACCAATCGAAATCCAGAAGTTGAGATCGGCAAACTGCATGGAGTAATCCGCATAACGACGCGGCATACCGGCAAGCCCAACGAAATGCATCGGGAAGAACAACAGGTTAACGGACAGCAGGGAGCTCCAAAAATGAAGTTTAGCCAGCGTTTCGTTAAACATGTGACCACTCCACTTTGGCAGCCAGTAGTAGGCACCCGCGAAAATGGCAAACAATGAACCCGACACCAACACATAGTGGAAGTGAGCCACCACGAAATAGGTATCCTGATACTGATAATCCGCTGGAACGATGGCCAGCATTACTCCAGAGAATCCACCGATGGTAAAGAGCACCACAAAGGCAATGGCAAACAGCATAGGGGCTTCGAAAGTCATAGAGCCACGCCACATAGTGGCAACCCAGTTAAATACCTTCACGCCAGTCGGAACAGAAATCAGCATGGTCATGTACATGTAGAACAGCGAACCTGCCAAAGGCAGACCCGTCGTAAACATGTGATGCGCCCATACCACAAAGGACAGCAAGGCAATCGACGCCGTGGCATACACCATTGAGGAGTAACCGAACAACGGTTTACGTGCGAAGGCAGGAATGATGGCCGAGACAATGCCGAATGAAGGCAAAATCATGATGTAAACTTCGGGATGCCCAAAGAACCAGAAGATGTGCTGGAACATGACGGGGTCTCCGCCACCAGATGCATCAAAGAAACTGGTGCCAAAATGACGATCCGTCAGCATCATGGTGACTGCACCGGCAAGCACAGGCATCACAGCAATCAGCAGGAAAGCAGTAATCAACCACGTCCACACAAACAGCGGCATTTTCATCAGTGTCATGCCTGGTGCGCGCAGATTGAAAATGGTCACGATGACATTGATGGCACCCAGAATGGACGAAATACCCATCAAGTGAACAGAGAAGATAAAGAAGTCTGTGCTGGGAGGACCAAACTTGGTGGAAAGCGGCGCATAAAAAGTCCAGCCAAAATTAGGCGCTGGCCCCATTCCAAGAATCGACATGACGACCGATGCAATCAGCAAACTGAACGCAAAGGGCAGCAGCCAGAAACTGAACAAATTCAAACGCGGCAACGCCATATCTGGCGCACCAATCATCATTGGCACCATCCAGTTTGCGAAGCCGGTGAAGGCAGGCATGATGGCGCCGAAGACCATGAGAAGACCATGAATGGTCGTCATCTGGTTGAAGAAGTCAGGCTGTAAGAGCTGCAAGCCCGGGTACATCAACTCGGCACGTACCACCATGGCTGCCGACCCACCACACAACAGCATGATGAGGGCAAAAACCAGATACATCGTGCCGATGTCTTTGTGATTTGACGTGGTGAACATACGCTTCCAGAAAGGCGGAAGCGCGTGATGGTGATCGTGTTGATCGTGCGAAGCGGCATGACTCATTATAATTTTCTCCGCTGATTACTTGGCAGCAGTATCGGATGGCTGCACGAGATCGCCTGTGCTGTTGCCCCAGGCATTACGTGTGTAAGAGATAACTGCAGCCATCTCCTTTGGACTCAGCACACCCTTCCATGCCGGCATGGCGTTTTTACCGTTATTCAGAATGTCGATTTGGGCTGGCAACTGATCCTTTACAGACACAATTTTCGAACCCTTGAGCGCCGGAAACATAGGTGGGAGGCCTTCGCCAGTCACTTGATGGCATGCTGCACATCTGGCGTTGTAAACCTCTTCACCGAGCTTGCTTGCCTCAGCGAGATCTGCAAATTTGTAATCCACCGAACTGGCAGCAGCAGCGGCCTCCGCCTCAGTCTTCACCTTGGTCTCAGCAAGCCACTTAGCAAAATCAGACTCAGATTTCGCCTCTACCACAATTGGCATAAAAGCATGATCCTTGCCACACAACTCTGCGCAACGACCACGGTAAACACCTTCTTTACCAACAGGTACGTTGGTCCATATCTCGTTAATAAACCCCGGAACAGCATCTTTCTTGAGAGCAAAATCCGGCACCCACCAAGCATGAATAACGTCATCTGACGTCACTAGAAAGCGAACTTTTTTGCCGGTTGGAATCACCAGCGGCTTGTCCACTTCTATCAAGTAATTTGGATGCTTAACAAAATCTGGCGTATTGCTGCTATTCAGGCCCTTTCCCTGGCGCTCATATTGTTCGCGTGGCGTGGACAGAACGGAGAGAAACGACAACCCAACGTCTTTTTGTTGATCATAAGACAGGTATTCGTAATGCCATTTCCACTGTGATCCGGTCACGCGAATGGTGAGATCGGCTTTGCTCGTATCACTCATGGCGATAAGTACCCGAGTAGCAGGGATAGCCATAACGATAAGAATAATGAAGGGGATAATAGTCCAGATGACTTCTACCACCGTACTTTCATGAAAATCTGCAGGCTTGGCACCCTTTGACTTACGGTGCCGAAAGATGGAGTAAAACATGACTGCAAACACGGCCAGACCAATCGCGCAGCAGATATAGATCATCAGACGGTGAAGCTCGAAGACCTGATGGCTGATATCTGTGACACCGGGTGTCAAGTCAATCTGGGTGGCAAAAACGGAGGACGCCATCAGCAGGGCTAACAGCCCCGCGCAAAAGCGGAGAACGTAAGACGGCCGCATGCACCTACTCCCCTGTGCAGGTGAGCCTGATCAAGAGAACAGGCTCTTTTTTTTTATTGACGCCAGACCTCTCAGGAAAAAGATCGGCTCGTTCATAAGCATTTATGCAAAGACAGCCACTCCCGCGCGTTGCAGGAATAGAGGACTAACTAATGCAAATAGGCTTATGACAGCAGAGCGACCAATTGGCCACAACAAATGCAGACAACCATCCCGAATGCTATGCGGTCAACAGGTACACTTCTGCCATGGGAGCTAATGTATTTCCAGACATCCATGATGTCCATACGTATATCTAAAATTCAAAGTAGTTTTTCAATGAAAAATGATCCATACCATGATTTGTGATCGGAAACTCATTTCATGACCACGGCATTGCCCATACCGCTATCAGGGAGATAGCAGTTATCAGGCAATGCAGAAAAAAGGGACAATCAGAACGCGCTAATTCAGTCGGACTCCGCCAACAGGCGTCGGACATCCGCAAGATCGGTCTGTGTGCGATTGAGATAGTTCGCCATGACCAATGAGTGATTGGCAAAAAGCCCAAAGCCCGAACCATTCAAAACAACGGGACTCCACAGCGTCTGCTGCGTCGCTTCCAGCTCATGGATGGCCGCTCGCAAACTGAGTTGCGCCTGCCGCTGGGCGAGTTCCGGACCAAACTCTACTTCTATGGCTTTAAGCAAATGCAACAATGCCCACGCATTCCCCCGAGCCTCATAGAAAACATCATCAATGGCTAGCCAACTGGTTTGAGTCGCTTGCGCTAACGGCTCATCCGCTGCGGACAGTGTTACGGCATTATCAGGTAGCGCCGCATTGAGACGAGTAGAAAGACGACCCAAGTCCGCATCCACGTCCGTTAGCCAACGGCGCAAATACTCAGCACGCGGGTAAAATCTCGCCTCGCCCCGCCCCAGTCGATCTGAATATGACGCTATCGCCTCAGCTCCCCGCCTCAACTCAGACTCAGCCGTTGGAAACAACCAGCTCTCCGCATTCACATTGAAAGCTGACTCTGCCGCCAGCAGGTCCCTATCCTCAATAAACTGAGCATGCGACAGACTCATGTCGCGATGCAGTGAGCGCGTCATATTACGCACCTGCTGCAGCACGCCAAGCTCCCAAGCAGGAACGTTATCCAAGAAAATACCTGGCACCAGCATGTCGTTACGGAGATAGCCGCCTGGTTTGTCGTGCAGCGTTGTACCAACCTTTACCAGTACCGTGGCCAGCAATTGCCCCCGTTTGGCGTCACTGGACACTTCGAGCGGCATGCGCTCCGGCTCACGCGACCAGTACCAGCCAAGTCCGCACATACAAAAGAAGACAAGAAAAAACACAACCGTCGGCAACGAACCGAGATCCCAGATCGCCCAGCGATCTCGCAGTGCCTCCAAGTGCTCGTCCAGCTTGTCTTGCCAGCCATCCATTAGTGCTAATCCAGCGTTAAGTTCCGGGCCCAAGCCGAATAGGGGTAACAGATGCGAGCCAGCTCCCTCACCGCAGTAGCCTTATTGCATCCATCTTTGAGCAGCTCATTCTAACCATTCGGCATGGCAACTGACATCATACAGACGCTCTCTTTCAGCAACTGATGTCCTGTGCTGGCAAGCGCTCTCAAAGCCCTTTAGGATGCCGCAGACATGAACATATTACCGATACTGCTATTGGCCCTGTCCTTGCTACTTGCCGTCTCTGGCAGCCTATTGCTATTACGCCGTCCCGGAGTACTCCCACAATCCGGAGCCCTTGCCTTATTACTACTGGCGACAGCCTTTGGCTATACAGGCGCGCACCTGCTTTGGGATGCGCATCACTCCTCAGCAATGTCGGTTACGGATCAAGCAATGCCGTCTTTCGGCACAGGGCGCTTTACGACTATCCCCGCGGCCACACTGGCCACCACACTGGCTGCTTCTCGCGGCC
>ERZ724508.817-NODE-817-length-20728-cov-3.962511_pt1 | contig 20728 bp, 20 predicted proteins | sample MGYA00376041_ERZ724508 | MGnify/ENA primary metagenome ERZ724508 (study PRJEB28724, sample SAMN07190887) | wastewater metagenome | isolation source: effluent of sewage treatment plant in Hong Hong | place: USA: Christiansburg, Virginia | collected 2016-03-01 ...
CCCCAATCGATTGGGGTATTTGGGTCGCTCTTATTTAGTAAATGACACTTTGAAGTGATAATCGCCAGCAGCGACTTCCGTCCCTTCGGTTGGACCAAAGTTGAGTGCGGTAGCATTCACCGTCTTGAGAACTGTCTCGAGATGAGCATTAATTGCCTCTTGTCCCGCAGCGTCTGTTTCGACCGTAAGCGTCACAAGGTCGGCTGGGGTCAGGTCGGCAGTCTTACGCATATCCTGGATGGCGCGCATCAGTTCGCGCACGGCACCTTCCGCAATGAGTTCCGGGGTGAGGGTGGTATCAAGAATAATTTCTTCACCTTCAGGAATCGTTTCTTTGTACACATTCTTTACGTTCAATTCATCCTGCAAAATCTCAGCTACTCCTAACATCAAATCTGCACCCCATGTTGGAATACTAGATCGTATAGTCAGACTGTTTAGAGGTTGACGGACTTTTAAGTTGCTCTTTGTTCTCTTTTCTAGAGCTATGGTAACCACCTTTCTAACTTCCGCCATTACTTCACTAATCTTTTCGTCGACTTCCCCCGCTACCGGCCACCTGGTAAGGTGAACACTCTCTGCTTCATTCTCATCACGTACCGCGCGGTAAAGATACTCTGCGTAGAACGGCATAGCTGGTGCCATCACCTTCGCTAGTTCTCGCAGGATAAAACGGAGGGTGCCGAGCGCAAGCGCTTTGTCGGCGACATCATCAGACTTCAAACGCTCACGTGAACGTCGAAGATACCAAACCGATACATCGTCAATGAAGTCAGCGAGTGGACGAGTCGCCTTATCAAGCTCGTATGTCTCGTAGCCGACCGTCACTTCCCCAATCAGCTGATTGAGGCGCGAGACAATCCAGCGGTCGAGTACATTGCTTGATGTTCCGTCAGCTTTGGTGCCATCAGCATACATCTCATACATGGCGAGCACGTTGTGCAACCGACCAATATTCTTGCGCTGTTGTTCGGTCACTTCCTTTTCACTGAAGTTGAGGTCTTCGCCGCGGATAATTGGCGCAGACATCATGTAGAAGCGGATAGCGTCGGCACCGACCCGGTCTACGAGCTCCATTGGGTCAGGGTAGTTACGAAGGCTCTTTGACATCTTCTTGCCGTCTTCAGCGAGCGCAAGACCGTTAACAATCACGTTCTCGTACGGTGACCGACCAAAGAGAGCCGTACCAAGAACAATCAATGAGTAGAACCAACCACGCGTCTGATCCAGTCCTTCTGCAATAAACTGCGCTGGGAAGCAGGTACCCACAAATGCTTCAGGATTCTCCCCCATGTAGTGGTGTTGCGCGTACGGCATCGATCCACTCTCAAACCAACAATCAAAAACATCTTTGATACGTTCGAGTTTCGTACCATCGGTATCGAAGAGCTCTATCTCATCGATATATGGTCGGTGGTAATCAAGCTGGTAGAGGTCGTTGTGTGGTACCGGTGTAAATGGCAGGTCGCGAACTTCACTATTATTCAGATAGCCCTGCTTCTTGAGTGCCATCATCTCCTCGTGATCAGCGCCACGAGCAACAGACTCCAAGGCAAAAAGTGAACTCCCGTGACCGATAACCAGAGTATGCTCGTTTTGACGAGTGGCTTCGTACTCATAAAGCCATGCCCCTACACGTTTGAGGAGGTCGTAGCGACTCTCTCCCCCTACAAAAGTCTTGCCGAATTTTTCTTCTTCAGTCACAAACTGCGAATTAAACTCAGCCCAAGTCTTACCTTCCCATTCGGTTCCCACCTTAAATTCCTGCAGTCGTGCATCGGCAACAACAACATCACTACCAAGTCCGAGCTCTGTCGCAATAAGTTCAGCAGTCTCTCGTGCTCTGGTCATACCTGAGTGTACGATGCGGGTGATATTACGAGAACGAAGAGTTTCGGCCGTAGCCTTCGCCTGGGCTCGACCAGTTTCTGTGAGATGATTTCCGTCATCGGCAAATGCATCAATCACACCGGTGCGGTTACTCTCCGCCTCAGCATGACGAGTAATAGTGTAGGTATTACCACTCTTGCGAACATATGTCTGCAAATCCTTAAGCGACCCAATTACCTTCACCTCACCAGTGGTCGGATTTTTCCAGATCGGGAGTGGTGCACCCCAGTAGCGCTGACGGGAGATGGCCCAGTCGCGTGCACCTTCAAGCCACTTACCAAAGCGATTCGTACCCACGTGTTCCGGCACCCAATTAACACCGTTATTCACGGCCACAAGCTCATCTTTGATCTTTGGCACATTGACGAACCACGAGGTGGTCGCGTAGTTGAGAAGTGGTGTGTCACAACGCCAACAGTGTGGGTAGCTGTGCGTGATATTTTCCTTCTTAAAAATCTTACCAGCGGCTTGGAGAGACTTGAGGATTTCGATATCGGTGTCTTTGTGGTCGACTCCGGCAGTGTCATCATCTTTTGGTTTTACCAAAGCACAATTGAAACCAGTGACCCAGTCTTTGAAACGGCCGCTCTCGTCGACGTGATGCACAATCGGCACACCATTAGTTTTAGCTAACTGCATGTCGTCTTCACCATAGGCAGGAGCAATATGCACGGCACCTGTCCCTTCTTCGCCGAGTTCGACATAGTCAGCATGCCAAATCTTCCAGGCATTGGTCTGGTCAAATGACTGCCCCGCCATAAACGGAAACGGTGGTTGGTACGAGTGACCAATCAGTGACTCGCCTTTCATTTCTTCTACTACTTCATACGCAGCATCACCAAGTTGTGTCAGACGTCCTTTGGCGAGAATAACAAACTCATGGATTGCCGCGCTTTGGTCGCTATTCGCTCCCTCCGCTCGCAATGACGAAAGTGAGACTTTCACATAATCAAACTCACGGTTGATAGCAGCTGCAAGGTTGCCAGGGAGTGTCCACGGGGTAGTCGTCCACACGAGGAGTGAGGTATCAGTCACAGCGCCTTGCTCATCAAGGAGTGGTAGCTTCACCGTCACCGCGATATCCTTGATATCTTTGTAGCCCTGGTTCACCTCGAAGTTCGACAAAGTTGTCCCACAGCGTGGACAAAGGTGCATGGTCTTGAAACCTTCAAAGGCGAGACCTTTTTTGTAGAGTTCAGAAAAGACCCACCAGACACTTTCGGTATAGGTACTGTCCATCGTCTTGTAGTCGTTCTCCATGTCCGCCCAGCGTCCCATCCGTGGGATGGCCATCTTCCAGTAGTCAGCGTACTCCATCACGGTACCGCGCGCAGCTTCGTTGAAGTTCTTCACACCGTAGTCTTCGATGTCACGCTTGGTCGCGAGTCCAAGCTTCTTCTCGATGAGGTTCTCGAGTGGCAAACCATGACAGTCCCAGCCCCACTTCCGCGGGACCCGGTAGCCACGCATCGTCCAAAAGCGCGGGACTGCGTCCTTGATGGTACTCGCCAAGATATGACCGTAGTGTGGTGTCCCGGTCGCAAACGGTGGACCGTCGTAGAAGACGTAGTCACCAATTGGTGCTTCCCCCGCTGGGGTCGCTAGTGTTTTATTAAAAATATCGTGCTCTTGCCAGAACGCGAGGATGGTCTCTTCGCGCAGGGCAACGTCACTCTTCTGGGCAGCAGTTTCAACCGCTACCGTGTCGTTTTCACGACCGTGTTGTTTTGACATATGTAAAAAATTAAATGTATATCAGACATTATTAATGTGAGTTAGGGGTCCGACCCCTTACTCATACCGACATATCAGGCCGGTACTGGAGATAGTACCATGATTTTTTGGTTTGGCGAGTACACCATATCAAAGGCCGCGACGCTCTCGCGCTCGCGGCCTTGGTTCTCTGACCTGAATCTTCAGGCAGCTTCCTGGATCCCGAGTTGGTTCCGAGCGGCTTGCCAGGCCTGCTCCATGTGCAGCCGAAGGTTGTCTTGGGCGAAATAGACATCCTCGCTTCCTTCGACAATCCGCACCGAGCCTGCGAGCGGCTGCTTGCCCTCCTTGCCGAGATAGAAGCCCACACTGACCTCACGCTTCAGGGCGCGGCGAGCTGTGGCATCTTGCTGACCAGCAAAGTGCTCCTTGATTTTCGCACGCAGCTCCTTTGCTCCCTCCTCCGGGAAAGGCTTGGTGGGGCAAAAGCGATAGAACTTCTTCCTGTCCTCCCCGAAGCGGCAGTAGACGCGCGGATGCTTCCGGCCCGAAGCAGATTTCGGAATGTTCATAGTGGATGTCATATCGTCCCTCCGTACCAGCACCATGCTGGTTTTCCAAGCGCTTTATAGCAAAGTATCGGTGGCTTTGCAAAGCAAAGAGCGGAGGTGTTAGCCCCGCTCAGTTTCCTTGCTCGAACCTCAACGCATACTTCTTTCGAGTATGTCGTAGAGCATCAGTCCCAAGAGACCGATAATTATCAAGAACGGCGTCACCCCATCTTCATCACCTCCTCTCTGAAGCGGATGAAGAATAATCGTACACCCACCAATATTGCCGTCAAGGACACTAGAGTCGCTCTGGTGCTTCGATACCAAGGACCCACAGACCGTTCTTGAGGGTGGTAGCGACTGCATTGGTGAGGAGTGCCTTGTATGGTGCATAGGTATCACTCGCATCCGCAATCATCTCATGCGCGTAGAAGGAGTTAAATTCTCCAGCGAGTTCGGTCAGATACGTCACGACAGTATGAGGAGCACGTTCAGCGAGGGCTTCCTCAATTACCTCTGGAAAACGGTACAAGATTCGTTCAAGCACATATGGGACTTCGGGCGCTGGAGCAAGCTGTGGCTCGACCCCTACCCCCCGAGCTTTTTCGAGCACTGAGAGACAGCGGGCGTACGTGTACTGCAAGTACGGACCCGAGTCCCCTTCAAAAGATAGGGCCTTCTCTTTATCAAACACAGAGTCTTGGAAAATACTTCCCTTTAGCGTTGCGTACTTTATAGCAGCAACAGCGATTTGAGTCGCAAGTGTATCGGTAGCTTTCGTGACACCCGACGCATCAATTCGTTCACGTGCGGTTGCAGCGACATCTTCAATGAATTCTAGTGCCGGAATAACATCACCTGTTCGTGAGGACATCTTCCCAGTTGCAAGACGAACCATACCGTGTCCAATGTGTTCAGTCTTAGCGGCCAAGTCTGGGTATACAAAACTCATCGCCTTTAGAAGGACTTTGAAATACTCATTGATTTCTTTAGCAGTAGAAATAACCGAGTAGTCATAGACACCGAGCTTTTCTTCTTTCATTTTTGAAAGTGCAAGCTCTTTTGCTTCGTACGTCGGGAGACCTTCTTTGTTCACAAAGACACGGGTATGAAGTCCATAGTCTTCACCCTTAAATACTCGAGCGCCATCGCTTTCCGGGAAATAGGTCGGGTTATCTAGAACTAGCTGCTTACCTCGAGGACCAGCTTCACTTTCAAAAAACTTTTCATCAAATGTAGTACCGACTATCTGATAGATATTTTCAAAATAAGCTAAAGATGCTTCCCTGCCAGCCTTATACAGAGCATTTATTAGTGCGTCCTCACCGCTGTAAATTTGTTTATTTATTTCACGAATTTTTTCTGCATCATCGTCATTACTTTTATATTTAGTGGCACCAAAAGCGTATGCGCGGCCTAAATCTTTGACGTTAAAGTTTCCCTTCTCAATACCTAATTGGAGCATGCCATAAATTGCATGTGCCACATGCAGACCCACATCTCCCTGATAACACACTCGCTTTACATCAGCACCATTCATCATAAAGAGGCGTGCAATTGATTCACCAACCGCATTGGTAAAAAGATGACCAATATGAAATTCCTTAAATGGATTAGGATCGGTATACTCAACCACTACTTTTTTGTCTGCCCAACTGTCATTCTCACCCCAAGTGTCTCCCAGCTGCAATACTCGGACTGCTTCAGCCGAGAAGAAGTCGCGACTGAGGTAAAAGTTCAAAAAGCCGGGACCAGCGATTTCCATCCGCTCGACATACTCAATCTGACTGGCGAGTTTTGCGAGGAGTTGCTCGGCTATCGCCCGTGGAGCCTGCCCGACCTGCTTCCCCAAGACCATCGCCACGTTACACGCGTAGTCACCGTGATCAAGAATCTTTGGGTGCTCAATGGTAAAAATCGCCTCGGGGAGACCAAGTTCAGTGAGAGCGTCAGTAATTGCAGCGCGGATAACAGCTTCCATATGGGCACACTATAGCAGAAAAATGAAAAAACGCCCGACCGAAGGCCGTGCGCATAGTGAGTCGGGAGGGCCAACTTGGCCGCTCCCTGCTCGTTGCCTCTTATTGCTGCCGGAGCTGTCTCCTTCCGACACCTTTCTTCACCACCAGTATCTGTCCGGGTTTTACAAAGCGCTTACCTTCACGCCCGACAGCTTCGCGTTTCTGGTGCGCTTGTGCCAATGCGACAATGGCATTCGCCATCATATTTGAGATCCGCCGCGGCATCTTGGTGGTGACTTCACTTCTAATCATGTCAGCCTCTTACTTAATTTCCGTCCCTGTTGACGGGGGGGGAAACCATACCACACTATTATGAATTATTCAACCTGTCGTTCAGTCCTGGCCGGTTTTTCACTCGAATCAATCGTGAAGACCTGCTGGCCAATGACCTGCCCACGCTTGGTGGTCACCCGGCAACGCCACGTACCATCGTGATAACTTGAAATAGCAGTGAAGCCGCGGTAGCCATTTTCTCCCCCACCCACAATCGGAAACGGGAGACTGAAATGATGTACCCACTTGCCAGTCTTTGGATCTTTGTACTCCCAGACGTGTTGGATTTCAGTGGCAAGCTTCGTTGGCGCGAAGACACGCGTAAAGCAGGCCACCGACCCGGTCGCCGGATGAAACGTCTCGTGTACCCGCACCCAGAATTGCCACCAGGGCGCTGGTTCATACACGACCTCATAGTCACTCCCCACCCGTACTACTGACTGCGCGATGGTGATCTCCTTGAGCGAGAGTGGGATGGGCGGAATAATGTTCGTAATATAGAGACCTTGAAACATTACAAATGTTCCGAGTATCACAAACACTATCTTCCGCATCTCCAAGAGGAGGTAGTTTGGAATAATAAAAGTAAGCAATTGAACAACCAGATATACACCTACGAGCGCAAGCAATCCGGAACCAAAAAATATCCACCCGCCCATGTGGCCACTAAGGACCGGCACCTGCAACACAGTAAATGAAAACAGGCCCACAAAATACGCAAAGAGATTAAATACCAATTGTTGCCCGCGATTCTTGATGAGCTCATTCCCAAGAATGGCCGCAATGATAAGTAGCAAAAACGGCCAACTCGATAATAATGCTCCGCTCTTGCCGTAGAAAATGAGCATGCCGGAAAAGAGACCGCCGTACGCATACTGCATAACGATACTCGCTCCCCTCTGCACGCGTGGTGACCAGGTATATCCGAAGCGCTGTGCAATACCCGCATAAAATAGTAAAAGTGAGACGGTCGCCAGAACTACGTAGATCGAGAGGATCGTATTATCCACGACATCATCCACTCGATTGAGGAGGAGAAAGTCGGTAATAAACCCACCCACAAAAGCCAGAGTCAGCCAATGGTGCCGAACAGTGTGCCGGAGGCGTTTGAGAAGTGGTTCACGCTCGTCTTCCATAGAGGTATTGTAGCAGACAAAAAAGGCCGCCCGACGTCATCCCAGGAAGGAGACAATCGGGCGGTGCCAGAGGCAATCAGTTGTTTGCAACAGGGACAGAAAGACGGGTTGTTGCGATCCGCGTCATTTATATTATGACATATCTACACCAAAAAGCAACCTCTGGCGGTTGCTTTTTTATTGCCTTATATTGTTAGTCGCTTATAAATCGGGTTTTATGACCCCAGAGACAAGGTGAGAAATGGGACGGGACCCATTTCGCAAGACTCATCTAGTATCTTTGTAGGCTTGCGAACAAAAGAGACAGCTGAGTAGACAGTTCCTGTAAGGAAAACGAATGAGGGAATGTGAGACGTATTGGTTATACGGTGAACATTAACGAATGAAACACGACAAAGTATATGGGGTTAGAAAACCCGATTTAAACCATTTTCTCTGGAACCGGAAAACTCTCACAAAGCGCCTGCACCTCCTTCTGGAGTTCGGCCTTCTTTGCAGCATCGGTCTTCGCCCGCATAGCGGTAACCATAACCTCGGCGAGCTTGGTTGCCTCCCCTTCTTTCATGCCACGAGTGGTCATCGCCGGCGTACCAAAACGGATGCCAGATGGATCCATCGCACTACGGGTATCGTCGGCAATCATATTCTTATTGAGTGTGATACCCACCTCATCAAGTACGGTCTCAGCTTCCTGACCCGTGACGCCAAGACTACCAAACACGTCAGCCACGAGTAGATGGTTATCAGTTCCACCGCAAAGGAGGCGTACGCCTTCCGCCTTAAAGACCACTTCCATCGCCTTGGCGTTTTTGAGGATCTGCGCGGTATAGACCTTAAAGGCTGGTGTCTGCGCCTCACCAAATGCGACAGCTTTGGCCGCAATGATATGCATATGTGGACCGCCTTGCATACCAGGGAAAACTGCCTTATTGATTTTCTTCGCAATCTCTTCATCTTCACGAACAAGAATCATACCGCCTCGTGGTCCACGGAGGGTCTTGTGGGTCGTAGTCGTAATCACATCAAAACCATAATCAAATGGGTTCTTGGCGACTCCTCCAGCAATAAGACCAGCGATATGCGCCATATCAGCTACAGTGTATGCCCCTACTTCCTTGGCAATATCGACAAACTTCTGGTAATCAAGCTCACGACTATACGCCGAGAATCCAGCGAGAATAATCTTTGGCTTATGTTCGAGTGCCACGCGGCGGAGTTCTTCATAATCAATCTCACCCGTCTCAACGTCTTTCATCTTGTAACGGACAAAGTTGAAGACTTTGTTAATCGCGGTGGTCGGGTGTCCGTGGGTGAGGTGTCCGCCGTGTGAGAGGTCCATCCCAAGTACGGTGTCGCCTGGCTCCATCAGGGCAAAGTACATCGCGACGTTTGCGGCCGCACCACCAAGCGGCTGCACGTTCACATACTTGGCCTTAAATAGCTGCTTCGCACGCTCAATCGCGAGACTCTCGGCAATATCTGTGTACTGCTGTCCGCCGTAGTAGCGCTTCCCAGGGTACCCCTCTGAGTACTTGTTCGTAAAAACTGAACCGTTGGCCTCAAGTACGGCTCGTGAGACGTAGTTCTCACTCGGGATAAGCTCTACCCCACGCGCTTCGCGGGCCTCTTCGCCGACAAGAGCGGCATACAACTCTGGATCCTGCGCCTTGATGAATGAATAGTGTTCCATAGGAAATTAATATTGAATATTGAATAGTAAAAGAGAAAAATATTTTCCACGCTTCGAAACATCAGAAAGCATTAGATCATAGGCCGGACAATTTAATACTTATTAGTATACAAGAAACCGGAGGAGTGGGCTACGCCCCCCCTACCATTACACCTAAAAGGTTAGTGCCCCGGGGTCGGACCCCTAATTTAGGGGTCGGACCCCGAGGTTACCGAGGTTACGGCGACAGTCTACATTACTGGGTGTATAATTTACTTATGGAACAAAAAACTATTTTGTTGGTCGACGACGATATGGTGCTCCGCGAAATGTACCGCTTTGCTTTTAGTGAAGCTGGTATTAATGTGATCATCGCCAAAGATGGTGACGAGGCCATCGCGCTCGCCCTAGAACATCATCCGTCTATTATCCTTATGGACATTGATATGCCGAATATGGATGGCTACGAAGCGATGAAAAAAATCCGTGAAGATGACTGGGGACGGACAGCCAAAGTCATCTACCTCACCAACTACAGTGACCCCGTCAATGTCTACGAGGCGGTCTCACTCAAACCTGAAGACTATATTGTAAAGGCCAGTATTGATATCAAGGAGGTGGTGAATCGGGTACGCACTGCGATGTACTAGCAATGCCACGATAGATACAATTTTATCTTGGCTTAAGAGGCGTATTAAATATACGTTGACAATTTGAAAGACGAAGACAACAAAGTAGCTGCGACTACTGGGCGTGCGTCAGCACTTTTGATTTAACGGCGGTATACACTTCTTCGTGAATAGCATCACGATTACGCAGTTCCCCACCCTCAAGACACGGCACCGTCACCCAGTTATGATTAATAGCTGCGAGATACTTGGCACAGTCCGAAACTTTGGCCTGGTCAATTTTGGCCTTACTCTCGTCATTCACCACCTTAACCCCCAGTTCTTCAACGTAGCCAAGGAGCTTATCACTTTCGTTTGGCGGCACATCAAGATAGACGGTGAGGTCTGGTCGTGGCATCCCAAATATCTCGTATTCTACATGCTCTACCCAGCGAAGAAATTCTTCTCGTGCGTCGATATCCGCAATCTTACTTCCCTGATGGAGCATCGAGGCACTCACGTAGCGGTCAAAAATAATCACCCGGCCTTCCGCAATCCATTCTTCGATCTGCTTTTTTGATTCGTAGCGGTCAGCGGCAAAAAGAATCGCAAAACATTTTGGTGGTAGGGTTGCGAGCGCAGCATTGTCACTATCTATAAACTCGTTGATAAAGTGACCAATGGTGTTTTGGTTGTAGCGTGGGAAGTCCATCTTCCCCACTTTGTACCCCTCGTTAATGAGACGATTCATGAGCATGTCCGCCTGAGTGGCCTTACCAATATTTGCACCACCGTCAACGACAATCAATTTTGATTTTCCCATAAATGTTTTTGTTATTGTACGTTACTGACCAGTACTCCCAAATCGACCTTCCCCACGCGGAGTATCATCGAGTTCCACCACCACAACGAGCGTCGGGTGTTCTACCTGCTGAATGATAAGCTGGGCGATTTTGTCCCCCGCCTTAAAGGACTGTGCCTCAGAGCCAAAATTATAGAGACCAATGAGGTACTCCCCCCGGTAGTCGGTATCAAACACACCCCCCACTGTTTTGATATGGCGTTGCATCGCAATACCTCCCTTATCCCACACGAGCGCAGCATATCCATCAGGAATTACAATCGCCACTCCTGTCTTGGCAATATAGTTTCCGCCCGGCTCAATAGTAAAATCCTCTACCGTATACAAATCCATACCAGCGTCACTGGCGTGGGCATAGCTCGGCAGCTTGGCGTCGGGGTGTAGCTTTTTGACTTTGAGTTCCATGTTACTTTTTGAATACACAAATGTTTGTGTGCACATTTTTTCCTGATGATGGTGACGGGTGTACAACAACTCTTTTTGAGATGACTTTTAGTGGAGCGAACAATGTTTCTAGCTCTTCAGATGAATAATGACGTATAAATCGCTTTATTTCTTTCCTCTCGTTGTATGAAACAGCGATCATTTTTTTGCCGAGCAACTGTTCTCCGTCAATGTATTCACTTTGATAATCAGGTGAAGGACCTGCTTCAGTCACCCAAATTACACCACCTGTTTTTACTACACGAATTAATTCTTTAACCGTTTGATGTACCATTTCATCACTAATAATACTCACCAATACAAATGATACGAGGACAACATCGAAACTGTCGCTCGAAAAAGACAACGGTTCGCCAGACTTGAGTAACACAGTTCCAGCAACAGGATACCGAGTTTGTAAAAAATCTAATGCTCCTTTATGAATATCTGCTCCAGTATAGGCAGCTTCTTTGTTTAAAATATACGCCGCTAAATCTCCACGCCCACACCCAAAATCAAGAACCCTTACTCCCTTTTTTAGATATATCTCTAACTCGTCACCAGGCTGCTGTATACCTGACAGAACTTGTTGAACATCACTTTGGAGCCAATACTGTTCGTTCAATTCATCTGGCAAAGCACTATTCATAGCGTTCGGGTAATATTGGCTTCACTGTCTCATAGACTTGCTCATGGATAGCCTCACGTGTTAACAACGTCTCACCATCAACACAGACCACTGTTCGCCATTCGTTATGGAGTGCCACCAGGCGCTTGGCGTTTTCTTCTGAATCTTGTTGGTGCTGATCGTTGGCTTCGGCCTGATCTACTTTTACTTCTGCGCCATGTTTGCCAGCTGCCACTGCTTCAGCTTTGAGCTTTTTTCGAACTGCAAATGGTACATCAAGATAGACGATGACATCAGGACGAGGAATGGCAAATATGCCGTGCTCCATCGCATCAAGCCAAGTAAGAAAGTTGGAAAGTTCTTCTTCATCAAAAATCTTGGCGCCTTGATGCAACATGTTCGAACTCACATATCGATCAAGAATCACCACAGCCCCTGCTTCTAACCATTCTCGAATCGTGGCAGATGATTCATAGCGGTCAGCCGCATACAGAGTGGAAGCTATCCGAGGGTCAGTAGCTATAAAATCACCGCGCTTGCCATCGAGACATTCGCGGAGGAGACGACCAAAATGGTTCTGGGTGTATTGTGGAAAATCGAGGGTATGAACGACGTACCCTTCGGCACTTAAACGATCAACGAGTAAACGGGTTTGAGTAGCCTTGCCAGCGCCGTCGGCGCCATCAAGGACGATTAATGTTCCAGGCATACACTATTGTACCTAATACCCCGACGTCTATCCAAATAATCAAGGTACTCAAAAACAGCTTTGGTCAGTGGTCAATCTAGTCAAAACGACTGTCCCCTGTCAAAACCGAGAATCGTTTAATGGTTATTCAGAAAAGAGCGTACAATATAGACATATGCAATCAATTGAATCCCTTAATCATCAAAAAGAATTACTCAAAGACGGTGGTCATATTGTTATTATTGATCCTGGTGCCACCCTCACCGCTGAAGCACTCGCGATGCTCCAAGCACTCCACTCTCGCTCAGTAGGTGGCGTCGCTGAACACCTCGCTGTGCTCGCTGAAAAAGGCGCGGACAAATTCATGTCGACGTACTATGTCGGCTATGGCCATAAATCAATTGGTGACTGCGGTTTTGCGGTCGTTTTTATTGAAGGAGTATCAATGCTTGCTGCCAAAGCGATTCAGGACTACAAGCTCTACAACGGCCAGGAGGCGTCAACTCGTTATATTGATTTTGCGAACCAGCCATTTATTAACCCGCTCGCTTCAGACGCAGGTACAAGCATTCTCGAAAACTGGCGAGCCTTTTATCTCAAGGCTGTCGCCGAGATGAAAGACGCTCTTAAAGGGCGGTACCCACTTGGTGACGGTGAGAAGGAAGCAGTGTATGACAAAGCTATTGCCGCCAGAGCTTTTGATATTTGCCGCGGCTTCCTCCCGGCTGGCGCATCTACGAACCTCGCCTGGAGCGGCACCCTTCGTCAGTTCGCTGATCGGATTGCAATCCTCCGCCACCATCCACTGCCAGAAGTACGTGATATTGCACTGAAGCTCGAAGACGGCATGATTGCTGCCTATCCAAACTCATTTAGTACCGAAAAGAAGCGCTACGAAGCAACCGAAGCGTATGTCGCCGAAACCATGACGCACTACTACTATCACGACCCTGAAACTCCTTCCCTCGCTCTGGTGCGCGACGGCGTTGATCGTACTGAACTGATTCCATACGAGTCTCTCCTTAAAAACCGCCCAGCCAAAACTGAGTTGCCAAAGTGGCTCGGCACAACTGGTGAAGTAGCTTTTGCTTTTACGCTCGATTTTGGTTCATTCCGTGATATCCAGCGTCACCGCGCAGTTACACAGCGTATGCCGCTCCTCACGGCTGAAATCGGCTTCCACGAGTGGTACCTTGATGAACTCACCCCAACGCTGCGCAGCGAGGCAGAAGCACTTATTGCTAGCCAAAAAGCTGCTATCGAAGCTTTGACCGATGATGCGTATATCGCTCAATACTACCACGCCATGGGCAACAACATCAGTAATTACCTCACTGGTGACCTGCCTGCTCTGGTGTATCTGGTTGAGCTCCGGGCTACGAGTGTCGTCCACCCCACCCTCGCTACGAGAGCTGCTGAGATGGCCCACATGCTTGAAGATGCTTATGGTGACAGTGGCCTCACACTCCATCTTGACCCTGAACCAGGACGCTTCAATATCAAACGCGGTGAACACGATATCGTAAAAAAGGACTAGCGCTATTACATGCCTGAAAGTGGTCCAAAATTTCATACCCCGGCTGAAGAATTGCTAGCCTTCTGGCATCAACATCCGGTTGTTTTGGCGTCACAATCTGATTTTCGAAAATCACAACTGGAGTCACTTGGGTTTGCTGATGTTGCTAAAGCTGGACTTATCCCTGACAGACTCGAAACTGACTACGCTGCGGAATTAAATGAAGCACAGGGCATTGCTTCTTATTATGCGGATGATGGCCATGATATTGTGCGCCATATTGCCGGTGCAAAAGTACAGTACGTGCTTGATCATGAAACGATTGACCCAAACGCCATTGTACTCGCTTTCGATACTGCTCCCTTGATTTGGAGACATGATACGGAGACTGATGACTATGCCTTTGAACACCTTGAGAAACCAAAAAGTGTTGAAGACGGGCAGCGATTAATTCATCGGATTATTACCACCACGGCTCAAGGCTGTAGACTCCGCGAGGAAAAAATCGCTCGGCTGCAACAACAATTTGCGACGGTGCCAGCAGAACTGAGGGACGAAACAATTGCCAACCTAACTGCAGTCCTTGATATAGGGACTATTGGTGTCGTCAGTGCGGCGGCCGGCTCATTCCCCCATGCTCGTGGGCGAGTGCTCGGGTTTGCAGAAGACGTCTCATTATTTTCAGAAGCGATTTATAGTATGCGGCATGATGACTACGCCCTGGAAATACTTAGTAATAAAGTCTGTGAGATAATGGGTAATCGGGTAACTCAGATATCAGGTGGTATTGATTTTAGTGATGGAGCAATTCAAGACCTCCTGAAACTTTCCGAACTAAAAGTGAACATTCTTCAGGGTAGCATAACTGGCACCGACCATTATCTTGGACTGTCTAAAATGGCGTTTATTATGTTGCTCGCTCATGCTCGTGGCGAATCAGTTGCACATGACAAAGAATAATTGGTAGCCACCAACTAACTTTTGAACTGCTTTCCAAGCTTTGGACCAAACTGTATAAGGTAGTTTGATTGCTTTGTGTCGTAATGAAATGTTGGCACTTCGGCCATTCGCTCAAAACGAATCTTCGCGATTGGTTGACCTGGTCTCACTACCAAATCCTCAAATGGACGGACCTCAAGCGTAAATGGGCGCCCTTTTCCGGCACCGTCCTGGCCATAGCCCCATCCGGGGTCGAGGAAGCCGGCATAGTGGGAACGAAAATCACCACTGCGTTCATCCATGGGCACCATCTCAGAGGCTAACCCTGGCGGAATGCGTACGGCTTCAGCACCGGAGAGTATGTAAAAGCGATCGCGCTTGAGACGCAGTGCCCCACGGTCAATGGTTAGTGGCATGAAAAACTCGCTCGCCTCATAGTCACCCACTTTTGCCACATCAATAATTTGGTCGGAGGTCGCTATACACTCATAGCCACAAAGTCCATCTTCAACGAGAGCTGTCAGTACTACTGCCCCGTCCTGATCATTGGTCACCAATTCACTATACAAAAGCTTTTCACCAGATTCACGACCGAAGACCAGACCTTCTTTCATAGCAATTTCTAAATCAAGTTCCGTGAAGCGCGTGTCAGCGGTAAAGAGACGGAGTTGGGTCAGCGGCGTTCCTACATGAAGTTGCACCGAAAAAGATTGTGGGATAATCGCCACCCATAATTCACCCGCAAAACCCTTTGGGGTGACTGAATCGAAGCGTGGTACCCCGTCAGCCAGAACCCGCACATGGACATCAAGTCGTCCTGTCGAAGACTTCGGATTGCAGTACCCATAGATAGCAGATGGAAGCTCGAGGGATTCATTGAGGCGAGCGAGATACAGTTTCTTCGCTCGGCAGGGATTACTAAAATCAATGCGCTTTGCATCCATAAGCGGCAAGAGACTCTTAATGGTCTCACCACTTTTGGGCAAAAGGAGTCCTTCAATTTCATACACCTCATCACTGAGAGTGAGGTCAAGTGAGGCTGGTGACACATGAGTGGTATCAGCTCCTTTTATAAAACCACTGTCCATGAGCTGCTGTAGCTGCTCTGCGGGCAAGGCTCCCTGTCGCGACAATTCCATATTGGGTAGTAGTATAGCAGTGATATGAGATAAGAAAAAGAAGGAGCGCAGGACCCGGATAGGCCCTACGCTCCATTCATCACTTGGAACCAAGCGAAACCAGCTGCTGACGGAGGTCGGGTGACCATACCGCCGACAATGGCGCCCATTCTTCAGCAAGCGCATCAAGCTTGGGCACCTGATTCCTGAGCACATGATCAATCATAGTTTCCGCTTCGTTCCGGATACCACGACGATATCCTTCGACCGCCGAGGCTAGGTAATCGAGACGTTCGGTCGCCTCGAAGATGACGGCTTCGCGCGAAAACTTTGCCGCCATGGTGACAAGAGTCTTTCGGCAATCATCGGACATGTACGACCACCACTGTGGTTTTCGCACATATTGCAGCAGAAACGCTCGCATGAACAGTTGCCGGAAGCGATAGTCGGCCGATGCCATATACTCCCTGACAGCCAAGTATTCCTGCAGGTCTTTGTCATTCGTTTTGTTGCCGGCGTGCTCATCGCCACCCGAAAGAGGTTCACCTTGGTCGTGAGATTGAATGGCTTGCGTGAGCAAAAGCCAGTCAATGTCACCCCGATCGCACAGTCTGCTCTGTATCCACATAAGCACATACGGAATCGAGTTGTTGTGCGCCAAAAGCGATTGGTTGTAGCCAGGGAAATTCCCCCAACGGACAACCTCAGCCATTGGAGCCTGGGCGTTTTGCCAAGGCAACATAAGGCCGTTAAATGGGTCTGTCATCTTTCTTCTCCCCGAAGATATAGTTTCTAGTCTGAGAGCAAGCATAGCAATATCAAACCCAAAACGCAAAAACCGCCCAGCTGCACGAACTGGACGGGTGGATTGGTCAGCGGTTGCTGCCTTGTTCAGTTTAAGGAATCTTTTTCAGATTCTCAGCGGGTATCTTGTTTCTGGCACTGATGAGTGCTCTCTCAACGACGCGACGATGCGCCTTCGTGACCAACGTCTCGTCAGTTAGACAGGCGACTTTTCCTCGCCAGTCCTCGACCTTGAATGTGCCAGGTTTCGGGAACCAAAAAGTGAAATAGACTGCTTCTGAAAGTGCCCCAGAACGCACCGTGGTGCACTTCCGGTTATAAGCTGATGCCACCTGCCTCACGAGTTTATGACCACGTTTGTCAGGATTAGTTCCCCATGGCCGCGTCGCTTTGTTTATAATCTTGCCCCCAAAGTTCGCCCGATCGAAGACATACATCGCGTCTTTCTCGATCACAGCGACGAGCACCATCTTCGCCGGTTTCAAAGATCTCATTACTTCATCAAACATATGCCTACCTCGCTTGGCTTATTGAACTCACCCCATTATTGGGGCTCCAAACCCTTTGACGCCTCACTTCCCTATTTCTTACAGAGACACGGCCGATGCGGACATGAGAGGACGGATGGGGGTATGCGTCAACCTTTTGACCTTGAGACTGGATTGCTTCGCTCTGGCTCGCAAAGACGACAAAACAAAAAGCACCCTGGTGGGTGCTTTTTGTTTAGAGTATCGTGTAGATTAATCTACAACTTTGACTCCCATACTACGTGCAGTTCCTGCAATACTGCGCATTGCTGCTTCAACTGAAGCGGCGGTGAGGTCAACGGCCTTGATTTCGGCGATCTCGCGAATCTGAGCCTTGGTGATAGTGCCACCACTTTGGGTACCTGGCTTTTGTGAGCCCTTATCCTTGCCCATCTTCTTCAAGATAAGACGTGAAGCTGGTGAGGTCTTGAGAATGAAGGTAAACGAACGGTCATCGTAGACTGAGATTTCGATTGGGACGACTTCACCCATACGTTCACCGCGAGTCTGTTCGTTAAACTGGTTAACGAATTCACCGATGTTGATACCGGCCTGACCGAGTACCGGTCCAAGTGGTGGAGCTGGTGTAGCTTTACCACCCACTGACTGAACCTTGATTTTCTTTACTAGTTTCTTTGCCATGGTGTTTCTTTTGAAATAATTAACGTGTGCGCTACCCGCCGTGTTTTCCATAGCCACGAGCGTCTAGCTTTTAGAAGCCCTCGCAGTATACAAGAAAACCGCTATTTTGCAACCTTTTACTTTAAGCCGTATAGGGTCTTTAATTCCTCAATTTTACTATTAATATCTTTAATTTCAGCATCCAGTTTATTAATCTCAGCTATTGTGGTCTTTTGCTTAGCACTAGGGTCAATGATTTCAGACACATCTATAGCCTTATCCAGGACAAAACTTTTGTCACGACAAGAAAATTTCACCTTTCCACCAGAATTTACACGATTTGGTTTTAGACATGTGCTCTCAGAAAGCTTAATTGACGCTTTTTCGCGTAATGTTTCTTTCTTTTTTAACGAGTCATAAAGCGGTTTAATTTTCTTGCTATAGTCAGTGTTTTGACTAGTTATTTCAACTTTTACTGATTTTGATTCTTTTTTGAGTGAAACAATTTCAGATTCCAGTTTGCTAATTTTTTCAAGCAACATGGTGATGATTTGATCCTTTGCAGTTTCTGATGAACTTGCAGCGAAAGTAAGGTTTGGCAGTAATAAACTACACAAAACAAGTGAATTGACTATAAGTGCTAGCGAAATATTTTTCATACCAATATTATTACATTAAGCTGATACGCTACGCAAACATAAAGACGCCGGCCTATAGGCCGGCGTCTTTATTATTCCTTTATTTCTAAAAAGGTAGAAACGGGATGAAGAGCGAGGATGCTAGAGTTTTTAAGAAGGTGTAAGATTGCCCCAGATACGAGGCAGACAAGAAAAAAGACGCGAGTGGGGTGGTTTACCCAGCGAGCGTCTTTTTTCGCAGTCTAACAAAGTAGATGGGGTGATATTACACCTTCTTGATTTGGAGGAAGTCCAGTTCCACGGGAGTCTCCCGCCCAAACATCGCCACCAATACCTTCACCTTACCTGACTTCTCGTCTACCTCCCCTACCTTACCTTCAAGATCCTTAAATGGACCGTCGGCAATAATGACCATGTCACCGGCTGAGAGATCAACCTTGTGGGTTGGCGTATCATCAGACATTTGACGCACGAGCGCGCGATATTCAGCCTCTGAGAGTGGGACTGGCTGAGTTCCTGAACCTACAAAACCAGTAACCCGAGGCGTGTTGCGCACGACGTACCATGATTCGTCGTCTACGATCATTTCCACCAACACATACCCTGGGAAGAGGTTCTCTTCTTCAGTGACGCGCTTGCCACCTTTGACCCGAATCTTCTTTTCTGATGGGACAACCACATCAAAAATCTTCTCCTGCATGTTGAGCGAATCAATACGCTGACGGAGGTTACGCGCTACGGCGTTTTCGTAGCCTGAATAGGTATGAATAGCATACCAACGGCGCTCACCGGTTGAATGTTGTTTAGCCATACCTATTAGAAGCGGTTAACCACAAAGTCGATACCTGAGGTAAAGACAAAGTCTGCCAATGATACAAAAATCATCACAACCGCTGAAATGCCAAGCACAAGAGCTGTGTACACAGCCGCCTGACGGCGACTCGTCCACTTCACATGCTTCATTTCTGCAATTACGGCGCGAATGTAGCGAGAAAATCGTTCCATATGTTTATAATTTAATTAAGCTTCTTTGGTCAAAATAAAAACGCCTCGGGGGCGATGTATGACTACTATACTCCTCATCTAAAGGGGTGTCAACAGATACCACAAAAGACCCCTTGGGGGTCTTTTGTTTTGTATTTAATAATACAAGAAACACGGTGGTAGTGCGCAGATGAGGACATTAGGAATAGTCCTCACTTGCGAAAATTCGCCATAGTCGACCTTACGGCCTCGTTGGCTCATTTTTATTTGATCGTGTAGGTCAAATTGACGCGACTGGTGATGATATTTTCACCAGCTGGCACATCGGCCGCAGGTGCCATTTCTGCCTTCGCAGACATCGCCATGTCACCACCCATACCGTAGTATGGCATTGGATTCATTGGTGACTCTTCGTAGTAGCCAGTCATTTCAACGAGACGAACGCCAAGCTGTTCTGCAAGTGCTTCGGCTTGTGCCTTAGCATCAGCAATAGCGAGCGCTCGAGCATCAGCCTTATACTTCTCGTCATCATCAAGCGTGAAGCCCAGACCACTGATATCAGTAGCGCCCTTACTCCCAACTCCGGTAAGGAGGTTGCCCGCCTTCGCGGTATCGCGTACCTTCACGGTGACAGTCTGATAAACCTCAAAACCATCTTGCTTCTGTTCCCCTGGAGGGCACCACATACCCATCGCACATGGACGTTCTTCGTAGGTGTACTTTGGCATCAAATTGTAATTGGTGGTCTTGATATCTTTTTCTTCAACTCCCTCGCCCTTGAGGTAATCATTTACGGCCTTCATGGCTTCCGCTGACTTGGCCTGAGCTGCTGTTGCATCGGCGCCTTCTGCCTTCACTGAAAATGAGAAGGTGGCGATATCAGGTACTGCAGTGACCTCACCATTACCAACGACATTAATGGTTGTTGGACCGACCCAGCCACCAGCATTTTTGAGCGTCACGTACGCATAACTACCAAGCGCTACCACCACTCCAAGGAGTACCAGTGTTGCTAAAGTACGATTGAGCGCAGAACTAAATAAACTATTCATAACTATAATATATAACGATTAATAAATGCTCTTCCTTTCGTCCCTATACTGCCGGTGTCGCCACAGA
>ERZ724508.818-NODE-818-length-20683-cov-6.194105_pt1 | contig 20683 bp, 31 predicted proteins | sample MGYA00376041_ERZ724508 | MGnify/ENA primary metagenome ERZ724508 (study PRJEB28724, sample SAMN07190887) | wastewater metagenome | isolation source: effluent of sewage treatment plant in Hong Hong | place: USA: Christiansburg, Virginia | collected 2016-03-01 ...
AACCCCAGTTCCCATTATTCATGTTCCAGCAAAGTCCTCATTTGCCACAGGTATAAACAATGCCTTCCAGTGAATACAGCCAGTTTATCGATATTTGAAATAAGCAAGCACGGAAGTCATCGATTAGAGCGTCAAGGAGCCGGCTCTCTTGGTCTCGCGAGTTACTGGACAATCTGAATTACACTACCACTATACCTTATCGGTGATATTCTCCAGCTTCAGCCGAGCGTACTGGCAGCACGACTTTACGTTGTCCAGTTCGTGACCGATGCTCACTTCGTACGACTGGCTGATCCGCACTGCTTACTCCTCTGAAGAAACAAGTTGTCGCTCCTCCTCTGATGTTATTGTCTCCGACAGTTGTTGAACATCATCTTTTGCAACATACTCCGCTATGAGGTCCTTCAGTCGATTAACTTCCCTTTGGTAGGTTAGGCTCTCGCTACGGGCACTCTCAAGTTGTAACTTCAACCGCTGGTTCTCTTCTCGCTCACTGGTATACTTGCTGTTCAGGTCAAGGCATTCCCTCTTTAAACGCGCAACCTCGCTGGTGAGAGAAGAGTACTCACTCTGACTCTTTCGTATGGATTTGAGGATTGTCGTTTTTTCAGCAAGCAGCTGCCGAATGTTCTGAACCAACGCTGCCGTATCCTTGGGAATTTCCTCGAGTTTAATGCGTTCGAGTTCCTGCCGAACCACTTGTAGTTCTTGCATAATCGAATCAAACTCAACTGACCGGTAGGGTTTTCGAAGGTGGGTTATTTCGTCGTCACGATATTTAAGTAACGATTCGGTGTCCTCACTTCGCTTTTTCATCTCGGCGTAATCCCTGAGTTGTGCCTGCAGAGCCTACTTTTCTCTTCTGAGAATACTCAGATCCAAACTGTTCTACTCCGCAATTCGTTTGTATCGTTCGGCATCTCCTCGCTCTTTCTGGGCTTGTTCCTTCAGCAAAGGAATTTGCATCATCTCGCTGTTTACGCGATCGAAAGTAAGCTTCAGATTTTGGTAGTCTCTTTCGCGCAGAGATGCTCTTTCTCGTTACCTCGCCAAATCGTCGGCTGCTTGGGAAAGGTCAGTTGTGTTAGTACGGCGGAGTGGTACAACATCACCTCTATTATTTCGCTCCAGCTCATTCTTCTATCGCTGTATCATTTCGTTTGTTGCTTTGAGTCTGCTCACTTCAGCACGGAGCTGTTGGAGTTCGATGTTCTTCTAAGTTAAATCAGTGGAAGCAGGTGCAGGTGGAGGAGGCACACTGGAAATACCATCGAAACCAGCAGACGAAGGGTTTGGTTGATATGCTGCAGGCTTAGCTTCCGATGATGGAGGTGGTGGGGTGTAACTCGGCGACGGAGGATAGGTTGGCACATAAGCTGGAATGTAAGTTGTTGTTGGTGGTGTATAAGAAGGAGGCTTGGGAACTAATTATTCCTGAGGTGGAATATAGAGTGGTTTCTGTTCGAAACTCTGAGAATAGGTTTGTTGGGAATCGTTAACAGTTGTTGGAAATACTGATGGGAAAGTTGTCGGGGCAGTCTGTGCTGGTGGTTGATAAGAAGAGGCACTGGGCTTTGTTTCGAGCCGTTGGCCCGTTGATGAGGCTTGTTGGTTCACCTGTTATCTCCTAACCCTTTCAAGCTGGGAGAGGAGCTCGGAATGAGAATTTCTCAAGGCTTCCAAAGTCTGCCTCAGAGTTCTATTATCGCTTTGGAGCTGTATGTAATCTTCTTCGTTGAACGACTGGCTTGCACGCATTGTGAAATTCGGCTCCCTTGTAGGTTACTTTCCACTTTCCTTCCCTCGACCAATTTCTCTCGTGAGCTGTCCGCGCAGGTCTACAATGGTATTTCTGAGTTCAACGATAGTATCGGTCAGGCCTTTAATATCCTCCTCTTGTTGCGACTTTTCTCTTTTGAGTTGATCCACGAAGTTATTGATGGTGATCACTTGAGTTCTGAGTTGTTAGTTCTAGCGTTCAACTCTGGATGAGGATTGGGATCCATCAGGTGAGGAAATCAACGGAACTGGAGCTACTGGTCCCCGAGGTACTTTTAAGAGCTGCCTGTTGAGGGTGTCTATTTCATTCTTGAGGTGCTCTGTAAAGGTACTCAGTCTCTCGTAATCAGAGCTCTTGCTTTACAATTGCCTTCGCAGTTGATTGGTTAGGCTCTGCTCCTGCAGCAACTGTTGATTGAGTTGGTCTGCTTGGTATTGGCCTGAGGATGCTGTACCTTTGACAGGTGCTGTTGACTCTTGCTTTCCAACAGTGGCTTGCTGCTGACGGTTCGGAGTTGAATACCGATCTTCAAACTTGGGTCTGTCCTCGATAAGAATCGGCTGAGCTTCAAACGTATCTCGACCGTAGAAGGAGGACCGTCCTTCAGAGAGCTTAGCCTATCGTTTTCTGGTATTGACCATGGTGACAATATCACTCTGCTTCTTTGTGATTTCCAAGATGCGCTGCTCCATTTAGTGCAGACGATGCGACATTTTGATCTTAAACTCCTCGAGGTTTCTTTCAAACTCCATCTTAATCCTCTGCACTTGGGCCATTGTCTTGGAAGTATCAGGTTCCGGTTCCCCAGTCTTGAACATATCCAGCAGCTGTTTACCCTCTCGAGATCCATCCAGCTTCTGAGCTCGCGCAAGCTATGCCTTTAGATCACCGTTATTCCGTTCAAGTTCACGAATTCTTCGCGCGAATTGGTCTTGCTGGGTTGCTGTCTGGGCTGCACCTTGTCCTCCAGAAGAGGATTTTGACTCTCGTGCGCTCTTCCTCAGAGCTTCATTTTCTTCTGTGAGCTGCTTGATTTGCTCATTCATCTCCCTCGCTTGTTGACTCTCGGATTTGATCAAGGAAAACTTCTTTGCGGGTGAGTATCTCGAACCCTCGTCACTCTGTGCCAAAGTAGGTAAGTTCGCTTGAGCTCTTTTCAGTTCTGCCAGCTCAAGATCTTTCAGACGGAGTTGCTCGAGCAGCCCAGCGATGTGATCCCTGTTGTCGCCCGTATGCGACACTGTCCTCACCAATGCACCACCTGCAGTACCTGGGCGGGTTAACCTCTCTTGGAGCTCTTTGTTCTACTTCCTCAGTTCAGCAATTTCCTCAAGTAGTGGTATGCGCTGGTTCTTTGGAGGTGTGAGTCCAGCAATATGAGCGATTTCAGCTGAGCTTGGGCTCTTCGTCGAGAAGATCGCGGTCCGAGCGACATAATCAGGACTGGGCGACCTGAGTGGTTGTGGGCTCTTATCCCTTGGAGTCTGGCCTGTACTTGTAGTGCGATTCATGTTGCACTTTATAAAAATAATAGCGATGCTTGTTAAAATTATTAGTAGGCCTGATGATTCGAAGTACATTCAACGAGTAGTGGGTGGCTATCCAGGCAAGGTGACCCACAAGCGACAGTAAATGGGCAAAATGATCAAATTGGCGGGTATCAGCTGGAGGAGCATTCGAAAGGTTCACCGGGATATTGTTTTGATCAAAGCCTTAGTAGGGTTGCTCGGTTGTCACTTGCATCTACTGTAATCGATTTAGAAGCTCCCTCTCTTTTAATGGAAGAATTGACATTCTAATAATATTTGACGATGAAATTCTCGATTCTGCTGGCCTCTCTGCTGATCCTCGAATCGTTCTGTTACTTTTCGCCAACTCCTCAGCGCGGTCAAACACTGGCTCGACGGCGAACGGCTCCAGCTGGCGCAGGCCCAACAGATTCCTTTGACACTTCATTTGATGATGCTGACTGCCAGGATCCACTGTTCGACGATAATGACTCAAACGCTGTGATAGGCAGCTTCAATGAGATCCAGCGGGGTCGCTACAATTTGCTGATGGGCAACATGAACTTAGTGAACGGCAATGCAAACGGAATCTTTGGCAATAAGAACTATGTTCAAGGATCCGCTAACATCATTGGGTCGGTCAAGAAAAGATACTGAAGAGGCTCTCGTCTTGATATGACTCACCTATGGAATATTCCCAACAGTCCTCCTTGTTTAATACCGTCGCAGAACTTTCCATTTTTGGAAAATGCCCTACCGACGATTACCATATCGCTTCCTTTGTAGGCTGCACTCAACGGATATACGACACCAATGCCATCTTTTCTAAATATTTTTTCGATTTCCATATGCTCAAGGAACCAGTAATACTCAAGGCGAAGAGCAGTCTCAGCTCACCGTCAAGCCAGTGCCCAAGTAGTATACTACAGGGAAAGCCGAGCGATAGAAATGTCTGCTGCGGCGATGGATTCTTTAGAACTACAGATCCCAGTCGCAATGGTGGGTTCTTCCAGAAAAGGGATACAGAAATGACTGCATCTGAATTTGACAATGCGGCCAAATCCTCGATTCACAGCATCATGAAAAAGAAATCGCCCTGCAGGGGAAGAAGCGAACTGTAGACATCTGATCGGGAGCCCAACAAAGAAAACAGCTCTTTCAGGAACCAATCGAAAGGATCAGAAGACCTTCGAATGAAGGTTGCAGCGTTGGAATACCGTGTGTCCTAAGTTACTGCAGCCAAGAACAGCACTGAGCAGGATAAGAAGCAACTGTACGATAACTACCAGCACCTATCGAAAGCATTTGAGCAATCCCGGTTGAACAATGAACTGCTCACACGCTAACTAAATGGGCACCGTGTGTAGAACCAGATGCTAAAGTCAAGGCTGAGCGACCGAACTGTTAAATTGGAAGAGTGCTTGGGCATTCTGAAGAACAAGTACAACCATTTTGAGAGGACAGCAGAGAAGAACGAAACCAACCAACAAGCTGAGACCTTCAGAAGTAAGACTTTAGAGGCTGACATGGTGAGACTTAAGGAGTAGTTGGTCGATCTGTACCAGCAGAATTATGAGCTCAAGGGTGAGCTGGAGAATATGAAGAATGATCGTGACAATATGAAGCTTTCAGCATGTGTTCCGAAGGACTAACTTGGTAACAACGAACGAGAGCTTTTGATTCAGTGGAAGGCGAACCTTGAACAGTATTACAAGGTACACACTTTCCATAACCCAGTCCGAACTGAACAAGGTCAATCTGAAGCTCAAGCATCAGCGATAGGCACCTTGCTACAAGTGTAGCGAGCTCTGTACAATAGTGATCGCCCTGAATGACGAACTCAACGAATATCGACGACAAGACTCCTTGGATACTGCGCTGGTTGCTACTGAAGCATTTGGTGAGGCCAACTAAAGAATGGTCAACCAGCTCAGCCAGGAACCCTCCGCAACCTTCATTAGCTGACCTATTTCACATATCCTATCCATACTGAATTCTGCACTCAATGCACCCATCACAACGACATCCACAAGAAGTAAGCCACGATAATGAATGTCCACACGTAGGTTGGTAGTGCGTTGCTTTCTTTGATCGGTGAAGCTACTGCCTCCTCAATCTTGATGGGTGCTTCCTTGGGCTTTTTCTCGAATGGGCGCACAATTTCGCTCTTGGGACGTACCAATGACTCGACAGCCTAAGGTTGGGCATTCAGCTCAATTGGGGCAGTTATGATCGGCTTGTTGAACTGGATTTCCTCAGGGATATCATCGATGGGCTTAGTTTCCTCAGGATGGTATACCAACTTCTCTGCACTCGACTCCCTGTAAGACTCAAAGACTTAGTCGACTTTCTTGGGTGGGGACTTTGTTGGCTCATCGACATCGATGACCTCAAACACGCTCGAATTTTCATGCTGGCGTTCCTGCTATTCAACTTTCTTCGGCGCTGGTTTGATGTCAGCCTCAACCAACAGAACGGGCTCGTGAGCTTGTGCCTCTGCTTTCTTTGAGTACTAGTATTTTTCGCGAACTTCATCTGAGAGATCGATGGTGGCACTCCCCAACTGGGTCACCTTAAACTCCGGATAGATGAATTCCATGAGATCTTTCTGCTAGTCCTCAAAGTCTTGAAGATGGAGATAACCAGCCCCTCCAATGATCTCCGTTCGAGAAACTGTGAAGTCCGTGAAGAGCTTTTCAAGTGCTGCTGCATCAACAGTCGCAGGAACAGGCGCCACCCTTACCAACCTCGAAGTCATAAATAATTTATAGCGAGAGCCCATATAACTTTACTAATAAGAATGGACCGGCAGCAGTAGATTGCACCGAATGCCCCTCGGACGGTTCTTGAAGAACGCGCCAACAGAGACTGCCTCGAGCACAAACCGAAGCATTCCGAGAAGCACATCGAAATTCTGAATTGCGTCGTGTGTTTAAAAAAAGCAGTGAATGCCCACATGTGCCCACATTGCTCGAAGATGGGCTGTGAAGACTGCATGAAGTAGTGGGTCGATACCCACAAGGGTGAGTGTCCATACTGCCGAAAGACACTGAAGTGCCGCGAACTTGTAAACTGCTCAAGTCTAGCCCGCGAAATTCAGGAGGTATTGATTTAGCACAACTTAGAAAATCGAGATGTTAATGAAGAAGTAGCAGGAGGATGAGCAGTGTCGCAGACACAAGTCCAAGATCCAGTACTGGTGTAAATGCTGTCGCATACCCATTTGCTCGGAATGCGCAATGTTCGAACCAGACGTACAACAAGTACTTACGCAGCATCGTGGCCACGATTTTGACAAGCTGGCGAATGTATTAGCACAGTTGGAAGAGCAGCATCGAGGATACGTGACGTCATTGGCTAGCAAAAAAATTCAGCTAACGGACATCTGCCAAGATATCGATCGTACCATCGGACAACTTAAGATGCAGAAGGAGGAACGCAATGCAGAACTCGAACGGTTTTCAGCAGGAGTACACTATTTGACTAACTCAGCTCATCCAGCGTATCGAAACTGAATTCGAGTTGCACCAGACCTGTTTTGAAAATGAGTCCAGGTACGAACAGAACCAGGCTGAATCTCTCAAGGAGCTGCACAGCGACACCAATAAGAAGCTGGTTGGATACTCCAAACCTAGCCTTGTGCTGCATCAGAAAGAGCTGTTCGACAAGGCTGTGGAAGAGACAGAGAAACTTGTACTGGAAGGCACTCAACCGGTGTCTCGTCATATTCTCAACGAGCTTGTGCCGACCTACGAGAAGCGATCGTTTACTCTAGCAGCCTATTCTGAGCTCCGCAAACATAAGGAGCCGGTATACACCAAACCATTTCGAACTCGCAACCTTGAGTGGAGGCTAAAAATTTATCCCAACGGTAGCGAAAATTCAGAAGATATGTACATTTCAATATACGTGGAACTTTTCAGTGTGGATGGCCCGACGCTTCCGCAGGAATGTATCGGTAAATACAAGTACCAAGTGGAGGTCAAGCACCCGACAATTGCTGATAAGAGCATCTCGAGGGAGTTTGAGTCAGAGTTCGAACTGGGAGAGTGCTGGGGTTATACAACTTATGCCAAGCTGGCTGACCTCTACCAAGAAGGTTACCTCGGAGATAGCGATACACTTGAGGTGGTGTTGCATATCAAAGCGAGCAGCTTTTACTACGAGGTCGTCGACCTAGATCGGATGCTATTCAATAAAAAGAAACAGTATGAAGCCAACCGCGAGCGACTCATCAAACTCAAGGAACAGCTTAACATCGAAATCGAAACCGAACAGTCCCAGCAGCCAGAACAGCCTGAATAGACTTCTGGTCAGTCTGTGGAAGGATGTTCATTGATCTCCTTGGACGATATCCGAGAGCTAGCGGGTTGCAACGTTGAAATCGATGACTCGCCAAGAATCGAGGACCATGAGATCTTCAACGCAGTGGTGTTTCATGGTCGACCACCACTGATTAGGAGCTCCAGCCAACTTGTCAAATGACAGCAATGATAGTAGTACTTCCTTAAAGTTTCTTCTTCTATCGCCGGAAACATGCAGAGAAATAGTTTTGAGGATGCTGTCATTGAGGATAGGCTTGGCAGTGATAATGTCCTGTCAACAAGTAGGTCACTTGGAGTGCGTGATCGCACAATCCTGCAGCTCAAGGTAGAGTTGCGAAGAGCAAGAGAGGAAACTCAGCTGTTAGTAGCCACCAATGGTAACCTGCAGTCGTAGCTGAAACACACCCGGACAGAGAACGAAGAGCTCAAAAGGCAGCTTTCGGAGGTTCTTCAGCTGAAGGATGAGTTTGAGCTTCTGATGAAAGTTCTGCTGGAAAAACTGAGCACGTTTATGTCGGAGAGTGAACTCAATGCAGCCAACCACGACCTGTCCACGAAGGTGGCTACCAGCATTTACCTGCAGAACACTTCGCCAATTCTCGCCGAATTACTTCCACAGAATCGCGCCAATAAATTTCAAGAAGAATCGACCAAAGAAGAAATAAAACGGCTGTAAAGGCTAATCATTGAAGTGCAGCAACGCAACCAACAACACGAGTCAGTGCTTCGAGATTCGCAACTTAACAGCTAAACCGAGCAGAGCAAGCTTGCTCAGCTTGAACTGCTTCGCAATTAGGAGATCTAACGTACTTAGTCGGCCCTCAGCAGGATTGCTGTTACCAAATCTGTGACCTCGGTCCGTTATCGATGACCTTATTAAACTTACTGTTAGCTTTCGAATTGCAATATGACCACGCCAAGATTACGGCGGGAACCAGCACCTGTCAGAAGGCCACCGCAGTGGTGTCTCAACGATTTCGAGATGGGCCCATCACTCGGCGAAGGAAAATTCTCAGAAGTCTTCGTAGCTCGAGAAAAGAAATCAGGTACAATAGTAAGCCATGCAGGATTCTACGTAGCGATCAAGGCCATGAACAAACAGTTCCTACGTGATCAAGGACTTGAGAAGCAGGTTGAGAGAGAAATCAAACTGCACGCTCGCTATGATCATCCGAACATCCTCCAGTTCTACGGGTACTTCACCAATGCCACGACGATCTACCTCGTAACAGAACTGTCCGACCAAGGGGATCTCTTCACCTACTTCAAACAGCAAAAAGACAAGCATCTATCCGAGAAGTAGGCCGCTAAGATCATCCGAGATGTCTGTTTAGCACTAGAACAGATGCACAACGACGGCATAATTCACAGAGACCTCAAACCGGAGAACATCCTGTTATGCAACAACGTCGCCAAACTTGGGGATTTTGGACTTGCGACTCGTAATTCAACCAAACGAACGACATTCTGCGGCACCCTAGACTACATCGCCCCCTAGATGTTCGAACGCAACGGCCACAGTGAAAAGATCGACGTTTGGAGCGTGGGAGTACTGGCTTACGAACTGTGCTTCGGACGAGCTCCTTTCGCGGCAGATCGGGAAACAGAAGTCTAGGAAAATATAAAGCAGACCCAGCTTGAGTTTCCTAAGAGTTTTTCTGAAGAGCTCATCGAGTTCATCAGCCGAGCCCTGATCCGCTAGCAAAACTTGCGACCTTCGATTTCTGACCTGCTTAAGATCAAATGGCTCCGGTGAATGTCTGGTTGCAGAGCTGCCTGAAGGGTTTCTGAGTGAAGCAAGCTACTTGGCTTGGTTGCTCATCGAAGCATTCTTATTGGTTTATCAACTTATCAAAACGGAAGAAGCGGATGTCTAAACCATCAGGAAATCATACAAATCACAGCCCCAAAGGGTTGATGCCATCCTCCAAGATGATAGAATAGTTTAGAGGGATGTCTGCAAGACTGGTTATTTTGGCCAAGTAAAAACTTTCTGACGTCGGAGTGTCCAACGCCTGTTTATCAAAGATTGGCCGGTGTCTTCTCGGTTGCTCCTTAGTAGCGTGCTGACTACACTATATATGCAAACTTCGTCCCATGGCTACCCCGCCACTAAGATTTCTTGTGAGGCTGTAAGTTGTTGAGGGTTATCGCACTGTCTCCCGAAAGCTGATAAGGGAATCTGTGGGTTTATCAATAGACCGACAGCTTGTTGTTCGGTTGGTGTTTCCATAAAGTCCAGAGGCCTTGGCAACGGGTAGCCCGTAACCGATTGTTTAAATTTATTGCCTCTAGTAATATACTGAGCTGAAGGGTGACTAGCCACACTGCGAAGACTTCACTTGCAAGGGTGGATTGATTGTGGGTTTTTGGGCTGAAATGCTGCTTTCGGTGTATAGGTCGTCAAAACCCTTCCGTTTGCCTAAGCTCAGTGAGATTCCCCGACGAGAACTCCGACACGAAAGTTGCTTACTGATAGCCCTTTGTCTTGAACACGTTGACCTTTATTCCCTCGGTGCCATGTTAGTGTCTCCGAAGTAGTAATCTTCGATGTGATTTTTGGGATCCGTGGACAATCGGAACTACTGTGGCTTTTTCAGGAATCTATGCTGGCTGTTTGAAAACATTAATGAAGAATTATATAGTCTTGGCAAGCTGAACGAGACATAATACGCTCTAGAGTGATCTTCACGTCGTAGTTCGATAAGGTATGGGCTATCGGCCAACCATCATCACGCAGAGACATCAAACAGCGCAGGCGAACCGTCAGCGCATTTGTATTCGCCGTTGGCAGTTGGCCGATCTTCATGGAAGACCCCCTTGAAACTTGAACCATCCTTGTAGAAAATCTAACCTTCTCCGTCTTTGAAATCATGTTTAAACGAGCCTACGCACCTAACATATCCACTACCAGTACCTCGATATAGGTTTCCTTATCGCTCCAATACGCCCAGACCGTGGCGCATGCCGTTCTAGAACTCACCAGTATATTTTGAACCGTCCGCCCATATGTAGTCGCCAATACCGTTCGGTTTGCCATCGGAGTACTCACCTTAGTATCTATCTCCGTTCTCCAACTGTTCGATCCCCTTACCGTGCTTCTTAAAATTACTGAATTGACCCTGGTAAGTATTTCCTAAATATCATTGAACCAGTACCCTTATGAAAATGAATTCCCTCTCCTTCTTGTTTGTTGTTTACCCATGTGCCCTGGTAATAGTCTCCATTTGGACTTGTCCACTTTCCGACGCCGTTTTTCATACCGATCTTCCACTACCCTGAATAGGTTTATTTATTGTTCCAGGTAAAGTTGCCATTGCCTTCACGGAGTCCGTTGCAGTATGATCCAGAGTATTTGCCTTCTGAGTTGATCTCAGTTCCCCGATATTTCTCTCCCTTAACAAATTAACCTTCAAACCTGGCCTTTTCAGAGAAAAGTAATCCCAGCCCATGAGGCTTCCCTTCTTCAATCTCTCCAGCATACACAAAACCTTTTTTTATAACCACATGGAATCTTGACGAACTGAGAAGATATTTGATATCGAAGCCTAAGTCCATGGGTTCGTAGTGTTCCAAGAGCTCCGAAATTTCTTCTTTGGCTGGCACTCCGAATCGTAACGACGAAGCCTGGCTGGCAATCAGACTCTTTGTTCTGCTGTGCTTCATTCGCTCAAGCGGCTACTTTTTGGTCATTTCGAAGAAATAGGTGTTACCGCTGAATTCCCTCAATTCCATGGATACCTTCTCCATCCCAGTGGAGGCCTCCTTCATCACCCTGGGATCTGATATCGTTATCTTCTTTTCGAATAGCACGTCTGAAGATCTATTCTGATTTCTTCTCCTTCGTGATGGGGAGGGTTCATCAGCTGACGATGACGCGTTGGATTCGGGCTCCTCCTCAATAAAGAAACTGTATCGCTGGTTTAGCCGGATCTTTTTCGACTGCTCCGACCAATTACGTTTCCTTCTATTCGAATTGTCGCGTATTTTAATTGGCGAGTTAGTTTCTTCGGAGGGATGTGAGTTACCGCTTTCATCCTGCTACTACTGTGGTTGCTACTGCTCCGTGGCTGTAGCGAGCGGTTCGGTCTCGCTCGTTATCGGAGGGAGAATTACGTTCGTTAAGTACCTTCTGATCACTTTGTGTTCTGTTTCGTTTTCATGTGGCAGTGGCGATACCTCTCTCAGCCTGTCAAGTACAATGTGGCGTGGTTACACGAGGGTCCTCGTTATGTTCTTGGAGGATGCTTTACTCGCTGACTGGGCAGGTGCTTATGCCTGCTTAAGTCTGTTGATTGGTGAGTCCACCCTGCTGCTTGTCCTGCTCTTAGGGGTATGCACTCTATCCGCTAGCTCCTCAAGGGTAAAGTTCTTTATTGACAGTACCTGCTTCTGAAGACTTTGGCGAGTTGTTGGGTAGGCTCGCATTCTTACCACCTCAAGGATCTCTTGGCTCAAAACTGAGGTGTTCTGCGTCCGGAGTCGCTCATACACTCTACTTTTGACCTGCTTCTTGTTCTTGCGGTGTGATCCGTAGATCTTGGGCATGCTTTTATTGTTTGCTGCAACGATGGGATTGCGTCTCAATCGAATCTCAGTATCCAGCCGACCCTCAAGCTCAGCCATCTCCCGCTCGAACACGTTTTACATGACCAATCAGACAATTAGATATAAAATTATTGCAAGGGAACTGCTATTGGTATTGCGGGAAATTCCAACCAGCTGCAGACACTGAACCCATCCATCTGAGACTGCTTGAAGATCAATTGAAGAACACATCAAGAAGCGCATCGTCGAGCGATTTGCTTGTGGAAGATAGTTATTCCAAGCCATTGAGGGTTGATGCTTTGAGTGTAAGACCTTAGCTATAAGCTTCGACAGTTTACTTATTATAATTAAATACGCCTCATGAACCAGCCAGATTCCGTAGCAGGGAAGATCGCCGACTTCGACAAGACAGTGCTACCTAGCATCACGGCCAAGCATGAGCCAGACGGACCAGAGAGCATAAGCTACTACCAATAGTTCTGCAAGCTGTACCTCGCCAACTTGATCCTGAACGTGCAGCTGAAAGAGCTGAATGCCGAGCGGCACGAACTTCTGAACCGGCTGTCGAAGATTGAGGTAGGGGATTCATGATTCAGCGCAAGAGCGAGGACGGAGCTTAGCTATCCAGCCAAAACGATGACAAGAAGAAGCGGGTACGCAGAACAGCCTCCGAAATTCATCGGCACTACCGTTGCCAGGTCGAGAATTGCCAGAAGTCCTATGGCTCGGAAGGCTCCCTTAACCAGCACATCAAACTTAAACATCCCGAGCTGACAGGCTTCCACAACCACAGCTCGATGCCCTATTCGGTCAGCGAGAAAGAGGAAGCCGAAGAGTCCAGTCACCGCCACTGACCCGCATGATCAGCTTTGCCTGCAACTGAGTATGTATTTCAGCAGGCTCGTCAACAGTCAACTCGGGATATTTAATAATAGAGTTTAGCCGAACTTCAATATCATCAACCCCTGGGCTGCGGAAGCAGTCGATTTACTCGGTGAGAAGAAATTTTGGAATGGGGAGGGCTTATTGCCTCTCTCATTCTGACAATCATAATGGATCAGTCAAGAGAGCGTCGCCGCCTTTATAATGTGAAACTTGGAAGTATTGGCTATGAATGAGTTCGCGGTGCTTTGCGACCAGCTCAAGAAGGAGTACAGTTCGGAGGGTCTCCTTTAGCAATAGTGTTTGGAACTTGCCAGCAGATTGGAGGGATCATGCTGCTTCTTCCAGGGGCTCATATCAATCATACGCCAACCAAGCCATCAGCACAACTCTGGGGAGCAGACTTCTATTAGTGTGGACGGCTTAGTTGCCTGGCTTTGTGAGTGCCATGACATTTGCTGTGAGAAACTGCTGCAGACCGATATCCCACTCTACCGCACGGTGCTTGAGGAACACCTGGAAACTAAAGGAGATAGTATTTCAGCACAGCAATTTCAGGCTGCTGTCGTAAGGGCTATAGAGGTCTCGACACAGCAGCTCAACTCCAGCTTTTCGGAGCTCATGAAGAGTAAGCTAGGCACGCTCAATGAGATAGATAGTATGCATTGCTTTCTGGATGACGTTGTGGAGGCTTGTAGCACTGGAAGATTGGCCCTCTGCAGAAGATAATTCGATCAGGTCCTGGTCAGGCATTCGGGCTGGGAGACTATAATTCGCTCTCAGGAGGACTTCTTCGATTTTTTGTTGAGTCTTAAACTTCAAGAGGAGGACCGTCAAACACTTATCTCGAAAATTCAGGAATTTTAGGAGGTGCTGGAGAGTGAAAGACTTACACCTCAATGTGTGGAATCTGGTAAATCGCACCCGACTATTATATCTCGAAAGGCTTCTCTGGATACGCTGGTCATGAGAAGATACGAGGATGACCTTAAGTAGCTGGAAACCGAACTGCAGGACAAGAACGAGCAGATACACGAACTGAAGATGGCCATAACTGATCTAGATGAGGACTCTAAACGACTGTTCGAATAGAACAAACTCCTGAGAGAAGGGATCTGTTGCGTACGCGACCAAAACAAGTAGCTTTGGGGACGGCTGAGGATATACGAGCTTGATTGCTACAAGCAGCAAGTAGGCTTTGATGAGGAAAGAACTCAGCTTAACAGTGACCTTAGAGAGCTACAGGTCAAGTATCGGGACCTGGCTGAAAATCTACGAAGCTGTCAAGAAACCAGCTATGAGTTTCAGCGAATCATCGAACAAAGCAAGATGCAACCCGATTTTGAATCTAGACAATCAAAGTCACCTTCGGCCTTGGATTTGGAATCAAAACCACTATCAAAACACAGCTCATACCGAGGAAACCTCTGCGAGGAAGTTGGTGGGGACAGTGTATACGATTATTGTGCAACGCCACCTGTTGAGAGGGAGGTGGTTGATGGACAGGCGTACTGGGAGTCAGCTCCAACTTCGAACTTTAGAAGGGGTGAGAGTGTCATCAGAGATCTAGAACAGTTGCTCATGAAGTCGAAGAAGGGTTCCGATATGGCGAGAGTTGAGCCAAGTGAACCTTTTGTGTAGCCTATAATTGTACTTACGGAATAGGAACTCCATAACACCAAGCTCCTGAGTTTGGGGGTATTGCACGTTGATGTTTACAATCAAGACAAGACCCAATTCGCCAGCCTTGCCTATTCAGACATCACAGAAGTGGTGCTGGTAGACTGCAACCCCAGCTGGCTCGTACTGCGGACAGCAGCAAAGGAGTACTTGATTTAGATGCGGCGGAGGTACTAGCTGGCTTCTGAACTAGAAAGGTATACGACGATAAGAGTGGCACAAGCATCTTATATCCAGCTTATCTACCACTCCCAGAACAAGAAGTTGACGGATCTCCCACGCGAACTGTATAACCCAATGAGGTTCATTACTTTGGGATCTGTGCATTCTGGTCATATATTCTTCAAGGAAAATCGTCGACTTTCCTCGCAGGAGCTACTGCAATACTACTGTGTGCTCACCCGATCCGCCATACTGCTCTTCGACAGTCTCTGCAATTCTATTCTTCGAGTCGTACCAATTATGGATTCCAGCGAACTTACCCAAACTTCTTCGCCTACTGACCTCATTGAGGTCTGGAAACTTACGAACAAACTGTTCTCAGCTGGATCATACAGCCTTGGATTCGAAACTCCACGCTTGGCTGCTTGCTGGAGTCATCATGTCCTCAACTGCATCAGTCTACTTCGCCAGCAGAGCAGCTACGAAAGGGAGGCATAACATCAGCGGTTTGTCATGCACACTGCTGGATCGTGATACTACACAAAGTCGCTTGCTCTCCGCATAATCGTTATAATTAATCGCTGATGATAGGCAAGCTCAGCAAGTAGAAGCCGCCGAAAGACAGCAACAACCTAATGAGTCTGCTGCCACCACCACCGGTGGTGTTCCTGAAGAAGCCACCACATAACCCGCCAGCACATCATCTCTACCTTACCGAGTAAGCCGTACCTACAGAAATCCGGAAGGTCATCCTACAGGTGGAGGAGGAAATGGCAAAGAACGAGATCGTATAAGCCACCTAGCTGTTGCGAAAGGGCAAGTAAATCTGTAAGTTCAGCAAGGACCGATTGTACAGCAGCGTCATTCAGCTTAACCTGGCCATCTGCTACTACAAGATAGGGCTGCTAGAGGAGGCCTACCAGGAACTGTCTTTCGCAGAGAGCGGGTATTTGCTTGCCTTATCGCAGCCTGAAAGAGGTGTCTAACTCTCGCAAGGTGGCAGTGCCGACGAACTTTAACGCAAGCAATAATTAATTTTATGTGTCCCTGTACAACCGGCTCAAGCTGAAACGCATTCGCGGTCGCATTAGCCTGCAGATCTGCATCTTGTTCTCCGAGCTGGCGAAGCACGACCTCGCAATGAAGTTCGCAAAGATCGGCTCGAAGATCCACTATAGCATTATCTATGACACCCTGGTGCTCTGCTACGGCATCATCCTCAAATATCTGCATGAGAGCAAGTACTACCGTACCACCAAGGAGAGGCGGTTGGTCGACCTTGATGACGAGTAGCACGCAGAAGAGAACTACATCGAATTGCCAGAAGTCTACAACAGGCTGCTCAATATCATCAGCATCCTGCACTACTTGCTTGATATGACACAGGATATGAAGTTTTAGCTGCTTTCCCGTCACAAATAATCAATCCTGCAGGCGCAGCTAGAAGCCCTCGAACGGTACGGCAGGCTGCGATTGCAGGTCAACCTTGACGATTTTATGGGTGAGATGAACTCTCATGAGTGGGTACTGAAGAACAAGATCCTCAACCAGGTGCAGATGGACAATGTTCGCCGCGAAGAGTACCTCGAAAGTAACCTAATCGAAATCACCAATAACTAAGTGCTCGAGAGGATCACTTACCTCACTGTCAGCTTCTATTGTTTATCGACTGAAGCACGTTTCATCGAAAAGAACTCACAGCGAACCAGCCACAGTGACATCATGGATTCTGAGCACTGGCTTAGCAAGAGTCTCGAACTTGCCTATTGTCTGTTGCCTCCCGAAGCACCTATCCTCGGCCAGATTTACAGTGTACACAATAAATTCCATGGAATCGATAAACAACCCATCCCTGAAGATAAGGAGATGGAGGGATGTATTAAGATTCTGAGACCCTTGAGGAGGCCTAAGAGTACATACAATACCAAGACAACACTATGCGCTCCGATTTTGATTCGCATTCAAACACCGAAGACACTTGGTGCTGAGGAATAGAAAGAATCAAGCCAATAGCTCCATGCGGAAGCAAAGAAGAAGGGAGCACAGGGGAACAGTGTCACCATTGAACTAGACAGTACTCTAAAGAAGAACAACCGGATTCGAGGCATGGGAGCGCCTAAGAAGTTAGAGTTCCTGAATTCTCTCGAGAAGATCTACAAGAACCAGATCAGCAAAACTCAGAACTCCCTCAAAGCTGTGGATATGATGAAGCGCGAGACCACGAGCTTAGAGAAGCGCCGCCCACAGCTCGAGACCGCAAGTCGGGAAAATTCTATCGAAGATGCCAAACGGCCTCACTCAAACTGTAAGACTTGCTTAATTCAGAACACTTCAAAGTGCATAAGCGCAAGTAGTTCCAGTCTGAGACCATCGACGTTATGCAGGGTATGGAGGAAGATCCCCGTTTAAGGAAAACAGCGAAATCCAAGAATGTGGATATCCAAATCAACAATAACATCAACCTGTTCATCACCAACCAGATAGGCAAGACTTTCGAGGATAATGCTTTCACGATCGAGTACGGTAAACAGCAGAAGAAGGAGGATCGAGGGCGCCGGATGGTACTCAAACTTGTCCACGGCGGACCCAAGGAAATAAGCAAACGCAACATGTTCTACAACAAGCGGCGCGGATCGAACCCCTTTGCCAACGAAATTCTTCCCGAGTTCTGACCGAACGGTGATTGGCCTTTGCTAATAAGTCATGTTAGTTCATCCTCCTCCGTAAGTGGTACGCACCTTCTTGAGCAACCTCTGTCGAAGGCCCCTTGAATGAATTTCTTTGACTATCTGGAGCACTTTCTCCTTGCTGGTTGTACGGTTCGTCAGGTGGCCCAAGATGAGTAGCTTGTTGACACGGTCAGATTAGGAATTTTTCCCTTTCGCTGCTTGACGCTGTTGGCGATGACTCTGCTCCGTAGCAGTTGTATCGGCCACTGGTGTTGTTACAAGCCGGAGAGGTATTATTGGCTTTGGTACTGTTGGTGCGCCCTCTGGATCTTGTTGTCGAGGTCTCTTTGGTACCCGATAGGTCTTGCCTGCTTTGCTAACTCTCGTAATGTAAACAGGTTATGGCTTCTCCTTCTTCTGCTTGAAAGCACCTTCAGGCCGTTTGCCAGCAAAGCTGCTCTTGAACTTCTTAGTGGGTCGCCTACTTGGCTTACGCTGTTTCATTATAATTAAAGTTGAGAGGTGCCATCACGACTCGAAGAATTGTTTGCTGTTGAGATTGTTTCGCTTCAGGAACGACAAGTCTTAGTACTTGCTGACGCGGCTGTTTACCTTTCCCAATCCAAAGTTACCCCCACTCGCACCGACTTTCATCTTATCCTTGCGAACGAGACTCTGAATACACATCTTGTAGTCCAACGAGTGAAAATCTGTATTCTCTTGGTCGTACTCATCCTCTCTGATAATCTGGCTTTCAAGAGAGTCAGCGATTGCGAGTACTCTGAACAGATTGATCTTCTTGTTTTTTATCTGGTTTTCAGTTGGAAGAGGCTTTGCTTTGCTCCCCTGCTTGCCTATATGCTTGTAATCAGTAAATCGCTTGAGATCGTCCCGCTCGTCACATCGCGCAGCCATGTCGAGGCTTGTCTTGAGCAGATCCACATAAAACTGTTCGTGCTACTCGTTATCCCAGTTCTTGACATCAATGTTACCCATCAGCGCATTGGTCATGTCCCTCTTCTTCTGAAACTCCGTCTCAGAGGCAGGACCGTATTCGAGGTTCATTGATGTGAATTCTCGGAAGGAGGGGTTTAAGAACAACTTATGGATGTCAATGGGTATGGTAGTATGAGAGTCCTTTTTACCTTGCTTCAAGTGCTGATCATGCTTGATCGCCAGCTCCAACTTATTGAGATCCATTAGCTTATCGTACGCCAACTCTAAGTACTCTTTAGCATGGTCGATTCGAGTGCTTACAATGCGAACACTCTCAACAATGTGCTTGGTAAGTACCTCAGAGAAATTTGAAAAGTTATTGTAGTGCTTGCTAAAGTCCTTCTCCTTCTTTTTGAGTTCGTTTTTTAGGATGTCCTTCAGCTGCGCCGAGTCAGGATTACCGAAGTTGAACTTGAGCATGCTAAAGATCTCGATGTGCTGGAACAACTCCATATTGGGCACAATTGTGGTGCATAGGACGAATGCCATGCGGAACGGCAGGAACTCTCTTCCGACTTCAATCAGTGTCGTCAGAAACTTCTCTGACATCCTCATGGACTCCAAACACTCCACCAGACAGTACAGGCCACCAGCTTCATTGATTTCGGCGAATTAGTCACGCGAGCGTTTGTGATAGCGATAGTTTAGTTGGTTCACCAACGAGTCTAGACAGCTGAACTTCGAAAGTGGCTACTCCAATTGAGCGGCACGCTGCAGTTCACGCTGAAGTACTGATAGAAATGCGGGCTTTCGCTCTGCTCGGACGCAGTTGATTGTTATGTAGGGCTGTCTTCCGTTTCGGTCGTTGCGGAAGGTGTCTAAAAGCCGATGCAGGAATGTAGTTTTGCCAACTCCACGCTAGCCGAATAGCATGAAGGACGTGAACGACATGATGTGCAGCCGAAGTCGATGGAGGTTAGCTCTTTCGAATGGGCCAACCACGTAGTTTTCCTAATCTTAGTTGCTGGCGTTTGAGATCTAATCCATTTGCTTATGTTTGCTAATATTTAAGCGCGATCAGTTTATCATCTAGTAGATCAAAATGTAGGGAGTGTCCGCCTAGCTGAATGAATCGAACAGCTCCTTTGTGCTCTTGCATTCCATTTCCATCACGTAGTGGTCGTCGTACACCAGCCATCTTCCCTGTTCATGTGGGTGTCTCACGTAGGCCTGGTAGTGGCCAGACAGGGGTGTGCTGCCCATGTGGTTCACGAAGCTGTTCAGTTTGTACTTGACACTCCGGTTGGATCCATTCCTCAGGTTGGAAGGAAGTAAGTAGTCATCGGCAACCACCTTGTCGGTGATCTTGCCATAGTTCTGTGTCTGTTTGTTATAGGTGAAGCGGGATAGCACGACCACCCAAATTTGGGGAAACCCGGTCTGTTCGAGCTACTTCTAGCAGGACGCAGAACTCCTCTTGCAATATTCACACTTAAAGTCGGATTCGATTTTGACCGGTGTGAAGTACTGTCTAAGTTATGCGAGCAAGTTACTTTATCATATCGTTGATGTGGAAGGTCTGAAGGCTATTATGGATTTTGGAGCTTTTCTCGAAACTGAGGATGATGTGAGTCTCAGTGACCTCCCTTCTGCTAGATTCATGCCTATATGGGCACACAATGATCTCTTGGAAACGGCTTTCGAACAGTCTCTTAACTTATTTCTGAGTAAAGCTATCCGTACTGTGAGAGAAGGCTCTGTCATCATCATGTCGATGAGCTAACGACCGAACTCCATGCAGTCATGCTGATTGTCGTTATCGCTGAAGTTTTCGGGGAGGGATGCTTTGAACTCCTCGGCAAGTTCCTTGAGGCCCACCTGGTTCTTCACATCCAAGTTCTAAAAGATGCGGATCAGGCAATTCATGGTCTTGCCTGTTGGCTTTTGATTGCGGAAGGACTTGCGAAACTCGAAGCAGGAGTAGAGATTGATGAGGAAGCTGTTGATGTAGCAAGTATTGCCGATATTAGGCATCCCCACAAAATCTTCGCTTTCAAACATGATCTGCTCTTTGCGGGATTCGTTAGAGATACCTCGATGCGGAATTCGTGAGGCAGGGCTTGATTACGTTGAGCCTTGGCTTATCTTGCTACTGACTGGGTGGAACAGTGTACTGTTTGAAATCGGCGGTGC
>ERZ724508.820-NODE-820-length-20662-cov-5.409424_pt1 | contig 20662 bp, 32 predicted proteins | sample MGYA00376041_ERZ724508 | MGnify/ENA primary metagenome ERZ724508 (study PRJEB28724, sample SAMN07190887) | wastewater metagenome | isolation source: effluent of sewage treatment plant in Hong Hong | place: USA: Christiansburg, Virginia | collected 2016-03-01 ...
GTAAGGTAACTTAGCGAGTGCCTGTTCAACGACCTTGAGGGTATCGATCAGCAGTGCCGACAGATGGACACTCTCGAACTTTTGGTTATGGAATTCTTTGATATAGCGAATGGCGCGAACCACAAGTGTTCGGTAGAAGATGGCGACTTCCTCCGACTCCTCCTGCAGTCCACGGGTGACACGCTCAAGAAGCTGCTCCTTGAGCAATCGGTTACCTGGCACCATACTCTTGATATAGCTCACATCCACGAGATGCTGTGGTTGGTAATTCTTGGGGTGCTCCATCCCGTCGAGCAGCAGGTTACCTAAGTCGTTAACCTGTTTGGCTTGGTAGGTATTGAAGTAGCTGCTTCCGAAGAATTTCTCGAAATCTGAACCGTTTTCGTATCGCTCAACGACCTGGTCAACTCTGAGCTCCTCGATAAAGCTTTGGAAAAGACTGTGTCGATTACTGAATGGCCGGAAGTGGAAGTCCACAAGATCTACGAACTCGATTTTCAGCAGCCCCAGAAGAAAGGCATACTGCTGTTCCTGCTTTGGGAAGAACAGGTAGAAGCCGCGTAGAAGCACCACCAAAAGCTGGTCGTGTGCTTCACCTTCTCGAAGTGATTTCAGACGTTCGAAGAGTCGCTGACCCACGCCTCCAAGGCACTAGGCATAGTCGAGAATTATCTGATCAGCCTGGAGGACCCAGATATCCAGCAGTTGGAAATAGAGACGCTGTTGATCGGGTACCCCATCGAGAAGCTTCTCCAGAAGCTCAAGCGTTTGTATCCGTCCATTCAGGCAGAACAGCGATTCGAGTTTAACCTATCGAACGGCCTTGCCCCAATCCTTTAGCTGTTGTTTTTCGCGAACGTAAGCTCGGGACAGTTCGAGGATCTTGTTCATCTTCGACACCGTCTTATTACGCTTGTTTATAAGCTTCTTCTTCAGTTCAGCCTCCTCAGGTTTCACGTTGCGAATCTTCTGGTTGATTTAGCTGAGCAAGCAGTAGTAGGTGTACAACCAGCTGCTAGGACGAGTTTACATCTCCAAACGACGTTCCTCCAGTTTTGTCAGCGTGTTCAGAGTATGGGCAGCAACTTCCAGCAAAGTCTCAGGTGGTCTTTCAAAGGATACCGGCTGGTGGCTTCGAGCGATTTATTCCTGGTAATGTACATAGTCCCTCGATACTGTCACCAGTGCTGGAAACACGTGCTCGTTGTTGACCCAGTTGAAAGTATAGTACTTTTTGGCGAAGTTGTCGTAGACAATGAGGTATTCAGGTGTCTTGCCAAAGCGACGGCTGCGGTCATGAGTGCGCTAACCTTCCGCAGATCCGAGGTAGGTGCCTTGCAGACGATACTTCCGGTCCTCAGATGTTATATCTTCCTTGTGAATTGGCTTGTAGTGCTTTTCGTTCTTGCTGAAGACCTTGATTCCTGAATCAGAGTAGCACGTCACTTGATCGCGGCTACACGTCCAAATGAACTCGCTCACGTGATGCGGGAACATGATGGAATCCTCTTTCAGTTGGATCTCATTTGCCGATTTCAACGGCTTTTGGTGAGCTTCATTGGTGACTTCAGCCTGCGCCAGTACAACACTGCGAGTAAAAGTGTGGGTACGCTTTGTTCGTTCCTTCTCCCCCTCGTCAACCAACCATTGAGCTGCACCAGCAAGGTCATCTTTGTTGATGTTCAAGGCCTTCCTACACTCGTTGATCGTGAAGTAACCGCTGAAGCTATCGCATAACTCTCGCACCAGCTCCGAATCATTCTAGTACTCCTGTGCCTCGGCACCGTTGCTGCTTGTTACGTCAAATTCAAACAAAACGAATTCAAGTAGCTTGAGGACATTCTCTTCCTGTCCCTTACGGCGTTCTTTCTTCTTTATCAGTTTCTCCTTCTTTCGTTTTTCCTTTTCAGTCTCCTCGGAAGAAACTGTTTGGGCTGGCGATGGGGAAGGTGGGTTATCCTTTGGCACTGCCGGTAATGGTTCTTTTGGAGGTTCCTTTGCTTCCTTATCTTTAGAATCCTTGCTGCTATCCTTTGATTCTTCAGGTTATGCTTTGGGTGGGTCAGGTAACTTCTCAGTTGTCAACCTCTTCCCCACAATATACAGATACTGTCCATCGGTCAGTAGGGGGTTGTTCTTATTAATGTTCTGGACAATTTGATGACCGAACAGAGAGGGGCAGTGCAATTGAATGCTCCCTTCAGTCTTGAACGTCTCTGGGTCGATGATATCAAGATTCTTAGCTTCCTTAGAGCTGCTGCGAAGATACAACTTTCCTCTCACATACACCCAACTTACTTCTTCGACCTTGTTAACCGGATGAAAAAGATAGACTCTTCCTGCTTCCGAATTCTCGCCGGTTCCGATCTTGAACATTCCGCCATAAGCTGCGGATACGTACAGATAGAGATACTGTCCGTCTGTGGTCATTGAGTTATAGTAGTAGTTCTGCTTTTGGAAGTGCAGCTTGCGCATGATCCCAAATCCACCCATATCGCCTAAACTGCGAAGGTACTGCAATTGTGGCTTCTGGGGAATTTCATTGATGAGCTTCAGCAATCTTTCCAGTTCGCTCCATAGTGTGCATGCGAGGACCCTGTTCTGCTCACTGTTCAAACTCTTTCCAAGGTCAGAAAGGAAGCTCAAAGCACTGAGCACCACACTGAAGTTTGCACTGCGGATGGCAACACCAATGAAAGCCTTGCACATTTCACCTAGCTCTCCGAAAGATGACTGGTTACTTTTGATACTGCTGGTAATGGTATTTTGGACCCTGGTCAGAAACTATTGCACGATCTGTTCTGCCTCAGAAGCAAAGGCTGTGATAGGCAACTCACTGAGGTCGTTGTTGAATTCCTGCACGCTATCCGGCCACTTGTTTGGAACGTTACCTCTTAGTGCTTCCAGTCGGAAGTCACTCCGTACCTGTTCGGCGATGGCAGTCTTGTTGAACATGTAGTCTGAGTAGCACATGAGTGTACCATACTGTCCAGCAAAGTCGCTATTTACATGCATTAGGCATGCTCCCAGAGTCTTCGATGCTGCACGCAAGAAGTATTCCTTGAAGCTGGAGCGGACAGCTTTGGTGACTTCATGACCTCGCTGCTTCAGCTCTTCCTGAGACTGTTGGTAGAGACGCTCGAAGGCCTCCTTAGTGAAGTCGACAAAGCTGTAGCTGTCGAGAGGGGATTCATAGATATCCTTGGGGCTGAAGTGAATCGACTTCTCGCACATGGCTGCATCAAGAAGGCAAGTACCACAGTCTTCGAAAGACATCATGTAGGCCAGCTACGAGTCGTGGCTGAGATACAGCGGATCGTAGTAGAGGTCCGCGAGACTGACACTCGCTGGATGGGACATAAAAATAATAGATGGTATGGGCGCTAGTCGCTATATAGCAAAGCGACATTGAAGTGTTTAGATAAGAGCGTGATTCTCTACGATTCCGTCATTTAGCAATCGTCAAACCTGAGAGTTCGTATGCTAAATAGATATAACCTTCTCGGCTTCTCTTGAGAACGAGCAAAAAAGGATTTGCCTGACGTATTTTATCACTATAATTTTTTAAATTTCAATGGGCATCGCTAGGCTGCTGTTCATCATGGTGACGCTACTTCTCTTGGTACAAGCACGGAGGAATGTCGACCACAAGGGACTGGGATCGTGTCTATTCGGCTACTGTCTTGGCCGAAGTGTGGGAGGCTGGGGTTGGAACCGCCCATACTATGGTGGGTGGGGTGGATGGGGAGGATGGGGCAGACCTTGGGGGTACTGGAAGCATCAAGCAGAAGACGAGCAGTGATTATATTGTATGGATATTTCGATATGGCTCTTCTTCCACCGTGGTTACGGAACAAATACGCCAATTAGCACAACTGTAACATTCGTGTTGTGGCGTAACGCTGCCAAAAAGTGCCTTAACTCTCTTCTTCATGGTCTTTAGTATTGAAGCGAAGTTTGCTTTAAAGATCCAGCTTAAAGGTTCACCAGTTTGACATGGCAGGCCGTCGGCAATATCGTTTGTCTGAATCTGAGAGGAGCTGATGTCAGTTCATCAAGAATCGATTTACCAAAATACTTGAGCTACATATCGTTGCAAAATAACTGTGAGGGTACGCGTCAGCAAAGTTTAAGCACAGTTCGGAGTCTGTTTACAGAATGGAAGTATAGTGGTTCATTCCGATAAGCCTATCTTTCTTCGCGTATAGATTTTCTTGGGTTAACGATGCTCAAAAAGGAGAAACACCACTGTTAATAGGATGAGATTCCCTTTGGGTTTGTAACTGTAGAACATTCTCCTCTATAAAGCGGAGCAAACGAATCTAAACACATAATTATTTTTTGAATGGGCATGAAACTATTCTTGCTTGCACTGGTGGCTCTCATGATCTGCCAGTCCTTCTGCAAAGACGAGTCCATGGAGCTCAGCCACGGTACAAATTAATATAAACTGAGATCATCACAGGTGGGGAGGAGGATGGGGAGGAGGATGGGGCCGTGGAAGCGGCTGGGGACGTGGATGGGGAGGACATGGATGGGGAAGGGGAGGATGGGGAGGAGGATGGGGCCGCGGAAGCGGTTGGGGACGTGGATGGGGAGGTTATGGAGGATGGAAGCATCAAGAATCTGTCGACCAAGAGTGATTCTCATTGAAAAATGTATGTCTTCAACGCCCTGTGAATACTTGATTTGTCGTGTTGATTGGGTCATCTTTATCGCTTAGTCATGGCCAAGTCTCAATCCCTTTGCTTTACTGTCGTAGAGAGCATTTGCTTTTGGAAAGATGGTGCTTATTAAAGAGCTCGCATTCGCAGACATTACCAATCGCTCCAACTGCTTGGATTTGTTCCGAAACCCATAATAGCAGGTTCTTATTTTGGCGCTCTTAATAACCGAGATTCCCGGGATGTTACCAGGCCATGGCCGAAATGCGTAAATCGTCAATCAACCCCAATCAATCCCTACCACTTGCTGTGTTAGGCTATCACAGTTCCAAAAAAAAGTCACCAGGCTAATTGCTGCGGAGAAACTTCAGCAGTCTAACCGCTACTCGGCTGTTCGGGGTCCTCCATACGTTTTTACCAATAAGTTATGCATCTTCATCACAATGTGAACACCTTGTTGCTGTTGGGATTCGCCGATTACACTGTCAGGGAGGCTTCGCTTTCCTCCCATTTAATGGCTCGACCAGTCGCCTAAAAATTCCATCCTTGGCTAAATGCACCTAACATTCCACTCCAGAAGCTGCTGCTAAGCCTCCATATCTTGAGATTTCTGCCAAGGACGGCAATGTAGTTTCCCTTGGGGCTCATGCACACAATGTGTTCGATTCCCTCGCCACCTTCAATGTCGATTGTGCGCCATTTGGTCGCTGTTCGTAAGTCGTAGATGAACAGATGGTTGGCTGAAAGTAAAGCTATCTTTTGGCTGGGCTGGTTGAACGAGATATTCTTATAGTTGCAGAGGTAGTAAAGTGTTTGCGTAACATTCTTTTGGACATGCTTGCGCAGTTGCGGGGTCGTGGGTGAGATACACTTGAGCAGCAACTCGATGTAGAAAACAAGGTGTCGCTGCGGTTTTTGCGTCTTCAGATATTGTCTGAGAATTTCGACGACACTGCATGGGTAGAGAACATGTAACTACTGGTTGACTGACTCCTTTTTGAGCAGTTGCAGAAACTCGTTGGTGTACTGGTTAGCCACGTTAACGACGGTTCTGAATCACTCTAATAGGTACTTAACGATGATCTGCTTCATACGCTTGTTGAGAAGTGGATCGCTCGTATCCAAACCCATAGCAAGTTGAGGTGCCAGTCCATCATAGAAGAAGAACATCGTGAAGAGATTGCTCAGGATATTGTAGGCACGTGCAGGTTCAATCAGTGCCCTCCACTTTTATATTCCCTCGTTGAATATCTTGAGAGTTATGGCCATGAGCTCGGGTACTCGCTCAAAATTCTGTGGACTATGCTAACAGCAGAGGTTACTCGATGGCTGTGACCAGCCTGTTAACGAGCATTTCGTTTTTCTGTGGAGTTGCTCCTGACGAGTAGATGTATGCAAACCCCATGACCAACATCCAGTATACCTCGATGCTGCTGAGCAGCTTCGATTTTGTCTCTTCTAAGTACTTCAGGTTTAGGATGAAGTACTCTTCGAATCGGGAAAGATCTACCTCACGGCCGAGCATGGCCGACATCATGAGGTTACAGCCAGCATTCACGACGTTATTGTTGCCTTCAATAGACAGCTGAGCGAGATGCGTAAGGCTCAGCGGTCGGTTGGAAGCTGGCTTTTTCATGGTGAAGTACTTCACACATTCAAGCATCAAGTCTGTTATTGAGCTGTTCTTGCTGCAGATTGTGATGAAGTAGAGCTGAGTAAACCAAAAGAGGTTACCATGATAGAGAGGGCATTGTAGCTTGTCAGGAAGCTGCTTGTCCGGAGGTTGAGAGACGGAACCAGGTAGATGGTGAGGCTTGTTCCAATGCCTTGAAAGCACAGTAGATTGCGCAGCGCTGGCCTTGAGTATCCTATAAAAGGCTGAAGACTTTTCGCAAGCCCCTCGTCAACATCTTCTGGGAGGATGAGACTGAATGAGTTAAGGGTTTCGCCTGCAGCGCTCTGATCCTCTGCATCTGCAGGCTCAGCAAACAGCTTTTCGACTTGCCTCTTGACATCTGTATGAAGCACGTAGGCTGTATTGCTCCAACTCTCCTGCCTCGTCCGGTCGCTTCTGAGTTTGAGCACGCTCATAACGCTTGTGAGATTCTTGCTATGAATGATCGACTCACAGTAGGCTTTACTACCGAAGTAGAATTCGGGGTAGTGTTCATTATCTATAGCCGACTCATCCAGCGGTCCAAAGGTTTCGTAGACGATCCCGTACTTGGGGTCGAAGTAGTTCACAGTATGTGTTAAATACCTGTTTGCGAAGTTCACAAGATAACTATTTTCGCTGCCCGTCCTAAAACTTTTGTAGCTGTTGTAGTAGCAGTCGATCTCTGTACGACGGTGAAGGTTGTAGTCGCGCCACTACCAACTATCGTAGCGGATCGTTCGTTAGTAGGAACAGTTGTCCTGTCGATAAATGTTCAGTCCACTGGTTGCTGCTACCCCGAAGTATAATTCAAAGAGCAGCACAGCGTGAAGCTTCTCGCTAGGGTTCGTGCCTTTTAGACTCGACACTTGCTTGTCACGCGTGTTGATCACGACCACCTCCTTGTTCTTGAGTTGGAAACTGGTCAAGGTCTCAATTGGTGGAAGTCCGGCTTGGTCGGGGTTGTAGGCTTCGTTAGAGTATTCTTACGTGAAGCTATTCGATGCGTCTCGATCATGTACTTTACAGGCGAGCCTAATCGAGTCTCCATTGCCAGGAACTTCTGCAGAGGAACAGTGTGAACTTATGGTTTATCCTATCTCTTGCCTTTGGACTCAGAAATGATGGCTAGTTCCATCATCTCTAGTGAGTACATTCGAAAGAGCCCGTCCTGATAAGCGACGTACATACTGTTCTTTTTGGTAGTAACGAACTTCACCTCAGACCCCGAAGCCTCAGGCGAAGCTTCGGTCATGAGAACAGTTCTACTCTTCCTGAGGTCATGAAACACGGGTAGCCCATAGATCTTCCCACTACGGCATCCCAGAAAGTAATAAGGGGTGGAGTGGTTCAAGAACACCATGCATGACTGCGTAATTTCCTCTTATGGGTCAATTATTCGGAGCAGCTCATCGTACTTCCTCATAAACTAAGGATGAAATAGATCGCGGACATCCGACCTTCCGTTACTTTCCCCCAGAAACTGCTTGATGTCAGCAAGAGCTTTTTCATCGGATACAAGCAACTCATGGCACTAAGTGCCACTCCCATCGGCTAACGCTTCATCCTTCTGCTTGGTTTATAATGCCTTCATTTCATCCTCCATCCTGTTGCTGCTCCCAATAATATTCCGGAAGTCCATCCAACGCTCCTTCTGCAACTCCGAAACGTTCCAAAGGTACAGCTTTTTAAGGCTGTCCCGCAACACCAACATTTCCTTTCCGTTGACGGTCTCCCTATATAGTCGAACTATGCGAGCGTCTGCTTTGACTCTGAGCATCACTATCATTCGCCAGCAATCGAACACGTAAATGCTGTAGTCACTATGCACGTATGCGAATCTCGTTTCTTTCAGGTCGGAGCAACACCCAATAATCTTCTCCTCGAAGCAGTCGAAGCCGGTGATGTTTACGCACACCCCATCTTCCAACTTCCACAGCCGAAGCCTATTACCCTCGCCAATCGTCAGTAGCTTCAAGCTTGTCTGCTTTAGGACGAATCGCTTACCTCGTTGATGAGGTTGGAGGTGTTAACTACAGCCCAGCACGCTACACACCCAGATGACTGGTTGATACTGGCTACCATGACGAATAGGGGTGAGGTGGTTGACTACCAAGCCACGCACTCGCCATTGTCGCCGATGGTTAGTAATTGACCGTTGGGAAGTCTCAAACAGTTGGTGGGTGTGTGGTTCTTGAGTGGGTCACGCCCGAAGTATGCATTGATTTTTAGGTGTGGCATCCAATTATAATTCGTAGGATGTTAGCTAAGTGGAACTATCAAACATCTGAAGATAGAAAGAGTCTGATAGGAATAGACGACCACATACAATATCAGTTCAGGGGAGCACGCATCTTTCGATGGAGGTAGCGCTTGCTGATCAAATAAATCAGTTCCTTGATGTCATCCACGGTCTGGTATCGGATCGTGGGCAGCAAGTCCAAAAATGCTTTCTTCTCCTGAATAGTCAGGATATCCTATTCCAGTTGCGCCAGAATCGGAGTCCAAATCATTACATTCTGCTGAGGGAACGCCAGAATTTCGGCGAGGATCGCATCTCGAATGGAGTCTCTCACAGACTGCGAAGGTGCTTTGTTGAGATGAGTTATCACCATCTTGCCCAGTAGTGCTTGGCTGACAGTGAGCAGCTTTCCCCTTAGCATTTCGTAGCCAGCAGCGAACTCCGGTCGTAGGTGTATCTCAAATTCCTTGCTCTCTGCCTTGTTGTTGTTGTGATGAATAATAAACTCCTCGCTCCAGAATACCTGATAGAGTGACTCCATGAACATGTACAGAGTGTTCGCGATTTACCGATGCTCCACTCCAACAGCAAGGTTAATAAGCTCGAGTAGCCCATCCAGCTGTCCGCTGTAAAGCACGATATTTGGTGCATACCGCATAAACCTGGTGTTCATTCCGAAGAAGTCTTCTGCCAGATCAGGGTTCGACTAGAACTTAGCAAGCTGTGAGAGATGCTTGTGAGTAATTTGGCAGGTTCTGAGGTAGATTTGGTTGAGTGTATTGGCGAAATCGGAGAATTCCTGGAACACAGTAACTACAACCTACACAGCGTAGACGTAGGTGGCAATCGGGAATTGATCGTAGGCAGCTAGCAAACTCGAGAACACTGGCTCGAGGAACGGCTAAAACGATCGTCTGAGGCAGCGCATGCACACCTTGATAAACTTGCATGACCTCTCGAGCAGGGAGTGGACGGAATCGGTAAGATCGTTGCCGGTAGCATTGGTGCCTAATTTGACTGGGTTGTCAATAACTGGCTTGATGTGAGGCCAAACTGCTCGGAAGACCTCAACGATGATGGGCGTGCAGCTAACGGAACCGTCCCTGGTAGCCTTACCAATAGTCTCTGTGAGCCTTTTGAGAGCAATGCGAAGTGCTTCAACTGACTTCATCTGGGTAATTTCCTGGACGTATGGTTGGCAGAGTGCTGGCAGATACTGCACCATGTACTTTTCGTCTGTTGCCACAGCCACCGCAATCCCGTGCAGAATCTTCTCGTTTTCCTTATAGTTGTTCAGCACCGACATAAAACTTGCAATGTTAGCAACCACGAATTCGGTGTTACTATCGCACACGTCTTCGAAGGCACTTGCAGCTTCTTCAGCCAATCGGCCATCCTGCAGCATTGCCACGAGGAAGTTGAATATCATGTTGATTTCTTCCTTTCTGTCCCTGTAGAGTTTGCTGCAGCGACTCATCACCTTAATGATCGCTCGCTGGACGCAGTAGTAGTTGCTCTTGAAACTTATCAGTGATTTGATAGTAGTTGTCAGGGCCTCGTTGGGTTGCTGGAGTTCATCCACAATGTCCACCAGGGGGAGCAATGCAGCCTAAAACTTGCATGGGAAATTCTTGTCGGTGACGTTCAGTTGACCAATATACTGGAGACTGATGCTGACGCATTTTTAATATGTGATGAGCTCTCCAATAACGTCGAAGACCTCGTCGATATCTGATCGGTAGTTCTGCTTCTCCTCGAAGTCTTGGTGGTTCTATTCGACCTGCTTGATGGTCAGCTTGTTTAGATCCTAGCATTATTCGAGCGAATACTCGCTGATCCTGAACAGCACTTGGTACAACTGCTCCAGCATTAGCTGGTAGTAGGCTACGCTACTCGGGTTCTTTAGCCCGTGCAGCGTAATACAGAACTTCTTCCAGTACTTCACCAACGATTCAATGTTGTCAATACCCACGTGCAAGGTGAGTTCCAGCATATTGGTCTGGAACACAGCACTATCGTTGCTGGGAGTCCCGACAAAGATTGGCGCTGCTACCCTTCCGAATTTGGCGAGCACGTTCAGGTAGGGCTCACTCATATCCAGCAATTGTTCCTTAATGTGTTGGCGAACGGCTCCGAAGTATGGGAACACTGCCTTCGCCAGGAACTGAAACAACTCTGGATCCTCCTTGGCTCCCTTCATAGTCCGGAGGGTAGTCAGGACAGCATGTTCGCACTCCTTGTTAATCGATGTGTCGCTCATATGACTCAGGGCAGCATTGAGAACATAGTGTCCTGTAAGCTCCTTGAGCAACTGCTGGTTATACTTCATGGCAACCCAGTTGCTGAAGCATCCCAGGATAATTTCCTTGCGTACCCCGTCCTTCTTCTCCCATAGCTGCTTCGATACCTCATTCAGCTTGACTAGAACTTGCACTTGGATCGATCTCACATACTCCATAAGGTAGTTTCGCTTGCGTTCCTCAATAACAACCTTGTAGTTGTCGATTTCCTCCGGTAGGAGGAGCAGCACGTCGAGTGAGTAGTTCACCAAGCCTGGTAAATGTGTTTCCAGAAATACCAACAAATCGCCCAACTTTTCGGCCTCCTGCATATACAGGTATACCAGCACCAGCGACATGTTGAATAGCATCCCGCTCTATGGCTTTGGGTTGTTGTTCAGCACCTTTATCACATTAGGCACCACCATTGCAAATAGCTCGGGTGTGAGCTGCCCATAGTCGAACTTGAACTTATCCTTGAGGATGTTGCTGGCAAAGTATTTGACCTGCCGGTCATCCTCCTCGAGCAGAAGCTTGAGCACCACCAGCCATGCCTACTTGCTCCGAGATTGTTCGTTGATCTATTGCTATGTTCGGCGGAAGTTGCGCTTGGATTCCTCACTGGAGAAATCGCCCTTCAAGAACTCTGTGAGCTTGCGGCGGAAGTTGAGAGTTTCTGTGTCCATACCTGTCCCTATTAATTGATTTATAAGTAGTCTCGAATATATGGGGGTTATAAAGTCTGTCGGTTTCCGTATCATTACTGCAGATCTGAACATTTCCGATGCGCGAGAGACCACCATTGCAACCAAGGTAAAAGAATAATAAATGTTGTCGAGCTTGCTGCTGCGCCCGATTAATTTGTTTAAAAACATATTCAGAATGTAGGCTGCGACGACTCCTAAGGTCTTCGGTGGTGCTGACTAGCTGGCAACCCTAACCAAGCTCAGGTATCTCTCTCAGGCTGACAAGCACAAACTCAGGGAGGGAGGTGATAGGTCCGTGCAACAGCTCTTCCAGGACTAGCTCACTACGCTCACCCGACTGCGCTACTCAACTCAGAAGCAGGGCAAGCAACGCAAAGTTGCCGAGGAGGAAGAGGACGAAGGACGGTTCCAGATCAAAGCTCCTAAGGGCACCAGAGACTTCCACCCAGAACAGATGGCCGTGCGCCGAAAGGTCATTGAGACCGTCAGCGAAGTATTCCGTAAACACGGTGCCGTAGAAATCGATACTCCTGCTTTCGAGTTGAAGGATGTGTTGATGGGCAAGTATGGCGAGGATAGCAAGCTCATCTACGATCTGGACGATCAAGGGGGTGAGAAGTGCTCGCTCAGGTACGACTTAACGGTGCCGTTTGCAAGGTACATGGCAAACAACTCCAACATAAAAAAAATCAAGCGATTCCACATTGGAAAGGTCTATCGGAGGGATCAACCCATCATGACTAAGGGACGCTTCCGGGAGTTCTATCAGTGCGACTTTGATATTGCCGGAAAGTACGATCCAATGATCCCCGATGCTGAAGTTCTTGTGGTTATGCAAGAGATCTTAGAGGCAGTGGGTATCACTGAATTCAAGGTTAAGGTAAACCACCGCAAGATCCTTGAAGCAATGGTGGAGACAGCTGGCATTTAGAAGGATAAATTCAAGGCTATTTGCGCCTCGGTTGATAAGCTTGACAAGGAACCTTGGGAAAAAGTGAGAGAGGAGCTGCTCAGTCAACGTGGTATCAGCTAGGCCTCTGCCGAGATCATTGGCAAACTAGTCAAGTTCAACGGTGAGCCATTTGAGACCCTCGACCAACTGAAGAAATTAAACGTGCTGGAAGGACGCGGACAACAAACACTTGAGGATATGGGGCTGCTGTTTACGTACCTGAAGGCTTTCAATCGTGTCGGTAAGGTCGCCTTCGACTTGTCGTTGGCTCGAGGGCTCGACTATTACACCGGTGTCATCTTTGAAATTGTGCTAGTTGATAAGAAGTACGAAGTGGGTTCAATTTCTGGTGGTGGACGTTACGATGAACTGATAGGCATGTTCTCCTCTCAACAGATTCCCTCAGTCGGTGGCTCAATCGGTATTGAACGAATCTTTTCAATCATCGAAGAGAAGTACAAGGGCAAGGTGAAGACTAACTAATGCGAAATTTTAGTAGCCACAGCCGGCCCTGTGAAGGTCGAGGACAAATTGAAAGTGCTGGGCAAGCTATGGAACGCTGGCATTAAGGCAGAAGTAAACACATAGTTGAATGCAGACTCTGTATGTTAAGGGGAGCAATGCCAAGAAACAGATGCAGCGTGCCTTTGACGCTGAAATTCCGATGATATTATGGGTGGGAGAGAACGAGCTAGCCTCAGGCAAGGTCAAACTGAAAGTAACAATCCCCATTAACGAAGGTTCTGTACAAGAATACCGAACTGGAGATCCCAGTTGAAGGTTTGGAAGGGGAGCTGAAGAAGCACATCGCTCAATACAATGAGGACTTCGAGAGGGGACTGGTAAAGTTTGAGCGACCGGATAACTTGAAGCCCGGTAAGGATGACGACTGATGTTCTCATACGAAACATATATAGTTGCTGAGCGGTTGGTGGTTGGCCGTTTAGCTTGGCGCAACCCACTGTCATTATAATGGGAATATTTGAATAAATTATAAGCATTAATTATTATCACAAATGGGCAGGCGACCAGCCAGGTGCTACAGGTTCTGTAGGGGCAAGCCCTACCCAAAGTCGCGATACAATCGCGGTGTCCCCGACCCCAAGATCCGTATCTACGACGTCGGAAGGAAGAAGGCTGCTGTGGACGCTTTCCCCTTCGTCGTACACATCGTCTCGGAGGAACGCGAGCAGGTTTCCTCGGAGGCCCTCGAGGCCGCCCGTGTGGTTGCCAACAAGTACCTTACCAAGACCGTCGGCAAGGACAACTTCCATATGCGCTGCAGAGTGCACCCATGGCACTGTCTGCGCATTAACAAGATGCTCAGCTGCGCCGGCGCAGATCGACTGCAGACCGGTATGCGTGGTGCCTTCGGAAAGCCCATTGGTAAGGTCGCCCGTGTCAAGATCGGCTCGATCCTCTACTCCGTGCGCATCCGCGAGGCCGATATCAAGAAGGCTATGGAAGCCTTCCGCCGTGCCAAGAACAAATTCCCCGGAAGGTAATACCGTTCCTCTAACCCAGACAAAGAATCATGCTGTCGAACAAGTGGGGATTCACCAACCTCACCCGTCTGGAGTACCAACAAAAGATTGCCGAGGGCAGCATCAAGCCCGACGGAGTCGGAATCAAGGTCCTCCGTCCCAAGGGACCTCTGGACAAGTCAGCACTGTTCCAGGCCACGGCCAGCAAGTGATGCCTATTTAAATCACCAACGCATTCATTATTGATGGAGGTTAGGTCATAGGGTCTTTCCACCTTTGATCTCGCCCCAGCCGATCAGTCGGAACTTCTTCTCGATACGCCTGCTGAATGCGACCTTCTCGCCTGTCTTCGTGCAGATTGGGTTGTTGAGCTGAACCTTCATGATGTCCTAAGGTTATGAAATTCATTACGTCTTTCACGCTGATCACCTTGCCGGGTGTTTCAGTTGAACCCACATTGAATTTGAGTGTTTCATCAACGGTAAGGCGTTGGATGCGAGAGTGTTTCTCTGCACCCTCCGCTTTGTAACCGAGCAGCCTCTTCATCAGGTAGAACTTGATGTCAACCTCAATGAAGATATCGGGTAGGTTGTTGGGCACACCCAGCACGCTACCTACCAGCCTATCATTACGGGTGATGCTTGGATCGACAAGCAGACCAACCCCAATGAGTCCGCCTGGTACTGCGTAGAGTAAATCATTGTTTTAAGCCAAAAGCGAAACAATTCGACTGCGAATTGGCGTACACCTCCAATTACCCTCGCTATCCTTCCCGACATGGCCTGGCCGAATTTCAATTTCCATTCCAACACTGAGGACTCCCTCAAGAATACTTCCACCAACGACTCCTCCCTTCAACTCTTGAATGGAGCAGCCTGGTTTGTTGACATCGAAGCTTCGAATGATGATCATTTTCGGTGGAGCCTTCAGATTACGGTCAGGCATAGGAATCTTATTGATGGATTCGCAAACAGCGTCAATGTTGTACTTCAGCTGCGCAGAAATTGGAATAATCGGTGCGTTGGCACAGATGGTACCCTTGATGAATTCCTTGATCTGCTTGTAGTTTTCCATGGCTCGTTCTTCATCCTTGAAGATGATATCGACCTTGTTTTGGAGCACTATGATGTGTTGCAGCTTCATGATCTACAGAGCAACGAGATGCTCGGAGGTCTGCGGCTGAGGGCAGTCCATGTTGGCAGCCACAAGCAGTAGTGCAGCATCCATTACTGCAGCTCCAGTGAGCATCGTTGATAGAAGAATATCGTGGCCAGGACAGTCAACAAATGAGACATGTCTAAGATTAGCTATGCTTGCGCTACTTTATGAGGTTCAGTTTGCTCTCACACTTCGGACAAGATGGGGAGTCCTCTGTGAAGCTTGCGAATGATTTGAAGCACTCCGGTGCTTCACAAGTCGGACAACGATAAATCTTAGCGTTTGCATATCCGAGTCGAATGGTAATGTTGCGTACCTTCTCCTGCTTGAAGCGTACAGTGCTGCATAGATTGTTAGGTACTGTACTCCGGAGATGGCTCGCACTACAGTGGACTTTCCGTGGGCGACATGGCCAATGGTTCCGATGTTCAAAGTGGCTTGGCGACTGATGGCCTCAGGCGACAGGGGGGTAAGATTGGGGATGTCCTCATATGACTGCTTCTTCAGTTGTGGGGCCTTGTTGTTGATGGCAGCGACGGCTTGCTCGTCAAGCTTAATAGACCTATCCATAATTCTTTTATGAATGAATTAGCGCGACGGAAAGAGTAATAAACTGGTGCTGCGGTCAAGCAAGTTAGACGAAGTATTCGGGCGACTCGCGTGCATCTCTGAGAAACGGGTGATGCAGAAGTCCTTCCACATCAATGCGGTTTGTTGGATTCTTCTCGAGTATTTTAAGGATGAAGTCTTTGGAAGTGGAGGAGAGTTCGACGTAGGAGGGGAACTTTACCTATTCGCTGACCTGAGTTAGCAAAGATTAGTACAATTTTGTTCAATTATCCTTCCCACCAAATTTTGAATGGCATCGAGCCGACCAAGAGCTCGTAAGTGAGTACTCCAACAGCCCATATGTCCACACTGTCATCGTACTGTTCACCCTTAATCATTTCTGGGGAGAGATAAAGTGGCGTACCGCATCGAGTACCTCTCATGCCAGTTGCGCAGTTCACTGCCCACCCGAAATCGCATATCTTAATGATGCCCTATGCTAGCATCGATGCTTACGTTGGTTAGGATGATGTTCTCGGGTTTGATATCTCGATGAATGATATGGCTGTCGTGCAGGTAAAGTAATCCTTCGCAGAGTTGACGAATGAGAAAAGCAGCAGTCGCCTCAGTAAACCTCTTCTTCCTTTTGATAACATTGTAGAGCTGCCCATCGGGACATAGCTCCACCATGATGTAGAGGTACTCCTCATCGAAGAAGAAGCCGTACTGCTCAACGATGTTGCGGTGCTTCAGAATGCTATGTAGCTTCAGCTCCCGAGTCATTTGCTATTCGATTTTGTCTTCCTTAATCTTCTGTTTTGGAACAACCTTCATCGCGCAGAGGAAACCCGTTTCAATGTGCCTACGGTAATGATAGACTGTACTCTGCCACGTAAACTTGCCCGAAGTTCCCCTTGCCTAGGAGCTTTCCCTTACGAAAATCGCTGAGCTTTGGTTCTAGTTGCTTAAAAAACGATGATCTTTTAGTAACATGGTTAACTGTGCTGGGCTCCTCGATACAGGATTCAGAGCTGTGTGAGGAAGGTCCTCGCTTTTTCTTGAACAGCTTGACACTATTGCTTTTTGTGAACAATATTTTGGCTGAGCGCTTGGAACTAGCATTCGAACGATTGGAATTACAGCCCTCAAAGTTAAGCGGTCTGGACTCTGGTGATCCAGGATAGCCTTGAGTTTGGATTGGCCCATAAGAATAGTTACCTAGCTGCAACGAAGGAATGCCAGACCCAGAATTTATCTTGCTCTCACCGAAATTGGGGCTGCTATTTTGGTAGCTTGTGAGCATGCTTTCGCTATTGCTGTGATGCATGTCGTTGCTGTTAAACTCTGCTGAGCACCCTTCTTATCGCTCGTTCGCATCGCCAAATTCGCATTTCGGCAAAGGAAGAGTTTGCTTCCGTAAATATTTTGCTCCTGTCGTTTAGAATTCTGATTTCTACTTACGTTTGTTGACGCTCCCGCTCTTTCTTTATGGGCGACTGCTGAACTATAACCGTGGTTAACGTAGGCTGCTTCCGGAATCGAAGCAGGTGAGCGGTAGTGGCTTATAGACATAATTAGCGGTGACAAAGGGAAGATCTGGAAGCTTGTAGGTAGGCACCGAATAGAGCTTAGCATTCGGAGCACAGTAACTATTGTTCGCGGATAAATCCCACTTCGTTTCAAGGGGGTTTCTCGAGTTATCCAGTTGTGCTTTGCCGCTATAGGAGGAGAAGGGGATAGTGGGGTAGTTTTACTGAGAGCCATTGGAAGGCCTTATGGCATCTGCAGCCGATTCAAGGTGTGGTTGCTGTCCGTCAGTAACGTACTGTTCGTGCATTCACTAATAATTCTTCGAATGGAAGACTAGAAGTTATACGACTGGGTTTGCGATTTTACAGCAAGATCACTCCTTGAGGGTAGCAATGAGCTCTTCGATTTCGGTATCGCTCAACTGCCTTGCTTCGGTGCGAGTCATCACCAGGAGCTCGATGTTCTTGTTACCGCTTTCGACGACGTCCATAAGGGCCTTTGTGGCTAGTTTCATTGCATCATCCCTTGTACATTCTTCCTTATAGTTCTTCTCAAGGTACTCCGAGACCTGTTTGCTGTTGCGACCGACTGAGTTGGCCTTCCATTCTGAGCAGGAGCCTAGATAATTGGGATGGTGTACCTGAAGGATCAGTGGTGAACAGTCTTGGAGTGCCCTTTAAGTCGAATCCAGCAATTAGGCAGCTCAGACCAAATGGACGGACACCTCCCTTTTGTGTGTACTTTTGCTTAGTCTCTCCGACATACTTGGCAATGTATTCCTACAGCTAGACGACGACTGTACCACTGGTGGGGCGTCATCATAGTTTAGGCGGTACGATTGACACTCAATGCGAGCCTTGTTGGCAAGAATACGACCATCTGCGGTGAGACCGCTGAAAGCCATCCAGATATGGTCGTCGACTTGCACAATTTTCTTAACCGTGCGGGGCTCTTGTAGCTTGGTGATGGATTTTTTCTGAATGAGTTGGCTCAGGTACCTCGACGGCGAGAATGATGGCGTCTCTCCCGACGACACCGACGGAGCACATGCCCCGCTTGACAGCTTCAATTGCGTACTCCACCTGGAAGAGATGGCCATTTGGCGAGAAGACTGTGATGGCCGAGTCGTACGACATTTAAAATCTTTTTAAATTAGATAATATATCTGTGACGGCAGTCTAAGGCCAGTTGCTGGGTGGTGGTTCAATCAAAGTTTGAGTCTTGCCTCAGCAGGGTGAGGGTTCAAAGAATTTGGTGGTGGCAGTTTGCGGCGATGTCTTTGGAGAGTTAATTGGATAAACTCTGATAAAAGTTAATAGAGCAGCTTGGCGAGGACAGATGTACATCGGAGCGATCGATAAAATAAACACTTTGTGGGTACGCAAGCATTATTGAGCAAATACCTATGTATCAATGCAGGATGACCTTGTTCTCGATATCGGACTCAGCGCGGTGACTTCGTGTTGGTTTGGTGCAGATCTATAAACGATTATATAGGCATGGAGAGTGTTTAAGAATTGAGAGCGCGCAAACAGGAATATCTGCGCATGGAGATCATCGAAAAGGACTACGATGCGCAGTAGTTCGCTGATTTCTGCCTCGACGCCAAGGGCAACGTAGACATCGATGACTGGACCTTCGTCGATCTCGTTGAGGTACTCCTAATGTCATTCCAGCTTGTTAGCAAGTTCGTGTCGTCGAAGAAAATCGCGGAGCAGACATTCGAACCTTTCAGCAGCAAGGGCGACAACTTCGGTGGCGTCTTCGATCGCAGTCCCGACAACAAGCAGGCTCTGCAGGAGTTCAGCAGCTTCGGTGGTGTGCCGACATCCCCGCAACCACCTGCACAGCTCAACTTCTAATTCGTACCAGACACCAAGCCGGCTAACTTGAACTCTTTGGATTTGGATTTCCTGTCATCAGCATTCATGGGGCAGCCCAACCAAAAGCCTGTGCCTCAGGCTGTGAGCAACATGCAGAATACGATTAACAGTCTCTCACGGCTAGAAGGGCAACAACCACAGCCACAACAGCAGACAGCAGCTTTGAAATGGAAGCCGCCAGCACCAAAGCAGCAGCCCACACCACCACCTCCAACCATCAAACTGCCGTTCGATGTAGCCGAAAAGCTCGCAAGCCCTCGGAATACTGGCCCGTAGTTAAAAACAATTGTCTCGACTCAGCAACCAATCAGCATCCCAGCTGTAAGTAGTAAGGTGGTGGTCCCTGCTGTGGTTGCAGCTTCAGTCCTACCCGTTGCAGCTGAGCTTCCATCTCCTACTCGTCCAACCAGCAACCCAACGATCTCTTCTAAACGGGCTGACGATCTCTTCGACAAGGTGCCGTGCAGGAAGGTCATCACTAGGTCACTGCTGATAAATTCTCACGCAGAAATGCACATCACTGGTCACGAAGTGGTGAAGACCAACATGTTCGTTCCAGACCACGTGGTGTACAGTCTCACGACCACACCCATGAATATTGAGGTCAAACGCCGCTTCAAGGACTTTGAAGCCTTGAGGACAATTCTTCGAAACTTGTTTCCGTTAAGCAAGCTTCCCCACCTCGAGAAGAACAGTCGCCTCTCTGAGACCGAGCCGGAAGTAATCAAGAAGCAGAAATACTTTTTAGAGTGTTTCATCAACGACTTGCTCTTGAGCTCCGAATACCAGAACTGCCGGGTTATCGAAGAGTTTCTGACCCTCAAAGACCTTGACCACTTGAAGAAGAAGTTTAAGGAGTACGACAAGGTTGAGAAGGTCAAGTGTATTGAGCAACTCACCAGCCAAACCGGCGAGCTGCAGCTCCGCTTCACCGAGAAGCATCTAGACTACAACGATCGTGTTGAAAACTTCGTGGAGATAAGCGAGGCCCACTTTCAAAAGATTCGGCAGCTCTACGATCAGCTTGTCCTTAATATTCAAACCTGCGTGAAGACGCTGACTGACCTCGCAGACGTCTTTACTTCCCTGTAAAAGGTCACCAAGGAGTTCAATAGCGGAGCCGCTGTCAATCCCTTCCCGGACCTAGAACGATGCTACAAGTACGTCGCAGAGCTGAACAGTGAGTGGGCCAATTCCCTTAAGACGCAATCAAGACTCATCGAATCCGACATCAAGCCACGCTTCAAATTTGAAAAGTAAAACATGGGCACTATCCGTGAGCTCTTGAAAGTGCGAGCCTCCATCACAGACGCGTACCTCAAACGCTTCGAGCGATAGCGCGGCTCAAGCGAGAGATACAGCTCCACAAAGCTTGACGACTATAAGCAGGCCATCGACTACCCGAGTAAGCACATAGTGTAACTTGCGCCCTCTATTTAGAGTACTCGCCTACCAGAACGCCTACGTGAACGAGAAGACCTCAGCTGAATGCGAGCGGATGTTCAGCGAGCTCGCCGGCAAGCTCAAGTGCGAGTACGGTCGCTTCAGCAAACTGCAGTC
>ERZ724508.821-NODE-821-length-20660-cov-62.817471_pt1 | contig 20660 bp, 23 predicted proteins | sample MGYA00376041_ERZ724508 | MGnify/ENA primary metagenome ERZ724508 (study PRJEB28724, sample SAMN07190887) | wastewater metagenome | isolation source: effluent of sewage treatment plant in Hong Hong | place: USA: Christiansburg, Virginia | collected 2016-03-01 ...
CTTTGACCTGGACCGGCTGTACAGACGTCTGGATCTTGAGGTTGTGTCCCATCGGGTGCCCTTGGGGGTTGCGATGGGGTCGATTCTACGATCGTAGAATTTAGGATGTCAACAACAGTAGAAAAAGATGCAGAAAAAAGGCCACAACTGTGTGTGGCCGGCTTGTGATGCTGTCAGGCGTTAGGTCGTGCCACCCAACTCCTTGAAGGCGTCGAGCACGCGTCCGATGGCCTTGATTTCGTTCTGGCGCAGATCCCGGTCCTTGTGGAACTGGCGCCCTTCGAGGCGGATCGAAACCTTCTTCGCTTTGGCAATTCGCTTCAAGAGGTTCATTTCCTCCGGGCCGACCTTGACGTCTATCCATTCGTAGACGGTTGAGTCATTGTTCCGTTCCCAGTTGCCTGTTATTTCTGCCGCCTTTTCGTCATCAATAACGAATATGGCCCTTTGAATAAACAACCAGTCATCGGATGCGAAGTTAATCGCAAGTCTCATCCATGCAACATTGTCCTTTTCGCCGATGTAAGCGTGCACGTGATTCGCTTCAATTGTCTTTGGGCTCGATTTGTCCTTGTACCACGTGACCTTTTCGATTTTGTCTGTTGTTTTGTTCAACGACGCAACGGCCGGGCCAGGGTTTCTCTTTGGGGTCTCGGTGGCTGCCATCGACGTGCCTGCGGGTGTCGATACAGTTGACGGGGTGTTAGATGCCTTGTTTCCGGTCATCACGCCGATGAAACCGAGGCTGAGCACGGCCACAACGATCCAGGTGAAGAGACTTGTCTTCTTTGGGGCTGGTGCTCCACACGAAGGGCAAACCTTTGCTTGCTTGCTGATTTTCGTTTTGCATTCCTTGCACTCGATCAGGGCCACGATCAATCCTCGTTCTGGTGTATTAGATTATGTCTTGTTGATATGATATTCCGCATTAAGGAGCAATCGCTTTCCTTAATGGTTCTGTAATCATTCATCCGGTATATTTGAGCGGGGTGTCTGCGCCATGTGCCTGTTTGGTTTGCATTGTTGCTTCCAGGGTGGCTACCATGTTTGCAATCATTACCTCATCATCGCAATTCATGACAATTGCTTCGAGGCATGCGGAAATAACTTTCCGGTTGGCTGCGTTTGATTTGCTGATTTGATTGGCTAGATATTCAACGCACCGCTTCACGCTCATTGGTGAATCAAACTTACTCACGACTCCCTCTGATGCAAACGAGACATTGGCGCTGGGGGTGTCGAGGGCCTGGTAGACGACTGACGCAACAGTAGGTGGGTTGTCGTACAGATCATCAACAGGCACGCCCAAGCCTTTGGCGAGGGCGGACGTGTACTGCGATCTCTTGCTGTTCCGTTGCTCTAGTGCGCTGATCGTTCCGACTTCGACGCCACTCAGCTCTGACAGCCGTTCGAGCGTCAGTTGCTTGGCTTTCCGCAGCTCGCGGAGCTTGTGACCTAGTGACATACCCGCACGCTAAACAGTTGTTTATCGTCTGGCAAACACAACTGTTGAAAAAACTGTTTCAACAAGCGTAGAATTAACGGATGAGCGCAATTCGTAAAGCTATCGACCTTGTTGGAGGGCCATCGGCCTTTGCCAAGAAGTTGCATGTGACGACGCAGGCGGCGTGTTTCTGGCGAGACGGTCGTCGGCGTGTACCTGTCGAAAAGATGGCAGCAATCGAGCGGCTGACTAACGGTCAGGTGACACGACGTGAGCTGCTTCCCGAGTCGTGGCATGAGGTGTGGCCTGAGCTTAAGCAAGGGGCCTCAACCGAAGGGTGTGCACAAGGTGAGCACGATTTGCTCCCCTCGCACCAGCAATCGCAGGTTAGCAGCGTCGCGCCAGAAGCGAATCCCCCGCATGAGGTAGCTCATTCGGGGGGGAACTCTTCGTCGGTCTATTCGTAATCGTTTCGCAAACGCCTTGTAGGAGGGGCAAAACATGACCAATCAACAGACCAAAGACGCCACCGTGATGGTGGCCAGCCAGTGCAAGTTCAGTCGCGCTCGCCGCGTAGGTCCCGGATCACGGACTGCGTCCACTCTTCCGAAATGGGATGGGGTTCCGCGTGTTGCAGCCTGGCTTGCTGGATCTCGACCAACGAAGCAAGCTTTGCGCGGTCTCCACACATGTCGGCAAAGGCTGATGAAAGCACGCGCAAAGCGTGCCCTTGCGCGTCAATCAGCTCGGCAACGATCTGCTTGAGTTTTTCTTCGTCCATGGGGTCCCTTTCGTGGGTGTGGTTGGTGGAACTCTCACTTTGCCACGACTGCGGACCCCGCCAAACAAGCCTTGTAGGAGGGGCAAAACATGACCAATCAACAGACCAACGTCGCCATCAATCGCGGCATCTTCATCGCCCAGCCACTGGATGACGTCCACGGAATGGATGTGTCCAAGGACGCCATCCTGGCCGCTGAGGTCACCACTGCCGTGCCGCCTGGTGCCGAGCTGGCTTATGTGTTCATGCGTCGGCCGTTCGAGCCCCGACGGACTCTTGTAGTCGTCGACGTTCAGCGTCTCGCTGCTCGATGAAGGTTGGCAGCAGCGCGAGCGCGTGTTCCGGTTTGGCCTGAGTCTCAAACACTGCCTGTGCGGCCTTCCAGGCCAGATCCAGCAGGTCGGTGGTGTGGGTGATGGCGGTCAGTGTTGTTTCCGGAATCTTGCTTTGCGCGCCAATGGCTTTGTCAAACGGGTTGTCTTTTTTCATGGGGTCCCTTTCGTGGTGTGTGGTTGGTGGAACTCCCACTTTGCCACGACTGCGGACCCCGCCAAACAAGCCTTGTAGGAGGGGCGAGACTTGAGAGACAAACAGAACACAGGCGGCAGGCCTTGTGGCGAGATCCGTGATGTGGTGCTCAACACCTTCACGGAGCTGGCCGGGTCTGGCGCTGCGCCCACGTGGCGCGATGTCGCTCGGGTGGCGTGCGTCGGCTTCCAGGCTGCGCGCAACACCACAAAGAATCTGGTCAGGGCTCAGCAGCTGGTGCCCATGGCCGATGTGACCGTGCCTGGTGCGCGTCGGCCCATGAAGGCCTACCAGCCAGCACCACGTCAGGCCACTGGCTGGGTGGCTGGTGGCTCGTCGATTGACCATGTCATGAGGTCCTGGACCACCTCATGAACCATCAACCCATCGACTTTGCCCGGCTCGCGGATGAACTGCTGAGTCGGGCTGAATCCTTTGTCGAGTCCTGGCTGCCTGGTGGCCGACGACAGGGCCATGAGTACGTCTGTGCCGACCTGAGCGGCGGTGCTGGCACGTCTCTGTCCGTCAACCTCAACACGGGCCGCTGGGCAGACTTTGCCAACAGCGACGACACGGGCGGCGATCTGATCAGCCTGTACGCGGCGATCCACGGGCTCAACAACGGGCAGGCGGCCCTGCAGCTCATGGACTACCTGGGCTGGGCTCGCCCTGATGTGCAGACGTCTGGTCAGTCGCGCCCCGCGTCACGCTCGCCATCATCCTCACCCGACGACCGGCCTGAGCCGCCCCCGTGGGATGCTGAGGACGGCGGCCAGGCCGCGCCCGATCAGGCTGCAAAGCCAAGGGCGCAGGCGCCAGCCAGGGTAGGGGGTGCACCCAAGCCTGAGGCTGATTGGCGCACCATCACGCCGGTGCCTGCCAATGCGTCGGAGCCAACATTCAAGCATTTCCATCGCGGCTTCCCTGATCACACCTGGCGATATGAGCGTGATGGCGAGCTGTTTGGCTATGTCTGCCGGTTCGAGACCAGCGACGGCGGAAAAGAAATCCTGCCCTACACCTGGTGCCAGGACCACGCGGATGGACGCGGCTTGCAGCGGTGGCACTGGAAGCAATGGGACGGGGCCCGGCCCTTGTTCCTGGCTGCTGGCCTGCTGGCTGCTGATCCCAAGCTGGTGCCCGTGGTGCTGGTCGAGGGCGAAAAGTGCGCCCAGGCCGGGCATGAGCTGCTGCCCGCTGAATACGACTTTGTCACGTGGCCAGGCGGCAGCAAAGCGTGGGCCAAGGCCGACTGGTCGTGGTTGCGCGGTCGCGTGGTCATCATGTGGCCCGACGCGGACAGCAAGCGCTTCAAGCTGACACCGGCTGAGCGCAAAGAAGGCGCAGACCCCGAGTCAAAGCCGCTGCTGCCCGAGGCCAAACAGCCCGGCATGGCTGCCATGGTGTCCATCGGGTCACTGCTGGCGGCTGAGTATGGCTGTGCGGTCACGCTGTGCCCGATCCCGGCCCCTGGCAACATCCGCGACGGCTGGGACATTGCCGACGCGATCGGGGAGGGCTGGGACGCTGAGCGTGTGCGAGCGTTCATCCGTGGTGCGCGCACCTTCACGCCACCTGACGACGCTGCGGCAGCCAAAGCCCGCGTCAATGAGGCGCGATCCAGTGCTGGCGCGGGCGGTGATGAGGACGTGCTGGCCTGGCGTGCAGGCCTGTTGACATCGAGCACGGGCGCGATCAAGTCCGTGCGCGAGAACGCTGTCCTGGCCCTGGAGTCCATCCCTGACGTTCAGGGTGTGATCGCCTACAACGAGTTCACGAACGACATCATGAAGCTCAAGGATGCGCCATGGGGCAGTCCTTCCGGCCTGTGGGCTGAGGTGGATGAGCTGCTCATGGGTGAATGGCTTGCCCGGCAGCACTACCTGCCCTCGATGCCACGCGGCACGCTGGAGGAGGCCGTCCGCATGGTGGCCTTCCGTCAGCGCTTCCACCCAGTGCGCAGTTGGCTGGAGTCCCTCAAGTGGGACGGTCAGCGGCGCCTGAAGGACTGGGTCAAGACCGTGTGTGTGCAGGAAGATGAGCACCCGGTCACCCTGGAGCGATACCTGGCCCGGATCGGCACGTGGTTTCTGCAGGGGATGGTCGCTCGGGTCATGGAGCCGGGCGTCAAATTCGATTACATGCTGATCCTGGAGGGCAAGCAAGGTCGGCGCAAGTCCACCGTGTTCAAGGTGCTGGCCGGGGACTTCTTTGCCGACACCGGCCTGGTGATGGGCGACAAGGACAGCTATCAGCAACTGCAAGGCCGCTGGCTGTATGAGTTCGCCGAACTGGACGCCATGGCCAAGTCAGAGGTCACCAAGGTCAAGGCGTTCATTGCCTCCAGTGCTGACTACTTCCGGGCCAGCTTTGACAAGCGGGCGCGTGACTACCCCCGCCAGGTCGTGTTTGGTGGCACCACCAACGAAGAGACCTACCTGACCGACCCCACGGGCAACCGGCGGTTCTGGCCTGTGCAGGTCTCGCGTGATGGTGGCTGCGACATCGAGTGGTTGCAGGCCAATCGCGATCAGTTGTTTGCCGAGGCCATGACCCGTTGGCGAGAGGGCGCTCGCATGTACCCGACGCTCACGGAAGAGGTCGAGCTGTTCATGCCTGAGCAGGAAGCCCGTGCGGTGGAGAACGTGATGGAAAGCACCATCTCGCGCTACCTGAACGACAACCCTGACGGGCAGCTCGTCAACGAGATCACCAGTGGTGAGGTGCTGAGCAAGGTCGGCATCGGCCTGGAAAAGCTCGGCCCCGGCAGGCACCACGAAAAGCAGGCCTCGGCCGCGCTCAAGAAGATGGGCTGGACTCGCGTTCGGTCCAACAAGTCGGTCAACGGTGTTCGCCCTTGGGTGTACCGCAGGCCAGTTCATGAAACCGTCCCGGCGCAGGGACACGATCCATTTGGAGACGACGACCCGAGCCCGTTCTGAGCAGCGATGGCCAGCGCGGCCGAAAAGCTCAGCGGGATCAAGTCAAAACGACCATGACCTAGCGAATCTGTCCCACATGTCCTGGTGTCTCGGGCCTTTCAGCGATTGCTGAGGGCTCCATCAATGGTGGCAATTGGTCACCGTGGCGGAGCCATGCCCGATACGACCAGGATGACTCAGAAGCAGCGGGCGGGCGTGCACACCCACGCTCGCGGGCACCCGGGCAAAGCCTGCGAGTACTCAAACCTCTTTGATTGTTCCAAGACACTAGGACAAAAGAAAATGACAGCTCAAAAAAAGCCGGGTTGGCTGCGGGAGGCGATGCCAAAGGTCGCCGGCCTGATTGACGAGAAGCGGCGCCTGTATGGCACCGAGCACGTCGATGCGTGCATCACTGCCGCCCGGCGCGGTGAACCTGATCAGTTCTTTGCCTTCGAGGCTGGTCACGTGGTGGGGGCACCGTTCACGGACAAGCTGCTCATGGACCCAGTCCAGGTCACGTTCATGGCGGGCGGTGCTGCCATGGTCATGAGGGCACCAAAGGGGTTTGACCATGGCACGAATTGACTGGGTGGACCAACGGCTGGACAGGTGGTCCATGTGGATCATCCGGGGCAAATCGGCAGGCGGCACAGGGGGCATGCACCCGATGTTCAGGCAGGCCGTGGTGGATGAGTGCCTGGACCCGACTGCATCGATCCCCATCAATGATGAGGAGTGCTGGCAGACCGACACCGCCATCAAGGCCCTGGCAAAGACCGACCCGGCCGTGGCTGAGACTGTGGCGCTGTACTACCTCAAGGGCACGCAGGCCTGCCAGTTGGGCATGAGGATCAGCAAGTCGGTGATGTCCCAGCGCCTGGAGCGTGCCCACAGGCAACTGGCCCTGATGTGGTCCAAGGCTGGCCCTGTGTCGGAGCAGTTGCCCACCTCTTTTCGCACCTAGCACCTAGGGGGGTTTTACACCGTAAACCTAGGGGGTACATTTCAGGCAACGTAGCGAAAGCTGTGCCCCTCCTAGCGGCTCTTGTGCGTAGGCCCTGGCGTCATGTGACCCCGGGGCCTTTTCTTTTTGGGGTTCTCGCATGATCGGAATTAACGTCACTTTCAATGTCGCTGAGGTGGTCAACAGGATCAACCGCTTCACCAGGGAGGGTCGTGATGCCACGGCTTACGCCCTCACGCTGACAGCCAGAGACCTGCACCAGTCCTACCCTGCCAAGCTGGAGGCGGACCTGGATAAGCCCACCCCCTTCACGAAGCGCGGCTTCTATGTTAAGGGTGCCAACACAACCACCTTGACCGCTGAGGTTGGGATGATGTCAAAGCAGGCTGAGTACCTGCAGTACCAGATCGTGGGTGGATCTCGCTCGCCTCGCAAGGTGGCGCTGCGGTTGCCCTCTGTGGTCGCATCTAACCAGTACGGCAACCTGCCTGCGGGGGTGATCAAACAATTAGTGGCCAGGGCCAAGGCAGGCAAGCGCACCACAAAGAAGCAGGCGAAGCGCTCAGGCGTGTCTCATGGGTTGGATTTGTTCTATGGTGATCCGAAAGACGGCCGACCTCCAGGCATTTACAAACGCGTTGTCATCAGTGCTGATCGACATGTTCTGGTGCCCGTGATTGTGATGCCAAAGCAGTCGGCCTCATACCGTAAGCGTTTCGACTTCTATGGTCAGGGGCGCAAGGTGGTGACCGAGCGGTGGCCTGTAAATGTGCGCGCTGCGTTTGCCCGTGCCCTGGCCTAGGACGGTCCCTCGGGCCTCTCGCGAGGATGCACCGACATGGTGCGAACGGGTCCCCCCCAGGGGTAACCCTAACGCGGGTCATTGGCGACCCCGATGCATGCATTGTCCAGACGTTTGGACAGGGTAGTCAGTGGCTAGGTAGTCACTAAGTGAGGCAAACATGGCTTTGATGGGGCTTCGAGAGTACGCCCGGCATCGTGGCTGTGCGCTGCGGGCGGTTCAGAAGGCCGTCGACGCTGGCCGCATCAAGCTCCACCAGGTGGAGGGCGAGCGCTGGCCCAAGATCGACCAGGCCCAGGCCGACCGCGACTGGCGCGAGAACACCGACCACAGCAAGCAAAGCCTGCTGAACAACCTGGGGCCTGACGGTGATTTGCCCGATGACCCGCCTGCAGACGACGAACCGGCCGACGATTCGACGGCCATTGGCCGCCGGGCGCGGGCCGAACGCGAAGAGATCCGGCGCGACCGGGAACGGATCGAGCTGGACAAGCTCAAGGGCACGGTGATCGACCTGGACGAGGCTCGGCTCCTGGCCTTCACGGCGTTCCGGTCGCTGCGCGACGGGCTGCTGAATGTGCCTGCCCGGATCAAAGACCAGTGTGCTGCTGAGACCGACCCGTTGCTGGTCGAGCAGCTGATCGACAGCGCACTGACGGCCGAGCTGAGCAGGTTTGACCTGAGCAGGGTCACGCAGGACCAGGAAGACGACGATGACCAATGAGCGCACGCGACAAATTCATTCAGTCCATCACCAATGGCATCCGTCCGGACCCCAAGGTCTGGATTGATCAGTGGGCTGAGGACGAGCGCGTCCTGCCGCCGGACACACCCGAGCCGGGCCCGTGGCGCAACGCACGCACGCCCTACCTGATCGACATCATGAGGACGATGTCGCCCGGCTCCGCGTATCGCGAAGGCTGGTGCATGAAGGGCCACCAGCTGGGTGGCTCATCGGCTGGTGAGAACTTCATCGGTGGGTCGATCTGTACTGCCGCTGGCTCGATGTTGGTGGTGTTCCCGACGCTGGACGATGCCAAGCAGTGGGAGCTGACGCGCTTTGAGGAGATGCGCAAGTCCACGAAGGCGCTGCGCCACCGTGTGCGAGACAGCGCCGACAAGGGCGCCGACAACACCAAGCTGCGCAAGAAGTACCCGGGCGGCGTGATGCGCCTGGTGGGCGCCAACCGCGTCGGCGCGCTGAAGTCTTCGACCATCCGTTACGTCAAGTTCGAGGAGCCTGACGAGTACCCGCCTGCGATTGGTGACCAGGGCGACACGATCACCCTGGCGATCAAGCGGACGTCCAACTTCGGACGCAAGGCCAAGATTTACGGCGACGGCACGCCCACGATTGACGAGCGGTCGGCGATCCAGAAGCAATACAAGCGCGGCGATCAGCGCGAATGGCGCCTGTTCTGTCCTGGTGGTTGTGGCGAGGCCCAGCCGCTGGTGTGGTCGCAGTTCAAGTGGGACGACGGCGACGCTGCATCGACGCGGTTCCAGTGCCGTGGCTGCAACAAGCTGTTCAGCGAGCACCAGTGGAAGTCGAAGAACTACGCCGACCGGCCAAAGGGCTGCACCGAGGAGCAGGCCCGCGACCTGGGTCTGGCGCACTGGGTGGGCACGGCGCAGGGTGAGCGGTACGTCGCGAGCTGGAAACTGCCGTCGTTCATCGCGCCGATTGGCTGGCGCCCCTGGGTGAAGCTGGTGGAGGACTGGCTGGCCGCGCAGGGCGACGAGGAAGCACTCAAGACCTGGTGGAACAACGAGGCCGGGGAGTGCTGGAAGGACACCGTTCGCAGTGTGGTCGGTGCCGAGGTGCTGCAGCAGCGTGCTGAGAACTACGACCTGATGACTGTGCCTGCCGGTGGCCTGGTGCTGGTGGCGGGTGTGGACACCCAGGACAACCGCCTGGCGGTGGTGGTGCGTGCGTATGGGCGTGGTGAGGAAAGCTGGGGCATTTGGCACAGCGAGATTTACGGCGACCCATCGACGCCTGAGGTCTGGGCAAAGCTGCGCGAGCTGCTGGACGCACCGTTCAAGCACGCCAGCGGTCAGGTGATGCGGATCGATGCTGCCGCGATTGACGCGGGCGGTCACCACGGTGAGGACGTGTATGCGTTCTGCCGTGATGCCCAGGTCCGTGGCAAGCACTGGTTTGCCATCCGTGGCGCGAAGGCATACGACGCGCCCAAGCTGGGCAGGCCCAAGACCATCGAGTTCAACTGGCGCGGCCGGGCTGTGCCTGGCGGGGCCATGCTGCGCTTTGTGGGCACGCAGTCGATCAAGAACCTGATTGACGGTCGGTTCAAGCTGGAAAAGCCAGGGGGCGGTTATTACCACAACCCCCTGGGCTTCCAGACGGACTACTTCCGCCAGGTCAGGTCTGAGCGGCGCGAGTGGCGCAAGGATGGACGGGGCAACAAGGCCCTGTGGTGGGTCAAGGGCAGCGAACGCAACGAGGCATGGGACTGCGAGGTCTATTGCTACGCCGCGTTCCTGTACTTGATGAGCGGTCGGCATGCCGAGACCGTGTTTCGCAACCGGGAAAAGCTGTTCCTCAGCTCGCTGCAAATGGACATCCTGGACATACCTGCAGCTGCCCCGGTGGTGGAAACCCACAGCAGTGGGGCGCTGGTCGACTCAGGCACGGGCGAGATCCTGGCCGAGGCACCCAGTGCAGACGTCTACACGCCACCGGCGGCGCCTGTCGAGTCGATCACCGCGACTGAACAGGAGCAGTTGAGGGCGCCTGTGCCATCGCAGCCGATTCAGAAACCGGCCAAGAAAACGGCCAAACCGAAACGACCTGGCAGCGGCTTTGTGAAGCGCTGGGGCAACTATTGATAGGACGACACCATGCAAGTGACGATGAAACAAAACCGCTTCAATACTGGCGGTGTGTTGATGGCCGTTGGCTCGACTCAGGACCTGCCTGATGACTTTGCGCTGGAGCTGGTCAGGCAGGGGGCCGCGGCGTATGTGACGGCGCCTGCTGCGACGGACTTTCGGCCGGATGGAGCCAGCACCTCTGGCGCGGTGTTCGTGCCTGCGGGCCTGACCTACGGTCACGTCATGGACGCCATCACCAAGCTGCAGGCAACGGGTAAGGCCGGGACCATCCAGTTTGAGCCAGACATTTATGACTTTTCCGCTGCAGGTGCGGGCCTCCCTTGGCTGGACGGCGTCAGCTACCGCGGTGTGCATCCGCATGTCCGTCCGGGCGTTGGGCAGGGTGCCATCGATGACGTCGCTGCGACATTCCAGGGTGGCACGGTGCTGCTGGGCAATGGCACGTTTGAGGGTATCAGCGCCAACCGAACCCCACGCGGCGCTCCTGACGCCACCAGAGCAGATGCTACTGTGACGGGCGCATGCATCCGTGACATTGGCATGGAGAACTTCTCCACGGCCCTCGCTGCTGGGGCTCTGAATGAGTACGGCATCGGTCTGCTGGAGATCTCCAACGTCTACATCATCAACCCAGATGGTTGCCGCTCGTTTGATTTCCAGACCTCGGCGCACGTCTACATGCGGACGGTCAAATCGTTTGGCGGCCATGCTGGTCGATTCATCGGTACGGTCCCTGGAAACGGCCCAAATGCCTTCCTGCCAGGCAATAGCGTGTTCGACGACCTGTATCACACGACCAAAGGCAAGTACCTGTCGGAGGGTTACTACTTTGGTGGCATCGGCAACGGCGGGAACTGCGGCATCAGTCAGATCGGTCGCATCCAGGCCAATCAGTTTTCGCGCACTTTGCAAGAGCATGCCGTGACTACTTCGGCCGCGGGCGTGGTGGTCACCGGTAGCATTGCCCTGCTGGCAGTTGGTATGCCCGTGATCTTCGCGGTAAACCTCGGCGGGTTCACCGCGAGGTGGACCTACTACATCGTGTCGATTGATGTGGGAACAAAAACACTGCAACTGGCTGACAAGCCATTCGGCACCGTGATCGTCCCAACCAATGCGTCCGGTACCCTCTACTCGCGCGGCCACTCGTTGCTGACCATTGGCGGCCCCGCGTCGGTACCAGCTGGCGCTTCGGGCATGACTGGCGGCTCCTCGGCTTTGAAAATCAATGGCATCGACCTGGAGGGCGAGAGCGTTTCTCCCATCACCGTGCTCAACACCAGCGGCATCAGGTTGGAGATTTCAGCGCTGCCAGAGTGCCGGGACATCACGGACCCTGCTGAGCGGGTCAAAACGATGACCTGCTACAACTCCATCACTGGTCGAGCCTCTCGGGGGCTGACGGTAATTGATGGTGCCCAGTCCTACGATGTAGATGGCAGCAGTAGCGAAACCCGTCAATTTTCTGGCCGCGTTGTCGTCAATCGCGGGTCTGTCTATTCAATGGGGTCACGCAAGGTGGGCGGTGAAGACGACCGTCAGGTGTTGAACATCAGTGACACGGTCAAAGACTCTGCCAACTGGCCCGGCACCCTCAACTCGGTGAATCCATCGGGCCGCAGCGTCGTTCGTCCTGGGGTGTCCATCGGCCAGTTGAGCAATCAACTGTCCACGCTCAGTACCAACTTTGGCGATGCCTCGATTTTTGGGCACAACAGCGTCAAGACCACAGGCAACGCGGTCTACGGGATGCCCACGATCGAAGCGAAGACCTGTGGCCAGCCGATCTATTTCGCCAACACCACGGGCTTCACGGTGACGATCAACGTTAACGCCGGGAATGAGTTCAACCGAAAAGCCGGGGCCACCCAGCTTGTGATCCCAGCTTATGGATTCCTCGGCATCCGGGCAAACCAAGTGGTGTCTGGCGAGTATTTCTACGCGGTCGAATCCGCGTCGTTTGCAACGGGTCTGTGACCCACCCAGCCCCCATGACTCAAGCACTCACCAGCCTGTACGCAGGCGACACCCTGTCCCTCACTCGCCCGCTGCCTGGTCGCCCGCCGTCTGACGGCTGGGTGCTCAAGGCAAAGCTGATCCCTCGGTCAGGTACAGCGGCAACCGTGGCCCTGACGGGTGCTGCAGGCGCTGGCGATCAGCATGAGCTGACTGTCGCGCCTGCGGTCACTGCGGACTGGCTTGCGGGGGCCTATTCGCTGGCGCTGTGGGTCGAGCGCGGTTCAGACGTCTACACAGTGGACACCGTGCAGCTCGATGTGCTGCCCAACCCGCGAACGGCGACCGCGGCCATCGACACCCGCACGCTGGCTGAGCGCACGCTGGCTGATCTCAAGGCCGCGTTTGCATCCTGGTCTTCAACGCGGGGCATGCAGCGCAAGTACCGGATCAACGAGCGCGAGATGGAGTTCGCCAGCGCGGACGAAATCATCAAGCTGATCAGCTACTGGGAGGGCGCGGTGGCCAAAGAAATGGAAGCCGCCCGACGCGCTGCCGGTGGCAAGCCCCGAAACAAGATCAAGGTGCGGTTCACCCGCGTGAGGTAATGCATGCGACAACCAACAATGCCCACCGGCATGGTCGAAAACGGCTCGGTGATCCTGCAGGCGTGGAACGCTGAGCGCCAGGCTGCAAAGGCTGCGGGCTCGCTGCCTGTGGCTCGCTCGGGTGACGAGTGGCGTCCTGGACGCCCTGGCACCATGCGCATGCCCGGCACAGGTGCGATGGCGCGCTTCATGGCTGCGTCAGACGACAGGCTGGTGGAGGACATGATGTCCTCCTTCGGCTTGACGTCTGGCAATGCCGAGGTGCGCAACTCGCTGCGCCAGATCCGCTCAAAGTCGCGACGCTTGGCGAAAGACAACGAGTATGTGAAGCACTTTCTGCACTTGCTGCGCAACAACGTCATTGGCCCGCGCGGCATGACGCTGCAGATGAAGGTGCGCAAGCAGCGCAAGGGCGAGCTGGACAAGGATGCCAACGGCACCATCGAAGTGGCCTATGCGGCGCACAGCAAGCCGGGCGAGTTCACGGCATGCGGCAAGATGAGCCGGGCCACCTTTGAGCGCGCCTTGATCACTGGCATCGCGCGTGACGGTGAAGTGATCATTGAGGAGCTGGTGGGGCGTGAGTTTGGACGCTTTGGCATCACGCGCCGGATGATTGATCCGGATCTGCTGGACGATCAGTTGAACGTGGGGGCAGGGCAGTCCTTCCCTGGTGCTGGCCGACTGGCTGCGGGCAACACCATCCGCATGGGTGTGGAGGTGACGGCCTACATGCGGCCCGTGGCGTACTGGTTCCACAGTGCCCACCCGGGTGATGACCTGGGGCAGGTGCAGCCAGCGCGGCACCGGCGTGTGGCGGCTGATCGCATCCTGCACTGGTTTCTGGCGGAAGACCAGCGGCCCGATGTGACACGTGGTGTGCCCTGGATCTATGCGGGCCTGCGGCGAATGGCCATGCTGAGCGGGTATGAGGAGGCCGCGCTGGTCAATGCCCGGCAGGGCGCCAGCAAGATGGGCTTCTACAAGCAGCCGCCGTCTGAGCTGGGCGGGCCGATCGATGGCCGTGCGGTGGCTGACAACGGTGACGATGATGACGAAAAAGACCCCGCGGCCGATCTGTACCAGGAATCTGAGCCCGGCGTGTTTGGTGTGCTGCCACCTGGTTGGGACTTCACGACCTATGACCCGGCCTACCCGAACGATCAAATGGGCGGCTTCGTCAAGACGATGCTGCGGGCCTTCAGTGCGTCGGTTGGCATCACCTACAACACGATTGCCAGCGACCTGGAGAACGTGAACCTGAGCAGCATGCGCCACGGTGCCATGCAGGACCGCGACACCTATGAGGCTATCCAGGCCGCGTTTGTGGAGCACATCAGCGAGCCGATGTTTGCGCGCTGGCTGGAGTTGGGCCTGACGCTGGGGCAGGTGGGTCGCTTGCCCATGGACGCGTTTGACCGGCTGAACCTGCCGCGCTTCATTGCTCGTCCCTGGCGCAGCCCCGACCCTCAGAAGGACGTGTCCGCTGGTGCTCAAGAGGTGGCTCTTGGCACCAACTCACGCACGCGCTTGTGTGCTGAGAAGGGCGTGGACTTTGAGGAGGTGCTGGACGAACTGGCCGAAGAGGAGGCCATGGCGAAGGCCAGGGGCGTGACCCTGAACACGCAGGCCGCCACAGCCCACAAGAACCCGCCTGCCAAAAAGCCCAAGGGCGATGCGGGCGCCGATGACGACGAAGCCGATGACAAGCCGGAAGGAGGCGAAGATGCCGCAAGCAGTGAATGACGAGCCCTTGAAGCTCGGGCGCCAGTGGCGAACGCTGGCGCTCAACAAACGCGAGATTGACTTAGAGGCACGCACAGTGCCTCTTTCTTTTTCTAGCGAAGAACCCTACGAACGTTGGTGGGGTGTCGAGATCCTCGGTCACTCCCCGACCGAAGTGGATATGTCGTGGATGTCGAGCGGTCGGGCGCCTTTGCTGGCCGACCACGACACGCGGCAGCAAACCGGCGTTGTCTTGTCCGCCGAAATCAGCACCGACCGGAAAGGTCGGGCCGTTGTGCGGTTCGGTAAGAGCCCACGTGCTGAGCAGGAGTGGCAAGACGTCATCGACGAGGTGCGCGTCAACGTGAGCGTGGGTTACGAGATCACAGAGCTTGAGCTGGTGAAGCAACAAGACGATGTGAACACGTACCGCGTGACCAAGTGGATGCCCCTCGAAGTCAGTCTGGTGTCAATCCCGGCTGACATGACTGTGGGTGTTGGCCGTTCGGCCGAAGGCCCCGATACCAAGCCCGTGCGCGTCGTGCGCTCGGCTGCATTGCCTGCGCCTGAACCGGCGCAGCCCCCCCAAGACCCCCCTGCTCAAACTCAAGTGAAGGAGCACCCCGTGAATCAAGACGTGATCGACAAGGCAGCCGCTGAGGCTGCATCCGCTGCTCAGACTGCTGAGCGTGCCCGTGCCAAAGACATCATGACCCTGGGCACCCGCCACCACATGCGCGAGCTGGCTGACAAGGCCATCGCTGAAGGCGTGGCCCTGGAGCTGTTCCGTGGCCAGGTGCTGGAGGAGCTGCACAAGAAGGGCAGCAATGCCCCGCTGGAAGCGCCCATTGGTGAGCTTGGTTTGACCCCCGCGGAAACCAAGTCCTTCAGCCTGCAGCGCTACCTGCGCAGCCTGGCTGAAAAGAACCCCACCCTGGCTGCCTTCGAGCACGATTGCGCACGCGCCGTGGCTGAAAAGTACAGCCGCACCGGCATGAAGGCCAGCAGCTCGGGCATGTTCCTGCCCTATGACCTGATGATCGCCCCCATCCCTGGTGTGCGCTCGGCCAACGGCCTGCTGTACATCGGCGACCGCGCCATGGTTGCCCAGCGCGACCTGGCGACCAGCACGCTGGGTGCTGGTGGCGCACTGGTGGCGACCAACCTGGACGCGGCCAACTTCATCACCTTGCTGCGTGCAGCATCGCTGGTGAGCCGCATGGGCGCTCGCACTCTGAGCGGCCTGGTGGGTAACGTGGACATCCCACGCATGACGGGCTCTGTCACGGCTGGCTGGGTGGCCCAAGGCGGTGCTGGTACCGAAAGCGATGCCACGTTTGGCAAGGTCTCGCTGTCGCCCAAGACGGTGCACGCCATTCAGGACATCACCCGCGACCTGTACCTGCAGGCCACGCCGGAGATCGAGGGCCTGCTGCGGATGGACATGGTCGAGATCATGGCCACACAGAAGGACTTCATCGCCCTGCACGGCACTGGTGCCAGCAACCAGCCCACGGGCCTGCTGAACACGGCTGGCATTGGCGCTGAAGTGGGCGGCACCAACGGCGCGGCCCCGACCTGGGACAACCTGGTCAACATGGAATCGCTGGTGGCGAACAACAACGCGGCTGTCGGCTCGCTGGGCTACCTGACCAACACCAAGGTGCGCGGCAAGCTCAAGCGCACGCAGAAGTTCGCCAGCACCAATGGCCAGGAAATCTGGGGCCCTGCAGGCGCTGGTGATGACCCTTCGCTGTTCGGCTCGCTGAACGGTTACCGCGCTGGCGTGAGCAACAACGTGCGCAGCGACCTGACCAAGGGCACCAGCACGGGCGTGTGCTCGGCCACGATCTTCGGCAACTGGGCGGACTTGCTGATTGGCGAGTGGGGCTCTGCCGAGATCATGGTCGACGAGGTCACCCAGGCTGCGAACCGCATCAAGCGCTTGCACATCTGGCAGACGCTGGACATCGCGGTGCGCCGTGGCCAGTCGTTCTCGGCCATGACCGACATGTTGACCAACTGATCCGCCGCGCTGGCTGATCTGACTGCAACCCCAAAGCCCCGAGCGCATGGTGCCTCGGGGCTTTTCTTTTTCAAAGGACACCGACATGAAACGCGTGCTCATTCTCTCAAATTGCTTCATCCCTCAAGGCGAAGAAGCGCCCCTGCACTTGTTCGAGGGCTCTGTGCTCGATCTGGACGACGACGACGCTGGCCTGCTGATTGCAGCCGCCCGCGCCAAGGTTGCCGAAGAGGGCACCAAGCTGCGTGACACCAGCAAGGAACATCTCAAGGCCTTGGACAGCGCTGCCCAGGCCTCTGAAGTGGCCCAGGCACAGCCCGGCCAGCTCATGGTGCAGCTCATGCAACAGATGAGCGCCCTGGCCAGCGTGGTGGGCGCCATCGTGCCCGCTCAAGTTGTGGCCACTGCAACCCCTGTCACCGCTGAATCTGGCGGTGGGAAGGGTGGCGGCGGCAACTGATCATGGACAAGCCAACCCCCACCCCCCAGCCGCAAACCTACCGCGTCCGGGACGGCTATCGCTTCCGCGACGGCCCCTCGGAACTGCAGGGCGGCGACATGATCAAGCTGGCGCCCGACGTGGCCGCGATGCACGCCGAAAAGATCGAGCTGGTGCAGGACACCGAGGCGACCGAGGACGAAGCCCAGGGCACCTTCCTGGACGAGACCTCGGCCGACCGCAGTGCCGGCGTTTGATCAAGACCTGCCCTTGATGCTGGAGGACTTCGGGACGCGCTTCGCGTTCGGGGCCCTTGAGTTCAAGGCGCTGGTCGATGAGCCTGACGAGGTCCTGGTCATGGGCCGCACCTCCACCGTCAGCCGACAAACCCAGTTGACCTACATCACGACCGCTGTCGAGCTGGCTCGCGGTGATGAAGTCGTCAACGTGTTGACCAGCGTTGCCTACCGTGTGCGCGATGTGCCCAAGCAATTGGGCGACGGCGCGTTCACGTCGGCGATTCTGTCGCGGGAGTAGCCCATGCCCAGCAAAGCCGAACAGGTCGCTGCAGCGGTTGTTGCGGCCCTGGAGGCTTATCCGCCATTGGCGGGCGTGCCGGTCTTTCGGGACCGTGACGACGCCATTGGTGGTGATGAGCCGAGTTTGATCCTGGTCGAGCTGGCCGACGAGGACACCGAGACGCTGGGGCACGGCATGGACCAGGACAAGGGCCAGGTGGCTGTTGTCTACGTCGTGCGCGGTGCCAACTGGCAGACGGTGGCTGACGGCCTGCGGGTCCATGGCCATGCGGCGCTGATGCAGTCGCCCGCGCTGCGCTCTGTGGTGGCCAAGCTCAAGCGGGTGCGCGCTGAGTGGAAGTCAGCCAACGCAGAACAGCCTTTTGCCTATCTGGCCCAGGTCTATCAAGCGACCTACCTCACCCCTACCCAATCCCTTGACGCGGCCTGACTGCGTCTTTCCTGAAGGACATCATCATGCATTCTTTTGGCTCTGGCCTGCTCTGGGGTACGCCCCTGCAGGACGCCTCGGGTGTTGCGATTGCAAACCCGAGCCCCATCATCTTCGGCACGTTGCAGGACGTGGAGTTCGACGTCAAGTTTGAACTCAAGAAACTGCACGGTCAAAACCAGTTCGCTGTGGCTGTGGGCCGTGGCAAGGGCGAGATCACGGGCAAGGCCAAGCTGGCCGACATCCGCGCTGGCTTCCTGGAAACCATCGTGTTCGGTGTCTCTGGCAGCAATGGCACGCTGTCCATGGTCAACGACACGGTCGGCACGGCGATCCCGTCCACGCCTTTCACGGTGACCGTCACGCCCCCGGGCGGCGGCACCTTTGAAAAGGACCTGGGCGTGATCGACTCGACCACGGGTCGCGGCATGACGCGTGTGGCCTCTGCGCCGACCACGGGTCAGTACACGGTCAGTGCGGGCGTGTACCTGTTTGCGGCGGCGGATGTGGCCAAGGTGGTCTACATCAACTACCGCTACACCGCGACCAGCACCACGGCGCGCACGATGACCGTGCGCAACTTGCCCATGGGTTACGCGCCCACGTTTGCGCTGGACTACTACTCGCCCTTCCAGGGCAAGTCGGCAGTGATCACCCTGAACAACTGCATTGCCGATGGTTGGAAGTTCAGCGGCAAGAACGACGACTTCGCGATCCCTGAAGTCGGCTTTTCGGCGTTTGCCGATGCGGCCGGCATCCTGGGCCGCATGGCGTTCACGGAGTGATCATGTCCACCACACCACGCTTTGCCGGTGTGGATGTGGTCCTGGGGGGGCGCACCTTCGTGCTGCCCCCGATGTCTCTCGGCATCGTCGAGAAATTCCAGGCCCGCATCGACACGTTTCTCAAAGGCACGGAAACCAACGCCATCGGTCTGATGATCGATGTCATGCACGCCTGCCTGCGTCGCAACTACCCCGAACTGACCCGTGATGAGGTGGGTGACCTGCTGGACACCACCACCATCAACGAGGCGTTCATCACGCTGTTGCACCAGTCCGGCTGGCGTGCTGACACCAGCGGCGGCATCGGTGGGGGTGATGACCCGGGAAACCCGGGGGCGACGGTGAGCCCTGGGACTGGGGCGCCGTCTACGCCCACCTGACCACCAGCCTGGGGCAGTGCCCCGACTACTACCGCCAGAACTTCACCCTGGTCGATCTGCACGACCTGACCAAGTACTGGCGCAAGTACCCACCTGCGCACGTGTCCATAGCGAACTACCTGGGTTACAGCACAGGCGGTGGCAGCGCTGGACAGGGTCGCCCTGACGGCCAAGGCCAGACGTCTGCGGCTGAACAAATGTCGATGGCACTGGGCCCGCCTGAGGGCGTGTTTGTGCCACGTGCGCGGCGGATTGACCAGACGTCTGAACCACCAACAGAGAGCCCACATGGCGAACAACGAACTTAAATTCGTGTTGACTGCGGTCACGCAGGGATTCACCCAAAAGCTGCAGGAGGCAGGCAACCAGGTTCGCAGCTTCAGTGATGGGGTCACTGCTCAGTTCAAGGGCATCCGTGACTCCATCGGCAACGTGGGCAACATCATGGCGGCCATGGGCGCGGTGCGCCTGGTGCAACTGGTGGATGAGGCCACCATGGTGGGCGCCCGCCTGAAGGACGTCACCGGCTCGGCCGAGGGCGCCAAGGCCGCGCAGGGCGAGCTGTACACCAGCGCGCAACGCCTGCAGGTGGGCTATGCCGACCTGGCTGGCTCTGTCGCCAAGATGCTGCCATCCATCCAGGCCCTGGGTGGTGGCACGCGCGAAGCAATGAAGCTGGCCGAAGTCATGGCCATGACCGCCAAGCTTTCCGGCGCGTCCGCGCAGGAGAACACAGCCAGTCAGCAGCAGTTCGCGCAGGCCATGGCCTCGGGCGTGCTGCAGGGTGACGAGCTGAAGTCCATCCTGGAGAACAACTCAGCCCTGGCCCGGTCCATGGCTGAGGGCCTGGGGGTGGGCGTGGGTGAGCTGCGTCGCCTGGGCAGCGAGGGCAAACTCACGGCTGACGTGGTGGCCAATGCCCTGATCGGTCAATACGACGAGATCAAGGCCCGCAGTGCTGACCTGCCAATGACCGTGGGCGGCGCCTGGACGCAGGTCCAGAACGCGTTCCAGTCGTTCATGGCAGACCTGAACGAGGGCACCGGCATCTTCACGGGTGTGGCTGCTTTGCTGACTGGGCTGTCCAAGATCATCGACGCGGTCAAGTTTGTCCTGATGGACACCGGGACCGAAGCGGACAAGCTCGGCAACAACAAGTCGATCGCCACCTGGGGCGAGACCGTCGGCGCGATCTTTGCCTACGTCATCGACCTGGGCCGGTCTGTGTGGGTCACGATCACCAGCGTGGGCCGGGCCCTGGGCGGCCTGGCTGCTGCCACCGTGGCCGCGCTGGGTGGCGACCTGGCCGGTGCTGCCAACATCCTGGAGAACACCTGGGCGGACCTGTCCACCTCGGGCCAGAAGATCGCGGACCTGTTGACCGGCGGCAAGGGCAGCACGTTGCTGGCCTACGCCACGGGCGCGGGCGGTGGTACTGGCTCCTCCGGGAGCGGTGCAGTCGCCACGCTCAAG
>ERZ724508.823-NODE-823-length-20592-cov-6.363393_pt1 | contig 20592 bp, 32 predicted proteins | sample MGYA00376041_ERZ724508 | MGnify/ENA primary metagenome ERZ724508 (study PRJEB28724, sample SAMN07190887) | wastewater metagenome | isolation source: effluent of sewage treatment plant in Hong Hong | place: USA: Christiansburg, Virginia | collected 2016-03-01 ...
CCTTCATCTTGCTCTTCGGGTTCCAAGTCAAGCACCTCGACAACGTTGGAAACCAACCATGGAAGCTGCTTGTTCTGCTTGATCTTACTCTGGCTCTCCTTGATGCCTGCGTTGATCTACATAGTCAACTTCAAATACCCTCGAAGTTTCGTGGTGCAGCCTTTGTGACTCTACTTTCATGGCTCGCATGTTTCCCTCAATCATACGGATGCGCTGAGTGATTTCGTCGTTGCTGAGCTCAGTCACCTCCTTGCGTGCCTGCTCGGCAAGCAGCTCCGCATCTCTGGCCTTGTTGGCAGCTATCGTGCTTGGGTCCTCCACCTTTAGGGCGTTGCCCTGCTTAGCGTCCATACGGATTCAAAAATTATTTAAATTATACAAGTCACCCAAGCTATATCTGCCGATGGTAATCGTCAACGTTGCCGGTCAAGTGGTGCCATATAAACGTATACGAGGCGTAAGCTCCAGCGTTTTTAGAGTAGTGAAAGTTGTGAATGGTAGAGGAACTGGAGAATGGTATAACTCGCATGGGCTCCAAAGGAAATTCAACACACGAATGAACCTCGTTGGTGTTGGTCACTTGAACCAGGGCGAATATGAAGTAGGTGAACACGTGAAGGTTACTACCGAAGAGAATGCTTCGTTCTTAACGAGGACAGGCACATGATGATGGAAAAGTATACCAAATGGATCAGAAGGAGGTGTAATGTAGTCTTTCGGCGTGGAGGTGTTCCAGCCTGGTCGTTTCCAATGCCACAGTCGATTACCTGAGTGATGTAGGAGTTTACATGTATGACATATTTGTCCAGCCAGCTGGGTTGCCCTCGATAAAGTGGAAGGTCTAACAAGAAGCAGCAGACAGCAGTGGGTATCTATTAGATACTGCCATGCCTTGCCGAGCTGGTGAGTGACCAAGAAGGTAATGAACATCACTCAGGCTACTGCGTTGTTGTGAATTCCCTTGTGCTTGAGCCGTAGCACTTCTAATGAGAGGAGGTTGGGTCTAACCGTGACATTTTACTGTAATTTAATCGTATAGTTAAACTGAGGGATTGCTTGCATGGAAGAAATTTATACAGGTTGTCATTAGGCTGCAGGAGGAAAACTAAACTTGTGGGTGTTGAGAAACTTGATTGCCTGCTTCCAAAGTCTCGAAGCTTCCTTCGTGGAATGCTTGCTCGTACTGATACCTCCGCCGAGTTAGTTCAGTGACTCCACCACCATCCCATAGAATTTACGGTAGCTTTCATGCTTGGCCTCCTTGCGATTGAGTTTTTCATTGATGCTGGTCATCTGCTGCAGCAGATCCCGATACTTCTCCTCAGTCAGCTTATGCATCTGGGAGTCCACTTGGCTGTCAATCGCACTCAGCCGGTTCTCGAGCATCTTGATGTTTTATTTGTTCTCGCTCGACTTTTGGACCATTTGGATTTCCAACTCGGTGTTCTTTTTGCGCATCTCTGCGCAAATTCGTTTGTAGTATTTGAGTTCATCCCTTGCTGTATTCTTGCCGGCTGGTTTGTTCGTTAGTCTGCTGTTGCTGGTGAGGCTCATGCTCTGCTTGTTGCGAGTCCTCGGGCGGAGTGTGCTCTCCGATTCCTGCGAGGACCGATTCTGTATTGTTTGCGTCTTATTGATGGTCTTGCCCTTGACCTTTTTGTTATTGGTTCGCGGGCGAGCAGCGAGGTATTTGCCAGAATGCAGCTTGCTAGAAACTGACAGGTTGAGCAGTGCGCGCTGCCTGAGCAGATCGCTGTCCTGGTAGTCGTAATACTTATTGCACTTCTTCATGGAAGTGTCTTCGTGGTAGTCGTAGTCCCACCGTGGTTCCTCTCTTCCCTCCATAACGTCTATGAATTTATAACCCAACCATAATATCAGAGACTGCGGCCCTCTTCGATACGCAGGTTTGAGTAACCCTCCTCGATTGAAGTAGTCGAAAACATTGAGTAGTTGGTGTTGATAAGCTCCCGCGTCAAATTATTGAGTTCCGTTGTCAGTTGAGACAAGAAGGCGGTTTGGTCGCGTTGCCTTTCGTCCAGTTTACGCAAGTTGCTGAGGATGTAGCTGGTGGGTTGCTCCACAGTTTCTGGGTTCATAGACTCCTAACCATCACACAATAGTTTTTCGATCGTTCGAATGGAGCAGTTCTTGGCTTCAATGTCATGCTGTTTGTAATTAAGTACCACCCGTCGAAATTCTAGCTGATTCTTCGACAGAATTCTGTTCTGAATGAGCAACAGTTAGCACAGTCGAACACAGCACTCGTCCTGCGCAGTGAACTATGTTAGGTAAGGGGATATACGTCGTTAGTCGGTGAGGGTGGTAGTCCTAGCTGTTCTTTCTCCTCAATAGACGGCTAAGAGCACTCCTCGGAAGACTGCTGACCAGTCGGACTCTGCTAGTTAATGGTGTCCTGCCGCACGGATTGCTCACTACAGGTGGGTGGCGCTCTTGCTTTTTTTTTCTTCTAAGGCTTGCGCTTGATTTCGATCAGTTGGTCAGCACCTCTGCGAAACTTCTCATGTTGGAAAGTATTTTCGTGCTGTGAGTAGCGCAGCTTGTGGAACCCGTACATGTTGAGCTGAATGGACTGGTTTGGTACCTGCCTCACAAACGAACTGAACTTGTGATGTTTGAAGTAGAACGGTAGTACTTCGGCTTCGAAGCGAGGGAGATCTCGAATTTCAAACGCAGCACCATCCAGAGTCCACCCGATGATAGCGGCAAGCTCGTCCATCTAAATCAGTGGTGACACTACCATGAGAATGTTGTAGGTGTTGCGCAGGAAGGCTGACGGGTTCTTTTTCTGCTTGCACTGCATCATTTTCTATAAGTTCTGAGCAATAAAATATTTTAAGCGGTCTGCAGGATCAGGCAACGCCCTTGATCACCGACTACTTTGATCGTCGCAGTAAGGTTACACGCTGGTCCAGCTCTCCCATCAGGTTCGTCACCAGCTTGATTGTCTGTTGGAATGGAGCGTCCTTGTTTCTCTTGAAATCTACCGTAACACTGATGATACCCAGGTTGGCGAGGTTGTCACCAAGTTCTGCTGGCTTGGTTGTGTGCAGTCTTGTCGCATCGTCCTGTGAGCTGAAGGAATTAGAGGATAGCCTTGACCGGCGATTTTCGGATTCATCGTTGTGTTTCTGATGCTTGAGGTGCACCACATACAGCTCCTCCTCTGTTTACTTGAGTTGACTGCGAAGCCGTGTCATCTGTTACTGGCTTGCAGATTTGTTTTCTTCCATTTCGGTCTGCAGCAATGCTAACTCCTCCATCGTCTTCTCGACTCGATGCTCGTACTCTGCTAGCATCATCTTTGAAGCTCTGTTCTCGCTTTCTAGTGTTTCGTTGTTGTTCTCCAACTACACCACCTTCTTCTGAAATTCGTAGAACTTCGTCTGGAAGTCATTCCGCTACTTTTTGATGTGGTCCAGCTCACGTTCCAAAGCCATCATGCCACTCTTGCGCTTTTCCTGACTCAGCCTCGCTGTACCTTCACCTCTGTGAGTTATCTGTTGAGTGCCTCATTCTTCTTTCTGAGCTCCTTGATTTCATTCTCAAACTCCCCGATTATCGTGGTGCTCTACTCTGCGATAAGTTGGTTCGTACCCTGATATATTTGTGCTTGCTCGATGAGTTCATCGACCTCCTGGCACTTCTCCTCGTAGAGCTGCTTGTAGTCTAGCACCGCAGTAGCCATAAGTTTGAAATAATCAGTCACAATATAACAATGGATAAGCGCAGAGCGGCAGGCACCGTGATGCTACTTCGAAGACACGGTAAGAAGATCAACTTTCGAGTGGTATACCGTAGGTCATGGAATGAGTTTGCGCAGTAATGCGGCGACATCACGGACAGTACCAAGGGCAACATAGACACACTTATTGAAATGCTGTTAGCGTGATTGTGCCTATGGTATATCTTTCCCGAACAAAGGAGAAAGTAGCGACTCGAACTCTCAGCAAACATAAAGGTTATCGTCCACGGTCAATATTCATGAAGGCTAACGAATTATTGGTGTATGTCTTACAGCTGTGTTGCTGACGTATTATTATTTGCCACAATCATTCTAGGTCGCCAGCAGCGTATATCACCTGGCTTTTGGTTGGCTGAAGAACCCGATTATTTGGGCGACCTTGGTTAATCAGACTTGACATTATGGCTAAGGAGCTCGGCCGGACAGTCAGAATGGCTTCTGTGACAATCCAAAGGACCATCTCGCTGCAGGGAGGTCTGGTAAGGCTACCGCGATATACAAACAATCGCTTCGCTTTAACGATTTTCATTAGTTGGCCAAAATTCACCTTCTTGGACTGGAAGAACCGACCATTTCCTGCCTTCAGCTGATCCTCCCAAAGATCGGTGGTGGCATTGATGGTGCTTGCTATTCGAACAGCAAGTATTGCTAAAGGGCTACCGTTGCCTTAGATTTTTCTAAATCGAACTTCCATCTCGAGAGCCCCTCTTTAACCGTCCACTGAATGCTCCCCGGGAGTCTTGAAGCTGATGCTCGTTGATTGGTAGATAGACTCTTCCTCACCAGGGTACCTTGCTGTAAGCATCCCGTAGCCGTATTCAATCCGCATGGAGCCGTTGGGTTGGATCATCAAAGGTCTGTCGGCATTTTCGAAGGACAGATGCAATTCGATGCTTTGGAACTCCCCTGCCGATTCGATTTCGATGGGCGACTGCAGCTGCCCAGTACTACACAGGGGCCAGTTATTCGCCCACCAATCCTGTGCTTGATAGCTGAAGTTGTTCACAGTTTGCTAACCAACAGCTGCTTGACTAACAATGGCAGCTCGCACAGCCACCGCCAGACACATCACAGCCAACTGTGGAAATGGAAGCCGCTGCATTATATACTTGGTTCCGAGACTCCGGATCAGATTTAAACAAACCGTCGCAACTGGGATAACTGCCGTATCCGTTGTAGGCAAATTTGGCGAGCACCCTGGAGGTGTCTGAACAGTCGTTAGCCATGCCGATGAGTCGAGTACACACCACAATAAAAGGCTTTATAATCAATAAGAAATCGATTCGTGCAGATGAGCTGCTTGTAAGTCAAGATGGAGTATGACCTAGCCAGTCTGAGTACTACCTGGATTGCTACTTAGGCTAGCAACTAAAGAAGCTTGCGGATGACCCTACTCTGCCACCCGAGCAGATCAACGAGGAACTTGCGACAGACTACGAGAACGTCTACCACCTGAAGAACCGTCGCAAGAAGAAGAAGACTAAGAAGTAGCAGGAGGATGAGCGGTTCTGCCAGCATGAGCTCTCTAAGATTCTGGAGAGTATGCTGCTGTACGCCGAGAAGTATCACAATGTCAAGAAGAACTTGATGCGAGTCGCCGACAAGATTGACTCCAGTGAGGTCATCTACAGTGCTTTCAACCCCCTCGTCGAGAAGCAGCTTGAGGTATCTAGTGGCTTAGGCAGGAATGTGATGTTAGCGAGGATGGTCCCAACTGCGAAACACGCATACTGGAGAATGTCGCTGCCTTATACTAACGGATGCAGTCAGCCAGCGCCCAAATCGAGCAGACCTTCTCGTTCATTCTCGAAAACAACGTGGAGATGTTCGAGTGCGGCAGTTTTGCCGAGAAAGCAGTGTTGTTCCTGCTACTAGCAAACCCGCACGTCATGCCGCTGTTAGCAGAATGGGAAAACTACATCCAGAAGCAGCGGACGCAGACATGCACGACCCTCGCTCTGCTAGTATCAGCACTACCCAACTTCGATATAGTTCGGGGGTTCTTCCGGTAGCCGATGGAGTCCATGGAGAGGCAAGAGGATGATCGGGGGGAAGACTCCGACAGGTAACAGCGGCAAGAGGAATGCCAAGACAACGAAAGCGACGACTGGCTGTTAGGCTTTTTATGTACGGCAAAAGCAAGCCATCGGCTGGAGACGAGCTTCGAAGAAGCCTGGCTGCGGAAAGTGGGAGATATGCTGACGTCAAGACCGCGGCCTGCGCATTGAGGATGGTTGTGTGTGTGTGAGCGTATGAGTTCGGCTGGAGCCAAAGCATCCCTACTAACCCAATACAAAATATAAGTCAAAAATTATAGCTGTTGATCTGCTCATTGGTTTGTTCAATGAAGAGCCGGTCCGATACGAGTATGTTCTTCTTCATGTGCTTCTTTAACCGGAGGTTGAATTATTTGCGAGCACCAAACTGCCGCACACGCTATGAATCGAAGATTATCCCGTCCTCCAGCATAGGCGGCTTGTCATTGAAGATTGACTTTATCAGTGGATCTGCCTGCGGTGGTTTCTCCATATCTGGCTTCTGCTAGTGGCGTTATGGTTTGGGGGGACGTTCGATGGGGCGTTACTAGCGCACCAACACTGATCTGCTCATCCGCTTATTTGAGGGTCTGTTACGAAGCTTAGTGGCGTTCAATTAGGATTATTTTTTGTTAAGAATCGTCCCAGTATTACTTACGATAACCATTCTGCTTTGCAGGGTTTGGTCTTCAAAGAGTGTTGGGCTTTTTACAATGAATATTCTGTTGTTCTTTGAGCTACTTTTCGATTTCATTTGCTTCGTCGGCTAGCTTTCGAGAGGTTGCTCATTCAGACCACTGCGGCTGCTGGGCCGGGACCCTAAATTTGGAAACCCTTTGCGTTTTAACAAAGCTTTGGAGACAGGCCGCTTGGTTGCTTAGGGTTTAACACCACCACGGTCAGTATATGGAGCGTACATGCCTGTATCGGAAGCGTATTAGGCACCACTTGAATACTCGCCAGCAGAATTCACTATAAAGTCAGTCTGCTCTCCCACAATATCCTCGGTGAGGTCTCTGCGAGACTTTCTCAACAGTGATAGTTCCTTCTTCGGTTTGGAAATAATAAAGTTATTGGTTTTGATAGACGCCTCGCTGCGAAACATGTTGGAACGGCTGCGCTCCGCTGAATTGTGGTCGCTGGCTTAGCAATCACTTTTAGGCTGGGGTTGCTTCAGCTACCGTATCTTATCAGCCATAAACTATACTTTCTTGTGGTATTCTTTAATCTGCTCATCTATAGCCCTATTCTTTTCCCAAAGGTTATTGAGTAGGCGACTGCGGTGAGCCTCCTCCGACTCGGTATACACCATGTCTTCAAGAAACTGTGTGCGACTTGGATCCAAGACATTGTACAACTTCATGATCTTGCTCACTGTCGCTGTTCGGCCTGCAGACGGCGAGTCTTACTTTTCACTGGACCGATTGAACTTGCTTTGGTCTTTCTTCTGCCTATTGGAGTCCTTTGATTGCTTACGACTGTCAGAATTCTTTTTCTTTAAGGATCCTTCCCTTTAGTTTCTGTCCGGTGAATGGTCGCTATCCATATCTTCAGTGCCCATGTAATAGCGCTTCAAATCGATATCCGCGCCGTGTTCGATTTTGTATAGGTAGCGTCGAAGCCGTTCCACTTCGGCATTGAACTTCGAGCGACTGTAGTTGAGCACTGCATGAGCTACAATCCCGAATTGGAGGGCCTCCAGACCAAGCGATTTATTGAGATGCGTTCTGAGAGCAAGGTAGTCTCCCTCGTGCCTCTCCCCACAGAAATATGTGCCACGAACGCGATTGAGAGACACTTCGAATAGTTCGAATAACCTCACGACCATCCTGCCAACTAACCTGAGTAAGAGAGTAGGGTTACTTCTTGCAGTGTGGAGCCGTGTTGCTGGGTTAATTGATAAGTACTTGCTCCTGCCCAGTAAGCTCGGCTTCGGCTGCATCCACCGAGCTGAGGAACTTATGCACGATAGTGAGCTGCTCCATCTGTCTGCCGAGTGAGTCGATGTTGCGCTTTATGAAATCCACCACTTTGAAATAGTTCTACTCGCGTTGCCTCACTACCCGCAGAAGGTCGTTTAGGCGAGCAACTGTTTCGGCCTCCGGCTGCTACTAGTTCGGGCTGGGCTGCCTCCTCATGTTACTGCAACAAGTCCGTCTATTTATTAATATTATCTCAGAGCACAGGCAGTCCGTATCATTAGGCCAGTATGTCTCGCTCTAGCACCTCGGGAAGCGACTCCCCTCGAGCATTAACCCACCGTTTCTCTGAGTAGTTGAAACGCTGGGGTCCAGAACGCAAGCTGCTGTACCAAATCTGCTGGTTGGGAATCTCCATTAGCAATGCACCATACCTGCCTGTTCACCACGATACGGTTGCTGCCAACCGAAACTTTCAGCACCCCATCCTTGCAGCTATACTCAATGTTGCGGCCCTGCTCCTCTAGCTGATCAAGCCTTTGCTAAAGCCCTTCAATTGCCTGTTCGGAAAGAGCCAGGAAGTCTGGTAGGAGGTTGGAGCAAAATCTTCGAGAGAGCAGTCGTGCAAGCATGAATTAATATTAATAACATAGTGGCGGCACCTGCTCCTTCAGGAGGGTTACCCACTCGAAGCAGTGTTGTTGATGACCTCCCTTGCGATAATATATATTTGATGGCCGCGACGGACTCCAAATAGCAGAGCAACCTCAGCCTGACCGAGCAGCTCAAGCAAAAGTTCACCAGCAAACCCACCGCTAACCAACTGATGCCTAAGTTTAAGCGCCCTGAATTCGTGAATGGAGTGAGGGTACGCATGCCCTAGAACTACGACTTCAGCACCAAGGGTACAGCATGTTAACTATGCAGGTGTGGACTGGAAGGAGTATGAAAAGGACTTCAAACTTCGTACCGACGCCGTTTGGGAGAAGTATCAGCTTAAGGATTGGTTCCGTTTGTACTACAAGGTAGCGTATCCCCGCTATGCAGTGTTTCTATTACAACAAGGGTAGCCGCAACTACGAGTTCATCGAGCCCGAAGATATGTACACCGTTGTCTTGGAGCCGTGGGCTTTTGAGGACGAGGATGTTGAGCAGTGGAAGGGATTCTCGCCAACAGGCCGCACTACCAGCTTCCAAATCGGTTTGGGACCAAAGCAGCGTCTCGCAAGCACCTTCAACAGCTTCTACTCCATGCCCGATTATTACATGCTCTGCGCAATGAGGTTCGAGAGATGGTGGCGATGCGATATGGTCTATTATGACGACAGAGCTGTCAAGTACGACCACTCACCGTTGATCGGTACGTCGGCTAAGTACCCCTGCTACCGCGAATACTACGAAGCCAACTATGCTTGCGCTGATGATATTTTCAAGTACCTCACCGAATTGGCGTACAACAAGAGAGCCAATGACTTCTTCGACAGCGACTACAGTAACAGGGAGATCCTGTCGTTCCCAACGGTGTTCGACACGCCCAAGGCACCAGAACGGATCACGTACACCTATTGAAGAATGCCCATATACAATCGATCGGATAATAGCAACTGTTAGGTTATAGCATAAACAAGGCATCAGCTCAGCTGGGCTTATTTTTGAGCAGCTTCAGCAAGTCGCGGGTCGAAGGGATGTGTGAGTTGTCAGAGCGGTTGGCGTCCATACGGTTATTCTTTAAGGCACTTAACTCCCGGATCTCCTTTCTACTTTTGGAAGGTGTGACGACTTCCATAATTCGATCCATCTTCGAACGCGGAGTACGGTTGGTAGTGAGCATATCGCTGTCCTTTTCGCGAGTTGCATTGGGTGAACGATCTCGACGGTTGGTCTGCGATACGGATCTTTTGCGATCATGCACGGAGGGAGTCATCATAAGGTTTTCTTTGTTATTGTCGTCCAGACGGTTGAGCTCACTAAAAAGTGGATGGTTAAATGCATCGTCCCAACTCATCCGATCACTTTCGTTGATCTTCAGTGCCGAGCGAATCCAATCTCGACTCTTCTCGGAAACAGAGCTATCGAAGACTATCTGCCTGCTCATGATGTTGTTTATCAGCTGGATCTAATTGTTGGCTGGCCAGGGAGTAAAACCGTGCAGCATCTCATAGTAGATTAGTCCCACCGACCAGAGGTCTGACTTGGTAGTGTAGGGTGCACGGTTCAGAATTTGTGGAGACATGTAGAGTGGAGTGCCTACAATGGAGTTCATAACGGTATTCTCGCCATACTGCAGGTTCTTGGCGAAACCGAAGTCACTGATCTTGCACCTCCCGTTCTTCAGCAGGATGTTGGCTGGCTTGAGATCACGATGGGTAATCCCATGCGCAGACAGGTACTTGAACCCATCAGTAATATCCTTCAGCAACCTCACTGCTTCGCGTTCGGGCACCTTCTTGCGCGTTTTGAGGAAGTGCATGAGATCGCCCTCCTCGCAGAACTCCGTGATGATGTACATGTTATTCGTAGTCTGGTAGACATCGAGCAGCTTGACAATATTGCGGTGCTCCACCTTCTTCATGATTTCAATCTCCGACTGAATGTTCTTCAGGTTGTAGTGATTAGCGAAGATCTTCTTATCGATGACCTTGACTGCAACCGGCTCATTGTTGGTAATGAGTCGACCCAGGTACACCTCGGCGTAGGCACCCTTACCCAGTGGCTTCTTCAGCCTGATTATGTACTTCTCGATCTTCTTCTCACCGTCGTTGAGCTGTGGCTTCTCCAACATTTCTAGTCGTTAACTTATAATACCAATCGGCTAAAAATCGGCGGCTCAAGGGAAGATGTAACTCCAATTTGAACTCTATCGCGGACTTAACATAATTCTGACAGCTCGCAGATAACCCCACGAAGGAAACAATCACTCATCGTAAGCAAAAATATTTTTAACAACGATGATGAAAGCGGGACGAGGCAGATCATGCACCGATGAGCCCGTACCGAAAGTTCCTGAATAAATATAATTGATTGGCTAAGTCGCATGACATCGGTCATCCACAACTACCACCCGTTTGCAGTTGCTATGCGAACGGGAATTGATAGCTCCGATAAGCAGGAGTCCTCAACGGAACTAAACAACGGCGATTTGGGTTCGACGCCTTGTGGTATGGGTCGTTTAACTTTCGGCAAGTAGACCTAGAAGGCTAAGTAGAAGGATCATTTTGGCCATTAACAGAAAGACAATGATAGCCCAGGCGAGTCAACAGGAGAGGAAGAAGACGGCAGCAATCTCCAGTTTGTGACACAGCCCACCTAGACTTGGGATATGCAACATCGCACCATCGAACTCATCAAATTAAGTAGGACGGAACTTGCATTTCACCGTCGGCTTGTGTTGCCTGGCGGTAAGGAATTCCTGGAACTACGTGTCGAGCTATTAACTCTACCAAAAGGGTTACTTGGAACCCCTATAATTCTGTCAGTCAGGGCCTTCGATAATGCAAGCTCATCAAAGAGCATATAGCCAGCTTTCTTTAGTTTTCGCGAAGAATACGAGGAAGAGTTGCGAGTTGATAGCAAATACACTATAAACCCAGGAGGATCGGTGCTCTTGAAGATAGCAGTGACGGGACCTGAGACTAAGCAGCCGATGCAGTTGAAGGGAAGTATTGCACTGCAGTTGAATCGCTTTGAGCCGATGACCTTACCGATAGAAATGAACTGCGAAATACCCAGAATAACAAACGGTAAGGAACTGTTTAGTGCCAACAATGGCATCAATGTACTCAAGATTCCAGTACGCAAGAACGTCAAGAGAGCACCGCTGCAGTTTAAGAATCACTCCCAGACAAGCCTGTCGATGGAAGTGGAGCTTGTCGGCCCTCCTAGCGGTGACTTGACCGAACAGCAAGCTTACAGACTGCAGGCACAGACCGCTGTAAATACATTGGGCAGCTCGTCCTTCTCGATCAACCTTCAGTTGATGGTCAATGAAGACTTCGAAGGAAAGCTGCCAGAGACGCAAGTGATACGACGCATACTAATCCTCAAGGTAAAGAATTCCTCGGTACACTACTACTTCCCGCTGGAGGCCTTCGTGTTCGAGTCCAGCTACGTTGGTTCCGTGCTATACACCTGATCAGAACAAGGCAATCTTCATATAGGGCTCAATTTGAACCGGTCATAATAATAGACCGATGTTCTTCGTTGGCGAGGTAGAATTCGCAGTCCACTTACGCTCGTTTCGCAACATCTCGGTGAGGCAGCCCTGTGAGCTGGCGCTGCGACTCACCGTCAGTCATAATGACCAATTCGCAGGAGTAACCTTTGGCAAACAACGTAGAAAGTAGTTGCGCAGCCCACAATCATGCACAAAGTAAGCCTGGCGGCAGGTGTGCGTCGTCGTGACACCTTTGATGAGTACTCACGATCTTTACTCTAAAAAGAGTGCTACCGGTCGAAGTGCATTTGTGTCCGCTACCAGGTACAAGCCTTAACAAGCCGTAGGACGAAATAGTCGCTCTGGACGACATTTGTGTGTTCCGGACCAAGATCAACGCGTATCCCTGCGACCGACTTAAAGAAGCGAAGTTCAATTTGGAAGTGGAATTGGAATCAGCAAGGACAACTCTGGTACTCGGAAACATGCCTACCGAGATAGGTAGGTGCACTATCGAAGTCCCGATGCGTGCAGCCCAACGAGTCGAACCTTACTTTGACGTGTTCTCGTTCGGCAGTGCAGTAGACGCAACAGTATACATTCGGCTGGTGTCGATGCAGTTCATGAACAACTTGGAGGACCTCCAGAAGATGGTGGCAAGGCAGTCAGAGCGGCAGCGAATGTCTCATATCGAGCATTCATAGCCACTTATGCTACCGATGCACTTTCAGGATTTCCAGGAATTCTTGAAATTCGCCACGAATGACTGTAAGCATAAAGTCATGTAGGTTCGAAGCATGAAGTGCAGCGTTTCTACGATAGTTACGTGGAAAGACTGAAGCATGAGCTGCTGGCTCTCAAGAAACTTGCGACAGAATACCTTAACAGTTTGGAAGATAAGTAGGAGGTGGCTATTATGAACATGGCATTAGTCAGGAAGCTTAGTGGGGTGCTTCCGGAGCCGACTCATATCAAGCGGAAACAGCGCAGGTCAATCTTTGGAGACCGAGATAATAGGCAAGGCAGCCTATTGACAGAACCGAGTCAATAGTCAACTACGGAGGTCACAGCCTCCATGCTTAAGTCAAGCATGTTTCTATCTTCCAACAAAATCAGCGATTTCAGATTATCGGAACAGGCACTGGGTGAGTGTATTCTCAAGGATATCGAGGAACTGGGGAAGCTGATCGAAGATCTCTGGAAGGAGTTCATTCAGTTCGTCGCCTTGTATCCCAGTCGTCGCTTTTCTGAAGAGCTTCACCGCGAGTCCATTATCACGGAACGTAATCATTACCTCGCTAACAACTGTTCAATTGAGGGAGGCAAACCAAAATAGCTCAAGGGCAAGTGCCCAAGCCAGCTTGTGTTTGATTCCAAGGATGATTTAGATCATCTACTCCAGCCTGTTCAGCCACCAGAGGGCACTCGCGTTGTCATACTTGTTCATGGCTACCAAGCCTACTCAAGCGACATGGAAAGAATAGGTAGCTATCTCAAACTCATCGACCCGGGACTGCTGGTCTATTGCTCCTCCTGTAACTAAGGAAGCAGCAAGGACAAGATCGAAGTTATGGGACAACGTCTGGCAGTCGAAGTCAAAAATTTTGTCAACAGTCTTCCTGGGAAAGTGTCAATCAGCTTTATATGCCACTCTATGGGTGGATTGGTCGTGAGAGCAGCACTTCCCTACCTATCGTTTTACAAGAGCTGCATGCATACCTTGGTAAGCGTGTGCAGTCCCCATACAGGATACGTCTTCCACAGCAGCATGCTCGTAAAGACGGGGCTATGGGTGATGAATAAGATGCAAAGTGCAGAATGCCTCAAGGAAATGTGCTGTGAGGATATCCCTGAAGCCCAAACCAAGGTACATATGGGCTTATTCAGAAACACTACATCGAAGAGCTGGCAGAAAACGACGGCCTACAATGGTTTCGCAATGTCGTGCTGATGGCCTCTCGCGAAGATGAGTATGTCAGCTACAGTTCAGCAAGACTTGAGAAGGATCCGCAGTGTTCAGGCAACAGCCAGCAGTCCAAATCGTACCTAGCAATGCTGGAATCGCTCCAAGCGAAGCTATCTCACACAAACCTTACCCGTATTCGAATCCAGTTCTGCAAGTCCTAAACGAACTTCAACTCCTTCATCGGGAGGACTGCACATATCCAGCTGCTGACTGATCGCTAGTCCATCCGAATGTTTGTCAGCGTGCTGCGTTAACTGTTCTCTCCCAACTGATACTTTATGTCTGTGCTACCAATACGAATTCTGATACACAGCTTCTCTAATGATTCGTTTAAACTCAAAACCGTGATGAAGGCCAGCAGCAGCAAGATGGTATTCTGGGAAAAGCAGATGGATCGCATGTGCGGAGTGCACTGCATCAACGCAGTGTTGCAAGGTAGTGCCTGAACCAACTTAGGGCCATACTACAACGAAGTCACGCTTGCAAACATTGCCTTAGAGCTTGATGCAAAGGAAAAAGCATTAATGTCTGAGAACGGAGCTACCCATGACCTCGCGAAGTACCTCAAGGAGGGAAGTGGAAACGTAGCCGAAGACGGCAACTACTCAATCCAAGTGCTAGAAGGTTGTGTCAGGAATAATTTAGAGGGACTCAAAAGAATCAACGGGCTGACCATAACCTCGATCGAAGCAATCACAGACAAGGCCCAGTTGCCCAGTTAATAAGGTTTCATCTGCAACTCAAGTTCGCATTGGTTCACCATCAGGAGGGTGGATGGAGTGTGGTACAACCTCAACAGCACCAACAGACGTATGCCAGAACTCATTTCTGAATTCTACCTGTCAGCATTCCTCATGTCGATCAAAGAGGGCGGCTACCAAATCTTTGTAGTCAGGGGTGCTTTCCCACAGAGCAAGCCAGACGACTTTGAACACATGAACAAGAACCAACTGTGGATTCCTGCGAGTGCTATCAAGCACTACTACGAAACAGTGCTCAAAAAGAAGAAGAATTTCAAGCTGAATATCGGTGGAAGCGACGAAGTGGAGTATGAGAGAGCTATCAGGAGATCCATGGGTCAGAAATCTTAATCTGAGGAAGATGTTGAGGATTCAAACGACCCAACCATTTACGAATAGAAAAAGTAGGTACCGAAGTTCGAAGCCTACAAGGGCTAGGGTAAGTCCATGGATGAGAAGGTGCATACAAACTACCCAAAGTTCGAACTTGATCCCACTCATGACCCAGAGCTGTACTTTTCGGTTCGGATGTCCATGGAAGATAACCTGTCCCAGCTTCCAAAGAGCGGAATCGACGTGATTTTCCGACTACAGTCAGGTGCAAAGCTCAGCCGGATGTTCAATCCCAGCGATCCAATAGAACTGCTTTACGACTTCGTGTTCCTCAAGCTCACTGAGGTGGACATGAGTAAACACATCAATTTCTATCTCGCAGAGCAGTTCACACGCCAAAAGCTCCTCGACATAACCCTTCCTATTTCTGCCTTGGGAGAGGAGGAGAGGCTGCAGGTCAACGTCAACTAGAATTGATACGATACATTCCCGTATTATACGGCAGTGTAATAGGAATTATGAATAGTGTGATTCGTGGGGCGAAGCGACTTGAAGGGTTCGAGAAGCCGACAGTTTGGAGCATCATGACACCGCTGGCCATTGAGACCAAATCAGTCAATCTGGTAATGCAATGCTGATGTAGGGTCAAGGAGCTCCAGCATGGAAACCCCCACAGTTCTACATCGATTCACTAACCAAAGCAATCCAAAACAGTACATCCACGATGAATCGCAGATAGCCACCAGTACACCAGAGCCTTCGGTTTACCGAGTCTATGCAATTCAATCGTTCAATACCAGAAGAGATTCCCAAACCTCAATCCTCTCACTGATGTGCTGGTGACTGGAGGTGGTGTTGAAGGATTATTCTGTTGTTTTGTGGGTCTGATGGATCCAGGAGATGAAGCTATCCTCTTCGATCCATCCTACGACTGCTATCGAGCACAGATTCAAATGGCTGGTGGAAAGACGAGAGCAGTGCCTCTCAAGCCCAAGAGGCTACAAACTAAGCAGGAAGTTCAGAGCCGTTCAGCGGCCGATCGGTATAGATCATTGGAGTCCGATGACTGGCAGATCGATTGGTAGCGCCTCGAGAAAACCCTCAACGAGAAGACCAAAGTCATTTTGATCAATAGCCCGCATAACCCAACAGGAAAGGTTTTTAGTCAGGAAGAACTGAACAGAATTGCTGATATGCTGAAGAAATACCCGAGGGTTGTGGTTGTGGAAGACAACGTTTATGAGGGACTGACCTTCGACGACTTCTACCAGAAGGAACTACCGAAGATGAGCTTCACAAAGGACATGTACGATCGAACCCTGTCAGTATATTCAGGAGGAAAGATCTTTGCTTGCACCGGTTCTAGAATTGGCTGGGTGGTCGGTCCAGCATACCTCATCAAGCCACTCATGTCTGTCCACCAGTACAACGTGTTCTGTATGTACGATCCCGTACAGACGGCTATGGCAGAATCTCTCAACGCCATTCGAGAAAACAGTTACATGAAGGAGTACACTGACAAGCTTATTCGTCATCGGGGTCTGCTTATCGATCAGCTCATCAACTCCCGGTTCGACCTGAAGATGTGGATTCCAAAAGGTGGCTACTTCATTATGACGGACATCAGTTCTGTGCAGGTTAAGGAGTCATACATGGTGGATGACAAGACCAAAGAGAAGCGGACGAGGGATATGGCCTTCTGCGTTCAGCTAGCGAAGTAGTTAGGGGTCGTTGCTATTCCATGCTCCTCATTTTATGATGCTGATGATATCGAGCTCGGCGAGAACATGGTTCGGTTCGCGTTCTGCAAAGATGAGTCGGACATCGTTGAAGCAGGCAAAAGGATCGCTCAGAACAAGCCAGGTCTATGATAAGAGTTCGAAACAAGTATTCATTAGAAATTTGTAATTCCGATGTCGATAGCTGGATAACCAATTGGCGAGATAGGCTGTTTGGATGGTGCCACACGACGTCTCGAGCTCTATCGACCAAGTTTCTACAAAGCAAAGAGGATCGGAGTGGAGCAGACAGAGAAACACTGAGCTGACCGTTGCGAGGGTCGCCGTAATTCGCACGAATTTACTAAAATTCGAATTAGTCTTGCAATTGGCGACAGCACATACCAGTAACTCACCAAAAAATCAGAGAAGGCTTTAGATATCTTCTTCCCGGTTAACCGACCAAAAGTGGAACATTGCTAAAAACTTCAAAAGTTGGTCAGTGTTATGTCAAGTTCTCCTCGAGGCTTCGGCAACGAGTCGCCCTCCAGAAACTCAACAGAGTGAGAGGTAGATTAGCCGCTGATAGCTGAGTGAATGCGAGATTCCAGGCGTATATACAGGTGACTCACCGTTTGGATTCGATTGGAAAGAGGGAGGGAAGTGACTCAATTTGATAGCTCATGAGAGCCCAACCAGCGTCACACCTTAAAAAAGAAAAACTCACGAAGTTTCATTGAATTTATTATTATCTTTTCTGAGAGGATGTTTATAATTCATCAATATATATCTGTTCCAGCAAATATGACCACCACAATGACCCACACACACTTCGAAGAGAGCTCCAGCGAACCCACCACGGATTCATGTCGGCAGTTCAACATGAAGTCCTTCGTTGTCTCATACGACAACAGGTATTCAGTTCGAACTGTCAATCAAGCTTCTACCAACAATAACTTGGTTATCAACAACTACCTGTGCCAGCGTGTCGGCGATAAGGTCCTCAAGAAGACTGAGATCAGGATAGGCCACCAAATCATCCTGCTGGAGGACTCTTACAGTTTTGATGCAATCTAGCCATTAAAATCGTTGAGCTTCAAGCTGGACCTCGAGAGCGAGACCAATGCATCAACCTCGAGCCCAAAAATGGACCAGGAGTCCTCTAGCTAAAACGAAAAGCTGCAGGACAAGTCAAACAAGAAAAATGTGGTTAAGAATATTGTCAAATCCTTCGAGAACTGGCTTGGATCACAAGCCGCTTCGGAGCAATTCGGAGAGAGCTGCTCACTGCACAATATTCGCAAGTGCCTGCACAGGATGATCACTAAAATCAAGTTCAATAACAGGCTGGTGAACTCTATGGTTGAGAACCAAAACATACATGGACTGTTTGAGCAGTTCCTAAGTACTGAAGCCAGGAGCTGGCTGGAGCAGTCCAAGATTAAGGATAGGACGTCTCACATGGAAGCCATTGAGCTTTATCTGAGAAGTTGCTCGACGCACACTCTGCTGGTATCAAGAGCGAAGGCCTCCCACCATGGAGACAGTGATATTTGAAGCTTTTCTATATCCAACGATTTTGGCGGAAAGTTATTGATGCACAGTCGGGATTTCTACTCTTGTCTACCGAAATTTCAAAGCAGAATCCCAGCCGGGCTGCTTCGGCAACCTCCCTCTTTTGCTTTTTATCATCGGTCGAGTGCAGCAAGGCACGAATTCTTTGGGTTACGTGGACATTATTAACCATACTAAAACTTAATGGGCATAACTCGCCTGAAACACCGGTCAAGCGTGTACTCAAAGCACCGAGATCAGTCTGTTGCGGTCCCACAGTCCTGAAACCTTGCTGTTGTCAAATGCAAGGGTTCCTTCACCGCTGGCTTACCCTTGCGAGAATCTTCCGGTGTAGGTGGCTCCTTGAAAATATAGGCTACCCAATCCATCTGGCAATCCGTTGGAGAACTCGCCGTCATAGATCCAGTGATCCTGAGTAAGTTTTCCTCGACCATGGAATTTGCCGCTCTGCCACATTCCTCTGTATACCTCCCGATTCCCTATCACCAAAGAGCTATACCCGTTCAGAGTACTCTTTTTTACGGGCAGCATGACTTTGAGACTTGGCAGCACAGGAATATTTGACTTCGGTCCTACTCGCCTTTCCTGAATCGAGTTTACGCTATCCTCGATAGACTCTTTCAATCTCGAATCGAGGTTATCCAGTTGTGTGTTCTCAATTCCCAGTGCCCTTTCGAGAACCTTCTTCCTGACAGAGGGAGTTCTGGGAATGGAATGTTTGTTACGGGTCGGTACTTTCACAGGCGAGCATTACAGTTGTTGGCTAATGAAAAGGCTTTCGTCACGACTAAACGACAGATTCGCTCGCTTAGAGTTCGTTCCCATCCCATCTCGCATTACGCTTCCACCGCGAGTCCAAGCAGAATCGTTAACTTAGTAGAGCTTACTCGTTTCCATCGCCTTCATCTTTTAGAGTTACGCAACAGTGGCTGAGAATTATTGACCTCTTGCAGCTAGTTCTCTGCGATGCTCCGCTTTCAGGATTTAGATTTATGTTTTTTGCTGTTCTTCGATTCGAAATAGTTCGAATTGATACTTCCTTTTGAGACTGTCGGTCTGCTCACGGAACTTCTAGCACAGCGACTCTCTGTTGTCAATCATCACTTGCGTGATTATGTAGGGAAGTTCCCGGATCTGAGTCTCGTAGTAGCAGCGCACCTTGTTCAGAGCAGCGAAGTCCTCCGCTATGCCTCTCAGTTCATCCTTTACTATGGAGCATAGCTGCTGAACCGCCAAGGCTACAGACCTGATGTTGGACTGCTTTTATTGATGATGTTTCAGTTCGTCGGCAACATGATGGAAACACTGGCGAAGCTGACTGATTTCATTAACCTTCGACTCCAAGAAATGCTCCAGCTGGCTACGTCGATCGTCCTCAGTGTATCTGCTTTACTGCAAGAAAGTGTGCGAGCTCGAGCTCTAACTGAACATTATTAATAAACATCATGATTGCTCCGCGGAATTGGTCGGACAGCCTCGGCAAAGGCTATTTACGGTTGGAAGCGATCGTGTTATAATATCAAATTTCAGAAATGTGGAATCAGAACACCCCGCAGCAACCCAACAGCCATGAGGACTATGATAACCGTGTAAATCAACCACCTGCCTTGGGTCAAGACTACTCCTCGGGGCCCCGCTGCAAGCAAAACCACCCACTCACCATAACGTCAACTCTTCCCCAAAACTATCCAAATGGAAACTACAAGTGTGACATCTGCAAAGTCGGTCGCTACTGTAGCCCACAGTATAAGGTGTGGCATTGCAACTTCTGCATGTTCGACGTCTGCTTTGACTGTGCGAAGAGCTACAACAACCAATCACCTCAAATGCAGTATCCCCAGCAACAATCTCAAGATCCAAACGCTATACAGTACCCTTCACTAAATCCTTTCCCCCAACAACAGGCAAACCAGCAGCAGTATCCCAACCAACCTCAGCAACCAAAGAAAAGCCCACCTGTTGGGCAAGTTACACCAGTAGCACACCCAAAGTGCCCAAGCGGTCACAATTTGATACTCACAAGCCACCTTCCTCCAACCTACTCCCAGAACACATTTGGATGTGATAAGTGCAAAGTGATGCAAGTGGCTAGCCAACAAAATCAGGCTTGGCATTGCGAAATGTGCGCTTACGATTTGTGTCGAAAGTGCTCGATTAGGAATCCAGGATATGGACAGCAGCCAGGCCAAGTCCCCTACGGAGGTATGGGAATGGGAGGAGGAATGGGAGGAGGCTACGGTAACGGAATGGGAGTACCAGGTGGCTACGGTAACGGAATGGGAGTACCAGGTATGGACCCTCTCGTCGCGAACATGCTTGCCAACTTCATAAGAAAGTGAAGATTTTATAGCGGATGTATATTGAGACTCTATTTTACGAACTATTG
>ERZ724508.824-NODE-824-length-20591-cov-6.788518_pt1 | contig 20591 bp, 17 predicted proteins | sample MGYA00376041_ERZ724508 | MGnify/ENA primary metagenome ERZ724508 (study PRJEB28724, sample SAMN07190887) | wastewater metagenome | isolation source: effluent of sewage treatment plant in Hong Hong | place: USA: Christiansburg, Virginia | collected 2016-03-01 ...
TGCACGCAAATGGTCGTTCCGGCGTATTTTTATGCAACCAAAGCCGCGTGGACGACGCTCACCAAAAATACCACGCCGCTCATCGCCATCGCCAATGTGAATACTGGCCCCGGAACGGCGGTTGATTCACAATTTGTGGCCACCATTCAAGCCGCACGCGCCGCCGGACACCGCGTAAAAGGCTACGTTTACACCAGCTACGGAACACGCAGCAGCAGTGCCGTGTTAGCGGATATGGAAGCATGGAGCAAGCTCTACGGGGTGGAAGATTATTTCTTGGATGAAGTTTCCGCCCTCGCCGCCGATTTGCCGTATTACCGCACCGTGCTGCAAACCGCGTATGCCAAAAATTCCAGCCGCCGTTTTATGCTGAACCCGGGCGCAGCACCGGATAAAGCCTATTTCTCGATTGTGCCGAATGTAGAAATCGTGGTGTACGAAGCCCCTTGGTCGAACTACACCGCCAACAGCCTGCCCGCGTGGTTGGACGAATTTGCATCCCAAAGCTGGATCATGGCGTTAAAGGCAACCCAAGCGCAGATGCAAGAAGCCGCCACCGTTGCCCGCCAACGCAAATTCGCGGGCTTCTTTGCCACCGATGTCAGCACATTTACCGCTGGTTTACCCAGCTATTGGACGCAGGAAACGGCTCAGGCGGGGTGCCGCTGAAACACCAAATCCCACACCCCATGCCCTAAACGCAGACCGCGCTTTTCAAACTTGGTCAGCGGGCGATAGTCGGGTTTGGGGGCGTAGCCTTTTAATTCGGGATGTTGTGTGAGCGCGGGGTTGCACAGCAGAGGCTCGGCGCTTAATACTTCCAAAATCTGTTGGGCGTAGGGTTCCCAATCGGTGGCGCAATGCAAATAGCCGTTGGGTTTCAAGCGTTTCACCAGTTTGGCGACAAACGGCGTTTGAATCAAGCGGCGTTTATTGTGCTTGGTTTTATGCCACGGGTCGGGGAAGAAAATGTGGATGCCGTCTAGCCCTTGTTCGGGCAGCATGTTTTCCATCACCTCCACCGCATCATGGGCGCAAATGCGGATGTTTTGGATATTTTCCTCACCCACCCGTTTCAGCAACGCGCCCACACCGGGTTCATGCACTTCGCAGCATAAAAAATTCACATCGGGCAACACCTTGGCGATATGCGCGGTGGCATCGCCCATGCCGAAGCCGATTTCTAAAACAATTTTTTTATTAAAATCGCCGCCAATGCAGGATGGGCGTGCAAAGAGTGCTTCCAATTCTGTAGCAGAAAGCATTTGGGGCTGGTATGGAATCAGGAATTGTGGTCCCAATTCAGCGAGCGCTTTGGTCTGCCCAGTGGTCGTGCGTCCGGCGCGTTTGATGTAACTTTTGATGGTACGCATAAAAGGTACATCGGCCTTTATAGCAGCATTGGGAACGTTAGGCGTAGGGGATTCGATAGGTTCAATCATGGTTTCATTTTAGTATGATGCCTATTTATATGAATACGACACATCCTATTTCTTCCCCTTCCTCGGCTCATTCCCCTGCGCTTTCTATCGCCGTTGCCCAGATTAACTTCACGGTGGGCGATATTGCGGGCAATGCCCAAAAAATCATTACCGCCGCCCGCCAAGCCTACGCGGATGGGGCGCGGTTGGTGCTTACGCCGGAATTGTCGATTTGTGGCTATGCGGCGGAAGACCTGTTTTTGCGCCCCGCTTTCATGCAGGCGTGCAACGAAGCCGTGCAGCACATCGCCCAAGCATTGGCGGATTTGCCGCATTTAAGCGTGGTGGTCGGGCATCCAATGGGTGGAGATAGTCGCACGCGGTCGGTGGCGATTCAGCAGCGTTTTAACGCCGCCAGCGTGCTGCGCGAAGGCCAAATCGTGGCGCATTACAGCAAGCGCGAATTGCCCAACTATCAGGTATTTGACGAGCGGCGTTATTTCACCCCCGGGCACGATGTCTGCGTGTTTGAAGCCGGAGAGCCGAATAACACCGTGCGCGTCGGTTTGTTGATTTGTGAAGATGCGTGGTACGTCGCCCCCGCCCAGCAAAGCAAAGCGGCGGGCGCGGAATTGCTGGCGGTTATCAACGCCTCGCCGTTTCACGTTGGCAAGGGTTATGAGCGCGAGGACACCATGCGCCTGCGCGTGCGCGAAACAGGCTTGCCGCTGGTGTATACGCATTTGGTCGGTGGTCAGGATGAAATCGTGTTTGAAGGCCATTCCTTCGCGCTGAATGCCGATGGCAGCGTAGCCGCCCGCGCCCCGAGTTTTCAAGAGAAAGTGCTGGTAACCCAATCCAGCCGTGAAAAGAATGCTATCGTTTTATCCCCATCGCACATCGAACCCGAACGCAGTCCCGAACAAGATTTGTGGGATGCGCTGGTGCTGGGCGTGCGCGATTACATCGGCAAAAACCGCTTTCCGGGGGCGATTTTGGGTTTATCGGGCGGAATTGATTCGGCCTTGGTGTTGGCGATTGCGGTCGATGCACTGGGAGCCGATAAAGTCCGCGCGGTGATGATGCCCTCCCCCTACACCGCCGATATTAGTTGGCTGGACGCGCGAGAAATGGCACAGCGGATGGGCGTGCAGTACGATGAAATTTCGATTGTTCCTGAGTTTGAAGCGTTCAATGCTTCGCTGGCGCAACAATTTGCCGGATTACCATTCGATACCACCGAAGAAAATATCCAAGCGCGGATTCGTGGCACGATTTTGATGGCGCTTTCCAACAAAACCGGACGCATTGTGCTGACCACGGGCAATAAATCGGAAATGGCAACGGGTTATTGCACCCTGTACGGCGATATGGCGGGCGGGTTTGCGGTGATTAAGGATTTATCGAAAACGCAGGTTTTCAAAATGTCCTACTGGCGCAACGCCAACGACCCTTATGGCACGGGCAAAGAGCCGATCCCCGAACGTATCATCGTTCGCCCGCCCAGTGCCGAACTGCGCCCCGATCAAAAAGACCAAGACAGCCTGCCGCCCTACGACGTGCTGGATGCCATCGTGGAACACTACATGGAAAACGATGGCAGCATTGAATCGCTGCTGGCCAAAGGCTTTGCGCGGGCGGATGTGGAGCGGGTTACGCGCCTGATTCAGATTAACGAATACAAGCGCCGCCAATCTCCGGTGGGAATTCGTGTCACGCACCGCAGTTTTGGCAAGGATTGGCGTTATCCTATTACCAATTATTTCCGAGCCTAATGGCAATTGCTACAACCGAACTGGAGCTTCTTATGAAACAAATTACCGCCGTCATCAAACCCTTCAAACTGGAAGAAGTGCGTGAAGCACTCGCTGAATGCGGCGTAACCGGATTGACTGCCACCGAGGTCAAAGGTTTTGGTCGCCAAAAAGGACACACCGAGCTGTACCGTGGAGCCGAATACGTGGTCGATTTTCTGCCCAAAGTGAAAGTCGAAATCGTGGTGAAAGGTGAAGACGTAGAACGCTGCGTAGATGCTATCGTCAAAGCCGCCCGTACCGGCAAAATCGGCGACGGCAAAATTTTTGTGACCAGCGTAGAACGCGTTGTCCGTATCCGCACGGGCGAACAAGATGAATCCGCTATTTAATGCGTCAGTCAAATTGTTAATTACTTTGTTAATAAAAGGAGATTACTTGTGCAATTAACCGAACACTTTACATTGGAAGAGTTTGTGGTTTCGGATACGGCCATGCGCTTGGGTATTGATAATACCGCGAGTGATGAAATCACCATCAATTTGATTGTGGTCGCGAATGAAATGGAAAAAATCCGTACCTTTTTGGGCGATAAATCCATTCGCATCAATTCCGGTTACCGCTGCGAAGAATTGGAAAAAGTATTGTGCGCTAAAGATTTTGGCGGATGGTGCAGCCGGCACGGTAAAGATAAAGAAACCGCATGGCCCGAATACTTTGCCAATAAAGGACACCCCAAAGGTTTCTGCGCCGATTTTGTTTGCCCCGATTTTGGTACGCCTACCGACATCGTTGCCGCATTGCGTAAAACCGATTTGGTGTATGACCAATTGATTTTGGAAGGTACTTGGGTTCACGTTTCTTTCGCGCCCGCCGCACGGATGATAGCCATGTCCGCCACATTTGATAATGGCGTACCGAGCTACCAAATTTTGTCGCCCACCCAATCGACTTAATAGCGTATTTAATAACCTATCGCGTCCAATCCCCAACGCGGTTTGACATCAAACGCATAGGTTTTATGCGCCTGCTGCAAACCGCTTTGCAGGCGCATGGCGGCGGCAAGCGCGATCATTGCTCCGTTATCGGTGCATAAATGCAATTCGGGGTAATGCACGCGCACTTTGCGCTCGGCACACGCGGCATTTAATTGCGTTCGCAATTCCCGATTCGCACCCACACCACCCGCCACGACTAAACGATTTAATCCGGTTTCTTTCAACGCAGAAAGCGATTTTTTCACCAATACATCCACAATCGCGGCTTGGGTCGAGGCCGCTAAATTCGGAAAATCCGCTGGTTGAATTTTTTGTGATTGCACCAAAACCGCTGTTTTTAATCCAGCAAACGAAAAATCCAAATTCCCGCTATGCAATAAAGGGCGTGGTAATTTATACGCCGTAGGGTTTCCATCTTGTGCCATTTTCGCCAGCAGCGGCCCCCCCGGGTAATCCAAGCCCATGATTTTGGCGGATTTATCGAAGGCTTCTCCGGCGGCATCGTCAATCGTTTCGCCGAGTAATTCATAACATCCCACGTCATCCACGCGCATCAACTGCGTATGCCCGCCCGAAACCAGCAAGGCGACAAATGGAAATTCGGGCGGATCGGCACTCAAAAAAGGCGAGAGCAAATGCCCTTCCAAGTGGTGTACGCCCAGCACGGGCTTATCCAACGCCGCCGCCAATGCACACGCCACGCCCGCGCCCACGAGCAACGCCCCTGCAAGTCCGGGGCCGCGTGTGAACGCCACCACATCGACATCCGCCAGCGTTTTGCCGGACTGCGCTAACACCTCGCGCGTGAGCGGCAGGGCGCGGCGGATGTGATCGCGGCTTGCCAACTCCGGCACGACCCCGCCAAAGGCTTGGTGCATGGAAATTTGCGAGTGCAGCGCGTGTGCCAACAATGTGGGAACGCCTTTTTCGGCATATTCCACCAATGCCACACCGGTTTCATCGCAAGACGATTCAAAACCTAAAACCAAAGTCGAGGAAGGATTCATAAAAAACGATCCAAAATCTTTTTACTCACCGCATCCAATTCAAAATGGTTGCGAATTAAATAATGAATACCATGCGTATCCGAAATCAATAATAATCCCTCACTGCCTACACGCCGAATATCTTCATCGCCGCGTAAAACAAAAGTGGTTTCGCCTCGGTCGGTGGTCACACTCCAAGTGCAGGGCGTGGAATAACTGGTGACCGCCGTGATTTTTTCAATCACGGGAACAAACTCGCGCCCATTCAATTCTTCTTCAATTAAGGCTGCCGAAGCGGGTGGCAAGGTAGAAAGATGTGGAATCCAAACCACCTCTTTACCATCCGTATTCACCAAAGAAATAGATTCTTGTGGTGCTTGCAGCGGAAATGCCCGCACGGGGGAAATTCCTTCGTGGCGCTGCCCGTCATCGGTTATTAAAACCAGTTTTCCAAATGTGTTACGTTCAAGATTCATCGAAAAATCCTTTTTGATTAACTTGTTTTTCTTCCAACTTGGCTTTTTTGAAGGTTGCCGATCCGCGTGCCAAATCGGGGAAACGGGCGCGTTCTCTGCCTTCGAGTAAACCTTCAACCGTGAGAATTTGAATCACCGGAAACGTATTAGCGGGAAAATGTGGGCTTTCGTAATAACCTTCTTTCACCGCTTCAACCAGCATCGGTTTAGTGGGCGGCGTGAGGGTGACAAATAATCCGATATGTGCTTTTTCGCGCTGCACCACATGCGCCAAATCCCGCACCATTGCCACATTCACACTACTACCACCTTTGACGGAAACAATAATCTTTTTGTGCTGTTTATTATTTTTAGTATCTGTACTATCTTGAAAATAAATCAACCCATCAATACCGCCATCCGCACCTTTTTTCTTACCCTGATAAGGCTGGGCATTAACCAGAGAACACGCCCACCATTGAAATTGGTATTTATCCCGGTTCGCCAAATCGCGTGCGCCTTCCAAATCCTTGGGCGTGCCTTCAACCACAAAAGAGCCATCGGGAAAAGCATCACGCAGGCGTTTTTCAATCAAACTCACGGCTAAATGGGTGATGTCGATACCGATCCATTTACGTCCCATTTTTTGCGCCGCGTGAACGGCTGTGCCACAACCACAAAATGGGTCTAAAACCACATCGCCTTCGCTGGTGCTGGCTTCAATGATTCGTTCTAATAATGCGACGGGTTTTTGGGTGGGATAGCCTAACGATTCGGCTGCTGCACCAGTCAGGGGTTTAATATCTGTCCACAAATTGGTAATCGGCTTACCCTGATTCTCATTCAAATAACGCTTTAAGCGGGGACGTTGTTTTTTATCGGCTGGATAATAAATACGCCCCTCATCGTGCAATTTTTGCATCGTATCACGTTCATAGCGCCAACCCTTTTTAGGGAAAGCATAGCCCTGCCATTCATACATCATATTCGGGCGTGGGCTAGGACTTGCCATATCGGCTAACTGATATAAACCACGACCATCGCCATCATCGTGGCGGTAAAAGTTTTTTACATATTTTTTACTTAAATCAGTGCGTGGCAACTGAAGGGAATGTTTTTCTTTGACGTAAAAGAATATCGTATCGGTTACTGCACCGTATTTATTTTTTGAATCATTATGGCTATTGTGGCGTTGCCATGTGATTTCACTGCCAAACTGCTTACGCCCAAAGATACCATCTAATACGATTTTCAAATAATGCGATGCGGTAGGGTCGCAATGTAAATACAGGCTTCCCGTTGGTTTGAGAACACGGTGTAATTCCAATAAGCGATTGGTCATCATGGTCAAATAGGCCATGATGTCATCTTCGCCTAAAAATCGGCGTAGTGCATCCATCATCTCAGCCACAGCGGTATTGCTCTGGCGCATGATTTCATTGAATTCTGATTCGGCTTGTTCACCCCAATGCCACGAATCTTCAAACGCAGTAATCTGCGCTTCGCTGGATGCACCTTTGGGCGATGAAAACAAAATGTTGTAATCGCGGTCGCTATTAAAAGGTGGATCGAGATAAATTAAATCCACCGATTCATCGGCGATGGATTGGCGCAATACATTCAGATTGTCGCCATAATAAAGAGAGTTTGGATGGTTCATTATTATTGATACGTTATTCTTCATCCACCATCACCGCCGCATTACGGGCTTGCGCTTGGTAGAGTTTGTAGTACGCGCCTTCGGCTTCCATCAGCGCATCGTGCGTGCCTTCTTCCACCACGCGGCCACGGTCTAGCACCACCAAGCGGTCGGCGCGGTGCAGGGTTGAAAGGCGGTGCGCAATCGCAATCGTGGTGCGGCCTTGCACGAGGTTCTCTAGGGCTTTTTGAATTTCTTTTTCGGTTTCCGAATCGACCGAGGCGGTGGCTTCGTCCAAAATCAAAATACGCGGATCAATCAGCAAGGCGCGGGCGATAGAAATACGTTGGCGCTCGCCACCCGATAAGCCTTGTCCACGTTCACCCACCATCGAATCGTAACCCTGCGGCAAACGCAAAATAAATTCATGGGCATGGGCGGCACGCGCGGCGGTGATAATTTCTTCCCGCGTGGCGTGGGGTTTGCCGTAGGCGATATTTTCCGCAATCGTGCCAAAGAACAAGAAGGGTTCTTGCAGTACCAAGCCGATATTACGGCGGTAATCGGCAATCGCGTAGCTGCGAATATCCACCCCATCGACCAAAATCGCGCCCTCGTTCACATCGTAAAAGCGACAAATTAAATTCACCAGCGTACTCTTGCCCGATCCGCTGTGTCCGACGAGGCCAATCATTTGTCCGGGTTCGATGGTGAGGTTGATGCCCTTATTCACCTGCCGATTGCCGTAGCGGAATCCAGCTTCGCGTATTTCGATTTTGCCTTGTACTTTATCGACATGTACGGGGTTAGAAGGTTCGGGGACGCTGGAGACGTGATCCAAAATATCAAAAATACGTTTGGCAGCCGAGGCACTTTTTTGCGTATCGGAAACAATCGTACTCATCGAATCCAAACGCCCGTAAAAGCGCCCGATGTAGGTGATAGCCGCCAGCAGCATCCCGACCGTGATTTCTCCGCGTGAGATTTGCCAGATACCAAACGCCCACACAATCAGCAAACCAGTTTCGGTGAGCAAGGAAACGGTGGGGGAAAATAATGCCCAAATTTGGTTCAAGCGGTCATTCACATGCAGATTAACGCGGTTGGCATCGCGGAAACGACCCGCTTCACGGCGTTCTTGGGCAAAGGCTTTCACCACGCGAATACCCGGAATGGTGTCTGCCAGCACATTGGTCACCTCGCCCCACACGCGGTCGATTTTTTCAAAGCCCGTGCGCAGTTTGTAGCGCACCACATGAATCAACCACGCAATAAAGGGTAGCGGAACCAAGGTCACCAACGCCAGCCAAGGATTGAGCGTGAAGAGAATGGCGGCGGTCATCACAATCATCACAATATCGCTCGCAAAATCGGTCAGGTGCAAGGATAAATAAACGGCAATACGATCACTGCCACTGCCGATACGTGAGAGCAAATCGCCCGTGCGCTTGCCACCGAAGTATTCCAATGAAAGCTGCATCAAATGGTCATACGTGGTGGTGCGCAAATCGGCGGCAATGCGTTCGGAAACGCGGGCCAAAACGTACTTTTTCGCCCAGCCCAAAATCCACGCCAGTATCGCGGCTCCGAATAGTCCGCTCAAATACCATGCCACGGTTTCCACGGGGATTTCTTTGCCGTTTTGAAAAGGGATCAACACTTCATCCACCAACGGAATCGTGAGGTACGGTGGGATTTGGTGCGCCGCCGTTCCCAGCAGCATCAAAATAAAGCCGAGCAACAATTCGCCCTTATACGGCTTGGTGAAGCGCCAGAGCCGGAACAATGTCCACGTTGAGGGCGGCGTGTGGACGACTTTGGTACACACCGGACATTCTTCGGCATCCGGTTCAAGCGGTGCTTTGCAACTGGGGCAGACGGTTTGTGCGGTTTCGACAGCGGGGTTGTTGAACAAGTCCAACAGCCGCATGGCTTCCAAATTTTGCCCCAATGTGAAACGCCAGCTTGCCAGTAAACCACTGGAATCGCTCAAATCCAAATGCCCTACCCCCGCATGATCGTGGTGGTGCAGATGCAGGTTTTCCCTTAATTCCCACTCTTGCCAGCTTGTAGCACCTGTCACTGAATTGCGGCTCAAAATGCGTTGATTGGTTAAAACGACCAAACCTTTGACAAAATGGAGGTTGGAATCAAGATCAAGCTCCAGTGTTGCCAGCACATTTTCTTGTGGGTGTAACACGTTTAGTACGTTTTCTACAATCATTGTCATGACAAAAAAAATTGAAATTCTGAAGGTAACCCACCTTCGAGGCCCGAACATCTGGACATACCGACCGGTCATCGAAGCATGGGTGGATATTGGAAGTTTAGAAGATTACCCCTCCAATACCTTGGACGGGTTTTACGAACGACTGACCGCATTTTTACCGAGTTTAGTAGAACACCGTTGCAGCCCGGGCGTGCGTGGTGGCTTTTTACAGCGGGTGCGCGAAGGCACGTATGCCGGACACATCATGGAACACGTCACGCTGGAGCTGCAAAATCTGGCGGGTATGCGCACCGGTTTTGGCAAAACGCGGCAAACTTCCCAGCGCGGAATTTACAAAATGGCATTCCGCACCCGCCAAGAAGAAATCGGGCGCATGGCGATGTTTGCCGCCCGCGATTTGGTCGAAGCCGCGATTAACGATACGCCCTACGACATAGCCGCCACCATCGCCCACCTGCGTGATCGCGCCGACCGCTTGATGCTCGGCCCCAGCACCTCGCACATTGTGGATGCGGCGATTGACCGCCACATTCCCTTTATCCGCCTCACCGAAGGTAATCTGGTGCAACTGGGTTATGGTATCAACCAACGCCGGATTTGGACAGCCGAAACCGACCAAACCAGCGCCATCGCCGAAGAAATTGCCAGCGATAAGGATATGACCAAATCGCTGTTAAAAGCCTGCGGCGTACCTGTGCCGGAAGGTGATTTGGTCAAAAGTGCCGAAGCCGCTTGGGAAGCCGCGCAGGATATTGGCTTCCCCGTGGCCGTCAAACCGTATAACGGCAATCACGGGCGGGGCGTGTCGTTGGATTTGTACACCGAAGCCTCCATCAAAGCCGCCTACGATCTGGCTTACGAGCGCGGTGATAGCAGTTCCATCATCGTGGAACAATTCATTCCGGGGAATGAACACCGCCTACTGGTCGTGGGCAAAAAAGTGGTGGCAGCCGCCAAGGGTGAAACGCTGTGGGTGGTGGGCGATGGCGTTTCCACCGTTGACCAGCTTGCCGATTTGCAAATCAATTGCGACCCTCGGCGCGGTGAAGAAGAGGAATTTCCTTTAAGCATCGTCACACCCAGCAAATCCGGCGAAGTGAAACTGGAGCTGGAGCGTGTAGGCCTCACGCCCCAATCTATCCCGACCGAAGGGCAACGGGTGCTGATTCAGCGCAACGGCAATGTGGCGTTTGATGTGACCGATTCGGTTCACCCCAGCGTTGCCGCTACTGCCGCATTAGCAGCCCGCATTGTGGGTCTGAACATCGCGGGTATCGACATGGTGTTGGAAGACGTTTCCAAACCCATTACCCAGCAGCGTGCGGCGGTGATTGAAGTGAATGCCAGCCCGGGTTTACTCTCCCATATCAAGCCCGTGAATGGGGAAGGTCGTCCGGTGGGAACGGCGATTATTTCGCATTTATTCCAACCGGAACACGATGGGCGCATTCCCGTCATCGGCATTACCGGAACCCAAAAAACCGGACGCATCGCACGGCTGGTGGCGTGGCTGGTTCACATCAGCGGTAAACATGTGGGGCTGGCATGCAGCGAAGGCTTGTATTTGGATGGTCGCCAAGTAGAAGCCAACGATTGTGCCAACTGGGAGGCGGGTCAGCGTTTGTTGATTAACCGCTCGGTACAAGCGGCAGTCTTGGAAAACAGCAGCAAGATGATTTTGGCAGAAGGTTTAGCCTACGATAAATGCAGCGTGGGTGTGGTTACCGATGTGAGCTGGACGGAATCGCTCGCGCCCTTCGATATTTTGGATGCCGAGCAAACCTTCAAGGTCACGCGCACCCAAGTCGATGTGGTTTTACCCAGCGGCACGGCGGTATTGAATGCCGCTGACCCCCAAGTCGTTGAAATGGCGGAGTTGTGCGATGGCAAAGTGATTTTCTATGGCATGGATGCTGAACACAGCGTGATTGCCGCCCACCGTACAGCGGGTGAGCGCACCGTATTTTTGCGCAACGGCTGCATTATTTTGGCGCAGGGTGCGGATGAAATCGCCCAGTTTGCGCTGCAATCGCTCAAACCCGCCAAGGCTTCGCAGCCCGAAATGGTGATGGCGGCGGTAGCGGCAGCGTGGGCGTTGAATATCTCACCGGAACTGATCGGAGCGGGATTACGGACATTTGAATCGAATCCGAAGAAAACGCCGTACTCTTACTAAACGCGACACTACAACGCAATACTGAAACGAAAAATTATGCAAGTATCCCGTATCCGCGCCCTGCGTGGGCCTAATCTTTGGAGTCATCACACCGCTATTCAAGCCGTGGTGACCTGTACGAATGAAGAATGTTCCATCAATACCCTCGCGGGTTTTGAAACCCGTGTGCGTGCGCGGTTTCCTGAAATTGCGTCTTTTCAACCCATTGGGCATGACGATACCATCCCCTTGGTGCGGGTGCTGGAATTGGCGGCACTGGGTTTGCAAGCACAGGCGGGTTGCCCCGTCACGTTCAGTTGCAGCGTGGCAACGGTAGAAGCCAATGTATACCAAATGGTGGTTGAATACAGCGAAGAAGCGGTAGGACGTTTGGCGCTGGAACTGGCAGAAACCTTGTGCCAATCGGCATGGGACGATACGCCATTCGACCTCAACGCCGCATTGGAACAACTGCGTGAATTGGACGAAGATGTACGCCTTGGCCCTAGCACGGGTTGTATCGTGGATGCCGCCGTTGCGCGTGGCATTCCGTACAGCCGCATGACCGAAGGTAGCATGGTACGCTTTGGCTGGGGCAGTAAACAACGCCGTATTCAGGCGGCGGAAATGGACATTACCAGCGCGATTGCCGAAGCTATCGCCCAAGATAAAGAACTCACCAAAAAATTGCTGACCGCAGCGGGTGTGCCAGTTCCCAATGGTCGTTCGGTGACCGATGCCGAAGATGCGTATAAAGCCGCGTGTGAAATTGGTTTTCCGCAGGTTGCCGTGGTCGTTAAACCCAAAGATGGCAACCAAGGCAAGGGCGTGACCGTCAATATCACCACCAAGGAGCATCTCACCCAAGCCTATACCATCGCCACCGAATTTCGTGACGATATTCTGGTGGAACGCTATATGCCGGGCAACGATTACCGCTTGCTGGTGGTGGGTGATAAGCTCATTGCCGCCGCCCGCCGTGACCCGCCGAAAGTGGTGGGCGATGGCGTTCACACGGTAGCGGAATTGGTGGCGCAGGTGAATCTTGATCCGCGCCGTGGTTCGGGGCATTCCACTTCGCTAACCAAAATCCGTATCGACGATATTGCCCTGACCTGCCTCGCGCACCAAGGCGTAACGCCCGACACCGTTCCCGCCAAAGGCCAGCGCGTGAATCTGCGCAATAACGCGAATTTATCAACGGGTGGTTCGGCTACCGATGTCACCGATGACGTGCATCCTGAAGTAGCTGCCCGTGCCGTTGCCGCTGCGCAAATGGTCGGTTTGCATATTTGCGGGGTGGATGTGGTGGCAGATAGTATTTTGCGCCCACTCGAAGAACAAGGCGGCGGAATCGTGGAAGTGAACGCCGCGCCGGGATTGCGGATGCACCTTGCACCCTCCTTCGGCAAAGGGCGTGCGGTGGGTGAGGCGATTATTTCCAATATGTTCAAAAATGGGCATAGCGTAGAAAACGGACGTATTCCCATCGTAGCCGTGACCGGAACCAATGGAAAAACCACCACCGTGCGCCTGATTTCCCACCTGCTCACCCAAAAAGGGCTGTGCGTGGGCATGACGAATACCGATGGCGTGTATGTGGGCGATACCTGCATCGACACAGGCGACTGTAGCGGCCCCCGTAGCGCCCGTAGCGTGTTATTGCACCCCGATGTGGATGCCGCTGTTCTCGAAACCGCACGCGGCGGCGTGTTGCGGGAAGGTTTGGCGTTTGACCGTTGCGATGTCGCCGTGGTGACCAATATCGGCAGCGGTGACCATTTGGGCTTGAATTACATCACCACCGTGCAAGAACTCGCTGTTCTCAAGCGCGTGATTGTGCAAAATGTCGCGCCCAACGGCACGGCGGTGCTGAATGCGAACGACCCCAATGTCGCCATCATGGCGGGTAAATGCAGCGGCAACGTGATTTTCTTTGCGGTGGACAAATACCATCCCGTCATGGCAACGCACAGCGCCCAAGGGCAAGCGGTGGTGTATGTGGAGAATGGGCATATCGTGGCGCGTAAAGGTGCTTTCGTGCATCGCATTGCGTTGGCGAACATTCCGCTGACGTTGGGTGGCACGATTGGTTTTCAGGTTGAGAACACGATGGCATCCATCGCGGCGGCGTGGGCGCTGGGGATGCCGTGGGATGTGGTGGAAAAAGGATTGGCAACCTTCTCCAACGATACCCACAATGCCCAAGGCCGTTTCAACCTCTTTAACTATCGCGGTGCGACGGTGATTGCGGATTATGGTCACAACCCCGATGCCATGCTCGCACTGGTGCAGGCGGTGGAAGCAATGCCCGCAACCCGCCGTTCAGTGGTGATTAGTGGGGCTGGTGATCGCCGTGACCAGGATATTCGCCAACAAACCGAGATTTTGGGTGCAGCCTTCGATGAAGTGGTGTTGTACGAAGACCAGTGCCAACGCGGTCGTGCCGATGGTGAAGTGGTGGCGTTGTTACGCCAAGGGCTGGCACAGGCACAGCGCACCACTGAATGCCACGAGATCAAGGGCGAATTTCGCGCCATTGACCTCGCTATGGACAAATTACAGGCCGGTGAGTTGTGCCTGATTTTGGTCGATCAGGTCGAAGAAGCCTTGGCTCACATCGCAGCAAAGGTTTCGGCAGCCGGATAACGCGCCATCAACTGCTGCACGGCTTGTGCAGCGTGCAAACGCCCATCCAGCAAATCGACCACACATTGCGCGATAGGCATTTGAACCCCTAGCCCCTGCGCCCGTTGTACCACGGTGCGGGCGCTGTAAACCCCCTCGGCGACGTGACCCAGCATCTGGGTTGCTTCTTCGAGGGTTTTTCCTTGTGCCAACGCCATTCCCACGCGGCGGTTACGGGATAAATCGCCGGTTGCGGTCAGCACCAAATCACCCAGTCCGCTCAAACCCATAAAAGTTTCCGCGTGCGCACCCAAAGCAATACCGAGGCGCGTCATTTCCGCCAACCCGCGCGTAATCAGGGCGGCACGGGCATTGAGGCCGAGTTGCAAACCATCGCACAACCCCGTTGCAATCGCCAATACGTTTTTCACCGCACCGCCGACTTCGACACCCACGATGTCCTCGTTGGCATAAACACGCAGGCTGGGATTGTGAAAAGCCGTAACCAGTGCTTCCCGCACATCGGCATGGGTACTGGCGGCGACTAATGCGGTCGGCTGGCGGGTTGCTACTTCCTGCGCAAAACTGGGGCCGCTGAGAACGCCTGCTCTTAAATTAGGAGCTACCAACGCTTGTATTTCGTGCGCTAGCAGCCCTTTTGATTCCTGAAACGGTCGTTCAAACCCTTTGCACAACCATGCGATGGAGGCTTTGCAATCCCGCAACGCAGTCAGAAATTCGCGCAATGCCGACATGGGCGTAGCAATGATGAGCAAATCATTCGATGACAGCGTATCGACCCACTGCGGCAAGGGCGTGGCATGGATATGCAGGGATTCAGGTAACGCAATGCCTGCCAGATAGCGCCGATTTTCACGGTGCATCTGCATGTCGGCGGCTTGTTCGGCATTGCGCACCCACAGCGTGACATGGTGTGTGCTGTGGGCAGAGGCGTTGTGGCTGGCATTGATGGCGAGCGCGGTTCCCCACGCTCCGCCTCCCAGAACATGGATTTTCATGGATTACGCCACCCGTTTGAATGCTTCACATAGCCTAAGTTCATGTCTCAGTTTATTTGACGAGCTTAGGCTTACGTGCTTTTTTCCGAGATTGCTCCCGCGCTCAACGGCTGGCATTAAATCGTTATTTTCTTCAATGCGAAGCATACGAATGTCCCGTACCGATGGTGTGAACCAATCGTAGCGAGATGCCAGCTCTTGTACTGCTAAAACGCAAGTGACCGCATCCACTTTGGAACCACCGAAATAGACAGAACCTTGCTGCCAATCAAAGCCGTATTCATCCACCAACACCTTACGAATATCCATGTAAGCGTTGGTGTACGAATCATTCGGGTAGGTTTCCTTTAGCGCGGAAATTTCAAGGTCAAAAGTGATGGCGTACATGGTAGTTATTGCAACGTATTGTTGGCTTGCGGCTGTCCCATTTGCGCCAGTTGTTGGGCGATTTGCTGCTCGTACATGGCTTGGAAATTGATTTCCGCCAAATGCACGGGTGGGAAGCCCGCACGTTGAATCAAATCAGCGGTATTACCACGCAGGTAGGGGTAAACGATTTGCGGGCAGGAAATAGCCAGCACTTGCTGCATCTGTTCTTGCGGCACATTGCGGATTTCAAAAATGCCCGCTTGCTGGGTTTCGACCAAAAATACGGTTTTGTCTTTGATTTTGGTTTGCACGGTAGCCGTAATCACCACTTCGTAGATGCCTTCTGAAACGGGATGGGCTTGCACGCCCAGTTGCATATCCAATGTGGGTTGCTCAGGTTCCAACAAGATAGCGGGAGAATTGGGTTGTTCCAGCGATGCGCCTTTGAGGTAAATACGTTGAATGGCGAAAACAGGGGTTTGATCGGACATGGAAGTCTTTCTTTCTTAAAAAACGAAATGGGAAACGAACAATAATTAAAGGATTGCGAATTATGAAGCAACCCGATGCAGCAACGGCACGAGGCCGCCTTGCCTATCCAATGCCATCAAATCATCGCAACCACCGACATGGGTGCTACCGATGAAAATTTGTGGCACGGTACGGCGCTGGGTGCGTTCCATCATGGTGGCACGTTGTTGGGGGTCGAGGTCAATGCGGATTTCCTCGATGTGGGTTACGCCTTTGGCGGCCAAAATCCGTTTGGCTTGCACGCAATACGGGCAAACGCCGGTGGTGTACATGGTGACAGCTTGCATCATGGGATACTTTATTCCATCTTTTTATGATTTTTCAATCGGTAGACTCGCCGAACGCCAGCTGGATAAGCCTCCGCCCAATGAGTATGCCCGTTCATAGCCCAGCTTTTTGGCAACGGCAACGGCGCGGTTGGAGCGCATTCCCGATTGGCAGACCAACACCACGGGCAGTTTTTTGTTTTTCACGGCGTTGGGGAGTTTGCTTTCCAAATCCGACAGCGGGATATTCTTGGCACTGCTGATATGTCCCGCAGCGTATTCAGAGGGTTCGCACACGTCAATCACGACGGCTTTTTCACGGTTCATCAACAGCACTACGTTCGCCGGATCGATGCCCGCAGAGACCGTGCCTTGAATGATGGGCAGCAAAAGCAATGCGCCGGATGTCAGCGCGATGGCGAGCAGCATCCAATTGTCGATAATGAATTTCACTTTATTCCTTTTTTTGATGAGGGGGTGTAAGCAGGTTTGCAATCCCGCATTTTAGAATGCTAGTGTTTTGCCTTTACACATTGACGTATTTATGTACAAACTCGTTCTCGTTCGCCACGGCGAATCTACTTGGAATCTCGAAAACCGCTTCACAGGCTGGACGGATGTTGATCTGACCCCCACCGGTGTGGAGCAAGCCCTGAATGCAGGTCGTCTGCTCAAAGCAGAGAATTATGAATTCGACTTGGCCTACACTAGCGTGCTGAAACGCGCGACCCGCACGTTGTGGCATTGCTTGGATGCGATGGATCGCACTTGGCTGCCCGTCGTGCATTCGTGGCGCTTGAATGAACGCCATTACGGAGCCTTGCAAGGTTTGAATAAAACCGATATGGCCAAACAATACGGCGAAGCGCAGGTACTGCAATGGCGACGCAGCTACGATACGCCCCCCCCCGCATTGGAAGCCACCGACCCCCGCAGTGAACGCGGTGACATTCGTTACAAAGATTTGCAAGCCGAGCAAATCCCGCTGACCGAATGCCTGAAAGATACCGTAGCACGGGTAATGCCCTTCTGGAACGACACCGTAGCCCCCACTATTTTGAGCGGCAAGCGTGTGGTGATCGCTGCGCACGGTAATTCGATTCGCGCATTGGTGAAATACTTGGACGGCATCTCGGATGCCGATATTGTGGGACTGAATATCCCCAACGGAATTCCATTGGTTTACGAGCTGGATGCCAATTTGAAGCCAATTCGCCATTACTATCTAGGGGATGCACAAGCGGTAGCACAAGCTGCCGCCGCAGTCGCATCACAAGGCAAAGCTTAAAAAGGTACGCAAAATGGGTCAGAAACTGAAAATTGCAGGCTGGATCAGCATCGGTGTGCTTACGGGGGCTTTGACCACCGTGTCACTCCAAACGGTTGCGCGTAGCACCATGTCTCCTTTACCGCTGGAGGAGTTGCAGCAACTGGCTGCGGTTTTCAGTATTCTGAAAAGCGACTACGTGGAACCTGTGGATGAGAAGAAACTCATCACCGAAGCCATTTCCGGCATGGTGACGAGCCTTGATCCTCATTCCCAGTATTTCGACAAAAAGTCGTTCAAGGAATTCAAAGAAGGCACATCCGGCAAATTTGTCGGTGTCGGCTTGGAAGTCAATATGGAAGACGGCTTGGTGCGGGTGGTAACGCCGATTGAAGGCTCTCCCGCCTTCCGTGCCGGTTTGAAAACCAACGATTTGATTACCCGCGTGGATGATACCGCCGTCAAGGGGCTGACCCTGAACGAAGCCGTGAAGCGGATGCGCGGTGAACCCAATACCAAGGTGATTTTGACGGTGTTCCGTAAGGATGAAAATCGCACCTTCCCCGTCACCATCATCCGTGAAGAAATCAAACAACAATCGGTGCGCGGTAAGCTCATTGAACCCGGTTATGCGTGGATTCGCATCAGCCAGTTCCAAGAACGCACGGTCGATGATTTTGTGCGCAAAGTGGACGAGCTGTACAAACAAGACCCCCAAATCAAAGGCTTTGTTTTGGATTTGCGCAACGATCCGGGTGGTTTGTTGAATGCAGCAGTGGCGATTTCTGCCGCCTTCCTGCCCGACAATGTCACCGTAGTGACCACCAACGGACAAACCCAAGAAAGCAAACAAGTGCTGAAGGCAAACCCGCGCGATTATTCGCAGCGTGACGGCTTTGACCCCATCAAGCGATTGCCCGCTGCGTTGAAGAAAATCCCGCTAGTGGTTTTGGTGAACGAAGGTTCGGCTTCTGCCAGCGAGATTGTGGCGGGTGCATTGCAAGATTACAAGCGTTCCGTCATCATGGGTAGCCAGACGTTTGGTAAGGGTTCGGTGCAAACCTTCCGCCCACTGGGGCCAGAAACAGGTCTCAAAATTACGACTGCACGCTATTACACGCCCAACGGACGTTCGATTCAAGCCAAGGGTATTGTCCCCGACATGTTGGTGGATGAAACCGAAGAAGGTAGCCCTTACGCCGTCTTGAAACTGCGTGAAGCCGATTTGGGCAAACACATTGCCAGCGGTCAAGGCAATGATGCCAAAGACCCCGAAAAAGAGAAAATCCAAGAAAAAGCGCGTGAAGAAGCCATGAAGCGGTTGGAAGAAGAAAACCGTAAATCACCCGCTGAACGCCGACCACCGGAATTTGGTTCACCCAAAGATTTTCAGTTGATTCAAGCATTGAACAAGCTCAAAGGCTTGCCCGTGGTGGTCAGCAAAACACAGGTTGAACGCAAAGAAGCAGCGAAGGAAAGAGATAACGATTGAAATCGGTATCCCAATTTCCTATTGAACATCCCGTATTGATTTGAACCAACATTAATGTGGCGGCGGCTTAAAAATACGGGATGGTTTTTTCTTTTCTTGGTGATGGGTTTTTTGGTTTCCGCCGATTTTGGTGAAAACTTAGAACCCATACCGGAAAAGATGGAAGAACGGCTGAAAGACCTTTCTCAAAGGATTCCGTTGTTTGTCACGCTGTTCGAGATGATGACCGACTACCCCGAAGAATCGCGGGAAGCAATGGCGGTTTTTCAAGCATTGAAGAGCGAATACGTTAATTCAGTGAGCGATAAAACACTGCTTGCCGGCGCTCTGTCTGGCATGGTCGGGAATTTAGAGCCGCATTCTTATTATTTTCATGGTCAAGAATTTCAAGATTGGAAACAATTTAGTAGCGATAAACCCAATAGCACCTCAAGTCTTGGCATAGAGTTGGCAAGAATTGAAAATGGTGGGTTAAAAATCGGTCATATTGTGGAAGGTTCACCCGCCTATCGTGTTGGGTTGCAACGCGGCGATGCCATTACCCATTTGGATGGTGCGTCTATTCGATGGCAGCAATTTAGCAGCGTGCAACGGAAAATGCACAACATAGCCGCTTCAGGCATACGTTTAACGGTTTTTCGTAAGAAAGAACAACGTACTTTTACTGTTACGGTTCAACGAGAACCGATTGTTTGGCCGCAAGTCCATACCCAATGGTTAGCACCCGGTCTGGCTTGGGTGCATGTGAGTCGTTTTTCACCAGTAGCGATACAAGAGTTTATTCAGAAAATCAATTTACTCTTGCAAGAAAACCCTCATCCCAAAGGAGTGGTTTTAGATTTACGAGAAAACCCGGGGGGATTGGTTAATTCTGCTGTTGCCCTTGCCTCTGTTTTTTTGCCGTCTAATAAAATAATAATGACTCTTAAAGGACGGTCACCATACAGCTATGAAATTCTCAAAACATCACACCAAAATAAATTACCATCTTTTTTGCAAACGATCCCAATGGTCGTTTTGGTGAATGCGGGATCGGCATCGGCTAGTGAAGTAATAGCAGGCGCATTGCAAGATCACCAGCGTGCGGTTATTATGGGTAGTAAAACCTTTGGCAAGGGTATTATGCAAACTTCTTTTGGTTCCCACGCATTGGGTGGTGGTTTTCAATTTACCAGCGCACATTACTACCTTCCTAGTGGTCGTTCCATTCAAGGGGTGGGTGTTGTGCCGGATATTCTGATAGAAGATAGTTATGAGATTCTTCCATATGCTGGATTACGGAAGTATGAATCGGATTATCCCAGTTATTTGGTGAACCCTAAAAGTGGGCATCAAAAAAACGAAGATAAAAAAGCCCGACAAAAAGCCCGTGAACAAGCAC
>ERZ724508.826-NODE-826-length-20556-cov-5.211648_pt1 | contig 20556 bp, 31 predicted proteins | sample MGYA00376041_ERZ724508 | MGnify/ENA primary metagenome ERZ724508 (study PRJEB28724, sample SAMN07190887) | wastewater metagenome | isolation source: effluent of sewage treatment plant in Hong Hong | place: USA: Christiansburg, Virginia | collected 2016-03-01 ...
CAGGGATAGTCGTCGTCCAACCTTGATACCCAATTCCTTGGGACAACTTCAAGTCCGGCAGCACTGTCCTCCGTGAAGTAGTTGTTGTTGATGTCAATGAACTGCAGCTTCCCTGGAGTCGAGTTAGTGCACAACAGCAAATTTTGGGGGTTAAAGTGAATGCCCACTTGAAATGCTTTAGCAGTTGGATTATCAACCATCCTTTGAATTTTGGTTCCCCTTGGATCGATGACCTGCCTGATCGTCACCACTTGGTTGTTATTATTCGTGTCGACAACTCTAACGGTATTGTCAGTTAGAGAGAAGGCCAGTAATGTTGATTACTCATTCGAGCTTATTCCAACGATTTCAGCTCCGAATCTTGGCAGGAAATCCTTTTTTGAGGCTGTTCTATGCCATAGAACTGCCACTCCTTCTTCACCTCCACTAATCATCGCAAAGGGTGTTCCATAGAGGGCTTTGACAGAGTGCACATGCCAATGCTCGATAACTGTCTGGCCCTGCTTCTCTCCAAATTCACTTAGGTAGTTGGTGATGACTCCCTTCTCATCTCCAATCACTAAATTCTCGTTATCAACCCATGCAGAAGTGACTTTTCTCACATGGGAAACTGTCTTAATTTCAGTCGGCTTATGTGTGTCAATAATGTGAAGATTACTGGCTTCCCCAACGAGCAAATAGACTCCAGAAATGGAGAGTAGATGAATCCCAGCCTTACATTCATAGAGAACCTTTTCTTTAGGCTTCTTGTTGAAGGCTTGGAAAACTAGTCGGTTGTGACTAGCGACGTAAACCCCATACTCTGACATGACTGCACTGTCGACCTTGGCTTTGATGACTGCTTGGTAGAGCACTTCGTGGTCTTCATTGAACTGCACAATATTGCCTCCAGAGTCAATACACACAAAGTTGCCCTGGGTATTGCAGAAAGCGACGATAGGCTCCTTAGCTTCGTAGAGCACGTCAAGGCAGCGTGCAGTCTCATCGTACAGGTAGATGCGGTTGCCAAACGCCACTACGAACTAATTTTGAGGCGTAAAATGGAACGAGCGACTGCAGAGCCTACCACCAAACATGAAGTGTTGAATTAAATATTAACTCAAGCGTAAGAGCACATAACAATCTATACAGTGCTCTTCGACTCAATTAAAATTTATGCTGCAGCTACTTCGTGGGCTGTTGAGACCGCTCAGCTACCGAGTTATGCGCAACTTTGGTGTGGCTGTGACAACATCGAACGACGATGCACTGGAATCTACTGTTCTGAAGAACCATCTGCTACGAGTTCGAAACAATATTGAACAGCTCAATATCGAGTTGGTCCTTCAAGAATCTGATGGCAGGTACATCAGTTATTTCTTGTTGATGCATGCCTTCAAGTCATACGAGCTGCAGGCCACTCCCTATGAGATTGAAAAGGTATGCAAATCCCTCCTGGCTCACAAAGTAGAGATCCCAGAAAAAAAGTTGCTTGTCAACTTCGTCCAATATTACGAGAGGAAACCGCAGGAGCTGTTTGCTTGGAAGGATCTTGATCAGCCAGCCAACAAGTTAGCTCTACTGCGGTTGGTGTCTGCCATGACCTGCCCACCTTCCAAACTCATCTCTGACTTTCTAAAGAAACTCGACTTCGCCAATGAGCCAATGGAGATAGTGGTTCAGGCATGCAACACCTACAGTATGATTAATGAAAATCAAACGGACCTCTCCGAACGAATCCACGCATACAGCGAAGAGCTAAAGGATTCGGATAAACTTTCGTAGGAACAGCTGAATGCAATAGCTGAGTTCTTCCGTGTTAACTTCTGGACTCTCTTCAGTACCAGAACATTCGATAACATGAGGGATGCTCTCGAGAAGAACCTTCCTGGCGAATCCAAGACCAGAATAAACTACTTCATGACATGCTTTAATTTGGTCCCTCGAGTTGTTCTGTTACGATTAAGAGAGGCTCTGAACATCCTGGAGCGGTAGGCATTCCGGATCAACCAGTAGGAGAGCAAGTCAAGCAACTTTGTCATCAACAAAGTTCTAATACTGCTTATGAGGGCCAATTTCAACTCGAACTATATCGTGCCTGATATGCTAAAGAATAAAGAAAAGTACGACAAGCTGCGTAAAGGCAACATTGACTTGGTTAATTACGTCGTCGAGCAGTACAGACGACTGGATTAGGATATTCCCATTGCCATCCTCCGATCAAGAGTTAAGGAATCCTTAATAATCGTCGAACGGGCTTTCAGAGTAACGATCAACTATATGGACATCCACTTTTATCGCAATAAGCTAGAGAAATCACTGAGGACGCTATACTCTGTTCGAAAGGATATTCCCTTTGGCGAAAGGCGGCAGCTCAAGGAACTGAACTACCGTCACGCCCTCAAGACGGAGGTGTTCAGCCAACAGTCAGTGAAGCTACTATTCCTCCTCTACTGCGAGCTGGAGGACACCAATAATATCAAGATTCTGGCTGAGCATCTCAAAACCTCGATTAAACCTGAGGATGTCGATGTACTTGCAGAGGTATGGTACAACATTAAGCGACTCAAACTCACTATAGACCTGCCATTAAGGATAACCGATTGTGCTACAAAAGGAATCTTCGCTGAATCGGTGTCCAAGATCTTCTACTGTCTTAACGGCGAAGACGAAGACAAGGTCAACGCCTTCCTGGTTCGGATCGAGCCTACCATAGAGGATATTCTGAGGTTTAAAACACTACATCTCAAAACACTCTTTAACGTCCTTCAAGAGTACGCGAAGGTTCCAAAAACCAGCAAATTTCTGTTCGTACATTTGTAGAGCAGCCTAATGCGGGAGTTTAGTTAGAAGCCCATCGACCTCAACGATATCAAGTTTGTCAAGAAGCACTTCGAGATGGCGAATGCTGGAAGTCGCAAGCTGCATGACTTCCTGAACGATAGTGTGAGGGACCCATCGACTGTAAAGAACAACCTAGCCGTCTACCTGAAGCAGGAGAAGAAATTCATAGAGTTACGGTAGAAGCAGCGGGTCGACAAGATAAAAGTACGGAGAGTGTAGGATATCGAATCCAAGAAAGACGAATGATAGTGATAGGTAGATCAGAGGTAGGTTGGCCTTTTACGCTGGTTGTACGAGGTGTTCGGGCGTTGTGAATTATTGTTTATGCTTCGCTCGTTAACCACTTACTTAACAATCTGCTTTAGATTCTTGGTTTCGTGGCCGTAGCCTGTCAAGCGCTTGTTTGCGTTGTTTATCATTGCTCGCAGGTCGGAGAGCTGGTCCTTCTCTAGCCGGACCATGTCCCTGAGCATAATGTTGTGGTCCGGAGGCGGTTTGGTTTAGTTATACTCTCGGGGTTATGGCATTGGGATGTTGAGGTCAGTCAGGAATGCTTCATGAGATTGCTCAAAAACCCTCGATGGTTTGGGTTAGCTCCGCTTAACTCCACTCTAAGACAATTTTTTCCTGGCCTTTGAGAGCAGCTGTTGAATCCTATCGAACTGGTCGGGCTACTGCGTGAGGATAATCTACTCGAGGCCGTCTTCGTCGTAGTTGCTGCTTGGTACCTCGTTGTATAAGTTAGACTTCCTCATAATATTATTGCAATTGGCAAACTTTGGTTGATTCATTTCGAACCATAATAACACTTCAAGTTTTTCTTTGTCGGAACACGCCCATCGCAAAAAGTGATCGGAATGGGTTAATAACCTATCCCTATGAACTCTCCATGGAAACGAATCCAGTTCGAATTGCGACAGAGAAGTAGAAGTAGATGGAGTTTGTGAATGTATCAAATCAGCTGTCAGTAGAAGATGTCCTTGCCGATACCTTCCCCCTCCTTGAGCATGATAGTATAGGCACCGCTATTGAGCCAATCAGTGGTATCCCCACCACAGTATCGTTAGTAGAAACTGTTACGAACGACTGTGTTCCACAGCGCGTACGTCCCGTTATGATGATGCACGTAGCATGAGGCGAAGTTCGGCTTGTATATTGAGTTCCGGAAGAATACCACAACAAAATCGTACCCTGGCGCTTTTGACTCGAACTGAAGGCATTTCATGTCGCAGTAGTTCCAAGCTACGTCGGAAGTGGCAAGTGTGAATCGAGGAGCAGTGTACCAGCTGAAATGGCTTGAACGGCAGCAAACTAAAATGACGACTGTCGCTAACAGCAAAGTCCTCATCACTATTATATTTAAATGAACGATCAGAGGCACTCGGAGGAGGAGGCAGCGGCACTTCAAGAAACTCTGCAGTACTTGAGACTCTACCGGCAGACCAGTGACGACCTGAAACAAGAACTGCGCAACGAAAACGAAAGTCTGATTCAAAGCATAAAACAGCTGGATCCCTCGTTCAGCCATGTGGAAGAGGATGTCAGGAGACTACGGGTGAAGCTATTGCTGTAACTATGCAACGGTCTGCTCATCTGATGTACATCACTGGTCAACAGTTGTTAAAGGCGACTCGAATGAGTAGGTAGGAAGCTCCTATGGGCTCAAAGTTGCGGTTGAGTAGCGGTAGAGCACGGTAACCCTCCCGCATCATACGTACAGGTACTGCAACCTTTCCGAAGTCTTTGATTTCGAAGTATATGAAGGCATAGTACACCTGGTTGAAGATGTAGTACAGGGGCTAGCTGGATTCGAAGACAGCGTCTTCTTCCGTGACATCCTCCGTGACTTGCTTGATGTTGCGCATATCGTTGGCTGGAGTATCGTCGAGCTAGCTGCCAAAGAATCCCAGTTTAACATGGTACCGAAACGATTCGTAGCTCTCGAGATTACGAATGTTCATGCTGCCCACCACTTGCAGCTGAAGCTTAACTGACTGCTCCCGAACAAGCCCGTGCCCACTGCGCAGCTCCTCAGGCTTGAGCAGATACCCACAGCAGTTTTCTCTAAAATGCGCGTGCAGCAAGTAGTAATAAACATCGCGGACTTGTGTATTCAAGGCGATGATTTGAGCTCCAATTTCCATCATCGCTGCACTAAACCATGAACTTACGAATGGGATTGTAGTTTGAAGATAGCACCTGAGTTCCATGCGGATAGACGCGGAGCCAGCTACGACTGGTATACCTAACCACTGAAGTGGCATCCTTCTTAATGCGCAACATTAGCTTTTACCAATCCATACTCACGTTCTCGCAGTAAGTGCTCTCCTAATGAAACTGTCCCTTATACAGGCCTGTCATTTTAGTCAGCATTGTGGTGCTGTCCTTGGTTACCCATTTGTGGCGGTGTTCTTGCAGCTATTTATCTTTGTCTCGCTGGTCTTTGTTGCGAGGTTGTGCCACAAATCTTTCGATAGTCTGTATTATGGGTGAGTGATACCAAAGGAATGTTTGGTAAGTCTTCCTGTTGCTCTTCAATCTGCTACATAGTCAAATTTGGGTCCATCCGACAGTCCGTTTTTATCACTATTTTATCCTTGAGCTACAGTGGGGAAGGAAAGCACTTAAAGCCCTTTTCAATCAGCATGATCTTTCTGCCCAGGTGGTTGAGTAATATTTCAGCCATTTTTTCCCTCTGTTTGGGTTCTAAGTGAACTTCCAGAGATATGATGATGGGCAGGTGTCCCGAATGTTGATCTGAGAAGTGTCGGATAGCCTTGATGACGTCTTCAAATAGAATACTGCTGGTAGGCGTGAACCCATGCTTGACAATAATCTCACCGAAGCTTTCATGCACATCTATTTCGACGCATTTCAAGCCTCGCTCGAGATCCTCCACGTATCGTTTAACTTTGCTCTTGGAGGTAAGCTGATTGCCAGTAAGATAGGTGTTGTGCGAGCTATAACAGTAGTAGTGGTTGAGAGGATGAGTCAAATCCTGGTAGATCTGTTGTCGATCTGGGTTGAGGATGTTGTTTTCGTTGGAAAACAGGAATCTTCCGAAAGTGTACATGCTGATGGTTGTCGAGTTCTGGTGTGTGGTTTCTTCGCTGGAGGTGTGAAATAAGCAGTAGCTCCGTATAAACTAGTCTATCTTTTCAACAGCCTCCTTCTGATGCTCGATAAGAAATTTGGAGAAGTCTTGTTTTCCCATGATGGGGATCACACACATTGGGTTGGGCTTATCACTATACCATTCCAACTTGTCCTCAACACAGCGGTTGAAGATATCGCAGATCATGGGGGTGCAGTAGGACAGTCTCAAGAACTCCATAAATTCAGTATAAGTAATGCGTGTTGACTTATTTGCCGAGTTCCGACGTACCATTTGTATGGCAGCATCATTAAACTTGGAGTTACAATAGCCAATTCGATGAGCCAGCCTACGAAGCTCTGAGTGGTCGATGGTGTTATTGTGGTCGGATAGCATGACAAACTCCTTCTTAGCAGTGGCAAATTACTCATCGTAGGGATCGTAGAAGTTCAGCTTTAAACGCATCATTCGAAAGTTGCTCAGCATGGCATCGCGATTCTTGATATCAGTGAAGATCAGCAGCACAGACTCTAACTTCTCCTTGAGGTGTAGATCTACGTCGGTGCGGTCGTACATGGAAGCAGCGCAAGGGCTGGAATCTTTTCCTATAGAATTTGGCTGTCATCCTCAAGATCCATGTTCTTGACGTCGAGAACAACTACCTCTTGGGTACCGTTTTATATGAAACACAGCAGACTTGGCGAGTCTTCGTTGAGGTAGCATACCATCCAGTGCCTTCGCCCATTTTTATCCATTGCAGTCACCTTTATACCGTAGATCAGTTCCTACTCAAACTCGCTAATAATCGGCTTGTCAGATTGATGCAGTAGTCCCTGGAAAGCGTATTCGATGCCTCCTTGCTATTCACCCTACGGTTCTGTCAGTCGCTCGAGGAAGCTTCCTATGATGTCCATATTGATAGATAAATATAACCACCGCTTGGGATGTCAGCAGACCTGAAGAAGTACCTCCCTCCGCCCTACAAGAAGAAACGATACTACACGATGAGTGAGATAGCACTCCATAATCAGGCCAACAATTGTTGGGTGGTGCTGTTTGGGCAAGTTTTTGATCTCACCCTCCTGCTTCAAAAGAACATCAGCAGTAATTGATTGTTTAATAGCAGAGGCTGAGACGCGTCCATTGATAGAGGCTGCTGGCACCGATATCACATACTTGTTCGACTCAAAATCCAGAGAACCGCGTAGCTGTGTCGATCTCTCGACGGGGCTCAAGACATTCTACACTCCAACTGGCAAGTATCTCCACCTGGAATCAAGTGAAACAGAGATCAAATGGTGGAAGGATCAGTCGCTTGTTATAGGTCGCTTGACCCAAAAAAGTCGACGCATCAAGCTCATCAACATGCTGACAGACCATGAGTTCATTTTGGAAGTACCCTGCGAGTAGACAGTTCAAGAAATCTTGGAGCGGTACCTCGAATTCAATGCCCATGCTGGCAGCTACATCTGGAAGCGGTTGGGAAGACCTATGGACATGAACAAGACCCTGGAGTAAAATGGGATTAAGGATGAGGACAGCGAATTCGAGAGAATGGGCATTCAAGAAGCAGACTGGTACATCCCAGCCTTGCACTTACACTTCAACGATGACCTGACCGTTGCTTGAGCAGACAATAGTCAGAAGATTCACTCAGAACTTGACTACAGCATTGCTGGTCATTGCAAGCATCGACAGCATTCCTTTTTTGAACATGTCGATGTTGTAGTCGATGAGATACGGTCGGTCGTAGTGCGGTTCCTTGATGATGCACACCACTGCGAGGAACTTGTCAACACACTTCAGCAAAAGAATATGCGGGTTTTCTTTTATGTTCAGTTTTATGATGGCCTTGCTGGTGTTCTCCTCGTTTTTCTTAGCTTAACCTTCCACTGTACCTTTTCAGGGGTGTAGAGGAAGCTGATATCGATGAAGATGTCGATCATCTCAGAGCATATTTAGTGTCGGGCAGACTCCACGACAGCTGCGTTAGTGCCGAAGTATAGCTTGGTGATCATGTCGAAGAGATAAATCTTTTCAATTTTGCTGTTCTGAGTGGTGCGACAAGTACCATGCAGAGTTCATCCAGCAACCTACAAAGGTACTGGGAACATGGCAGCACCTTCATCAGTACCTGGCTGACTGCTTCGAAGACCGAGTTGTCGTATATGGTAGTGAGGTAGAAGTCCAGCGACTTAACTTTGATGCCGCTCGTGTTGAGAACTTCTTGGGTTTGCTGCCGGGTCTTCACCAGCAGGTCCTGCCTGGCCTCCTCATTAAACACATCGCTCTCAGCTTTGTTGAGGAACACGTGGAAGCTGCACTTCGCATTATTGTTCTGAATGTACGAGGCGATGTCATTGAGCATCTCAAACGAATCGGAGAAGGGCTCAGACTACATCTAGTAGAGCGAGGTACCTGTGCATTGATGACGAAGATAACAGCATAGCAACCCTCGATGATCATGAGTTCATTGGGAGGTGCTTCAGAGATGTCGTACTTGCCTGGGAAGTCGAACACTCTAAGGGGAATGTTGTGTAGCTTGAACTCGAAGCTCTCGACTTTACTGGTTTCTTCAAGCATCAAGGTGAGCTTGGGATTCATCTTCTGGAAGATAACCTTGGCGATGCTGGTCTTGCCGACTTTGGGCAGCCCCATAAGGCAGATGTCCATATCTAAAGAATAACAACAGAAATGGCAGCAAGTAAAATCACAACATGAGACGTGATCGGCAGGAATGCAGGTATCTCTACACATCGAAATTTGAGCAGTGCTTGTTGGTCAGGATCAGATCTGAGCAGTTCGAGGATCTGATGAGAACATTCCGGAGGTGCTGAGACTCGAAATGGGTGCCTTGCTGATGCTATGACCAGACAAACCTGAAGATCTGCTCGAAGGCCATGCAGCTTGTGAGCTGGGTATCCTCAAACGAAAAGACCGCATGCATGTCCATCCAGAATCTTAGATGATGCTGCTGGGACAAGCTTAGCAGCTCGAGGGAGGGTAAGTTGGTTGAGCAGCAAACATCCAAACTTGACAGCTCTAGGTTGTAGTCGAGTGTCTACAGAATTGACGCCTCCATCTACACTGCCTAGTCTTCGGAATAGTAGTGATGATGAGAGCCGCATACCCATCTGATCGTGAGGGCTGGGTACCTGGTTACATACTTGCAGCTTATCAGCAAGCTCACAGAGCCGAGTAACTGTTGTTTTGTCGGCTCGATAATACCAGATCGCAAGAGATAGGATCGGACTATGGCCGTTGCCAGTGATAGAACCTCCTCAGAAAGGTCCATTTTCCAGCAAGAAGTGACAAGCCATAGGACTACTCGGCGATATTGTTTGCTCATAGCAGCGATACTGCTTATTTATCCTGGGGAATGTTGTATTTATCGAATGCATTTTCGGCATTTTTAGAGTGTGGGAAACTTCAGTGTTGGAGCTGTGGGGGTTGATGTTGGGGTTTCTTGAAGGAGCATGGGGAAGTGTTGGGATACCAAGGCTATTGTCAAGCGCGAATGTTAAATGAATATTAGGTCCACGATTAACTATAATTTAAACTGGTCGGACACTAACAGATCGATTTGATGCCCCGATGCGTTTGCCGCCGTTTGTTGTGATAGAACATCAAAGGAAGTGTTCGTGGGTGTTCAGGACGCGAACGGAGGAAGGTTCTAAAAGATCCTTGTGACTTGATCCATGGATCGGCAAACAAATGCCAGATATCTATCAAACTGCGTTGAACCAGCAATGGACACCTTGAAAGATTGAAGGCCCATGTGTCTGCATACTGCAATCAAATACTCTCATGAAACATCATTTCGACAGACAATCAGTACGATTGGCGCCAGGATCACAAGGAAGGAGAAGAATCGGAACCCGTAGCTGAGCCATACTTCCCGAGTTGTATTCGAATACCTCGGAAAAAATCCGATTCCCATGTACACTCCCAGCACCATACTTATAAAGTGGTAAAGCAGGTACTTCCATGAGGTTGATCCCATGACGAACATGGCCAGGACAGTGAACCATCCGACCAGCCAGGGGCGGATCATATGTTCATAGTTCTCAACTAGATAAGGCCAGTTTAGGATGAGAAACCCAGCGTACATACCGATGGTGCTTGCCACCACACCCGTGAAGCCTATGAACTGGTAGTTTGTGAGCAATGCCACGTAACAGTTAGTAACGAACCCACCAAGGAGTGACGTAAATGGTGCTGCTTGGAAGATGTACTCAAGGGGTGCCATCTTCAGAAACACCACCATCATGCTGCCTGTGTAATGCAGATAGCTATTGTGGAACAGCATTGATGTGAAACACTGGTAGAGATAGATCGGGTTCCTTCTGATCAACGCTGGTTGAAGGTACACATAGGGCAGGTCCGTCTTCGCCAGGAAATGATCGTAATTTAAGGGAGGAAGAAAGAAGTGGGGCACGACCAAACAGAGTCCTGTCACCAGGAGTAGCAGAAACGTTACTGAACAAAAGTTAAAGTGAGGGCTGAGGATCTGGAAGATCATCTTGGCGTAGCTGGGGTTCGACATATTCCAGTTAATTCGAACAGGAAGGAAAGGTACCTTGGGTTTCGGTGTCTACTACAACTCTGAAGGAGGTGTTGGGTGTTTCTGCTTATCGCTCTCTTTCTCGGTCATTCCCAAACAATGAACGAGCAAATAATCAAATGAATATTCGATACCTGCGTATTGCAGTGATGATTTATGCCCGGGCTTCAAATTCCTTGGGCAATATAAGCACTGATCGCATGGAAAAAATCCGAATTACAAATGCCTCTTCAATGGTGGGTCGCTTATGGATGGCAGATACTAAAACGAGCTTTCTTCGGCTCGGAGGAGACCAGGAATAACGTGGAGTCTTTGCATGGTGTTGTGGTTATGAAATACAACCAATAGGTTTGGTGTAGATGATCATCAGACGTAGCCTGTAGCATAGGTAGAGCCTCCTCCTCCTCCTGGGTATCCCGTGTCGTATACTTCAGCGGCACCTCCGGCATAGCCAGTACTGTACACTTCAGTCACGCCTCCACCGTAGACAGCTCCACCATCGATGATTGCGGTATGTCCTACGGGGTAGCCAGCTCCGTAGGATGTGGTGTAGGGGCAGCAGGCACCGCAAGGGTCGTACATACAGGTTCCCATGTTGAGATTAAATCAATAGCAAATCTCAGAGGTATATCACATATATTCGGTCTAAAGAACGGTCACCTGCTTAGCGTATGCCTACCGGAAATTTATCTATGGGATGCTTGACAGATTCTCAATACAAGCCTTCTTGTTTGGTCTTCGGAAGGGAACGTCTTGTTTGGAATGGATATTGTTATAGAGCTCTCCCTCTCGCGGGTTTAAAACAACAATGTCGTTGATTCGGTAACAACCAAACCCCTCATACATCTGGGTTAATAATCAGCACCTTCTTGTAGTTACACCCAACAATCCTGCCTCCTCAATATTCCAGAGGCTGGTGATCTGCAATCCGCAATTTCCGAAGGATCCAACTAAGAGAGTAATAGCCCACGGGTCGTCTCAGACGGCTTCAGCAGAAACAGCATTGATATTGAAACTTATTGATGAATTTGTTGCTGATACATTCACCAGAAGACCATTCGGTATCCCAGTGAACTTCCGTAAACCTTCGGGCCGGCCGGGAGCCGCAAGCAAATAAATCGATATTCCCGGAGCCGATTTAAATTTATCAGAGTTGTTAGAAACTTCTTATGACTCTCCTTGGACGAACTGGATAGCTGCAGCTTGCACATACTTCTCACCTCCACTCCTGTGATGGCTTTGATTACGGCAGGGAAGTTAGCCCTGAGGAAGTGTTTCGGTAGCACATAGCGAGTTACTTGAAACTAGTCCGTAAGCGATAAGACCTGTACTGCCGAGTTAGCAAGCTCCCCGACGTGCAGCACTGCTAGTTAGACTCGCTTCTCGAGGAGGTGGCGCTACTGACGAGGAAAATCACAGAAGCAAGGCATATCCAATCATCGCTCTCATCAGTCGACCGCAAAACGTACAGCAGAGCATTAACCATAGCCTTGCCTATCATCTATGTGCGAAGTTCGTGGAGTTACTGGAGGGGCTCAAGAATAAACTTAGTGCGAGTGGATTCGAGCACCATATCGAAGGCAATAAACAAGAAGTTCTGCGTAGATACCGAAGTATGGTCGACTCTGGTGAATTTGATGCTACTGAATTAGTTCAAGTCATGTCCGATTTCAGGAGAAAGCTGAATCGGTTGCCAACCTCTTACCAAGAGTCCAATATGGACTATAGGGGAAGAAGTCAGTCTACAAACACAACACCCGCAATGGTCGCCCCCGTAACAGAGTCTTCACGAAACAGATTTCTATTGAGCACGCAGATTCTCTCAAGTAAATAGAAATAGCATCTTGTACAGTTTATGCAGGGAAAACAGCGAGCCCGTCAAAGGAAAGCAAAGATTGAAGAGCAATCAAAAGTTGAACTTCGGAGCATCCGACAGGCATTCAAAAGCTTGTACGGGCCGCTTCAAACAGACGAGATTTTTCACAACCAATACTGTCTGACGCTGAGCAAGGAAGAAAATATGGCGAGTCTACTTGCCAAGCAACTGGAGCGGAACAGTCGAATCAGCGAGAACCTGAATAACTACAACGAAACCCACAAGGCTCACAAATTGCGGATATCGCGATTCCGAATTCGCAGACAACCAGTTTCTTCAAGCCCTTCGGTTCCTCTCTGCAGCCACGAAGGAGCAAACGAACGGTCGGTTCAGCAATGAACAATCTCAGTGCTTGAGAATTTCCTCGGTGATCTGGATGAAGCTGTCGCTGATCAGCTTCCGCTTTTTGAATCCGTGACTACTTGAGAATTCAGCAAACGAAATTGGCTTGTCTTGCTTGGCGGCTATCATCGAGAAGTCAGCCAGGAATGGACCATCCTCGCGTGGCTACTCCTTCTTGAGCTTCTGTTGTTGCCGTTTTATGAACTGTTCTACGGAGTCCATTTCCTGTTTGGGTAGATAGTCTGTTGGGCAACTATAGGAGATATGCCTGCTTCTTCTCTCCCGTATTCTTTGGAAGAAGCTTCTTGTGGTGATACGAGCAAGGGTGCTAGTACTCTGCTCGATTTCTGACTGCATACCCTTCAAACAGCTGTGTAGCTCTTGGTAGTTATGCTGTACCTATTGCTATTGAGGGATATTTCTGATAACTTGCTCCTCTCGAGTGCGGTCGAGACTTCTCTATGCCCGCACCCTCCTTCTCATGACAATCGCAAGCAACTCTTGGTTTTTTCGTTTGTAGAAATTCAGTTCTTATTGCTGCTTGCTTCTTCGTACCTGGTAGTTGATGTTGGACTCGGCGAGCAACTTATTCGAATTCACCAGGTTGTTGTAGCTGTTGTTCAGTTATGCTAGAGCTCTACCAAGCAATTCGCTGGTCTTCTTCTCCCTAAATAACAGTTGACGGAGGTAGGTCATAGTCTCGTTGCGAATGAAGTAACTGTCGTTGTAGTTGCTGGTGCCTGTATATGCCTTGCTTGTCCCACGTTTCTTGCTGAATTGGGTCTCCTATTTGCTGAGGTCTTGCTTTTCTACATTCGAACGCTTCTTTCCCAGGCTTACTTTCTCTTCGCTTGACGGTCTCAGTTTTTGATTGTTCCGATCATACAGCATCTTTGCAGTCTGGTAGCTTACAGCGCTCTCCAGTAAAGTCTCGAGCTTATCCGTCTTTAGGACCTTCTTTGCAAGTTCATCTGCAAGTTCCGTATTCTTTTTGCGGAGTTCATTGTTATCCAGTGTAAGCTTCCTTATTAGTTCTTTGAGGTCTTACAGTTCACCATTCATCCGCATCGCCTCTTGCTTGGGATCCATTATCTACGTAATACCCTCTTTACATAATCCTTCTTGCCTGGCACGTCGCATCGCTGCCGCGGATTCTCTTTTTCTTGGATTGCATATTCCTTGTCCTGAATAGCTCGGCGAAGCTCCAGGATCTTGTCCTCGTAGTTCCTTAGAACGCTTAAGCTCTATTGTTCCTGCTCCTCCATAATTTGATCCCTCAGCAGGATGGTACACTTCAATGACGCCACTTATTCCATCAGGTGTTCAATCCTTTACTGCAATCCGTCATTAAGTCGAGTCAGTTTAACGACGATCTCTGACACTACTCCGTCAGCATTCTCCACCTTAGTTTGGGCAGCTTCGGTTAGCTGCTCTATGATGCGTTTGTAAACCTTAATATTGTCGCTCATTTCGCGAACAGTCTCCTCAAGATTGTCCTTCTCGTGCTGCAGGAAGTTGATCTTCACAGCCAGTTTTGTAGGCTGTTCGAAGGCCTCGTCAAGAATAAGCCCGTCCATACTGATGATAGATTATAGAAATCGTAGATATAGTTTGAGAACTGAGCACATCCTAATCATGGGTCAACCCAAGTCGCAAGCTGGCACCGCGATCGATACGATGGTGGATTCGCCGGAATCCAGGAGCACTACGATGCGGAGACTCACCTACTGTGATGGTTCAGTCTTGTTGACCAGCTCCACTTGCACTGGGTAACTGAAGTTACTGATCATCATGCCAAGCTCCGTTTGCCCAGCACCCACTTGTAATGCGCTCGAGTCGTAGGAGAAGCCGAACTTAACGCCGTACAGCACTTCATCAGTAAGATTTTCCAATTCCAACTTCAATACAAATACAGGCCCCAGTCCCACCATCTCAGAAGCAATGTTAAGCTTACGTAGTGCAGCTCCCGTGTTGGCTTAGTTTGCTTCCTACTTCAGAAGTCGCCATTTAAGAAGCTTCATATCCTTGAGGTAACCGCGATGCATGCTGCTAGCCTCCTCCTTCTCGGCTTCGCACTCCGCTTGAAATACAGTTGATTTTTTTGGAACCGGAATGCGGTTATCCCCGATATCGGTTTCCAACGGATCTCTCTCGAGTTTGCTGTTGGGGTTGAACAGGCGATGTACAATCTTTACCTCAAATCCCTTGCCATCGAAGAACACAATGAGACACCCATCTTGCCTACCATAGGTCCCGAACTTGATATGGCTGATGATATCGTCGGTTGCGAGCTTGTACACCAGCATCCGATCATTGTATATCCTCAGTTCCTGCTTGAGAGCAACAAGAAGCGCTTTTGCGTTTCTCAGCTTCATAATTTCCAGTTGGATGGGCTGCCCTTGCAGCCTGATCGAATAAAGTTTCCGATGACCTGCAGCAATGCTGGAGCCTGAACCCACTTGGCCTGTTGCCGTGATATCGTAGCAGTTGATTGTCTGGTTGTTCGTCAGTATGTATAGCCGTGGATGGTCAAATACGCAGCTCACAGCCTTCTTTTCGAAATTGAAGGAGCGCTGATTTCCCTGAATAACCCGAGCAGTACATTTTAGATGATGAGAACTGTATTGCTTCTGCCCACACAGACAATTGAGTAGCTGTTTGAGTAGCTGCCAAACGCAAATGCTTGGTGAGCAACCACATCAATGCTGAGGGATTTTGTTATGGAGTGGCCATAGATGTCCAGAATGTGTACGAATTTCAGCTCCGTGAATAACACCACATTTCCAACGGCAGTGTCGTCTGAGGAAGGCTTGATCACAGCCATCGCGCAAATTGCATCCTTCTCCACGATTCCCTCTGTAAAGGCTTTTTTGATAAGCTGAGTAGGGATAGCGGGGTACCTCTTGCTTCCGTTCGAGGGAGTTGGCGCCGATAATGTATTTGCCTGACTCGGTTATTCGTTTCGTCTTGGACAGCTGAGCAAGCTCTTCTACGAGGCGGTCAGGATCTTGTTCATGTTGCGACCAAATGTATTGTTCTTCGGGTTCGGGTTCAAGGTTAGGCACCCTCAAGCGAAAGCTTTCTTTCATGCCACGATAGATGTACAGCGAATTCTCCGCCGCCAAAGCAATATTTGGTTGAGCTACAGATGACAACTCTCTTACGCGTTCGGTTGACCTCCTCGTAGTAACATATCATTCCGCTGACGTTCTTTATTTCGATTGCTTTGTCGAACTCCCGATGCACGTTGCGGTACACGATCAACGAGCGTAGTGTCCGATCATAGAGCATCAATTTATTATCGCCGTCGCCTCGGAGGTCAGTAAGGATCACATCGGGTAGGGGATCCACAGGCATTGGTTCCTTGAATCCTTCAATGAAGACCTTCTTCACATTTTTCGGCTGCATCGGTCGTAAGACTTAACAATATCATTCATTCAAAGATAAGGTTCCCTTCAGCCTGCTGTCGTCGATGGATCCTTCAAAAATGTGGTGCCCGATCCGAAGATAACAGGTGTAAACCCTTGAATCCCCTTAGTTCCACACTGGCCTGTCCTCCAACTACATTCGATAAATTTACTCTCAAGTCGTAAGATAATGATCGCCTCTCTGCTCGACCAATCCCCATGAACTTCAGTTCCAACACCCGTTCCCTTGAATATAACTTTGAAACTCTTGAAATCCTGTCATCGGTTCCAGTCGAGGGATCGACACCGTGTGTTATGATGACACTCCGATTGGTATCGATTCAGATGTCTTTCCCATCTTCGAATATTCTTTGGCTGATTTAAAGCAAGATGGACATCTACAATCAAAGCTGCTTGATCAGAAATCAACACACTTCCCCTTCAAACACCAGTCACCGTAGCGGGTTGGTTCTGGACCTTTGTACTTGAACCCGTACTATGGTTGAAGTGTTGGTGGAGATTGTTTATTGGAAGGGTCATCGATGACTTCGACTGCTTCTCTCTGTTATTATGCTTTGTCTGTTATGGGTGCAACAGCCTCTTCTGCTAACTCTTTCTCTTCTTCAGTTAGGAACCCTCGAGGGTCAAGAATAACTTGCATCTCATCTTCTGACATCTTCACACCAAAACTTTCAGTCATCGTAGGGTTTTTTGGTGGAGGAATCTTGCTCATCATGAATCTGTTGCCCATGGGAAATAGCCTGCCTAAGCAAAACAAAGTTCTCGTAAGCATTCCTTACAGCCTGATCAAATTATATGTTTCTGATCATTGATTGCGATGACAAATTGGAGGCATATACGCTCAGGTCATCACAGGTCCTCGCCAGTCTCAGTGGCAGTTGCTGGTTCTTCAGTAGCGGCAGCCTCCTCAACCCAGGGATACTCGGTGTGCTCCCTAATCCAGTTGATTATTCCCTCAGCGTTTCGGCCTCCGTTATAATCGATGGGTCCTTGAGACTTGTCCTTCCTCCACCACTTGAGAGTGGGATAGCCCTGAACGCTAACACCAGCGACTTCGTTTCCGGTGGAATCAACCTTGGCCAGAACAATGTTGGGGTTGTTGGCGAGCTGGGCAGCGGCCTTATCAAACTCGGGAGCAAGTGTCTTGCAGTGTCCACACCAGGGAGCGTAGAATTTCACCAAAACTTCCTTTTCGTTATCAATCACGATCTCTTTGAAGGTCTTGCCGACAAGGATCTTCACTGGCTCGTCGTTGGTCTCGGGGATTGGGTGAGACTTTAAGAAAGGAGCGAGTTCCTTAGCTTCTGCCTTACCGACGAACTCCTTCAAGTTCTCGACAGTGTACTCATCTTCGAGGACGTACTTATCACCCTCAGAGCCGAGGAACACGACGGTAGGAACAGTAGAGAGATCAACACCGATGTATTCGGCGAGTCGGCTGTAAAGCCCGTGTCCGTCTTCGCTGCTAGAGTGAGCAAGCAACAGGCCTTCGGGGTGGGTCTCATCAAGCTGAGTGAAAGCGGCAAGGGCATCTTCAGATTCTTTTCCGGTTGTGGTGAATAGGAAAAGGGTAGTTTGCTTGTCCTTGAAGATCTTGTCGATAGCGTCCTTATTGAAGGGAACGATTTCAGCTGAGACGATTGCCAGCACGACTGCTACGAGCAGAAGTTGTTTCATTGATCGATGAATTAATATCAGCAGATGATATGCTTCTGACACGTATAGGCTCAATCAATCGAGCATAACATTGCTGCGAGTTGTTGAAGCGGTTAGCCCAAGAACCTCTCGTACGCTTGGTTAGGAATCATGTTGCAGCTCGCGTCGACACTCCTCCAAACAGGACTGCATACCGTATCGCTTGTATATCTCGAGGGCTGCTCGCACTGCCTCCGACCGAATTATTGTCACCTTGTCGCATAGTGGACGTCTTAGTTGCTCCCATAGTTTCAAATAGCTACGATCTTGGAGCAACTGCGCCGTAATCTGCACTGCGCTAAGCCTAATGAACCAGGACTATGACTCGAAGTAGCGCTGAAGGAGCTTGGGAATGCTCTCAAGTGGGTACTTCAAGAAAAGAATCAACCGAACGCAGAATGATGCAGCCGTCGATCTAATAACTGCAACCTTATCGTTGAGCAGCTCAACAACAATCTGCAGGATCATTTAGAAGTCTTCTGATTCCACTTTGCTTGTCCCAGGAGATTAAATTTTGGCGGTCCCACTCAACCTCTGCTCGAGATTAGCCAGGATGTTTAAACGTACCCGCCAGCTTTTATGTTTGAAGAGCCCACGTAGCATCTACCCGAAGCGGCTGATAGTTGGAATCTTCTGCAGCAGTTTCATTTGAAATTCGTTATCGCTCTGCTCCAGCAGCACTCCCAGATTGTCTTGATCGTTCATCTGGCAAAGAACTTCAGCAAGGGTTGACTTTAGTTGTAGGCTGCTCTGTGGTTTTAGCAATGGTCTTACAAACCTCTATTTCATGTCTTCTGGGTACACCTCGAGAAGCAGCGGCAGCTTGCTCAGGATTTTGTTCTTAACCTCCTGATCAAGCTCTGAAAATTGTTCGATGTGCTGGTAGAAGTGCATGAGGGTTTCCTCGCTCAAAAGTTGCGTGATGGATTCCAGCTTATCGTATAGTTCGCAACGAACTTTTGGATTTGTATCCGTGAAGAGCTTTTTGAAGTAGGGTTGTGTCGTGGTCTCGTTTAGGGCCTGGGTAAAAAGTATCACTGATTCGACCAGCTGCAACCTCACCCTTTCTGACTTGTCCTCAAGCAAATATTACAGCATTGCCTTGATCTCCTGTTCGGGTGCTGGTGGCATTATCTTTATGAGCTCCCGAAGCTTCTTCGCCAGTGTAACCCTCACCTCGATCTTTTCATCTTATCGGAAAGACTGGAAGAGATCCAACATCTGCCGTTGAAGCTAACTGCTCAGTCCAATATAGAGCTGTGGAATCATCGTTATCACTAGCTCTTTCACCCTGAATTCTTTCTCAGAAGCTAACCGCTGCAACGTCGAGCAGATCGTACGTTCGGCGCGTCGTATGTCGACTACATTCATAACTTTCTCCAGAGATTGAAAAGCCCATTCCCTGACCTCCTTCTCATCGTAGACACACAACATGTCCATGAGCAGCTACAAGAGTAGATAGCTGTAAAACTTTCCTCCGAGGTAGGAAGTGAGCGATGGAAGCACCGTTAAAATGGCTTCCTGGCATTCCTGAGTTTCTTGATGAAAAAGTGCTCCCAACAGCGGCAAGAGATACTACCGCGTCTTCTCAGGACCCAGAGCAAGAGCGATCGTAGATATGTTGCGTATGCTCCTCAGCTTGAGTTCAGGCTCCTTGAGCTCAGCAATGAACAGCATCAACGGATGCAGTTGAAGTGCCTGTTCGATCTCCATTGCAGTTTGAATTTTTAGGCTTGAATAATGCACATAGTGAATGCCAGACAGTGTTCAATACTCCCTTATCAAAGACCTCCAGGCAAGGAACCATTGCTGCTAACTGCACTTCCTGAAGCGGTGATGACTTCGCAGACAAGGCAGCACTGCTCCACCGTGCATTCAACCGATTCCAAACTCCCCACAACCAATAACCCTCGAGTACTGTTTTCTTCCATCGACATTTCAAACAGAATTTCTATCTTATAAATGCTGGTACTTACAAAGGAAATTTAATAATCCCCAATTTTAAATTTCTTAATCCAATGACTCTTAACCAGGACTACGATTACCTCTTCAAGCTTCTCCTTATCGGCAACTCATCAGTCGGAAAGAGCAGTCTACTTCTGCGCTTCTCTGACAACATCTTCAGTGAGAGGTACCCACCTTGCTTAGTTCAGCTTCCTACCAACCATCGGTGTTGACTTCAAGATTCGCACGTTCGATCTCAACGGCAGCACTGTCAAGCTTCAGATCTGGGATACTGCAGGACAAGAGCGATTTAAGACCATCACCTCCTCATACTACAAGGGTGCCCACGGAATCATCCTCGTCTATGATATCACAGACCGTCAGTCCTTCAAGGATATCGAGAACTGGCTGGCCGAGGTCGACAAGTTCGGCAATGAGAATGTTGTGAAGCTGCTTGTCGGCAACAAGAGCGACTTGGAGAACAATAGGCAAGTCAAGACGGAAGAAGGTATCAACTTAGTTTATGTCAGGCAAGGAACTGGCTGATAGCCTTGGGATCAAGTTCCTCGAGACTTCCGCCAAGGAGGCAGTTAATGTCGAAAAGGCGTTCATCACTCTTTCGAGTGAGATCCGTTCCAAGGTCAAGCCACGCGGTGGACCTACTACTGGTGATGCTGGTAAGGGAAAGACTATCATCAAGCCAACCGATCAAAAGCCAGACCAGAAGAAGTCTAGCTGCTGCTGATCTTTGTCATTAACATACATTTCTCGAACATTTCTGCGCGTATGT
>ERZ724508.828-NODE-828-length-20515-cov-6.513930_pt1 | contig 20515 bp, 36 predicted proteins | sample MGYA00376041_ERZ724508 | MGnify/ENA primary metagenome ERZ724508 (study PRJEB28724, sample SAMN07190887) | wastewater metagenome | isolation source: effluent of sewage treatment plant in Hong Hong | place: USA: Christiansburg, Virginia | collected 2016-03-01 ...
GGGATCACCATCTTCTCCACGGACAGGTCTTTCCACAAACTCATAGTACAGCAATAGAGTGTGATCGGCGTATCCTGCCTTCTCGACAACAATGTAGAGGTAATCTACACCTTCCAGGTTCCCCAATTATGTTACCAGTATCTCTCCCTCCATATTCTTTTGGAATGTGACGAACTTAATCTTTTTGCTAGCCTGCGACACCTCCTTTTAAATGGAAGCTAAGTCGATGTAGGGGATAGGTTCGAGGTACTTCTCCAACAGCCGAATGTTGTCGTCGTCGGCTGACCTTCCCTCCAATTGGTCAGGATAGCACCTTGTAAATTCCCGAACAGTTCTTGCTTCATTGCTTTTAAGCTGTTTGAGATACTTCTTGAAGTATGGGCTGTCCAGGAAAGGTTTGCCGGTGGTCATAAGCGAGAATCCCAGTGCTTTCATGAACGTGGGAAACGAAAAGAATCGCTTACCACGATTCCTGACGATCTTATGACTGTTCGCGATCTCGGCGAACGTGGGTTCCAGCTCGGCTCTGGAATTTGGATGGAGCACATCATCCAGATCCTCCGAACCTTCCACAAGGGAGTTCCTTTATCTCTAGATCATTAGTTTAACTGCGATTATAGACAAGAGCGGCAGAATACCCACAAACTTGCTTGTTTATCACAAAATTTTAGAGACTCGCAGACGATCGCACAAGCGATGCTGAACCTTTCTTGGATCGAATCGGGCGTTCAACGGTTCCATCATTTCCTTCAAGCGAAAGCGCTGCCGGCTCAGAAAAATTGCCTGTTAGCAGAAGCCGTTTTAGGTGGGTTCAAGTCTCGCAGTTCCACGTCTTCGGGGGCCTGGTACTGCTGAACCCTGCTATGTGTTCTACTTGTTGCGGCTATGCAGCCCGCTGGTTGGCTTAACTACAATCACTTGCTAACTGTCCTCCTAATCGCCACAGAGAAACTCCCTGAGTTTCTTCAACCGCCCAACCTCTGTGGGTTCCTCTTCGTAGCTGAGATAGCGCGTATGCATGCTACTATTCATACTGCTGTGGTGTTCCTTGAGCGCACGGCGATGCCCACGTAGGTCTTCAGCCTCCTGCCTAACATAGTTCGGTAGCTTCGGCAGCATACACTTACGGTTTATTTTATTACTAAAACTATTGGCCGTGAGATGCGATAGCACTGGTTGCGAGCTACGCCACTATTATACCCATCAGTGCCACGTATATTAATAATCGCGATGAAATACCTCAAGAACGCTGATTTCAGGTATTGGCTGGCCCTGGTAGCTTGTGTCCTGATACTCTACTTCGGGTTAAGTGATAGGCAGTTCTCGGTGCTGTTTACGCTCAGCGGTACGGTGCAGACCTTCGGGTTTCTGCTGGTCATCATCAAGACACTCAAGTCCAGGTCCGTCAGTGGGCTTAGTCGCTAGACCTTCATCTGCTACGCTATTATCTTCAGTGTGCGAGCAGTGCTCTTCCAGTTCTTCTCGGTATGGTAGTGGCAGCTATGCAGGGATACCTTCCTTACGATCGAACCGGCAACGTTGTGTTCAAGGTACAAGAACTTCTATGTACTGGGCTCAGCGGCTACATCCTCTATCTAATCACCACCCGTTTCAGGAGCAGCTACGAACACGACCTTGATGTGGTCAAGTGTTACTATCTGATCAGTGTGGCGTTTGTAGTAGCATTGGTGTTTCACCCCAACCTCAACCGGAGCTTCATTGCAGACTTCGCATGGGCTTTCACACAGTATCTAGAGACCATTGCGCTTTTGGCACAGTTCAAGCTCTTCCATAAGAAGGTAGCTGAATACTAATCGTAGGGTGGTGACATCGAAACCTATACATCGCACTTCGTGGCTGCTCAGGCCATTTCGCGAGTTTTATCGATCATCTTTTGGGTGTTCACCTACAGTGAGCTCAACACTGATGATCGTACCCGTACAGTAAGTCCCCTACCAGAATACGTTGGGCACTGCTTCCTCATGGCCCAGATCATCCACTTGCTCATCATGGCGGACTTCATGTACTACTGGTTAAAAGCCATTATCCGCGGAGTAAATGTTCGACTGCCAACGCATGTGTGATTGTATATCCATCAGATGTTGTTGCCTTGATCGAGGGTGAACGGGCCCTTTTGATAGTCCGTGGGAGGATTCCACATAGGGTTGTACCATCCCTTGTCGCGGTAGTAGCCTTCAATCAGTCTCACAAGCAGGACCACCAACACGAGGAAGATGATGCTTGCAACTCGGGCGACATACCGATCGAACTTACGGTAGACGTAAGGAATGAGGATCAGCAGCACTCCAATGAGACTAACAATGAGCGATACGACGAGTCCTTCTGCTCCATACTGCTCACGGTTCTATGTTAGTGAAGTTTTGTACTCCTCCAGCGAAGATGACAGCCTCTCCTTTGGCATCTGAACCAACGAATGGGACGTCGTGGATGACATCGTAGACCACTCCCGAGACGCATGTGATGTAGATCAGCTGCATAGCATAAACTTTACCAGCACACCAACGAACCAAACCTCCCACTTCATCCAGAAGTTCCTGAGTTGGGTGTACACGAATACTCCCACGACGCATACCAGCAAGAACACCGAGATGGTGGTCAGCATCATCGTGAAGGTGGGTTTGTAGAGCACTTCCTTGCCAGTTCTCTTATTCACGAATTCCAACATCTTGTGGGTGGTAACGTGCCCATCGGAGTAGCTGATGCTCCACTTGAAACTCTGCAGATAGGCGGCACGGGCAGTCTCCGAAACCACAGCCATCTTGGGCTTCGAAACCACTAAGTTTGGCGCTGTGGTGAAGCCGAACTAAGTAGCTCGCTCGAAGTACCATTCGGTAGATCTCATTGGTGTCGGAGCTAAAGCCAATCTGAATGAAGAAGGTTGGATTCTTTGTCAGTTCGGTCATGCCAGCCTTGTAGTACAGGCTCGTTAAGTACTCGTACTCCGGGTACAGCTCGCTATGTTTGCAGTGGAAAGTACGTGCACAGGCGACAGTTCTGCGAGGTGAAGTAGATTACCACATCGTATGGACGTGGATACTTGAGCACGTATTCACTGCGATAGCAAGTTGCGGTACCTGAAGAACTTCGAGTCGGCTGGGATGATGTTGTTGGACTGTTTGGCGGTGAGCTCACGTAACTCACGCATCCTTTTAGCACCCTCGTCCTCGCAGTTGGCGGCCAGGAGCAGCACTGCTGCTAACAACAATAGATATCTCATGTTTATATCATGAGTGCACGTCGCGAAAACTATTAAGAGTACCAACAAGGTGCCGAATGTTTGGAAAGTGTGAGGGTTTGAATAGTAATGGTGGTGTGAATGGATAGGTGATACCCGGAACTCAACCAATATACTGGAAGGATTCCTGATGGCAAGGATGACAGAAGGGAGGAGTATTGATGGCTACCACCACCTCGAGTTGCCTCATTCATTTAGAATGGTACAGGAAAAGATTTCAAGAATTCCGAAGAAGGACTACCACCATTGACGATAGTTAGAAACCAACCACATACAATTTCCATCGGTTTGGTGCCTGTGACAACTTAATGACATCATACTGCTTTATAACCTCAGCTGGACGACCATCGATTAATATAATATCTCCTACATTCGTAATGTTCAAGTTCCTCCTCATCGCTCTATGCTTCTTCGCCGTCATGAGCAGCGTCACTGTGAGCCCTGAACTCGAGAAGTGCCTCAACGAGAGATGTGCTGACCAGTACAACAAGTGCAAGAATACAAGTGGATGTGCGGATAAGATGGAGAAGTGCGCAGCCAAGTGTGGTGAGAAGATCAACCAGACCTGCTGGACTTTCTGCATTGGTACCCCCGGCGCCGCTGCTAACCTCGCTAACTGTGCTGTCAACCAAAAATGCATCGTTAATGCTGACATCTTCGACCTCGTCAAGGAGTTCCTCGAGGCCGTCACCACCGACTGATCGAACATATTCATAACCATTCGATTTGTATGAATAGAGAAGAACGGGTATTGGGGCATTCAATAAAAATGTTGATGGGGTTGAACCCTTAATAACATCAACCAATGAGTAGACAGTGCAGGTTGGCATATACCATCGGCCCCGATTGCTATTCTACAGATTTATTATTCGTGTTGGTGCTCGTGGAGACTTGTGACACCCTGCGTTAGCACCCCATCGGCTAATCTAATCTAATGAATCCCATCATGTGAGGGATGCCTTTACCTCCGGCAATTCTTGTAGCTTCATTCCAGGTTGGCTACCTCGACTGGGTACCTGCATCGTACAGCCAAACACAACTTCATTTACTGACGTAATAGGAGAGCTATTGAAGTTGGTCCGGTTTAGCTGTAGAACTTTCTGTGTCAGAAAAGATTTGAAAATAGCAGCATTGTAGATCTAGGTTTGAATTGGAAGTGGAATGAGGAGATCAAGACCCTTGCCCGCTTGCTATCTCAAAGACAATTTAGAACGGGTTGGAACCAATAAACTTACATTCTCTTGCCAGCATCAGTGATAGTTCAAAATATCAGCCACAACTCACCGAATATAAGCAAACAAACCAAGCGACCGTTCCAATTTTACAGGCACGATTGATTTGCTACAATAGCGAAAGAGTAAACTCATTGGTAAAGATATTCTATTGAGCCGACTCAGTTATGCTGCAACTGCTGCATGAATTTGATGTGCTTCCCGCTTCCCTAAATCTTATTTATTGTCTATTCATGAAGCAGCGCCAGAAGAGTCGCAAGACCAGCAGTCGTCTCGCCAATGATCCATGTCCAATTGTGTCGGCCTACCTGCATACCAAGCAACCCGCTACTTCCGGGAAGAGTTACCTGCAGTTTCCCGACAAGGTGATTCACACCACTTATGAAAGTCAACATGAAAAGGGATTAGCAGAGGGCCAGTCCTTAGAATGTCGCAGCAATAGTAGGCCCAAGTAAACTTCCTGTGCCAACAGCCAGAACCGGATTGTGCTGGACAAGAAGCGCTCATGTCAGCAGCTCAGCGAATACCTTGCTGGAACGAACAAGAAGCTGGTACTGCATAGCCAACATTCACACTCAGCCATACCATCCCAGCCCTATGAGCAGAGGAAGCTCAGTAAGAAGAAGCCGAAGGCGCGGACACCATTGAAGTCCACTAAAAAGAAGTCGACGATGACACTGAGGAAGGAAAGTAGACTAGCGCAACCACCCGCAACCACCACAAGCAACAGACTGGAGGTCAATAGTTCAAAGCTGCTGAGGAGTGTAAGGGACTTCTCGTTGCTGACTCACAGCCACCGGTCTATCGAACGGACTGTCAAGGCAGACCAACCCACCGCTTCGAAGATGCACATCGAAGACGATATAGACAAGCAGTAGGACATGTAAGACCAGCCCTACCTGCATCGAGATGCCCTGATATCAATGTATCAGCGTACCAGCGACCTTCTTCAAACATACTCCAGCAAGTATAAGCACCTGCTGAAAATCAACCAACAGCTCTCCAAAGAGCTTGCCATCATCAAGCGAAACAGCAAACAACCAGCAAATTCTCCACCTCCCTGACACATACTTTCCGTCCTCTTAACCTTTTCGAGTATGTGCTCCAATATTGATCTACTATCTACGCAATCATTCACTGATTCCGCTCATCCACTGTCCCCGCAGGCTCTTTCCTTCTTAGCGCAGCGCAAACGCATGGATCTCGTACTTGTCATTAAGCTCCTTCAGCATCTCTGGTTTGTGCTACACGGTTTCGCTCAGTGACTCGATCACCAGGAACTCTTCAGCATTTGGAATGTCCTTCTCAGATGCCTTCTTTGCCAAAGCCACGGAGTACAGTCCAAGCTCTTTATAATCGCCTTCCAGCACAGCCACGATCGACAACTCGCTTAACTTGTAGATGTCGTTGATCTCAAAGAAGTCAACGACGAAGCTATCTGAAGTTGATAGTAGCTTCTTCTTGTCATTCTCCTTCTTGGCCATGAAGTCTTTGATATCTCCGAGGTCCGGATAGCCAACAGCTGGTGTCTGTTCAGGTTTCGATGCGTTTCTAGCTTCTCGCATTCGTTCGATAAATGACTTCGGTTTGGGGCTGGATTGGGCAGCTAGAGCGTTGGTTGCAGCAACGGTTGTTGTCGCTGCCCTTTTAGATGGAGAAGGTGATGGTGATGGGGCATTCTTCACAGCTCCTTTTTTGGGAGAAGGCGAACTATCTCTTTTCTCGACACTCATTTTCTTGGGGCTCGGGTTGCCGGGGACTCTCTTACCATCGTTTAGAGTAACATTAGTAGCTTCAGGAGCGCTTAGGTTGCTCGCTGGTTCGCTTGCTTTGGGTATTTCTTCTTCCTTCTTGTTCTCGGCGGATTTCGGAGCAGATTGTTTGCCCACTGATTGCTTCTTCACACCCACATTGTCCTTCTTCTCATTGGACGCTTGTTTGCCTTCGTTGGCATACAACTTAGCATCAATACCATTGGCCATCATGAACCTTTCAAAGTGATCTTTGTTGGCACTGAGTTTGGAGTAGTGATTCTTGCACAGGTCCGAAAAATAGCTGTTGGTGTTGATATAAGCATTCCTCTTGAGCACCTTGCCCCAGCAACTCCAGAACAAACCTACATTATTGATTACTATACCATTCGTGATCAGTTGTCGACCCTGCTCGGTCTTCGGCTCCAGGGTGTTGCACAGTACTTTGAAGTCCTTCGAGATAAGGTCAAAGAACTGTGACTCGACCTTTTTGAAGTCGGTAGCATCATAGTCAAGTCCACTGATCCGATCAAGAGCTGATTCGGAGGGGCGGCGTGAGGAAGTCGCAGGCTGAGACTGCTCGTCGAACCTTAACTTTCGCGATAGCGGTCGGCTGTTCGAGCGAACGCTTTGGTCAGTGTCCCTAGTGCGATTAGTGCGGCCTGTTGCTGCAGGTTGAGTTACTGCAGTATCCCTTAGCAAGGCCCTCAAAGGGACAGCTGGTAAGGAGGTCTTGGGGTCCTTTGGAGCGGGCTTAGGCAGGCGGTTGTCTTGACTGGTGGGCCTGTTTTGGTTTCTGCTGCGAGAGAACATATTGTTCATTTGAATATCAATTATATGTGAATCAAGCGCGTGCAATCCACAACCTTCAATGGTATTGGTGGTGTTTAGCAACGTTATTCAGTTTGTTGGAGGCAGAGTGAATTGACTATGGTTTGATTCATCAACCTTTGGTGGAAAGACACAGGCTACCAGCTAGGAGGAGTGAAGAACTCACGGTGGTAGGTAGCTCTCAATAGCCCAAAGTCTTCAGCAATTGCCTTTCCCGACCAAATATATTCGCCAGTATCTGAATATTTCTCACAGCAAAAGCTCATTCCGCCTTCCCAGTCTTTTATATATTGGCAAGGCATAACTGTACAGGTGTCTCGGTCGCCACCCACTCGCAATAATAATATCGTCAGTAATTTTCGGTTCGCTATTCGATACCGACAGGTCGTACCTGCCACTGGGTCATCTCATGGCACCGCTTCCAATCAATTATAATATTAATTTCTTAAACTCCGAAGCCCTCGAAGAATGGTATGAGTGTAGCTCACGCAGGAGTCCAGCATCAACCCTCGCATTGCTATGGTCATTGGAAAGCAGCTCGCTGAGTGTGTGAAGAACAGCCCTGATTGTAACGCGTTTTACTTATCGAAGGTGTGCACGTAATTCTCAACGAGGCCAACCTGCTCGACGTACAAGCCGACATCATCGGACCTGTGGATACACCCTACGCTGGGGGAGTCTTCCGATGCAAGTTGGTCATCGAAAGCGACTTTCCCAATAACCCCCCTAAAGGTAGTTTCCTTGCTTCTAGCTTAGGCTACTTCCTTAACAAAATCTTCCACCCCAACGTGTCCGAAAAGGGAGAGATCTGTGTGAATACTCTAAAGAAGGACTGGAACCCCCAAGCTTGGTCGCTCTACAACATCTTCGAGGTATAGCCACTCCTTTATGTAGGTTATTAAGTGCCTGCTGATCGTACCGTTCCCGGAAAGCTCACTCAACGAGTAAGCCGGAAAGATGTTCATGGAGAACTACGAGGAGTACTTCAAGCACGCCCGACTGATCACCGAGCTGCACGCCATCCCGAAGGAGCTGAAGAAGCTGGAAAACAACGCCAGCGAGCCACTGAAGTCTGGCAAGCAGCAGGGTATTAGCTAGAATACCAATGAAATGAACGAGGATAAGTAGCTGAAGCTGGAGAGCAAGAACAGCAAGAAAGAAAACGACAAGAAGAAGTGGCTCAAGAGGCTCTGATACTCCACAAACCTATATTCAGCATGGCTGCCTCTCTATACTTTAATAAATAGGACTTCGGGATGATTCAGGTTGTGCCACCGATGTACTACGATTGGTCTAACGGTAGGAAGCAGCTGTTTAGGAAGGACTATCCCGACCTTGCATGGGACATACTTGAATGCTAAGCTAACCTTGAAGTGTTTCCCACCACCGACGGAAGGGAAATCGCCAACCTTCTAAGCCTGTACATGCGGGCCGTAGAGTTACTCAATAGCCTGCAGGATCGGCGCGAGAGCTACTTCAAAACGAAGATGTCTAACCTAATGCTCAGACCAACTGTTGTCAAGTCCATCAATACCACGGGATTTCGCAACCGCACTCATCAACAGCAGCTGCAGTCATAACAGGAAGAGGTGTAGGTCGAAAGGAATACCACTAAGGAACTTACGGATCGTAAGCAACACCTTGCAGTGCAGCTTGCCTACCACAACGAAAAGCATACCCAAGATGAGCTGAAGAGGCTGATGACCATCGAATACTCCCGATAGGAGAAGCTCAAGCAAAAGATAGAAGAACTTGTCAAAGACAACCGATAGAAGGTCCAGGCTCGTATTGATCGCAGAAGACGCCGAGCCAGGTAGTTGCGATTCGAACGGTATGAGGTTGATGAGCGGGTGGATGCTTAGTTCGGACATCCCTCGGAGTAAAGCTTACTAGACAACTCCCAGGATTCGACGGTGGTGGACTCCCCCTACAAACCACCTCAGACCAAAAGAGAGCCAGCACATACGACCTACAACAAGGACGTGATAGTTTGACTGGTATTACTTGGTTGCTGTCAATGGTGTTCTGAACTGCTGCGACTGTAGCAATAAATAGCTATAATAATGCGAAGTCTGACCGATCTCGACTGGCGGCAGGTTACCCTCCGCAACATCGAACCAAAGCCTTCCAAGCGATGGGGACACCGTTGTCTGCTCATCGCTCACGAAATGGTTCTGTTTGGCGGATTCGACGGTATGACCGACAACTACTCAGCAAACTTCATGAATGATTTGTGGGTGTTCGACACCCTCACTTTGCTCTGGCGATTGGTACACGTGGAGGGGGATGAGATCTCGAAACGATCAAACTTTTCGATGTGTTACGATGAGGTCCACGAGAGGTACAATGATGGTAGTATGTAGGGTAGTCGTGTATGGTGGCAAGCTTCCGGACAAGAAGAGCTGCAACTATGTGTGGGTACTGGACTGGCGAAGCAAGCATTGGCTGCAGCTTCCCTGCAGTAAGAGATGTATACTAAAGCAGATTCTGTGATGCAGCCCGAGGAGCGAAAGTACCATATAGCCGAGCTTATCTACCCGCACATGCTAGTATTCGGTGGGGAGTCAAGTACCGACCTCGATGATCTGTGGCTATACAACATGATAACCATGAGCTGGACAGAAATGAGACCGGAAGGGGTTAAGCCTCGCGCTCGCAGGTTCCACTCATCAGCGTTGGTTGGCAACTGGCTGTATGTCATCGGTGGATGCTTCAACAAGTATGAACAGCTTGGAGATATCTGGGGTATGGATCTCTAGCCTTTGCTTCGTTCATGCCCATAGTAACTCAAGTGGAAGGATCTCACTAACACCTTCAGTGGAAGCTATTTACCGCGTTGGGGTCACAGCAGCACCGCCAAGGACGACAAGATCTACGTATTCGGTGGAAAGGCAACAGCACCTGAGGGAAACGATGTCTACACAATCGATCTAACACACAAGACGATAACAGCGATGGGCACCACTAACGTACCCACATCTCGCAGAAGGCATTCAGCTGTATTCGTCGGTGCTACCATGCTCGTGTTTGGTGGGTTCAACGTCGAATACTTCGATCACCTGTACTACCTGACCTTAAAGGTATTGTCTATATTAAGGTAGGAACGACCATTCCAGAAGCGATATTCGACACCCCAGGCCGAGATGGAGGAACTCGTGGATAGCGGTCGCTTCAATAGCACAGTGCTGACCACTGCTGACAAATACCGGCTGTATGTGCACTTGCCGATCATAAAGAGGAAGCTGGGACACTCCACCGAGTAGTTCCTTGAGCAGCTGCAGCAGGTTAGTTCCAAAGAAGCCGTTCGTCAGCTGAAACGTGTCTACGGAATGGTAAACTTCAGTGAGAAGAATCATCTGCCGATTACCGAAGATACCATACCAGCATGGAAGAGCCTGCTGGAGATATGTGGTATTGCTGATTAGCCTGCTGAGATGGCCAAGCAAGGTTTCATAGCACTATCCGAGTCTCAGCTTAATCAGCTAGACAAACGGTCCATGATGGCTGAGTATACCGATATCAACGATCTTCTGACCATCACAGGCGAACACGAGACATTTAGCACGAGCGCTATGCTGGCGAGCTTGCGCAGCAGCTACTTCTCGAATCTTACCAGCGTGGACTTCTCTGAATTCAGAACTCATAGTCTCCATGCCGTTCGCCCAAGCATCTTCCGCATAGTTCTAAGGTTTATTGAGTTCGACTGGGTCGTAGTACCTCACAAATTCGAAGCCTTCGACTGGATGGAGCTGCTTCTGGCTGCGCGCTACTACGGGCTCGACAGGCTTGCTGCAATCTGCGAAACGCGCATTCAAGATCTCCTCAATGAAAGCAACATTCAAAGGATTTTTGAGCTGGCAGTCAGGCACGATATTAAAACTCTGATCTGTGTGAGTGCTTAGATGCTGGTGATACAGGAGGCTTTGGAAGGCAGGGACAAGCCAATTCCCAGATCGACACAGACTTCGAGTAAACTGCAGCAGAAACTACAGCGAATCAAATCGCATACTCGCAATTAGCTGAGCTTCTACATAGGACAGCTGTTGGTCGAAAATTAGAGGGACAACCCCGAAAAACTAGCTGCGAGTGACTTCCATAATTCATGATGTACTGCTATCAATGTTCCGAGGGGGAACGGTTGTAGGGCGGGTTCGGATAGACATGCTGATGGGTTACCTATGTGGAATTGTAGTGCTGCTGCAGGAGAATCTCCAATCGATGAGCTTCGGAGTAGTGGTAGTTGATCTGTTCGGGAAGACTGTAGTGAAGAAGCTGTTCATGTTGGTGTTTCTGCTGCTCACGGATGCGCTTTTGATGTTTAGCTACAGCGACAGCGACAACGACAACGACAACTGTCGCAAATATGAGGAGGACTACGAAGAATCCGAAGAGGAACATTTCGAGCTCTTCATCATCAACCTCTTCGTAAATGGGTGGAGTGTTGTCGGTTTGCGTGTATTGTGATCGTTGAAGCTGGCCAGAACTCACCTTGAGTGGGCTGGAAGGTTACTTATTGGCTTCGGTTGTTATCTCCACAAGCTTCTCACCACCCGAGTGCACTTGGCCGTTGAGATCAGGGAAGGTGCTAGCTTGAGCCAATACAATAGCCGCAAATAGCCCAAGTATAAGGCAACTCTTCATAATTTGAACGATAGGGAACGCCAGTCGAGAGATAAAACTGTCAGTTTAGTGCTACTCGTTAAGCTCAGCGACAAATATTAGAATAGTTTGGCCTCTCCAGCGTTGTATTAGTCCATATTTAATATGGTTTGTGTTGGTGGCAGGAGTACCTTCGATGCTGAGGGGCATCTATGCTCAGCAGAATCCAACCTTCACATCGGTTTCATCAACAAATAAAAAGTGTTACGGCTATTCTGCAGTAAGGTCCTTTTCAGATCGGTTGGCCCTTCTCCGAAGAGCGTTAGCACATAAAATTTATAGGATTAGCGATATGGGTAACAACAAATCCAGTGGAACTATTGACGTCCTACGTGCTAGCAGGCCTGGTGAGTGGGTCAAGGAAGGCAGCACGGGGTACTGCGAGATCGTTCGAAGCACACTTACTGGACAAACTGCCGAACAGTACTCAGTACCCGTCGATGGCAGGCTGTCCCAGTAGGATAATATCGCAAGGTATCAGTACCGCTCAAGCAATAACCCCTACATCGTTGCTGTCTATCAAGTTTAGAAAGAGGACAGTCAGTACATATGCCAGGGTCAGGAGCACATCATAGTGCGCACCGAGAGAATACCGCAACGCTTATCAGAAGTGGGTAGGGTGACTACTGAAGAGGGTTTGTACATTCTTCATCAAGCATTGCAGGGCTTCCGGGTGATCTACGAATTTCACGGAATGACTCATATCAACGACGACATGATTTGTTTGACGCCAGAAGGGAGGGTGAGAGTATGGCTAAACGACAATCTCGCAGCCAACCTCCCAGACGCCGACAACCGCGCTATCCACCAGAACTAAATGGTGATGGTGGACCAGCTCACCGACATTGTAAAGTAGCACATTGCTGGAAATGCCTTTCCGTACCGATTGAGGGAGATGATGGCGCAGCACCCTCCAAACACCTTCGAGGAAGCTATCGCACAGTTACAGTCATATCTGCAGGCCAGTCGCACAAACCTTCCGAGTGGAATTCGATCGATTCGTATAAACCAAAACGTGCAGACAAGCAAGCCGGTGGAAAACCATCAACCACCAGCCCAAACTGTGACAACTCGACCACGTGAGATTGCAGTGCATCAAACAAAGCCGCCAGCACAAGTAAAGCAAGTTCAGCAGACTCAGTCACATCAAGTGACCAGTCAGCAGCAGCAACCAAGACAGATCCATAGCATATCAACTCAGCAACCACAACCTGTGCAAACGGTACAACCAGCGCAAGTACAACAGCAACCTACCGTTAAACCATCTCAAACCTACAACTTCAGCACCGTACCAAGAGCACAGACAGTTCACGGAAAACCTTCGGTGATCCAACCTATCTCCAGTACCAAGCCCTCCATTACTATCAATATTCCGTTTACACAGTATGGGCAAGTCGGATCCTCAATCACTTCCACTTCTACTTCAACTGCCCAATCAGTCCACCCGCAGCAGCAATCGCAGATTGTACAAAGAAGCCCCGGATCTCTCGCAAACCAGCAGTTCGTCAGACAGATGGGTACCTACAACAAACTCACAGCTGTTGCGCCCACCCAGTCGAACAATAGCCGCCTCATCAAAGCAGACACACTAACCACTGGGTCCCAATCTAACGTAATCCCGAACAGCATGACCCAGTCAGTGCATCACCAACTTCCACAGAATGCAAGCCAAGTTCGTATGCAAGTCGGAGTATTCAATGCAGCAAACACCAAGGTCGAACAATCCCAGCCATCATCAACATACACCCAAAATACCTCGTAGACGATAACCGTAACTCGGAACGAGTCGATGCCATTGCTGCAACAGCAACAACCCTATCAACCTGCGAGACAGCTCCCAAACTCAGGCGTAGTCAAGACTGGAGATCCTAACTCACCCACCAAGTAAAGTTCCCTGCAATCTCAAATCGAAAAGCTCAAGGAGGTCACAAAGCTGGTGGGAGTTAAGACAGAACCAAGTACAAAGGTGGAAGCAGGCAAAGGCGCTTCCTTTGTCAGCCCATCAACCCAAACAAAGACAATAAAATTCGAAGCACAGCCAATAAAAGAGAAGTAGCAGATATTCGTGAGAGCCCAACCTACCTCAGCTAGCAAGACCGGCTTCCAGAAAAAATAGTCGATAAGCCAGAGTGAACAACCAGCAGGCCTAGGCTTCATCAAATCTACCCGATCGCTCGCCACAAATCAACCAACAGTACCAAACGCAGTGATCGAACAGCAAAAATACATACCGATGCAGCAAGCAACAACAACTTCCAGCACCAATACCAACAACAACAGCGTTAGTAAATGGACTACCCCCAAGTAAGTGACTTCTATGGAACCTCTCAAAGGAAATAGCATCAAATCGCCCTCAATTAGCAATTCCAGTGGAGTTGACAAACCAAAGGTTATCACTATCAAAGCAAACGTAAACATTAATCAACGTGCCGAGGGCAACCGTCAAGCCGAACCAGCCAAGCCTGCAGCCGTCATGCCCAGCGAGATTGACGAACTGGATGCTCTCCAGAACCGACTGAGTGAGGTCGTCAGCAAGACCAAGCAGCTCACTGAACAGTCAGACCAGAACGGAGCACGCCGCTGACCTCCTTCCGCAAATTGCCTTGCCACCTAATAAAATATTAACTATAAAGCGTACATGCACGAGAACGGTGGTTACGCACGTCGTTTCATCGAGCGGCAGCAGAAGGATCGTAGCAGCGGCTATAGCAGTAAAGTGGTTGGGCAGATCTCACTGATTGCCCAACCGAAGATGCGCGAGACGCTGGGCATCCGCGAGAAATCCAGTGATAGCAAGCTCAAGTCCAAGGAAAACTCAATAAGCAATGCTAGAATCGACACTATTAGTCGCAGCAGCCACACGATCGTGCCGGTGAAGAAATAGCACAGGAAGCAGCTATCAAGGCCAATAATCGACTCGCGGGATGGTAGTGTCCAGGCCAAGTATTCTACGAGGAGACACAGTCGACTCAGCAGTGAGGTCACAACTGCCTCCACGACGATCCGTAAGCTACAGGAACAAGTTGTCCAGCAAAACCTAATTGAAATCCGCAAGACGGACAAAGACGAGCCAAACAGTCTAAACGCAATCTACCAGCGAGTGAACACCGTGCTGGACGACTACCGCAAGAAGGAGATCCAGTGGAAAAAGGATAAGCAGAACTACGAGAAGAAGATAGAGCTGTTGGTGAATCAGCTCGCCAAGACCGAACGTCTGCGATGAAGGATAAACAATGCTTTGAAGCTTGAAGTGATTAGCTGCCGATACTAACCTAACTGTTGTTTTCCAGTGGGTGATTCCCTTCCGAAAGTATCCGAACCATCCAGAAAGTTATAATTTAAGTATGAAGGGTAAGCTGCTCGACAACGAATTCCACAGGAGCTGCCAGGAGACGAACCAGTAGCTGCAGAGTTGGCAGTTTAAGTAGGTGCGATTTCCGGACATGCAGTACATCACCGAAGGTACAGCCGCTGCTTGACCCAAGGCGACGAATTTTTTAAGCAGCTATGGAAGACCATCGACGACAGCAAGAGTTATGCATGGATCACCACATACGCTATGGATCGCAGTATACCTGCCAACACAACCCTAAGCAAGCTCATAGCAGCAAGGAAGCGAGGAGTCAACACAGTGCTGTTCGTTGATGATCTGCAGCAACATCTCAACCCACAACTACTCAACGAGTATGTTTCAGTGGGAGGGACTTTCTGCAGTTTAAATCCGTTCTTCCAACTGTCCTCCCTGAAGAGGATCCACAACAAAGAGTTGTTCAGGCGGCACCACGAGAAGATGGTAGTCGCAGACGATCAGACCATCATAGGCTCCAGTAACATATAATCTGGCTACGCATGTACTTGGCACATCTAACGAAGCTACGAAGTTTGGTTCAAGGGTCTTCCGAGACTTCAACTGCTGCTCGGAAAACATCGGACTCGAGTAGTTTCGAGCGAACTTCTCAAGAATCGCCGATCTGTACAATGTGCAGCTGGACGCCGACCACAGCAACCACGAGACCCTGAGACTCCTCAGCCAAAAGTTCCCGAATTCAGCGTTCTACGAAAGGAGTCATTTTAAGTTTCTACGGTCACACCAGCCTGACACTCTCGAAATCCAATAGGAAGTGCTTCGGAACATCCGATAAGCCAAAGGCAAGATTCTCATCGTTCAGCCTTACTACTACCCCATCAAAGCGTTTGAGGAGGCACTCATGCAAGGTACTGAAGAGGTTAATCCAGCGGTGGACAGAGGAGTGAAGATCGAACTGATCACCAGCGCAAAACGAGACCAGCCAGTCTATAAGTATATCAAGAATGGCCTGCTTATGCGAAGACTGATCCGGAAAGGCGTCAATGTCTACGAGTCGCATGAGAAAATTCTCCATGCGAAGGCCTATATTTTCGACGATAAGGTCATGACGGTCGGCTCATTTAACAACGACCGCTGGAGCTGGCGGATCAGCAACGAGACCAACGTGAGCATCCGGTCGGAGTACGAATGTGAGAAAGCAAGGCCATTTTTCGAGGATCTTAAGACCCGATGTCACCTCGTTAATAGTGAAATAGCCATTGGGGCTTTCCGACAGCTGCGGCTAATGTTTTGGGAGCGTTTCCTCTATATCTCTGAGGCACTGATGAGCAAGACTGCAGCTTTCAGCCTGAGGAGCTTTTGGAGCCAGTCACCCTTGAGCAAGCCAAGCGAAACCACGATAGAAGACAACTGACTGATAGCCGTTATGAAGTGCTTGTTGTCAAGTCTAAGAATTCGGATTGTATTATGTAAAGTGAATTCCCTGTGCAGTGTGAAAGACTGTACGGCGAACGCCTTCAAGAACTTCGAAAGTACGTATTGGAGATGTTTTTGAATCTCGAGCGTAACGAGGTGCTGAAGGAACTTCATGGGAGTGTGTAATTGGATGAACTTCGGGCACGGAAAATCGAGGAGATAGTGAGAGACGCTCTCGAAGGAGAAAAGGAAAGGCAAATTCAGTTGCTTGTTGAACGCATCAGTCAACTTTCATTACAGTTAGGTAAGCTGCAGGCTCAACAGTCACTGCCTCCATCGATCAGCCTGCAGCAAAGAGAAATTGATCGAATTCGGGAGGAATGTCAAGAAAAGCTAGAAGAGCAAGAAGTGCGTCATTGCAAGGACACGAACTTCCTCGAGAAGCACTTTAGGGAGCTACTTCGCTCGGCTTTGTCAAACTACGAGAGGCATCTCACTCGGCAGCTATGCGAGTGTTGCCATACGAACCCACCAAACACAGATCACGAAATAGCAGCACTGCTAACAAGGCTCCAGGAGAAGGACCAGATCATCGAAGAGCTTGCAGTCCGGTTAGACGATATGAGAGCCAGCAATGAGCTGCAAGCCCAAAGGCTGCTTGGCTTGGAGTGCGAAAACAAGTGTCTCCTCGACAACATCGCTCAGCGGACCAAGAAGTCTCTCGAGCTTGACGACACGATCCGAAAGCAGAAGCCGAGGCGAATGGTCACGTTTTAGCCTCCTGAGAAGCCAATGATGACTGACACTGAAGGGCCTGCAGAGGTAGTAAAGCGGTAGCTGGAGGAGTACAAGCTGAGGGAAAGACTCGAATGCAAACTGCATCAGCAAAGGAAGAGTTACTCCGAGCAGGTCGCAAAACTCAGAGGAAGGACAAAGAGGTCGCCCAATAACATGATTAACCCCCGAGAGGGCATCTCCTCGAAGAGAAACTGCTGCGAGGATAGTTTCACAACTATTCAGAAAAGCTTTGAGAGGGATCTGCTGCAACTGAAGAAGACCTTGGACGGAAACGGAACGGTCCTGAAAACAGTCCAATTTGCAGAGTGACTCTTACATTCGACAACTTTCACTATCTGCCGATTGAACTCGGACAGCGCTGCGCACTTGTCTCAGAGCACCTTCGTTTGGTGTGGACTGCAGCGCGAGGAAGATAATATCTGCATTGCTGTTGAGAGGCACCAAAGACGTCCTGTAATTCAATGAGTTCGAGTTCTGTTATTAAGAAGTTTGCTTGATGTGTTGGCCGTGTGAATGAAGTTGGGAATTTGATAAAGTTTTCATGCTTCGTGGAATTTATATTTGTGGAACATAGAAAGGTAACGGAGGGAGATGCCGCTTTGTTTCGGTCTGCCTCTTTAAAAATACTTTGCAAGGCCACATGGATTCGTGCACCCTGCTCCAGTGAATCCTTGAGAGATGATAGCACTTATGGGTCCTCCACATATAATACTTTTCCCTCCATACCTCTCCGAGCCCGATTCATGGCTTCTTCAGCGATCTGCAGTCTTTACTCAAGGAGGTCGGGTTCGGGATGCGCTGAAAAGCTCCCATTGCATCAGGGATTCCTTCGAATGTTTGGTAGTAGATCAGCTCTCTGACAACTTTCTGTTAATTTTTCAGCATTTTTGCTCATGATCGAGCAAGCAAAAACAGCAGTCAATGTACCTTTTTAACAACTTCAGCGATGCATGTTCGCAAGGCTTCTGAGGTTTGAAGACGAATTGGACATTCACCGAGTAGGATGGACAAAAGACAAATCGAACACTCGGAAACCAAGGCTGAAAGGAGCCTTCATTCACACATTTTAACAATATGCTTCAGCGTACCAAGAACACATAAAAGCTAAGATTTAAGAGCAGACATCATAATATCTTATCTCTCGAGACAATATGGAAGCGTACGGACCTTATATCAAAACTCTTACTGAAGGCGGTGTTGTTGATGCCGCTTACATCCTCTCCAAGGATGGTGCTATCCTTGCCACTAATCTTCCCATTACTGAGCTAGGCAGCTATCAGCTCAATAATGTGCTCGTGAAAGAGAGGGATGTCCTACTCGAGGCCATCGCGAACAACGGCATTCCGAAGTCCGATACTGGAATTCATCTCAACAACCAAAAGTACCTCACCATGGTTTGTGAAAACGGTCTAATTCGCGTTAAAAATGTATTCGATGGCTTATACAGCAACTAGGAGGAGCTTGCATCGTGAGTACACTGGGTTTGATTGTGATTGGTACTTGGAGCTCGACCGTCATCATGAAAAATGGAAAACCTCAAAATCCGTCAGCACTCAGTGCCCGAGTCGAAACTGTGGCTGAATACTTCAGGGCAACAAACCTTTGATAAAACATGAACCAGACACAATGAATAGAAACCTTTTCGATTATATATCAGTTATCAGATGTGGAATAGCAGACTTGGAAAGCCCCTCACGCCCCTGATGAGCACCTGCGGCTCCTCCTTCCTCGAGCGGACGCTGACTCCGCTAGAAATGGAGGAGCGAACGTACCTCATCGACAAGTCCAACCTTCTGCTGGTACTGACGTGCTCGAACATAGAACGACCTGGGAGAGCTGGAACTGCAGAAGCAGTACTACCGCAACAAAATGCATACGGAGGTCCGCAACAGTCACGAGGAGCTGCAGCAGTGCATGAAGGCGCTTAACGCTAAGAACCACATGATCGTGAATCTGGAAGAACAATTGGAGCGATAGAGGAAGCATTTGCGACTCGCAGCGGATGACTACATTTCACTGAAGAACCAACACGAAAACGACAAGCAGATGTTCCAGCGAGAGCTGTAAAACAAAGATAGGCACTGCTAGGAAAAGTTGCAGGAGCTCCAACACCGGCTCGCTAACCAACACGAGATTGAGAAGAATAAACTCAAGGAGGAACTCACTCGACAGTTCGAAGAGGCACTGGCGCTCAAGAACAAGCAGATTGAGGATCTCGCGAGGGCCAGTGAGGGAATAATCGCTGAATTCAAGAAGCTGCAGGACGAGCACAAATTGTTACTGGTGAAAATTGACGGAATGACTCAGTAGGCACTCCATAAGGAGCTCCGAAAGAGGGACCGAGAGGAACGCGAGCGCTTTAACCAAGACTTCGCCTATGTAAGACATGATGTAATTCAGAGGGAGGCGCTAAAGAAGGAAAACTAGGGTCTGAAGCAGGACGTAGTCGAACGGCAGAGCGAACTTGACCGATTAAAAAAGGAAAATAGCGAAAGGAGGGCAGGAAAATAACTCCTTTAGAAAAGAATTAACGCTCTTCAGCAGGAGCTTACCAGGCTGAAAGGAGAGCTCGCCGAAAACATTAAACCTGTGGAGCTCCCGAGGGAGGAGGACCAAGCTCAGGACTACGGTCACTAAGGTGTTAACACCGACCAGCAGTTCCTCCCGATTGCAGTGCCCTCAGGTGACCTGAATATGATATGCTTAATCGAATCGCTGAGGCAGTTTCTGGGAGATTCCTTACTGGAGATCTTCGGGGAGCTCTACAGCAAGAGCACCGCTCAGACAGTGAAGGGAAGGAACCAACCGGCATCGTTGAACGTATTTACGTTGAACGCGAAAGAGATGAAGGAAGCCCGCAGGGAGATTTCGTTGGCGATCTACTGCTACGTCAAGCTCCAAGAGTTGCTCCGGTTGTACTACCCAGCTGCCCTGGGACAAACCGAGGTGATCACGCTGAAGGAGGGTTTCGTCCGCACCTGTTTGGATGAGTGCGCCGGACTGCGCAACAAGGTAGTCATTGGTTTACTCAGCCGTACCAACAGCTGTTTCGACTGCTGGAGCTTACTCAGAGAATCCGAACGCCTCTGAACCACACCAACACTCTCGGAAATCTCTCTGACGAGGGCCGTCGGTTGGTGCAAAGTCGGGTGATTGAGGCAAGTGCCCGCGTCTTTATCGAATGAGCGAGCCAAGGCCAGCTTGGTAGCCGAATGAGATTATGATGTACATGCTTTCAAGACTCTTAACAAGTTTATGACTCCTT
>ERZ724508.830-NODE-830-length-20482-cov-6.061194_pt1 | contig 20482 bp, 4 predicted proteins | sample MGYA00376041_ERZ724508 | MGnify/ENA primary metagenome ERZ724508 (study PRJEB28724, sample SAMN07190887) | wastewater metagenome | isolation source: effluent of sewage treatment plant in Hong Hong | place: USA: Christiansburg, Virginia | collected 2016-03-01 ...
CCCCAAACCCCAAACCCCATTGATTTATCATATAGCTAAAATTATAAAAATTATATTATTATAATGTAAAGACAACTTACCTATGATTTTCTGTAATAAAACTTCATGGACTTTAAAATAGAAATCCTTGACATCAGAAGAAGATACTTAAAGAAATACTTGACAATAAAAATAAATTTTAGCTTAGAATACTCTTGGCCTAGTTTTGAGAGCAGTAGCAAACTTCTTAAAGAACTTTACTATCAATACTAAAAAGTATTACCTAACTTTAAGTTTGTTAAAAATCATTAGCAAAATATCTAAAAAATATTAGAGTTCTTGATCTCAGAATATGATAAAGAAAGATATGAACTTTTAGAAGTACTTTTTTCTTGGCTTCAAAAAATAGAAACAAAAAATCTGTTCTAGCTACAACTAAAAGAAAAAGGAAGTTCTTTGAGTCTTCCAAATATTATTGTTGAAAGCCAGCTTGCTGAATCAAAAAAATAACTTCTTAATAAATAAAATCTTGAGAATTTATTTGAGATGATTTTTCAGTACAAAAGCCACAGACTTGAGTACTAATATTTACTAATGTACTAAAATAGTCTTAAAATAGTTGAGGATATGAAAGTTAACACAAATGGATATGTAGTAAATATTAAGCTATTTAACTGAGACTATGTAGAGAGATTTCTCATAATGAAAAACTGATGTATTTATTTATACGATGAGAATTGCAGCTATTTAAAGAATTTCAACAGCTGGATGGACATTATAATGCTTTTTACTTTTGAGTATTTTGCTATCAATGATTAAAATGATCTTTTTGAAATGACTATAAATTTCGGCCCAAAATCCTCTAACATTGTCATTGAAATACCTTTGATATATAAGTAGGAGTTTTTGATGATATTTTTACACAATGCTTTATAACATAAAAGTCAGTGTATAAAGGTTGAGAATTTCCCTTAGCTACATACAATTGGAATGGCTGAGCTAGATTTTTAGCTTACTTAAAATCAAGCTGAGTCTTTATTAATCCTACAATCTGAGTACTTTGATATTGAAGTACAGCTTAAGCATGACTAAAGAAGAATTTATTATCAGATCTTTTCTCCTTTTGACACGGTCCTAGCTCAAATTAGCAACTCGTTTTATTTATTTGAAACTTTTGAATTTTACAAAAATCAAAGAGGATAATAATTTGTTGTGTTTGAAAACCAAGACTATAAAATCTAGGCCAATTGTTATTTTGATGCCCTAAGAAGCTTATACATTTTTAACATGGAGAAATCAACAGAAAATAAACCAAGTAATTTAAGTCTTATAGAAAGCTATGATGAATTAAAGATGGCTCATTTTTGATTATGATGATTAGGACTTTTATTTGAAGAACAGAAGCTTAAAATAAGAGAGCTTTTCGCTTTCAAATACCCATTGTTTACTACAGTATTTTTTATGTTATAACTAATCATGGTCTTAAAGCTGAGTCCTATTTCTGTATTAATAATTAATATTTTGCTATTCTTATCATATACACACAAAGGTTAAAATTCCTCATTTAAAAAACTTCTTGATATTTATTTTTTCAGAGGCAGCTAGATAAATAAAAACTATGTACCTAAGCAGTGTCCAACTGGAAGAGCTATTGCCTCTGAGTTTTATCTCAATCTTGATAATATTGATAAATAAAGACCTTAGTATATCTTATAACAATCTCTATCCTCAAAAATAAGTGAGGTTTATTCTACATCAACTAAGCTTCCAAACCAAATAAATATTTACATGAATTTCGCTGAAAAGTTCAAAAATACTTTTCTTTGGAAGGATCCTTAAAAAACCAAATTTTTGATATTTTTCATATTTCTTGGCTGGATTTCTCTTAAACTACTTACTTATAAGTTAGTATTTTTTCTTATAGTTTTAGATGTTTTTGCCACAAATAGAAATGCTTACAAACGATATCTTAATTATAATACTCAGTTTGTAAAGCAGCTAATATTATTCTTCATTAAAAACAAGCTTAAAGAAACAAGTATCTTAGATCCTTAGGAATATTTTGAAAAGAATAAAGATAGTAAAGAGATTTGAGTTTTATTCTCAAAACAATTTACTTTATTTCTTTACAAAAATCTTGATTTTTGTCTAGAGCCTGATTATTTTATTAACAAATTTCATACTGAAGAAATATATTGAGTTCTCATACACTCAGAGCACAGAATAACAATGAAGTAATACCCAACCTATCGATGACCAGGTGGCTCTTAGAAAGTAATGAACTTTATTTTCTCTACACCTTCTGATATGTATTTTTAAACCCTAATAAAACAATAAGAAAAAATAGTTAAAAAATTAGAGAAAAAAAGTTAGTAGTTAGAGAAGCAAATAAAAAAATAAGAAGTAATTATTTAAAGCAAAATTGTTTAATAAAAGCAAAATGAATAAAATGTTAGTGTCATATAAGAAGATAGTAATAAAGAAAGTTTATAGTAATCAAATGCTCTCTAAATTAATATTAATTAATCTATAGTTGCAAAGCAAATGTTTTTGGAAAAATTCTATACAAGAATTGTGAGATTTTTATTTAGACTTTATTTAGTTCTATGATTTTTTAATTTGGAGTTTTTTACATCATCATTTGAAGTATTTTCTCTTTTATTATCTTTTATTATTTTAATATTCCTCTCCTCTATCAATCTTAGCTGTTTATTAATAGAGTCATTTTTAAATAGAACTTTTTGTTACTTCTTCTCAACCGTGTTGTATTTGATTTTTTATTATTAGTTTCTTTTATTTAGTTTTAGCAAGTCAATCTATTACTTGTTCTCTTCTCATTTTTAGTTAAGTAATCTTAGTACATAAATATTGATGATTTTTTAGGTTTTTTCAATAACTTTTTATAGATCCTAGGCTTAAAATTCCTTCAACAAATTTTGACTTATTATAAGCTTATTTTTGTTTTTATCTTGTAGCATTTTAGATAAGTTTTTAAGCTTTTCTTTTAACAAAAAGTTTTCGTTTATAAGTCACTAATTACTAAGCTTTATTAGCTCGTTATCTTTTTGAAGCTTTTTTAGTTTCATTTTATTTTTTGAGCTCTTAGAACCACTACTTAAAAGTTAACTAAAATTTAGACATTCTTATATATTATTTGGATTTAAAACTTCATTTAATTTTGAGTTTCTTTAACAAGAAAAATACTTTTTTTACAACTTTGTATTTGGCATTTGTTAGAATTTATTTTTTTAATAATTCTCCATTATAAATTTACTTTCTGAGGGTTGAATTTATGATAAGAAATTTTAATATTAATATTTTTGAGTATATTTTAGCTTAGGCAATATAATAATTTATTTAATATTATAAAGAAGACAATGGAGATTTATTTATAGTTTAACCAAGCTATAACGAAATTCTTAATCAATACTTTTTGGTTAAATTTAATCATTTAATTATTAAAGTATTTAAAAACAAAATAGTCACCTTAAGAAATAAAAATATAACAAATAAAATATACATAGAACTTTAAAAATTTATTGAGTTTAAAAATAAATATTAATTTAATTTAAAAATCTGTTATTAAATTTATTAACTTGCAAAGCTTATTTTAAAATTAATAGATTTCATTTTATTTAACAAAATATCATTTAGCTCATGTATTTTAGACTAGGTCTTTGTATACTTGTCAAACAGTCCAGCCATGCCTGTTTTGTTCATCTCTCTTATATGATTATCTATTCCAATATTCTTTAAAACGAAATTTGTCAACTAGTTCTAATACTCTAAAAGATTATTATACTCCTCTGTCTTTTATTTGGCAACTTATGTGTCAGTCATTAAAAATTATTTTCTATCTATCAAAACCTTTTATTATGAAAAAGAAAAAAGACATAATATAATAAGAGCAAACTTTAATTAAACACTCATAATACTAAGTTAAATTATATTAAATTAAAATGCTGTTTATTTATCAAAAATATTTTCTTTTTTTGTTTATTTAATTTTATTAATAATCTAAATATTAAGGAGGCAAAAGCAAGAAAAATACAGGAGGATAGTAAATTGTGATAAGTCCTGTATAATAATCAGGAATTGTTAATCCCAACATATTTATTTAAAATGAATAACTTAGTCCAAGAATTCCAAAATTAACTCCACCAAAAATGAACATAGAACTTGATCTTAAAGGAATCCAAAAATACTTTAGACCAAAAATAAAAGGAGTTACAGAGATGATTCCCTAATAACCAAAAACGAACTACTAACTTGATATTCATACACAGAAAATTATACTTCCAGAAGTTTTCAAATAAAATGACAAAAAAATAATTCTAGGTTATATTTTAAGCTCAAATGAAAGGTAAAAATTATTTCAATAGATTTATGAGACTCTTGAACAATTATTTAACAACATAGATATACTTTAGAATAAATAAATATTATTAAGAAAAATAATCAAAGAATTCACACAAAATCTTTAACTAATTTGAGTCTATTTACTTTACATTATAATTTTATTATTTTTTTGAAACTTTTTTATTGGTAGTGTTCTAAGCAATTCTTTTAAACACTATTTTCTCATACTCTTAAATTGTGGGATCATTTTTCATCTCATTAAAATCAAAATTTGGAATTTTTTTAGACAATCTTGTCTCTAATAAGATTGACTTTTATAATATAAATCCTTTGTTGTCTGTCTAATGTTTGAGCCTTTAAAATATTTCTTTAAAATTCTCAACAGTTTAAATTTTTAAATTATCATTCTATAAAATATTTTGGAGTTCCGGCTTACTAAATTTGAGTACTACTAACGTTGCTTATGAGCTTAGTGATTTTAAGTACTTGAAAAACAAGGACTTATTATTATCCTCTTCATTCTCAGTTAAAGTCTCGAGATTTTGTAATTTGCATTTTTTTAAGTGCTTGATATACTTGCCCATATTTTTTTTAGAATATACTACATAGGGAAAAGTGACTTTTGATCCCAGCTCAGCTGGCTCGCTAAACAGCTACATGTTACTCTCATTTAGTTAAAATTTATTTATAATACTTTATTTTGATTATGGAGTCATTAAATCAAACAAATTAATAGTCTTATAATCATCATCTAAAAACTCAAAAAATTATTAAGAGTTTTGGTCACACCAAATAAACTCTCCTTTAGTGTTCAAAAGAGAGTATCCAAAAGTTTTATTTATATATTTCTCTGCTCAGCTATTTAGATTTAAAACAAGATCAAGTTCTTAGTTAATTATAGTTGCCTCCTAGGACTGTTCATCTTTAAGAAGATCCAGCAGGCTTTGACTTCTTGTATCTTACTTAGCTTATAATAGCAAGCCTATATGATTCTTATAAACCTGGCATACTAAATTCTCTTAGACCAAATACTCAAAAAATTCTTTAACTGAAAGAGTCAAAGAACTATCTTTCAGTAGCATTAGTTATTTAGCTATAAGACTATTAGTCAACTAAGCCAAAATCACTGGATTTTATTAATCAATTTTACACTCTTTAAAAATACTCAAAAAAACACTGCAAACCTAATCCAATTAAGACTGGCTGTCAATGCTGCATATTTGCTCTAAGATAATTGAGTGTGATTCTTTATCTTGAATTCACTACATATTTTTATAATATAAAATTATCCATATAAATTTCTTAAAATATAATGAGCTTTAACTTCTACTTAGGAAACATACAGTCCTCCAAGCTTTTGGAGTTTCTTAAGGAAAGAGAGTCTATTGAAGACGATTGACCATTTAAAATTGGTATATACGACTCCAACACAAAAATAATTAATATATAAAACAATGAGTATTGTCTTAAGGAGATCAAAACTCAGCCTTAGTAAATCATGGCCTTTAAGGGAGACAAAAAATAAGAACTTTTTATATAGACAATTTCTTTAGACATAAAATAAGCAAATGTTTTTACTCCATAACTTCAGCTTAATGATTTTAATGAATAAGGTAAAGCACATACCTAAGTTGTATAGCCGGAGGATTGCTCTAGCAAGCTTAAAAAACATGTGCTTAATTTACAGCCTTAATAAAGCAAAACAAAAGCTCTTAAGCTGGAAGAAGATGAGATTAAATCTATACTTTTTGAAATGTTTGGCTGAAGAGAAAAAATGACCTTTGAAGAAATAAATCATCAACTTGATCAACCATCAGGTTACTTAAGGCAAATTATTGAGGATATTTGTATAGGATAAAAGGTAGGAAACAGAACAGTATATTCCTTAAAGAAAACTTTTCTTAATAAATAATTTAATATTATAATGAGCTCTTAAGATGTTATTGATAGGTATGCTGAAAAATGAAAGGATTTTAAAGAATCAAGATTTAGGAAGAAAAAATAAGGATTTGGCTTCAAAGATAGAAAGTTCAATGTAGATAAATTATATGATAATGAATGACCAAAGCCTGTGTAAGATTATTAATAAAACAAGCCTTAGGATAAAAACCAAGTATGCATAAAGAACTTTCCTATCAACACAAACTATGAGGATCTTAAATTACTTTTCAGCCAATTCGGAAAAGTTGACTAAATAAACACTACTTGGACAACATGTCAGTAAGATACTTACTAAATATATGTTTAGTATTATAAAAGAGATGATGCTCTGAAATGTCATAATCAGCTTCATGGCTCAGAAATAGACGGTGTTGTTTTACAGACAGAAATCGACAAAAAAATTTAATAAAAATAAAAAACATTTAATTTAAAATATTGTTAAAATTAATAATGAGAATTTTGTTTTTTTAAGTTTTATTATTTTGCATTAAAATTTTCTATGAAGCAAATGTTGCTGTTAAAGAGTGCAATATTTAAGTTCTTAATTTATTCAATATAACTGGAAATCTTCATCCATAAACAAATATATAAAATGATCAAGAAAATCCTTAGCCTTTTTGCTAAGATAATGAATTTACTTGCTGTAATAAAGATGATTAAAAAGAGATGAAATTGTTGTGGGAAAAAGCCAGAGACAATATTCAAACATATGTATAGGATTATCTAAGCAGTTTATCTTAGTTATTGAGTCTTAAATAAAATCTTAACAACTTAGCTTAATAAAATCAACAAAATAACAACTCTTACTGTGCGAGTATTGAGCCCACGATACTGCAAAAGGATATTGGAATCAGTATAGAAACTATTTTAAAGGAAGTCACAAAGGCTTTGGAGGCAAACATATTCTTATTTAAGAATCATTATTGTTCAATATGTGATTATCATTAGCAAGATTTTTATAAGCTTGATGACAAAGGAGTATTATCAGTATAGATCAGTGCTGGTTTTTGCTCAAATATTATCAACTCTTTATGAGAATTTCTTAAGCTTAAGTTCTTTTATATTGATCCTTTATTTATTAATGCTTCTTTTGTGGTTAATTGTAAGCACAATGAGTACTAAACAAAATTTGATTATGAGTATAATTTCTGATATTAATAAGTAGTCAATTGCTTGAAAAGTGATGATTTTGTTGAAGACTGTTACTAACTATGTAATGAGTATGTTTTTGGTGAAATGAGTGATTTTTTTCTAGGAGACCTATACAACTAGGCAAAGATAATTAATAACATAAAATAAACATTTAGAGAAATGAAAGGACCAAACTAAGATAACAGTCAAATAATCGACTTTGACATTGAGCAAATAAAATTGACTAAAAACTTTTTTGAGAGAAAAAAAGAAATATAATTAAAATAGAATTTTGTTTGTGACTTTAAAGGAGCAAATTATTTCTGAGGCGGAGGAGAGAATTTCTTTTAATTTGATGAATTTAATAATAAAAATCAAACTAAAAAACTTTCTTAAGAAGAAATTCAAGATTAAGAAGCTTAATTATGAAGATAAGATAAGCTTCAAAAAAGTGATATTTCAATCCCAAATTAAACCTTAATAAAAAACAGCTCTTTAGAAAAATAAGACTATACAGGAATTGTTACAACCAAAAACCAATTGCTATAAAAATCATGTATATCATATGCTATTTATTTCATGCTTTTGAAAACTAACTTTCTAATTTGTGGAAGACTATCTTCAAAACACAACTCAGCTCTTTATTTAAAACTATTCTCAAATGTAATTCTATTATGATGACAGAGTAGCTCAATACCTCCTATCTCATCCTCATTTAAATAATGATTTTAATTTATTTTTAGGATGACAGTCAAAGCATAGCCTAATTTCTCTTTAGTATGTTGTTAGTAAAGTTTCTCAACTTTTGGTAACAATTTCTCTATTATTTTTTCATCCTTTTTTAAACACTTGATATACACCTAGTCTTCAAGTAGTCTTAGTAAGCCTTATAAAATTAGCTTCTCTAATATCTGTGTGTATTATACCTCATCTAAAGTAATCTAGATAAGCTTGTTGGTAAAGCTTTATTTTAGATCCTATAATAATTAGCTTCTATAGTCCTAAATGTCAATTCTTTGTTTATTAACATTTTTAGATAACTCAACATTTTGCTTTGTCAAATACATCTCTTCTTTTTTTATATACTTTTAAATAAGGGCCTCTCTTTTATCATTATAGATCCTATTCTTGTCTTTGAGCATTTTCTATTTAGCTCCCTCGATTATCTACTAGGCCTTTTCATCCGCTTCTTGTTTAATAAATTTAATCATTTGGTTAATTCTCTGGTCGCTATCTTCTTTGCTCATTATATTTATTAAATTTATAAATTTCAATAATTTTAATAATGATTGATCTACAATGAACAGTAAGCTGAGATTAATTTCTTAGCACTGTTGAGCTGGAAAACTATCAAGATATATGCAATGAATAGCTATGAGACTTGGAGCTCATAATTAAACAAGGAGAGTTCAAGTATTATAAGAATATAAATAATTTATAAATAGTTTGTTGATAAAATACAAAAGAGATTTTTTTGTTTATTCAAATATAGACAAATTAGGATCATAATAAATTAGTAAAAATACTAAGCCATGTTGATATAAAGTATTTAAATAATCCTTATGTCTAAGAAGGCAAAGCTATATAGTCTAGAGGCAATATAACTCTTGTTTAGGAACTGTGAAGAAATAAAGACAAGTATGATGAGGTTTATTCCTAAGATTATATACAGTATTTTTAACAGCTTGAAAACAGAACAAATATTTTAGAAAAATTCGACTTATATGATCCTTGAAGAAAATAACAAGTTATTCATAAGCTGTTATAGATAAAGTAAACCGATTTAGGTGTCACAGAGATAAACATAATAGCTTGAATAAACTTTTAAAATGTCAACTCAAAAGAAATCAAAAATATTGCCACTGAGATATCATATATAAATGTTATGCTAAATGAACTTGAGGTGATATAATAAGCCTTTGTGTCTGTACTTGTAATATTAAAGCAAATTACAGAGCCTTAGTTTACCAAAAGAAAACTTCAACGATAGAAGATCTTAAATGAATTAACAACAACTTAAAATTGCCAATGACTGGATAGAGCATTAGAAAAAATTAGACATTTTTGCAAACTCTTTAGAAATGAACATTTTTTGTTGATTTTTATAAGGCTATGAATTTAATTTACAGCTTGTAGAACAAAACTTTAAATCTTTTATTTTATGGCTTAAATAAAGCCAAGTACTTAAATACTCCTCTTAAGATTTTCCTTAATATGAGAATCAAAAATTTATCTGAATGGTTTCAAAAAACATTGACAATACAGTTACACTTTACTTAGAGTGCTCTAAATACTTTTTGCCAGAATCAGAACTAGAGAAAGGCATTATTTATATAGGAACAGTTTTGTTTGAAAGTCTTAGAAAAACAGACCCTAAAATAGACCAATATATTTTGATCATAGATATTAAGGACTATTAAAAATCAACAATGGACCTAACCACTCTTAAAAAGCTCATTCCTATATTAAGCAACTATTTTCCTACTGTATTATGAAAAATGTTTATTATTAATTGTGGAGGCTTTGTCAAGCTAACTCTCAAAGGAATATTAATGATCGCTCACCCAGTCACTTGAGAAAAGATTTAAATCTACTCAGATGATAAAGAGGAAATAAGAAAGGCTTTAAGCTAGTTCATTACCCAAGGCAATATAGACTGATTCCTAAACAATTAAGCAAACAATATTTAAATATTCAATTAAGTTATATTAATATTTATAATAATGACAGACTTTTTCAATGGAATAGTTGAGATAACAAATAGACTGCTTAACAAATATTTCATAGACATTTATGATCTAATGGAGATAGACATTTTCTATAATCTTTTATAAATTATTGACAAGAGTCAATTTTAAATAGTGGAAAATGGAGGGGCTTGGAATAATATGAAGAAACAAATTGATGGGTATTTAGCAAGACATGGTTTTGAACTTAAGCTCGCTCTTAATTAGGAGCTCATAACAAAAAATGATATCGACAGCATGGTCACTTTGTTATGCAAAATTTTTTCTTTTTTAGAAGTCTTTTGAGAAAACGAATGGAGAAAAGTTACCAAGGATCTTTCCTCTGCTGACCAAAAAATAGTTAATATTGTTAGCAAGCTGGCGCAAGATTTATTAGAGACTTAGATTAGAAATAGTGTAGAGAGCTCCTCTGCCAAGCATAACAATATTGATATTCTGTTAAAGGAACTTGAACAGAGACAGAAATAAATCGAGAATTTACAAGCAGATCTTGAGAATAATTAAGGTATTATTTAGAGCTAAGAGAACTAAATAAAAGATCTTAGAAAAAACTTTTAGCAAAGCTAATAAGATCTATAAATTATAAAGAGATAAAAAGAAGAGGTTATTTGACAATTTGAGACTTAGATTGTGGAGCTCAGTTAGGGATTTGATGGCTCTTAGACAAGCATAAGAGATGGAAAAGGAAATAAGATTACAAGCTCAAATAACTTAAAAATATTTGAGTTATAGTAAATAATTGAGGAATAGAATAAGTAGCTTTAGAATTACAAGAGTCTTGCTAAAGGCTATGAGATTTAGAAGGAAGAATATGAATAAATAAAATAACAAAGAGATTATTACAAAGAAGAGCTTGATAAGATAGCACATATAAATGATCTTTTTGAGAGCAAAAAATGACTACTCAAATAATCAGATCAATAAATCTCATAGTTATATCAGCTAGTAAAGGAATATGAGAACTGAATTATTGGCTATGAAGAAAAGATCAAAAAAATCGAAAATGAAAAAAAAGTAAATGAAAATGAATATGATAACATAAAAGTATTTTCCTCTAATAAAAAATCTAATTAATTATCTAACTCAGATATTGAGGAGATGCATTCTTTTAATGAAGAAGAACTGGAGTAGTGTAATGAGGTTGAGACTCTTAAAAATGTAATTTGAGGACTTAAATTGAAAGTATTTTAGAAGAAATAAAAAAGTACTTGAAAATTGTCAGAGTTTAAGACAAGCAAAATAGAGCTAAAAGATATTAGCAGATCCTCTAGTATTAGTTTAGATTAATAGGATCATTAAAATAAGTTACTTTTGAGTCCTTAAAGTTAAAGATTAAAAAAGGCCTCCAAAAATAACAAAAAAGACAATAAATAAGATCATAAACTAGCTAATCAAAATTTTGATAAAGAATCACTCATTTATCTTGCATGCCAAAGCTACATAGAGAAATAAATGAATTAACAATCCTCATTAAAATTTCCTAAAGGAGAAAGATAAAGAGACATTTTCAGCATGATGACATTCAAAGATCTCACTGACCAAAATCTCATGTTTTTATAATGAATATATTTTTATATATAATTTTATAATGGAAAAAACAAGCACAATGCCTTTCAAGGACTTCTATACAAATATAGATAAAAATACAATTATCTAGGATATGAGTTGCTTTGATCAAAAAGTTATCAATGTTCAAAAATGCAAACAAATTCTTGAACACTTACTTTTGCTCTTTAATAAGGAGGAGTAATTTCATGACGTGGAGATCAGCAACTTGTACTTCTGAATTTCTAAACTATTTAATGTTAATGATAGATCTTTATAGAAATTAGTTTATATTACTCTTCAAAGCATGCCTTATAGCTCTTCAATATATATCATAATAAATACTATTTCCAAAGATCTTTCAAGCAACGATTCTTTTATAAGAGCAAATTCATTTAGACTAATTCCTAAGATAATAGACACCCTAAACATGTAGCTAATTGAAAAATAAGTTAAGTCTAATTTGACTTGCTAAGATGAGATTGTTGTTGAGTCAACTCTAAGTGTGTTATTACTTTTGTAGATATGACTCAAAGACTTAATACAACAAAACATAGATAGTATATATAAAGTACTTTTTAATAAATCTTTTGAGACCTGCCATTGCTTGGCATTTGAGCTATTGATTATTAGCAGAAAACAAGATAATGTTTTGCTAATGAAATTATTGGTTGACTTAATGAAGTCTAATTTAGAGTATTCATAATTATTTAGGGTCTTAATGATAAATGAAATTGAGAGCTTTATTAAGAAAAATGCTTAGTAATTATCTTCTTAGGTTTAATAGTAATTTGTAGACTTTTTGAAAAAACAACTTAAGGAAGATGAGGCGGTAATTTATGAAAGTCTTTGAGTTTTGCTATCATTAAATTTTGTTGAGAATTTGCTGATTATTGACCATGTTAAAGAGGTTTTTAACTTGGCTATAGAAATGACTCATATTGAAAGAATTTCTTATGCTTAGATGTTCTTATAGTTTGCAGATGATCCCTATAGAAAAAACATTTTTATTAAGCTTAAATAAAAGCTTAATGATTTATTGGATTTTGATGATAATGTTTTTGTCTCAAAAATATTGCTTATTCTTTTCAAAATTTCAGACTAGCAATCCTTAGAGAAATTAATAGAATAAACCTAACAATATCTGGAGTACATGTAGGAGGACCAGCAGCTTTTAATAATTGATATTGCTGTAGACTTGGTGCATAAGGACAAAAAGAATATTAGACAAATTTTCTAATTTTTACAAAGTACTTTTAAGAAAAACAAAAAAATTGAATTTTGATTTAAAATATTAGAAACCTTTGAAAAAATCATGTAAATAAATTCTGATTATTAGAAAGTGATTTTTGATTTATTTGAAAATTAATTAGAGGACTTTGATGATGAAGATACTATAATAAAGATATTGTAGATAGTATCTAAAGGAGAATATGACTATTATATTCTTTGTGATTTTTATTAAATAATTATCAACAGAATTCTATTAGGAGGTTAGAAGGTAATATTGGCAGCTATAAGTTGCATTGGATAACTGGGTATTAAAAATCAGTAGTTTAAATAAAGATCATTGTAAATTATACAGTAACTAATTAATGATAATAATATTGAGGTTTAATAAATTTGCAATGATTATATTTATTAGCTGGAAAATGATTGTACTTAATATTAAGATATTGAACTCAGCAATGAGGATATTCAAGAGCTTTTAAATCAATATTAAGAAATTATTTAAAGTTAAAACTTTGATTAGCCTTTGCCAGATATAAGAAAAATACATTAAAAACAAAAAACAATTATTTAAGAAGTAGATTTTCTATAAGAAAATATTCAATAATAAAATGGAGCAAATTATGAACAAGAATTTCCTATACTATATTCTGATAAATAAAGCTTCTCTGTTTTGGGTTAAGTTATCATGATTAGTTAATGGTCTAATTTATCTGATCCTCAATCTGATCTATATATATAAAAGTGAATTGCTTTCTGAGAAAATGGCTTCTCAATTCAACTGTAAATAAAAAACAATACGCAAAATGAGATAAATTAATTAAATCCATTTTTGCAAGAAATTACTGAAGATTTCTAGATTATAAATTCAATTAGTACTCTAGATATTCAACCAAATACGACACAATCTTTATTTGTTAACTTTTAGAACAAAAAACTTATATTTCAAATTAAGTTCTCATTTAACTTAAACTATCATGTAGTTATATGAAAAAATGATACTATTATTAATCAATATGATGATGAGTTTATTTTAGAAGAGTTCGAAATAAATCATAAAGATTTAATAACAAAAGATAATTCTATAACTACTATTGATGAGTTTAATATGCTTTGGCAGTAACTATCTTTATAGTCAAGTCAATAGTCTTAGAACTTTGTTTTTGAGTATAAATCTCTTAACTAGGCTATGGAAAGTTTAGAAGAGCTATTCAATCTTAGAGCCTGCTTAGAGAGCAAAGAAATAAATTTACAAAATAATTATCAGACTCTTTTATTATCAGGAAAGTACCTTAATATGTATACAATATTACTGAGACTCAAAATAGGATTTGACTAAAAAAATAGATGTCTTGTAAACATAAGTGGAGTTTGTGAACAATAGACTATAATTCAAGCTCTTTTGGATATTTAATAATTTTTACTTAATAATTCAAATTTCTGTTAATGTTACAAACACTTTTAGTTTATTTTATTTTCATAAGATATTTTTTTTAAGTCAAGATTTATAATAAAGAGACTCTTTTAAAAAGTCCAAATGCATATATAAAAGAGATAGCTTTTCCTGTGCAGCTTCATGGTCCTCACATATATGGCTCTTAAAATATAACAATTAATAATCAATATAATCTTGACTAAAGATAGACAAGCTTCACCAGCTCAATTAAAAACAATATTGATTAATAAAGTAAATTAACAAGCCTTTTTTCTTAACAAAATAAACACTCAGATAGACAACAATCAAAAAACACTAAGAGAGTTTTCTAATAAAATAGTCTATTAATTAAAAAGTATTTCAGTATAGCTGAACTCTATCATTTTTTAAGTAATTAATTTTTATTTAATTTTTCTTACTTTGTTTTAAATTATTATATAAATGCACAGCAACAATTTATACTAACACTTTGTTGAGCTTCCTAACATTCCTGAGTGAGAGTTTTCAGAAATACTGAACAAGACAGCTGAGATAAGGGCCTAGTTACCATCAGAAGTCTACTAACACTTTTAAGAACGATAACTAACATTAGATTAGTTATCAAAAAGTGACTAACAGAAAAGTCAAATGATTTTGCTTAAGCTGTTTGATGATCTTGTAAAGCATCCAGAAAATGCATAAAGAATTAACTAGCAAATACAAGAGACTTATAAAGGTATTAATATTAACTAATAATACTACTCATTAAATCCATAAACCAAAACAACTGCTTAGTCAGTCTCCACACATATTTTCTAGATACTAGCACATCCTATTACATTACAGAAAATCTCTTTGAGAACAGGCAAGAGTCTGTTTAGAGATGCTTATTTTTCTGCACACTATTTTGGTTAGCTTAAATCTAAAGACAACAAAAATGTTATAAAAAAATACAAATAATGGGCTGAGTAATATGTCCAAGTTGAATCTAGAGAAGAGGCTATTAATAAGCACAACAAACTTCTTAGCAGTACTGATCCTGATGGAGAAAAGAAATTAAAGTCTTTTATGCCATGGACTTCTTATGAAAAAATTGCTAACTGCTAGTACAGAATTGTAACTACTAACATCTCTAATGGAAGACAAAGGACTCTTTATTTCAAGACCAAAGACTATTGCCAAGTACTTAAAGACAATGCTGTTTACTAAAGGTTGTTAAGAAATGAACAAGATAAAATAACATAATTCAAATTATGTATTTCTATTTGGAAAATAAAACAAGCTGAAATATTATATAATATTTTTATTAAGAATTTTATCAGCAATAAAGATAAAATTGTTGAGTTGGAGAAAATGAATGATAAATTGTCCTCTATAATATAAGAGAGTCTTTTATTAGATAATACTAATAGATTATAGGACCAGGTTTTCGGCAAAGACTATTTGGTATCTGATTACACTTTCTAAAGTGCCTACGCTAATTAATAATAGAAACATTATGAACTTAAAGAGCCTGCATAATAACTACATAAAGAAGTTAATTATTAGGATCTTATGAGTGAAGTAAATAAATCCTCAAAGAAATAAGAAGTAAAAGAGAGCTAAGAGATAATAGTTGAATAAGAGGCTATAATAAAAGAAACTTAGTATGAATAAGTAACCAATAAAAGAGTAGAACTTATAGAAGTTGAGCCATTTAATCAATAATAGTAATAAAAATAATCCATAGTTTATAGTGCTTTTGACCAGCAACATCCATTTGGTTGGTTAGCTAGAGAAAAAGAAGAAAGTGCAGCTGAACTTCTAAAATCTTTAGAAAATCCAAACAAGGAGTCATTTTACTAACAGTCTCTTTCGGACAGTCCTTTGCTATGGAGCTACATGGATAAAAACTCTTTGATTCTACTGAACTATTCAACATTGTATATTGACAAAGATATAAGAGATAATAACAATAACAAGGAGTTCAAAAAGTTCATAGTTGAGACCAGAATTCAAGGAAATGATAGCAAAATTTCTAAGGCTGCATTTAATGATGAAAATCAGCACTAATAAAAATTCAATATAAATAATACTCATAAAACAACACTTGGAAATATAGATAAAATTAATGTAAAAATTACAGATGAAAATACTAATGAAATTGTCTACTAAGATAAAATTGATCTTCATAAGAGAATTTATCAACCATGTGGATAGTCTTTAATTCCTATATAGATTAGCTTAAAATAAGATAACCAGGTTCTCAATGCTTGTTTAGTAAGCGACTTTATTTTTCTACCTAAGGATTTAAATAGCTCTTAGTTAATTTGTTCTTAAAACCCAAATCTTGTAAATGAAAGCAAAGTTTAATAACTCTAACTTGCTAACAGTCTTTCTAACTTATAAAATATAAGTAAAATATAAAGCGAGCCTTCACAAGCATAAAAAGAAGAACTGTTTTATTATTAACTTAATTAAATTTAGTTCTAGTCTGATTTTATCTATAAGTAATAGGATTGTTTGTTAAACTCAAGATACGGTTAAAACAATGTATTTAGTGACTTATTAAAGAAACTGTGTGGAGAAAAAATATCATATGAATAATTGATGAACAACATGGAAGATCATTTCTTTAATCCATAGAAAATTCAGCAAGAGAACTTTATTTATTCAGGATATAATTAAATACTTAATCTATTATCAGCTGAAGACAGAGCCTTGTTATCATAATCAATTTTTGATGCAAAGACAGCCAAGTATATTAATACCAAGCTTGATTATCCTGTCTATGATATTGAGTCCATAGAAGCTATCAAAAAAGAAACTTAGGATTATCTCATCACAATAAACTGTCTTAGCAATGTTGATAAAGTAAATGCTATGAATCTTGTTTTAAAAACCTATTTAGTTCTCAAAAGCAATACCATAAATGGAGAGAGATTTCCTGTTTAATTTGTCAACCAATTTATACCTTTTATTGTAGGAGTTTAAAAGCTTAATCAGTTCTAAATAAGTTAAGAACAAATACTGTAAATAGTGCTGCATTAAATTGCTTCAAAATATCTCATGAGAAACTACTCAACATAATACCTGAATTTTGATATTAATAACAAGATTGTTTTATTCAAGATTTATTTCTAGAAATTATATCCAAAAGAGTACAAGTAGTTCTCAAGCAAATTAATGTTCATAGATGATATTTTTATTGACTCAATTTTCAGCAACTTTGCTCACTATTTCTCAATCATACATCTCAATATGTATGTTGACTTCAAGAACTATGTGGAGTTCCTTTGCACTAGCAATAAAGAAGTATTAAATATAGAGCAAGAGCTATTGAAAGTAGGTCTCTCAATACAGTCTCTAATAGACATACTATACTTTATAGAGGGAATAGTTTAGAACATAAATTTGATTACTAAAAACAAGACCTGCAACATAGCTTCTAATATCAAAAAATCATTGAGATTTTTATAGAGAAATTTCAAACACTCATAAGGATGAATAATTGCTAATATTATCAAACTGTAGGGATATAGTTTTCATACTGAGATAATTGATCAAATTTCAAAACCAATTACTGCAAAAGGTCTTCATTAAGTAAAGGCTATAAGAGATCTAAAAAGTGCTCTAGAAACATCCAGCTTAAATTATGAACAAATATAAGCATTAATTGACACCAGCATTATTGAAAATAATCATTTAATTGAAAAGCTAAAAAAGGACTACTAGTTAGAGAACTTATCCAAAAGCCAGTTTGATTTATTTAAGGCCTATAACTAGTAAGAGATTTACCAATAATTGTAAGAGGATATTTACTTTGACATAGCAGACGAGTATAGAGAAGAAAGAATCTCTGAGATTATTAATTTCAAAAAACAAATAGAAATTCACACAGATGCTTTAATATCTAAATTAAATGGAGTTGAAATATAAGATGAGTTTATTAACTTACACCAATAAAGCTAGCATATTATAACTGAGTAGGAAATTGATCATTTTTTCTTAAATTTTAATAAAGATTAGAAAGAACAAATTTTGAAGATTTTCTCAAACTTTCAGGAAATTTCTTAACACTCAGAGTTCATCATAATAGTGGCTATTATTATGGTAAGGTCCAGGAGCTAAGAAGAGCAAATTTAATTATTGAAATATTTAATGACTTCTGTAACTAAAAAAGTACTTGATTAGGACAAGAAAATTATTGATCATCTAGCAGCAGAAATTATGCACATTATTTATTAGCTCCATGGATTAATGGTTTATAAGCAATCTATATAGTGTCTTTTTAAGTGCTTTTAAGATGATCTTTAAACTCATGTTAAATCAGGATGATTATTTTTTGATGATAAAGAAATTGACATAACTCCAATTTGTTAAAACCATTTCTTATAAAGCTCGTATGCATCCCAAAAATCATCTTTCATGTTCAATAAGTATTTCGTTAGTGATCTTGTCACAATATTTGAGAAGCTCCTTAAAGACAATATTGTTCAGAAGGATATCTTCAAGTTTATACTGTTCCTAGAGCTAAGTATAAATGGAGAGCAAATATCATACTAAATTCCATTCAAGGTCAACTGCAAATAAGACATACATATTTTCTGTAAGGTTTAGAGCAACATAATGTTCAGCGAACAACCATAAGCATAGAACTTAATTGATTTTGAATTTTTTGAGTAAATTTTCAAAAAATCCTCTTGTTCTTTATACAGCAATATATTCTCCACATAATAATCAATAGATCATAATTGAGAATATGTTTTCTAGTTTTAATAATAGAATGAGAAATTTTTTGAAATCATAGCAAAACTTGTGGACAATGAACAATAGCTTATACTAATGCTTCCTTAGTTAAATAACAGGAATTCTAAGCTTATAATAAAGAATGAGTTTTCTAATTACATTAGAATAAATATTCCTATATCATCCTATTTGCAGCCATTACATCATGTATTCTGATTGCTTTGTTCCATTTTAATACAGACATCGTAACCCGAGGCCATATAAAATATACTAAAGTTAAATCTGAGTTAAAACCATATTACTTATGAAATTAATGAGAAACAAGTTGAGAAAGAAAGATGTCTATATGAGTTTAATAATGAGCACAACAACAAGAATCAAGTAGTAATATTACTAAGACTTCAAATTTAAAATAAATAAAATATTTTTATTATTTTAGTTCAAATCTGCATACTCCAGTAATAAGCTCTCAGCGGTTGAAATTTAATCAAATCCTGAACTCTTAATCTTATTGTACTCATTATCCTGGTCATAAATCTCCTTGAACTCCACCACACATCTTTCCTATAACTATTACAGCTACTCATTCATTACCACAGAAGACTAGTGCAGCATCTCATAGTACTTAGCCTTGGACTATTTATACTGCTGAAAATACTACTATGAATCTAGCACATTCTTATTGTCTTTAATGACCTTCATATTCTCCACCAATTGCTCATCAGTAAGATCAATTAAAGATCTTATCTGCTCCTTAAGCTTATCATTAATATACATTTCCATTTTCTTTTTCTTCTCTCACAGAATCTCACTCAACTAAATTAGTCAGTTTTATAGCTCATTAACTTTGCTAGCAATTTCCTAGTCAACCTCTTCTTCAATTTGCTTAGTAACCTTTCTAGTCTTGAATTAAAAGTTAATCATGTTCATAGACTCCATAATTACCGTTTCAATAAATGCCCAGAGCTTTCTTTTTATCTGTTGTTAGTTCTCTTTAAAGTCTGGATCGTTTTCAACACTCTGTTCAAGATTTTCACTGATCTTGTTTAGAAAGTTGACTGAAGCTCTTTTGATGTTTTTGAGAATGTATCTATACTTTGTTGGAAAATTTATTCTTTGCTCATCGAACACTCTATTCTTATCGTTTGTTTCAAGTGACTTTAACGACTAGACGTCACTCTCAATGTGCTCTATAGTTGGAGCTGCAGCTGTTTGTTCTTAAGTTTTGTTTTTACTTTTGGTTCTTGGTTTTCTTTCAGGCTTTGGTTTGGTTGAATCCTGGCTTAGTTTTTGTTCTTTTTTTTAAGCCATTAGTATTATAATATAATTTTAATTTAAAGTCAAAAATAATTAAGTTTTTAAATAAAACTGGGGTTTGGGGTTTGGGGTTTGGGGTTTGGGGTTTGGG